>Ga0316187_10000390_pt1 | contig 33782 bp, 27 predicted proteins | sample CroRivburrow1_MG_FD_204927 | JGI IMG/M metagenome (GOLD analysis project Ga0316187, IMG submission 204927) | Coastal sediment microbial communities from Maine, United States - Cross River worm burrow 1 | ecosystem: Environmental > Aquatic > Marine > Coastal > Sediment | place: USA: Maine... | reverse complement strand
CCGTATCGCGCGTCATGCCATAGCGAATGACCTTGTTCCCGCCCGCGTTGTTTGCGACCAGGCCACCGAGCTGACAGTTATCGCGTGCGCCGATATCGACGGGGAAAAACAATCCCGCCGCAGCCGCTGCGTCCTGTGCCTGTTGCAAAGTCACGCCTGCCTCCGCTGTCAGCACACCCGCGGATGCGTCGACACTCTCAATTCGATTCAGACGTTTCAGTGACAGCACAATGTCGTCGGGCTTCGTTGCACAGCCTTGCACGAGGTTGGTCAGGCCGCCGAATGGGACGACAGTCTGCCCGACCTCATTGCAGCAGCGCAGGATTGCCGCCACTTCATCGATTGTTTTGGGTTCAACGATGGCACGCGCGACGCATTCTGCATGCGTGCCCCAGGGGAATTCGATCGCGGCGACGGCTTCGCCCGTCAGGACACGCTGCTCCCCCACAATGGCCGTCAAAGCGGCAAGAACATCGCTGCCCATTAGTCGTGGTAAATCCGCGGCACACGCGGCGTGACGCCCGTGAGCAGCTGGTAGCCAATCGTGTCCGAGTGGGCCGCCACGTCATTGACCGGGATGGTGGGGCCCCAAAGCTCGACCGGGTCGCCAATGGAGGCGCCAGGATGATCGGTCAGGTCGACAGTGATCATATCCATCGATACAGCGCCGACGAGTGGTGCCACCTGGTCACCGACGAGGACCGGCGTGCCGTTCCCGGCATGCCGCGGGTAACCGTCGGCATAGCCGGCCGCAATGGTCGCGATTATCGACGGTCGGTCTGCCGTCCAGCGTCGGCCATACCCGACGGACCTGCCGGCCTCCAGCTCCCGGATCGCAATAATCTCCGATGCAAACCTCATGGCGGGTCGGAGCTCCCGTGTCGCTTCAACATCGGATGCGAACGGCGAGGTACCGAATAACATGATGCCGGGCCGGTTCCAGTCTGCGCGCGACTCGGGCCAGGCAAGGATGCCCGCAGAGTTCGCGATACTGAGCGGCAAGTCGTACCCGGCTGTGCACTTCTTAAACCTGTCGAGTTGCACACGAGTGAAGTCATTGTCCGGTTCGTCGGCGCAGGCGAGATGCGTACAGATCGCGTGGATTTCGACGCTCCCTGCTTCCAGTCTCCCGATAACGTCGCCGAGCACCTCCGGATCCACTCCCAGACGATGCATGCCGGTGTCCACCTTGACCCAGGCCGACGCGCCCGACCCAGGCAGCATGTCGACTTGCGACTCCGCATGCACCATTAACACCAGGCCGTGCGAACCGGCCCGCTCCGTGGCGGCGCGGGTGGTTGCGCCTTCGAGCACCAGAAGGTCGACATCGATACCGGCCTCGCGGAGCTCCACCGCCTCTTCAACAGTGGCTACCGCGAAACCCGGAACCTGTGTGTGTAACGCCTTCGCGACCGGGACCAAGCCATGCCCATAGGCATCGGCTTTGATCACAGGGAGAATTTTTCCATCGGGGACCAGGGTGCAGGCATACGCGTAGTTGGCGCGTATCGCCCCCAGATCAATATGTGCCGCGGTGTTGCGTTGCATCGAGGTTAATGCGGCCGCACGACGTCCTCTGACTTCTTGTCGTCAGCCGGCTTCTCAGCCTTTTCGTCTTTCTTGGCACCGTCCGGGTGCGGCTGACGAGCGAGTGCGTGCTCCATGACCTCATCGAACCATTTCACCGGCACGATATTCAGCTTGTCCTTGATGTTTTTCGGAATTTCCGCAAGATCCTTCTCGTTTTCATCGGGGATCAGGACCTTTGAAATGCCGCCGCGATGCGCTGCGAGCAGTTTCTCCTTGAGGCCACCGATCGGCAGGACCTCACCACGCAGCGTGATCTCACCGGTCATGGCGACATCGCCCTTCACGGGAATGCCGGTCAGCGCCGATACCAGTGCCGTGCACATGCCAACACCCGCAGACGGGCCGTCCTTCGGCGTGGCGCCTTCAGGCACGTGCACGTGCACGTCGAGCTTCTGGTGGAAATCTTCGTCTATGCCCAGGACGCCGGCGCGGCTGCGTACAACCGTCATCGCGGCCTGGATCGACTCGGTCATGACTTCGCCCAGCTGACCCGTGTGCGTAAGCTTGCCTTTGCCCGGAACGGTCGCAGCCTCAATGGTTAGCAACTCGCCGCCAACTTCGGTCCAGGCGAGGCCGGTAACCTGCCCCACTTGATCGTTGTCTTCGGCCTTGCCGAAGCGGAACCGGCGCACACCCAGGTACTTCTCCATGCTCTTCGGAGTAACCAGGACGCGACTCTTACGCGGCTTGAGCAACAGCGACTTCACGACCTTGCGGCAGATCTTCGAGATCTCGCGCTCGAGGTTACGAACGCCCGACTCACGCGTGTAGTGCTGAATGATGTCACGCACGGCGCCTTCCGTGATCTTGAGCTCCTTTTCCTTGAGCCCGTTTTCCTTGAGCTGCTTCGGCACGAGGTAGCGCAACGCGATGTTGGTCTTCTCATCCTCGGTGTAACCCGGGATGCGGATGACTTCCATGCGATCGAGCAGCGGCGCCGGAATATTCAGGCTGTTTGCCGTGCAGACGAACATCGTGTCGGACAGATCGAAGTCGACTTCGAGGTAATGATCGGCAAACGTCGAGTTCTGCTCAGGATCGAGCACTTCGAGCAGCGCAGACGACGGATCGCCACGAAAATCCATGGCCATCTTGTCAATCTCGTCGAGCAGGAACAGCGGATTGCGCACGCCCGTCTTCGACAGGTTCTGGATAATTTTGCCCGGCATCGAACCGATGTAGGTCCGGCGGTGGCCGCGAATCTCGGCTTCATCCCGCACGCCGCCGAGCGACATGCGTACGAACTTGCGGTTCGTCGCGCGAGCGATGCTCTGGCCCAGCGAGGTCTTGCCGACGCCCGGAGGTCCAACGAGACACAGGATCGGCCCCTTGAGTTTCTTCACGCGCTGCTGCACGGCGAGATACTCGAGAATGCGTTCCTTGACCTTCTCGAGGCCATAGTGATCCGCTTCGAGTACGTCCTCGGCTTTCTTGAGGTCCTTGAAGACCTTGCTGCGTTTTTTCCACGGCGCCTTGACGAGCCAGTCCACGTAGTTGCGTACCACGGTGGCCTCGGCTGACATCGGCGACATGAGCTTGAGTTTGTTGAGTTCGGAGACGGCTTTTTCTTTCGCGTCTTTCGGCATGCCGGCTTCTTCGATCTTCTTTTCGAGATCCGCCAGCTCGTTCGGCGCGTCTTCCATCTCACCGAGTTCCTTCTGAATGGCCTTCATCTGCTCATTCAGGTAGTACTCGCGCTGGCTCTTCTCCATCTGCTGCTTGACGCGGCCGCGAATCCGCTTCTCGATCTGCAGCACATCGATCTCGCCCTCGATGATGCCCAGCACCTGCTCGAGACGGCTCTTGATGTCCTGGATTTCGAGGATTTTCTGTTTCTCGGAAAGCTTGAGCGCCATGTGGGCGGCGACCGTGTCCGCCAGGCGGCCCGGCTCGTCGATACCCGACAGAGACGTCAAAACCTCGGGCGGCACTTTCTTGTTGAGCTTCACGTACTGCTCAAACTGCGTGATGATCGAACGCACCAGCACGTCGATTTCACGCTCGTCGTGACGATCTTCGTCTTTGAGCTCTGTGATCTCGGCCGAGAAATGATCCTCGACGTTAAAGCGGTCGATCATTGCGCGTTCGCCGCCTTCGACCAGGACTTTCACCGTGCCATCCGGCAGCTTGAGCAGCTGCAGAATCGTCGCGAGCGTGCCAACTTCATAGAGATCAGACGGTTGCGGGTCGTCCAGGTCCGCCGCTCTCTGCGCTACGAGCAGGATGCGCTTGCCCGCGTCCATCGACTTGTTGAGGGCAACAATGGATCGCTCACGGCCGACAAACAGCGGAATGACCATGTGCGGGTATACGACGACATCACGTAGCGGAAGTACGGGAACGCCGGACGAGTCGTCGATGACCGAGTCGTCGTCGATCGCGGAAATTAAATCTTTGTCAGACATGTTGCCTCGCTGGGCTATGCGCCGTCCGACCCGGTGGGTCGTTGCGGCTGCTCGATGTTAACGGTCGGCGTTTCGTCCGACTCGTAAATTACATAGGGTTTGGTCTCGCCGGTTACGACGGCCTCATCTACGACAACCTTCTTCGCACTTGTCGAAGACGGGAGGTCATACATGGTATCGAGCAATACATTTTCAAGTATGGTGCGCAATCCGCGGGCGCCCGTCTTGCGTTCCATGGCCTTTTTAGCCACGGCACGGAGTGCATCGTCCCGGAATTCCAGGTCGACGCCTTCCATTTCGAAGAGCTTGCGGTACTGCTTGGTGAGTGCATTTTTGGGTTCGAGCAGAATCTGCACGAGCGCATCTTCGTCCAGTTCCTCGAGCGTTGCGACGACCGGCAGGCGGCCGACGAACTCGGGAATCAGGCCAAAGCGAATCAGGTCTTCGGGCTCGACGTCGTGGAGAAGCTCGCCGATGCTCTGCTCATCTTCGTCCGTTTTGACCTCAGCCACGAAGCCGATGCCACTCTTGGTCGAGCGGTCCTGGATGATCTTCTCGAGGCCGGCGAACGCGCCGCCGCAGACAAACAGGATATTGCCGGTGTCTACCTGCAAAAATTCCTGCTGCGGGTGCTTGCGGCCACCCTGTGGCGGGACCGAGGCGATCGTGCCTTCGATCAGCTTCAGCAACGCCTGCTGCACGCCCTCGCCCGATACATCACGGGTGATCGACGGGTTATCCGACTTGCGTGAAATCTTGTCGATCTCATCGATGTAGACGATACCGGTCTGCGCTTTGTCGACATCGTAGTCGCACTTCTGCAGCAGCTTCTGGATGATGTTCTCGACGTCTTCACCGACGTAGCCGGCTTCGGTCAATGTCGTGGCGTCAGCTATCGTGAACGGCACATTCAGCAGCCGCGCCAGCGTCTCGGCCAACAGCGTCTTGCCACAGCCGGTTGGCCCGATCAGCAGGATATTGGATTTAGCGAGCTCGATATCGTCCTTGGAATGTTCGTCAAGGCGATCATTGAGTCGCTTGTAGTGATTGTAAACGGCGACCGAGAGGACTTTCTTCGCCCGTGCCTGACCGATGACGTACTCGTCGAGTACTTCGTTGATCTCCATGGGCTTCGGCAGCTTGTCATGACCGGTGTCCCCGGTGTCCTCGAGCTCCTCGCGGATGATGTCATTACAGAGCTCGACGCATTCGTCACAGATAAAGACCGACGGGCCCGCAATCAGCTTGCGAACTTCGTGCTGGGACTTGCCGCAAAAGGAACAGTAGAGGAGTTTGCCGTCCTCGCCCTTGCCGCGGGTTTCATCGCTCATACAGATGTGCCTTTGTGACGAAAAAAATCAGTCGTTTACGACCATGGGCCGTAGTGTACATGGGCGTTACGAAGGTGCAAAGGACCGTGTCCCGACTATCGCCCCGACAATTATAACGTATTGTTATTTAAAGAACTATTCAGCGCTCTGCTACTGACGCCCGGAATATGACGAATGCAGATAGGCAGTTGCTCGTATAGTCCCCGTACCTGCAGCTGTCAGAATACGTCGCAACACACCATGACACGTGGAGAAATAGTCATGAAATCAAGCATTTCAACTTTCGCCTTTCTACTGGCCGCCGGCCTGCTACTTGCCCAGACGGGCTGCACGGAGTCGGCCCAAGCGCCAACGGCCGAAGACCCTGCTCCTGCCGCGGCTGTTCCTGCCGGCATGATACGAGGCACAGTCCTCGAAACGATGGACTCAGGCGGATACACCTACGTGTCGGTCGATACTGGCCAGGGCCAATTATGGGCCGCCGGACCGCAAACGGCCGTCGAAGTGGGTGACGTCGTGCAGTTCTCACAAGGCATGCCGATGAACCAGTTCGCGAGCAATACTCTGAATCGAACGTTCGAGCTGTTGTTCTTCGTGGGCTCGATAGAGAACCTGACCTCGCCCGCAACGAGCCAGGCCAGCCCTGGCATGCCCGCAATGAGCGACCCGGCCGCTACAAGCGTCGACGTGGCTGAACTTGAAGCAGGCCAGAATATTGCCTGGGTCTATGCCAACAAGGATTCCCTGGCTGACCAGTCGATCAGCCTGCGCGGCACAGTCGTCAAGTACAACAGCAATATCCTGGGCTGGAATTTCCTCCATATCCAGGATGGCTCGGGTGATGCGGCGGGTGGTACCAATGATCTGACCGTAACGAGCAAGTCCACGGTCGCGGTCGGCGACACGGTGATGGTCACCGGCACGGTCGTTCTGAACAAGGATTTCGGCGCGGGCTACACCTTCCCGGTGTTGCTGGAAGGCGCGAGTATTACGTCGGAATAGCTCGGCAGGCCGCAGTCCTCTGCTACTTGCGAGAGGCCTCGGAATGGAAGAATTTGTACAGGAAGAGCGAATCCGGGCCGTGGCAGTCGGCACACAAAGGCTCCACGAATTCAGGCATCCGGAGGTGCAGGCCCTTGAGATGATCCGGGCGCCCGTCAATGGTTTCGACATGCACATTGTGGCACGTGGCGCAGCCGATATTGCCGACGCGCGCCTGGTGTCCGTTGTCGTCAAAGACAGGCATTTCACCGGGAGTATTGCTGAAAATCGCGCCGCGGATGTCCTGCGACCAGGCAACAACCTGCGGCGGGTGCCCGGCCGGGTTCGGCGCGTCATCGTGACAGCTGCGGCATAGCTGGTCGAGCGGCTGTTCTGCCTCGTCGAAGTCTCGGGCCCACATGAGCGGCCGGTCGGAGCCGTGCGGGGCGTGACAGGCGCTACAGGTGCCGCGTTTCTCAAAATCCTTCGCGCGGCGGCTGCTCTTATCATGGGCGCTGCCCTTGATCGCGGCATTGCCCGCATGGCAGGCGGTACAAATCTGTCCATCGTCCGCGCTTTGGCGCATGAATGGCTTGACCTTGGTCTGTGCCCCATCCTCGGCATTCACATGCGCACTGTGGCACGTTCCACAATAGACGTTGCCGTCTTCATTGAGTGGGAATTCCGGCGACCCATTGACGTTGGGAACGGCAATATCTCCGGACGGTGCCATGCCCAGACGGTGACCGTGATTCTTGCCATTTTTCCACATGGCGCGAGAGTCCATCACAAAGCCGTCGTGGCAGGAAAAGCACATGGCCGGCGAACTTGCTACATCCTGGGTACCGGTCGATAACTCTGGAAATTCCTCGACAGGTACAATGGGATTTGCTCGCCGTCCTGAAAAATCACGGATCTTCATGGGATGACAGGCTTTGCAGTCAAACAGATCCGCGACTTCCTGCGCCTGTGCGACGTTCGGTCCCGCGAACAGCGCGACCGCGACGGCCAACGGACCGGCTACGAAATTCAGCCTCCTCACAGCTGCACCGCCAATACCCGGACCCGCCCGGCCAGCATCTCCGCAATCAGCAGCCTGTTGCCGGTGACTGCCAAACCGACCGGCGTCTCAAAAACCGTCGTACCGTCAGCGTCACCCAGAACGTAGAGAAACTCACCGTCTGTATTCAATACCTGTACGGCGCCGAGGTAGCTGTCACTAACAAAGATACGTCCGCTGGTGTCGACGGCGACACCTTTTGGGCGAAAGAACGTACCTGGCTTGCCGCCGCGCTTACCAAACGCGCCCAAGACGTTGCCATCGGGATCAAACTTCTGAATGCGGTTGTTGAGAACATCAACAACGAACACGTTCGCTGCACGATCAACATCGATCGTGGCAGGGAAACGAAATTGCCCCGGGCCGTCGCCCTCGCCGCCCCAGGCACGCAAGAAATTTCCGCCGTCTGAGTAGACGAGTACCCGATGACTGTTGTTCGTCGTGATAAAGAGTTCCCGTCCGTCTGGCGAGACCGCGACGTCTACCGGGCTCGCCTTCTCCCCGTCTTCCTCAAGATCAATACCACGACGGAGACGACCATCGGCGTCAAATACAACAATGCGTTGGTTGCCCTTGTCCGCGATGTAAATCCTTCCCTCGGGGCCGATACCGATGCCAACCGGGTTGTCGAGCTGCCCTCGCTCGACGCCCCACGCGCCGAGTGACGCGATACGTGCGCCTGCCGCGTCGAAGACTGCTACCTGGTGGTTGCCGCTATCAACGACATAGATCTTGCCGTCGTCACCGACATCAACATCGGTAGGCAATGAAAGTTGCCCGAGCTCAACCTGCTGAGTGTGTGAGACGAAGGCAATATCCTGTGCCTCCACGCTGCCCGCCAGCGCGAATCCAATGACGACGCAGCTTGGCCACTTACTTGTCATGGCATGCCTGGCAGATAGCGGTCATTCGCAGCAGCTTGTCTGCGTCCCTTTCTTCCGAGCCGTGCTCCCCACCGACCTTGAAGTCGTGCGGGTTGTGGCATGTGGCACAGAAGACCTGACCGTTCAACGGATTGAGCGGCAACTCAATACCCGTGCTGGCCTTCGTCTTTTCCATGTTTTGGAGAACGACAGTGGACGGGGTCACAAGGTGATCCCACCCCTTCGCCTGCTTTATTGAAAATGAATTCTTCGGATGAGGCTGCACAGCGTGGCAACCCCGGCATGCATCGTTGAGGTCGCGCTGCACATTGAAGGTCACGACGAGTTGCCCGGTGGCATCCGCCGCCGGGATATCGACATGGCACAGCGGACAGGTCGCCGTCTGCGGCTCGTCCGCGACGCCCTGATGCGGATTGAGTTTCTGCAGGCCCGATTCCTCGTGGCACTCGAAGCAATAATTGCCTGTCGCGGGCGACGTGCGATCTCGAAGGAAACCCGGATTCATGAAACTGTACTGCTTCGATGGATGGTCGCACTGATACACGGCATCGTGGCAAGTTGTGCACACGAGCTTCCCGTCCTTCAGTGAGGTGAAAAAGCTTTCGCCCACGTCTTGTTCGCCAACCGCGATATCCGAGGCATGTCGGCATGACGAGGCCGTGCCGCTCACGCCGTGGCAGCTGTCGCACAGTTCCTCTGCGCGGGCCGCTTTCAAGTTGGCGCTGCCTTCGACAGGGGCGTGATGCTCATGGCAAGCCTGGCAGTCGTTCTTGTTCCAGTGCGGGCCGTCCTGCGCACTAGCTGTCGATGCAGACAGAGCGAACACAAGGATCAGGCTAGTTATTTGGCTGGTAGTCAAAATCGTTGTGATCCTTTCCGTGGCACTCCAGGAAACAGGTCCCTGTGCGGTCACCCAGGTCGACGAACCGGAGGTCGCCGTTTCCCCTTGGGAATACGATGGACGTATCAAAATTGATCAGGTGCGAGTTGTTGGTAGCGTTGCCCTGTGCACCATCGACACCATGCGGATCATGGCAAGCATTGCAGGGCGTGTCCTCGCCCCGGATATGCTTGTCGTGCTCCTCAAAACCGTCATCGTTCAAAATGCTGGAGCGATCGTGGCAGCTGTAACAGAGCGCGTAGTTCGAAGCGCTCTCGGGCGTGTTGTCACTTGTAATGTAGTTGCGCGCAAGTATCGGCTCAAAAATAGAACCGTGCGGCCCTTCAGGACCCGAGCCGCCAGTCACAGTCCCTGCTGAATTCGAATTATGGCAATCACCGCATTCAATAGTCGAAAGCTCCGTAAGCGGATCGATCAGACTGGGCACGAAGTTGTTTTGCCCCGGTGCAGCGATGGGGTGGAATGACGGGTTGCCCGGCTGGATTTTGAGGCGCAGGTTAGACAGGCTTATTTGGCGAGGAGTCCTCGCTGGCGGCTGATCCGGGCTGTCACCATGGCAGCGCAGGCAGATTTCGTAGGTATTGGTCGCTGTTGTGACTTCCGTGCCCGCTATATTTACGCCACGCACGTTGGCCGGGGTATCGCCGGGATTCCGTGCAGAGTTCGTCGCGTGCGGATTATGGCAGTCGGCGCATTCAACATGACGTGTATCAACGACCGCGGACTCGGCTGGATCATGGACGAGCATCGTGTCCTGAACCCGGTGCGCGAAGGGCCGATTGACGAGTTGCTCGATATCGCCGCCAGCGACATTGCCATTGTGGCAAGACAGGCAATTCGCCTCTTCTGACGCTTCGTTGAGAAGCCGCGGTCCACCGTTGGCGAGATGCGGCTGATGGCAGTTGCCACAGGCATTTTCGCTTACCGTGGTCAGCGCGCTGTGCGGCCATGGATCCGGGCCGGTGTTATTCCACGTTGCGCCCGATTGGCTGTGTGAGGTTTGACTCCAGCCGGTTTTCTGGTGGCATTCGATACAGAGCTGCGACCCGATATTCGGCATCACCAGGAATGCACCGAAGTCATCACTGTGTGCATCATGGCAAGACGTGCACTGCAGCTGCCCGTTACCATCGAGTGTTACACTCGGGTGGAGAGAACCCGGCGTGACGAGCTCACCATTTTGTGACGCGAGGGTCGATGTGTACTCGAAGGATATCGGATGGTCGTGTGAGAGATCCGTACCTATGAATCCGTCGCCCAACGGCATCGTCGTCACGCCACCGGACATGAGAATGTCATCGGGGCGGCTGATGACTTCCCCCAGTGCGATCGTACCGTCATGACAACTCAGACACAGCAATGAATCACCTGTCGGTTGACCGGGTGCGGCAATGGCCGTACTACTCGAATAGGGCGTGTAATTCGACGATGACGGGTTGCGATTCCACAATGGCAACGTGGTACTTGAAGAATGCGGCGTATGGCAGAACTCGCATATCTGCTCTTCGGATACGGCAGTAACGTTGCCTGGTCCGGTCGCTGACAAGTTGTGGGCCGTGTCGACAACGCTCCCCGCCACTGCCTGGCCAGACACGATCGCCAACAGGAATAGACGTCTGACTTGAACCAACGCTTTCATGATCGAGGCCCCACGTAACGGAAAACCTGAACTCTTTTGTTGTAAGAGTCTGCGACGAAGATCGTATCGTCATCGGTCACGAAGATACCGTTCGGTAGCCAGAACTCGCCCGGTGCCTGGCCCTGCACACCGACTGACAAAAGTAACTGCCCGTCCCTGTCAAACACCTGCATCGTGTGAAGCAGTGAATCGACCACGTATACGTGCCCGGATGTGTCAACCGCGACGCCTTTCGGCCGTGCAAAGCTGCCCTGCTGATCGCCATTCTCGCCAAACATCTGCACAAAGTTTCTTTGTTCGTCGAATCGCTGAATTCTGAAATTCAGGGAATCGGTGACAAGCAACTCGCCGTCGCCATCAACGCACAGGTAGGTGGGAAAGTTGAATTGCCCTGCCTGGCTGCCGCGCTCCCCGAGGGTCATGAGAAGCTGACCGGTCGTATCGACAACGACCACTACCTGCCCCAACGTGTCCGTGACAAAAAGCTGCTCGGAGTTGGAATCCCAATACATTCCCGTCGGTCGTTCGAACCGGACGTCGGCGGCAAAAGGCGATAACTCGTCGTCGCCAGGCGACGCCCGCAGCAAGCGACCGTTCTGTGAATCCGAAACAAACAATTGGCCTTCGCTGGTGATGGCCAGTCCAATCGGCGTAATCCCGGACTGGTCGTCGGGAACCATGCAATCGTAGCGGCCGCGCCCAATATCGTAGCGGTGCACGCAGCGCGCGTCAGGATCGGCGACGAAAACGACGCTTCCATCGGCTGTCGCCGCAATAGCCATTGGCCGCAGCATGCGATCTTCGCTATTGCCGGCGGCCAGGCCGATCAGCCTGGCCCAGACAGACTTGCGAATCCCGAGGTCTGACGAGCCGGAGAACTCGGTGACGAATGCGATTCGCCCGGTCTCAGGTGGCGCCGGCCAGATTGCACCCTCGTTGTCGAACGGATCCGACGGCGGAGTCGTTGCACAGGCCGCAAGAGCGCATGGCAGCGCCAACAGACGCACGATAATCCTGAGCCGATTCGTGATCATCAGAATGCCCTCGATACCTGGGCCATAACCTGGGTGCTGCTTCGTGTCGTGTCGCCGAGTTCCTCTTCTGAATGCATTGCACGCAACGTAAAGCGAACCTGTCGAAAAGCCCACTGGTAGTTAAGCCGGTGCTGCAATTGCCGTCTTGGCAGGGTCCCCCCTACGTCGTCAAGGTAAGACGCATCGTAGCTGAATTGACCTCGTCGAAATAGTCGACCGGCGAGGCCGATTCGATAGGTAACCTGGTCGACGTCTTCCGGCGAATAGTCGTAGTCGATCTGAGTGACGCTACCGGCGACCGTAAGTTTCAAAGTGCCACGCAGGCTCGTCGTGAGGCCGGCATCGAAGGCGTCGCTGACGAACGGAGAAATCACCTCGTCCTGATCAACGTGACGGTACTCGGCGTCAAGCATCCAGCTACCGAGAAACTGGCCGCTCGTGCCGATGCCAAACTGGAGGCCATTGCGATCGTTTAGCGGATTCGTGAGTTCACCGCTACGAATATTCGAATCTCGACGGTCATACCGGACATAGGCATTCATGAACTTCAGAAAATCGACGGAAACTGCCGCGCCGGAGCCGAAGACGTCGTACTTGGCCGTTCCGGCTGTCTCGTAGCTGTAGTCCGCCAACACTGTCTCGCCGTCTGAAATACGGCCACCAATCAGGCGCTGCACCGACGTAACGCTGCCGTTGATAATGAGGCGATAATCGAACCCCTCCACGTAGATCTGGGTTCTCGGGGCATTGCTTATGACTACGGTACTGGCAACGACAAATTCGTTGGCAAGGCTGACGGGCGTCGTTCCGTTAAGGATGATGGCCTCATCGAACACGTTGATCAAATCGGCAGAAGATGTCTGGTCAACGCGATTAGCCTGCAAGGATCCGGAGAGGTTCACCCGCCCAAAACTCGTTTCGCGGGCATATGAAACGGAGCCGTCGGCCCCTATGTTGTCCCTGGAGAATCCAGTTTGTTCGAGAGCTTCCTGGTCAATTCCGGCACTGAAAGACAAACGTTCGTTTGGGTTGCGAACAAATCCCAATTCATACTTCTTCGAATTCGAATCAGCTCCTTGCCTCGCCGTGTCAGCAAAGCGGTAGTTCAGGAACGATCGCATCACCTCCGAGTGTCGCCAGCGAAGACTTCCGAAGTATGAACGATTGTCTACTTCGGAGAAGGTAGCGGAGTCTATTTCTTGTTGAAGACGCCTCAGGAAATGATGGATTTCTATTTGCTTGCGCTTACCGAACTTGTTTACCGACCGAATCTCAGAGTTGTCCTGAATGATCGTAGAGTTGCCGATGGGCGATCCCGCGTTACCGCTTGCCGAGTCCCGGTCGGTGTGTGTGTGATTGATATCCAGACTGTCGGAGTCTCTGTAATTTGCGACGAATGATACAGCTGCCGTATCTGCATCTTCGTCAACAACGGTTCCAAGGCCTGACCCCACGGTATCACGATGATTCAGTTCAACTGAGAGGCTGGCTGTGTCCCATATGTCGTATATGCGGCTGTCAAACCCGTACTCGTTAACCTCAGTCAGGAACCGTCCGGCAAGGCTTGTGTAGAAGCTCGGGTGAGAACGTTCGTAATACAGTGAGAATGGGTACGTTTTGAGTTCGAGGAAGTTCAGCCGCGCGAGGAAATTGAGCAGCGTATCGTTGTAGGTGTTTTTCCCCTGATCCGAATCAAACTGCTGTTGGACAAACAGTGGCCCGCCACCGATGTCCATATTCAGAAACCCGGGATGATAGATGAAGCTCCGGGTCATCACGCTAAGCTCTTCCTCCCAGTTGACCCGAGTCTCAAATGTACCGGGACTGGAAACAGAACCCCTCTCCTGATCATTCAACACATATTGTGCCGAAAAATGTGGATCGACTTCCAGCCAGCCGAACATCGCGATATCGTCGACATTATGCGACTCGGCTACGGCGAACGCAGGCAGCATCCACAGGATCGGAAGTAAACTCGCACGAAGCTGAAAGCTCCTGGGTCGCAGTGGTTGACCGAATTTGATCAGGCGCATACGACCACCGCTCAACACCTATTCCTGCAACGACCCGAATCCGTAGACCGAGACTTTGTTTGGCCCGAATTGGCTCGCCACAGCGACCAGGTACTCAATTTCAAAACCAGGTGCTGCGTATTGCTGGAAATACGAAACGTTGTCGTAGTCAATCTTGACGACTGTCGGCAAATTAATATTATCGCGCTCCCCGCCGGATTGACCGAAGAACATCAGGGCCAGCCCTAACGAGTCGAGGATCTGTACGTTGCTGAACGCCGCGTCGACAACATAGATGTTCCGGTCGCGGTCGAGAGCAATACCCTTTGGTCGCGCGAAGTTCCCGGGCGAGGTACCGATCTGACCTATTTCCCGGACAAGCTCGCCGTTGGTTCGAAACTGCTGAATCCGGAAATTACCGGTATCAGACACATATATCGTGTCATCCTCGCCCACAGCCAAGTTGGTCGGCTGGAAGAGTTGGCCAGGTTCCGATCCGGCTTCGCCAAATTCGCGCAGTATTTCACCGGTGCTCTTACTCAACACGACCACCCGGTGGTGCTTCACGTCTGTGATGTACAACTCGTCGCCGATCACCGCAATATCAACGGGCCGGAACTCACCCGATACGCCAAAGGCCCGCAGAAATTTATCGTTCGCGCCGTAGACCAGCACCTGCTCGCGCCCTGTATCCGTCACATAGCGGTTTCCCTCCGCATCGATCGTAATATTTATGGGTTTGCGCAGGGCGCCGTTGCCCCCCGGTTGCACCATTCGCGATTTCTTCTTCGCAATGTCGAATACGCCCCAACCGTTGCCTCGCGTATCGACCACGAATACGGCCCCATCGTGGATCGCGAGTCCGTACGGCTTCGTTACCAGGGGAGATTCATTCTCCTCACCGCCGAAAACGAAATCCCGAAAACCACTCTTCCCGGCGGACACGTCCAGCACGGAAGAGAACTTTGTAAGGAATTGCAGCTTGGGTTGATTCGGTGGGGCCGGATAGAAAATGGGCTCGATTTCGGACTCGTCGGCAGCTGCAGGAACAGGCATGGCCATAAAAGCCATCAGCACACACGGCGCAATCAACGCCATGGATGTCATTGGCTGAAACCCCTTGTCCTGGACATCAACTTGCATCGGTATCTACCCCTACGCCAGATTCAACAACGCCGCCATCGGCCACCTGTCCGACGGCGGCGAATATGTTACGTCCGGCTATTTCGCGTGACAGGTCGTGCAGAGCGCACTGTTTGCATTGTTTACTTTCAACAATGCGCCATCAGTGTTCTTGTTATGCACGTCATGACAAGAAGCACACTCAACCGTCGTTCCATTGTTGAGCAAGCCATTCAGCACCGTGTCCACACCGCCCGCGACAGGCACGGTGTACGTGTTCGTCAGCGGTTGCAGTTCACCATCGGACGCGATTTCAGTGTCTGTGTACAGGACGCCAATAGGGTGGTCGTTGGTCAGGTCCGTACCAAAGTTGGCGCCGCCACCGATGAAATTTGAACCCGTAGCCCCGCCAAAACTATCAAGCGCTACCGTGCCGTCATGGCAAGAGAGGCAAAGCAACGAACTACTTGAAGGTTGGCCCGGCGTCGACTCGAGGTCGAACCCAACGTAGGTCGAGAACGTAGCCGTCGTCGTTTCGTGATTCCACAGTGGAGCATTAGCGGACACACCTGTCGTTACCGCATTGTGCGGCGTATGGCAGACAACACACATTTCGCCAGTGCTGTTCCAGCCATCGGTCGAAAAATCGTGGTCGCTACCCTGCAACTGTGCAGAGGCAACGCCACTCACGAATAGGCCGACCATAAGAACGGCGGCCATTCTTGTCTTGAACATCTTGCTACTCCTTATCCTTTGCCTGGTTCCGGTTAGATGACATCGTGCCATCCCACCCAGACCTACCTCGGCCGTAGTTAACAACTACCGAGAAGACAATCGCCGAACAGCCTGAGACTAATGGGACACCCCATTTGTAAAGGAATCCGACACATAAGAGGATAGTGAGCTTTACCTATATCCGATCGCGAGTTGTACCTACTGGAAAACCCACAGTAGGTATTGCGGGTTTCCGGGCGCGTCTCAGCTTCCCGGCGCCTCTGGAAGACGCGAGTATGGCAGGCGAGCAATAAGGATCAGTCTTCTGACTTGTCGCCCATCTCAGTGCGGCTGGCCAGGACCGTGTCAATCAGGCCGTACTCAACGGCCGCCTTGGCGCCCATGAAGTTATCGCGCTCGAGATCCTTCTCGATGGTCTCGACAGGCTGGCCAGTGTGTTTGGCCATGATTTCATTGAGACGACGCTTCAGCTCCAGCACCTCTTCGGCGTGGATACTGATGTCTGTAACCTGCCCCTGGTAGCCCGCACTCGGCTGGTGAACCATGACTCGCGAGTGCGGCAGTGCAAAGCGCTTGCCCTTGGTTCCGCCAGCGAGCAGTAGCGCGCCCATGCTGGCCGCCTGGCCAACGCAGATAGTGGACACGTCGCAGTTGATGAACTGCATCGTGTCGTAGATCGACAATCCGGACGACACGACGCCACCCGGCGAGTTGATGTACAGGTGGATGTCCTTGTTCGGATTCTCGGACTCGAGGTACAGCAGTTGGGCCACGACGAGGTTCGCCATATGGTCCTCAACCGGACCGACAATAAACACGAGCCGGTCTTTCAGCAGTCTCGAGTAAATATCGTAAGCACGTTCGCCGCGAGCCGTCTGCTCGACGACCATCGGCACGAGATTCAATGCAGTTGCGCTCATCGTTGTTCTATCTCCAATGTCTTCAATACGGTCAATTGTCTCACATGTCGCCCGCAAGGCGGGCTCCTACATGGCAGGTTGGTTCATGTAGTCCTTGAACGAGACCTTCTTCACCTTAACCTTACCGTTATCAAGCAACCACTCAACGGCACTCTGCTCGATAACCATCGGCTCGACCTGTTGCATGATCTGTGGGTTGCTCATGTACATGTTGACCATCTCGTCCGAATTCTCGTAGCCCGCACACATTTCCTCAACACGACTGCGCAGCGCGGCCGGGTCGACGGTGATGCTCTGCTCCGAGATCAGCTGGCGCAGCAATAGTCCGATACGTACGCGTTTTTCGGCGGGTATATTGAAATTCTCGAGCGGCGGCGCCTGGTCCTCGTCTTCGATACCGAGACGCTGCATGGCCTCGCGCTGCATCGCGTGCATCTCCTCATGCACGAGCCCGTGCGGCACATCGATCGGGTTTTTCTCGATCAGGCCTTCCAGGGCCTGCTCGCGAACGTCGCTATCGACCTTCTGCTTCGCCTCACGCTCCATGTTGTCGCGAACGTCCTTCTTGAACTGTTCCATCCCGCCATCCGTGACGTTAAATGACTCGGCAAACTCGTCGGTCAGCTCCGGCAGTACTTCTTTCTCGACACGATGTGTGTTGATGGCGAATTCGGCGGTCTTTCCGGCGAGGTCATCGGCATGGTAATCCTTCGGGAACTTGACCTTGATCGTCTTCTCCTCGCCCGCCTTGATACCTTTCAGGCCTTTCTCGAAGTCCGGCAGCATCTGTCCCTGGCCGAGCACAACCGGGATCTCCGTTCCCGATCCACCCTGGAATGCCTCGCCGCCTACGGTACCTGTGAAATCGACAACGACCCGGTCGCCGTCCTTCGACTTCCGGTCAACCTCTTCCCAGGTCACGCGCTGCTTTTGCAGGCTGAGCAGCATGTCATCGAGATCCTCGTCGTCGATCGACACCTCGGGCTTTTCGACCTTGATCTTGTCGAGATCCTTGAGTTCGACCTCAGGCAGCACCTCGAAGGTCGCGACGTAGGCGAAGGTCTTGCCATCCTCGTCCTCGGTCTCGATTTTCGGGCCACCAGCCGGCCGCAGTTTCTCCTGCGCGACCGCATCGGAGTAGCTTTTTTGCATCATTTCGCCCAGGACTTCCTGGCGAATTTGCGTGCCATAGTGCTTGCGAACGACCTTGGCCGGTATTTTGCCCGGCCGGAAGCCCTTGATCTTGGCGGTACGGCCAACCGATTTCAGGCGGGTATCTACTTCGCTTTCGATGTGCTCAATCGGTACTTCGACGCGCATGCGGCGTTCCAGAGCACCTGTCGATTCGACAGTGACGTTCATTCTATAATTCTCTTATAAATTAACTAGTTAGATTGTATGACTGGTGCGAAAGGGGAGACTCGAACTCCCACGGGTTGCCCCACTGGCACCTAAAGCCAGCGCGTCTACCAATTCCGCCACTTTCGCAAACCGTGCGACGTTCTTGACACCCGCACTTGTTGTCCAGCCGGGCATTATACCCGCAGGCTATTTGGGATTGGAACCACTGTAGAAGCGCGTCTGACGCGCGACCCCGAAATTTACGCCAAAAACCGGAACCTGTCCCCGAGACGCTGGTCGAGTCCGTGGTTCCTGCCCGCGTGCACGGCGGCCAGTACGACGAAAATCATGAACCAGATTGCGTCGTGATTCATGGCATCGAGGAAGCCCTGGCCCTTGGTGAACCAGAACGCAACCATCATCAGGGCGCCCGCGATCGATGCCCACCGCGTTGCCAGGCCGAGAATAAGCGCGACTCCGATCAAGAGCTCGCCCCAGCCCACCATGATAGCGAAAAGCCCCTTATTGGGAAGCACCACGGACTCCAGGAACGGGCGCATGAAGCCGAACGCCTTGTCGAGGTTTCCGGTGACAAATCCGGCCAGGCCGTCGGCGAAATTGGGGTTCGTGATCTTGCCGAAACCAAATTTCAGGAAAAACACGCCCGTGTAGATTCTCAGCAACGTGATCGGCCAGATTTGCACAGGCTTCTTTCTATGGAATTCGTCGAGGCTGGACATCGGCTTTCTCCGGGCACGTGTTCACTCGATCATACAACGCCGAAGACGGCGCCGTCTCCCGACGACCAGCAGTGCCAGCAATGTCAGGAAACCGGTCGAACCGCCGCCGCCGGAGCCACCCGGAATATCGTCAATACTGCGAACGTTCGGGGAAAAATCCAGCCTGTTGTTGTTCGCGTACGAATCGTTGAGTTTGTGGGAATCGACTTTTGCCTCAAGGCGCATCGAGAAAGCATCCGTGGGCAAGCCGTGGACCCAGACAATGCGCGCCGACTCACCAGGTTCCAGGACATCGAGTTCGCACTGCGCGATCATGTCCGGGAACAGCAGCCAGTCGGCATCGCGTGAACAGTCAGTTCCGTTGATTTGCAGGCTGGTTCCAAAGCTGGATCCGCCCTGAGTGCCGCCATCTCGCCAGGTCAAAAAATCAAGCCCGACAAGTATGTCTTCGACGCGTTCGCGGCCGTGGTTGGTCACGTCCAGCTCGAAGCGGCTCGTCGTATTCATGATTCGCCCGTTAGTTGTCGACGGGCTGACCATGTGCACGCCAAGATCTGAGTTCGCTACACGTACGGACCCGGTTCCGTCGGCCCCGGTGTCCGCCAGGGCTTCCCATGAGGCGCCCTCATCATTGCTCACAAAACCGCCGTCATCGGTCGCGAGGGTCAAACGCCAGTCCATAGAAAAGGAATTAACCCCGGTCGGCACGGGAAGCGGAACTTCGGTCCAGGTATCGCCGTCATCGCAGGTGTAAATAAAACGCTGCGGCTCTTCCGCGGTAACCACACCGAGACCGCAAAAGGCCCTGTTCACCGCGTCGGCGTACAGGGGAGCACCGTCAACGGACAAGCGAGTGAAAGGCCCCACAAGCGAGTAACTCACCTTCGTGTAGATGCGATTGCGACCCTCACTATCTTCGACGACATAAGCGCGGTGTTCCGGCGTTTGCACAATATGCCGAATCGCTCCGGGCAACGGCCCAGGTCGGCCGCTGACACCGTCGGTCGAATTGGCCAGCTCGTCTAACATATTCGTATAGACCTTGCCGTCAGACGTGCCGACGAGTGTTGGGCCTGCGAATGACAGTGCCGTCGCCGTTAACGGGATCGAATACGCCTGTACGAACGTGTTCTCGGTTCCGCTTCGTGACGGTGCGAATGTTGCGCCATGCTCGGTAATGACGGCGACGGGTTCCCATGCACCTCCCATAATGAACTGTATCGATACGTCTGCCTCGTTCCACTTCTCCCAGCTGCGGCCATCGACGGTCCGGAACACGCCCTCGCCAGCGGTCGCCACGTAGATGTGATCCCACGTATGCGCAAACCCGGTAACCGCAGGCGGTTCGATGGAGTTGGTGGGCAGCGGCACCGTCGCGTCCCAGGTCTCTCCCCGGTCCAGACTGACGTAGATGATCGCCGGGTCCTCCGGCGCCTTGTGCTTTGGTACCGCCCAGTAACGGGTGACCAGGTCGGCGGCCAACGGCGTATGAACTGACTGCAAAGCCTCAGCGGCAACCGCGCTGCCGCCACTGGCAAGCAGCGCCAGGGCCAGGACTATCTTCGTGCGACTCATATCTCTGCTCCTTATCTCGTCAAATCGACGAATTCAGGATGCTTGAGCTGCCGTGACCGAACCTGATGGGCCACTGATTGTTGGCTAATCGACGCCTGATGCTTATATTGTGCGGATGTCTGACGATACGAAGAACAACCCTGAGCACCACGGTATGGACGTGACGGCCATGCGTCGCTCCGCGACCGGCTTCGCGCTGGACCGTGACGACCTCAACGACGACCCGATCGTCCAGTTCGAGGACTGGTTCCGGTATGCCTGTGAGACGGTGCCGATGGATCCCAATGCGGTAGTGCTGTCGACGGTCGACAACCAGATGCGGCCGTCCAGTCGCACGGTGTTGCTCAAGTCGTTCGACGAAGACGGCTTCGTCTTCTACACGAACTACGAAAGCAAGAAGGCCGCGCACATTGAAGAGAATCCGAACGTCTCGTTGTTGTTCTTCTGGTCGGACGCCGCGCGCCAGGTCAAGATTCGCGGCAAGGCCGAGAGAATTTCGGCGAAGGAATCGCTCGCCTATTTCCTGTCGCGCCCACGCGGCAGCCAGATCGGCGCGTGGGTTTCTGCGCAAAGCAGCATCATCTCGTCGCGCTCCCTGCTCGAAAACAAGTTCCAGGAGATCAAACAGAAGTTCCGGGACAAGGAAGTGCCGCTGCCGTCCTTCTGGGGTGGCTATCGCGTCGTGCCCGAACAGATCGAGTTCTGGCAGGGACGTCGTAACCGTCTGCACGACCGCTTCCAGTACACGAAGCAGGATGGTGGCAACTGGGCGATCGAGCGCCTCGCGCCCTGACTCTTGCACGGCAATTATGTCCGGTAAATGACCCTTTTCCGGACATTTAGCTAGGAGTTTGTCCGGATAGGCGCGCTATAATGCGTTTTATGGCCAAAACTTCTCTTCAGATCATCGTGCTGTCCTTGTTGCAAAGCGGCCGCGGGCCTTGGTCGATCGCCGACATCGAGCGCCAGACCGGCACCGACGTCAGCACCCGCACCTTGCGTCGCTGGCTGTCGGGCTGGGTCGAGGAAGGGCTGCTTGCTCGTTCCGGCAAGGGCCGCGCAACTCGTTATGAGTTCGTTGGACAACGGGATGCGGTCGCAGAACCGGGGTTTTTGCAGGGGCTGGACGATGATCTGCGTCACCAACTCCTGGCCCAGGTACGAGATATCTGGACCCACAATTCGACCGCGCTTGAGGGCAACACGCTGTCGCTCGGCGACACCCACTTCGTCCTCGAAGAGGGGCTAACCGTTTCCGGGAAGCCGCTCAGAGATCACCAGGAAGTCATGGGCCATGCCCGCGCCATCGAACTCCTGTATCTCAGTCTCAACGAACCGCTTACCGCTGACATCGTGTTTTCCTTGCACAAGGCTGTGCAAACCGAAGCCCTGACGGATATCTACAAGCCGCAGGGCACGTGGAAGCTCGAGCCCAACGGGACTTACGCGATCGGGCCGGATGGCAAGCAGGTATTCATCGAGTACGCGCTGCCGGCAGACGTCCCGTCGCTGATGGCAGAAGTCATCGAGGCGATCAATGCGGCCGACGGCATCACGATCGACAACGCTCATGAATCCTATGCCCGGATCCATATGGGATTCGTGCACATTCACCCGTTCTGGGACGGCAATGGCCGGGTGGCGAGGCTCCTCGCCAACATTCCGTTGTTGCGCGCGGGACTTCCGCCGCTGACGATCCCGCAGAGCAACCGGCGTCAATACATCCGGTTGCTTGCCAATTACCAGATCGAGGTCGGACGTCTGAGCCGCACGAGCGGCGCCTGGCCCGAGCCCGCGAAACTTGAAGACTTCACGGACTATTGCGCGACCAGTTACTCATCGACACGCGAACTCGTGGCGGCCGCTTTCGCAGTGCAATGCCGTCGAGCGGAAACTCGGCTGACGTGACGATGAGGACATGACGCTCGGTCGTTGGCGAAGCGACCTGTCAGACGGACTTACCGTCGCCGTCGTCCCTTTCGTCCCCGTCGGCCGGCCACTGCAACGGGTTCCTGTTTTTCCGGCGGTGGAGGCAAGTCAGGCAGCGTCGTTTGGTCGACGAACCCGTCAATGACCAGTTGTCGCATGGCTGCGTCCAGTTCGGGGTCAGTTTCGATTGGTGAATAGGCCGCAAGGCGAGCTTCAACGTCAGCGCAAGCACGATCCCAGAGCGACATTGAGCCACCCTCTTCCCATGTCTCGCGATTGAGCCGGTCATAGACAGGGTCAGTCAGGTAAAGCTCGTTTGGCCAGTGCTCCAATGTGTGAGGCGACGTGATCAGGTGATCTTCGGCCATGAGTTGATCAACGAGATGTTGCGTCGGCAGGTCATCGAGTTTCTTGATCTCCCTGACAAAATGCAGCGCCTGTCCGCACACTTCGTTGTCGTGTACGAGCTTGGGCAGGCTGAACGTCAGGACGAAGTCGAGCATGCCCGGGCCGGACACCGAGTTAACACCAGCGATGGCGGCAAGGAGCGCACTACTAAAGGTCTCGCCTCCCCCTTGGGCGTCGAGAGACTTACCGTCGCTCAACGCCATGTAAGCCTGCGTCGGCAGCTTGAGCGATTTTGCTATCTGTACGTAGGCAACATTCAAATGCTGCGCTTCGATCGCCGCCATGGGCGAACTCGCCGCTTTCATGTGGAACGTCGCCGGAGCCCCACCGAACAGCACGGGCGCGCCCGGACGCACAATCTGGGCCATCGTGATACCCGTAAGGACGTCGACGCAATGGAACACCAGCGCGCCGACCAGGGTCACCGGCGCAATCAGCCCCATTAAGGTAACTGGCACAATTTCTACCGGGATGCCGGCCTCGACGCAGTCGAGCAGGTTCTGGCAGGAGTCCTCGCCGTAGCGGAAATTGCCCGTCGCCGTGATTGTGAAGATCGACATCGGCTTTGCGATGAGTTCAGCCCGGTCCGCGCGGAACAATTGCATCATCTCCACCATGCGTGGCACGCCCTCCTCGCTGAACGCGCCGGACACGATGGGCTTCTTCGAGGTGGTCATGCACATGTACAGACGCCACGCGTCAGAGACCTGCGATTCGATGTCCTTGTTTGTCGAAAAAGCGGTCGCGAGATATGCAATGTGGTCGAGCCCATCGCAAAGGCGCGCGTACTCAATGAAGTCTGTTGAATTCGAGAGCCGCGTCTCGCCGGTACGATGATCCTGGATCTTCAGGCCACTCGAACCCGGCACGTAGTGGACATTGTTGCCGCCGATATCGGTGTACGGGTCGCCATCGCGATTGAACAATGTGAACGATTCCGGCGCGCTTTCGATTGCCGCGTCGATGACGTCCTGCGTGAACAGGACGCGGCCGTTGGCGTCGGTTTTTAGTCCGTGGTCAAGCAGGCGCCGGCGCAGTTTCTCGCCGCGAATTTCCATGCCGGTTTCCGCCATGATGCGTTTGGCCTCATCGAGAATCTCCTTGATGAGGTCTTCCGATAGAACACTGAGTGTTGGTCTCATTGCGTAATTTCCTGCTTGCGTCGCTCGACGTAGTCGACGAGCGCGTCGTTGATCGCCGGATCGAGCGGCGGTTGTTGGTAATCGTTAAGTAGTTGTTTCCAGATGCCGTTTGCTCGCACGGCTGCGTCCTTGCTGCCCGCTTCCTGCCAGCTTTCGAAGTTCTCGCGGCCGGAGACAATGGGCGCGTAGAACGCGGACTCGTAACGCTCCAGTGTGTGTGCGGTACCGAAGTGATGACCGCCGGGGCCGACTTCGGCGATGGCATCGAGTGCGAGTTCGTCGTCCGAGAGTTCAATGGGCCGCAGATACTCGGCCATCATTTGCAGCATCTCGGCATCGAGGATCAGCTTTTCGAATGACGCGGTCAGCCCGCCTTCGAGCCAGCCAGCCGCGTGATTGACGAGGTGCGCGCCGCCCATGACGGAACCCCATAGCGACATCTGGCTTTCGTAAGCCGCCTGCGCATCGCAACAATTCGACATGGTCGTATTGCTCGAGCGGAACGGCAGTCGCAGCTTGCGTGCGATTTGTCCGCTGGCCAAAGCGGCCTTGGTGTACTCAGGCGTACCCAGGGCGGGAGAACCGCTGCGCATGTCGACGTTGGACGCGAAGCTGCCGTACATCATGGGCGCGCCGGGGCGTACGAGCTGGACGTAGGTCGCGACGGCCAGGACTTCGGCCGTCTGCTGCACCAGCGTGCCCGCCAGGGTTGCGGGACTCATCGAGCCCGCCAGCGTGAATGGTGTTATGCAGCAAACCTGTCCTGCCGCGGCCAGCTCATCCACGGCCTCGGTCATGGGGATATCGAGCTGCAGTGGCGAATTGGTGTTGATGATCGCGAGCAGCGCGGGCGTCTCGAGCAGTGCCGCGCGGTCGACCTCCAGCGCGATGCAGGCCATCTCTACCGAGTCCCTCGCACGCTCACCGCCCAGCGCGTAGGACTGGCAGTTCTTATCGGTCAGCTGGTACTGCGCGAGATACAGGTCGAGGTGCCGCGATTCAGCAGGCAGGTCCATCGCCTCGAACGGTCCGCCGCCTTCCTGGTGAATGATATTCAGGCTCTGTACGAGCTTCAGGTAATCGCGTGTCTCCGCGTAGGTGCCGGGGCGCCGGCCCTTGTCCAGGTCGCTGACGAAGGCCGGGCCGCCAACGGACGCGAAGTTAAGGTCACTGTCCCCTAATTTGAGGTGGCGGTCGGGGTTGCGGGCGCGCAGCTCGAACGTTGCTGGTGCGTGCTTGATTTGTTCCAGGACCATCGACCGGTCAAAACGGACCATCATCGAGTCTTCGTCGACATCTGCCCCCGCACTTGCCAAGCGCGTGCGACTTCCCGGTTCGAGGAAGCGCATGCCCTTGGACTCGAGAATGTGCAGTGCGCCATCGATAATGGTTTGTACTTGCTCATCGCCAAGCACCTCGGTCGGGCCGTACGGATTGACGACCTTGCGCCACTCGAGCTGCGAGATTGCATTGACGGTGCGTTTGCTGCGGCGGCTTCGTCGGGGCATCAGTTCATTCCTTCGAGAAATGCGTGGCGCCACTGCTCGGTCTTCTCGACCTGGTTGAAGCAATAAATATGATGCCCCTTGATATTGCAGTCTCGGTCCACGAGGTACGGCGAGAGATCCATCAGGAGTTCGTCGGGACGATACTCATTCGACAACATGAGTCTTGCGGCAACTTTCGGATTTCGTTTCAGGTAGCGGAGCGAATCGCCAACCCCGATGCGCAGCGATGTCTTGATCAACGAACCACGATCCGCCACGCCTGGCAGCCCTATCCAGGCCGGAAGGTGCACGCCAGCCCGTCGAATGGAGTGCAGCCAGGAGCCGATGAGATCTGCATCGAAGCACATCTGGGTGACGAGGTAATTCGAAAGTTCCTGTTTCTGCAGGAGCGCATCAAGCAACTCTTCATCGCTCGCGGCCGGATGCCCTTCAGGGTGCGCGGCTACGCCGACCTCCGTGAACTTGTGATCCAGCTCCGCGATGTCACGTAGCAAGGAAAGCGCCGTGTCGTAGTCGCCCAATGGCCGATCCGCATCACCACCTGGAACGAAAATGCTGATAATGGGCAAGTCATCCAGGTGCGCGACGATCTCGCGCAGATGGGCCTTGTCGCGAACCATCTTCGCTGCAATGTGCGGCACAACCTTGAAGCCACGAAGCGCCAGGCGCTCGGACATCTCCAGCGTTACGTCGACGCCCTTGGTCGGCGAACAGGTCACGGCAACGTAGGAGCCTGGCTCGAGCACGTCCAGCTTCGCCTCGATCGTGTCGGTCGGAAAGACCTCCATGTAGGCCTCGCGCACCGTATAGGCGAGAACCTCTTTTTCCTGCGACGCGGGCAGCGTCATGCTCGCTCCCGGCGCCCGCGGCGCTTGCGTCGTTGTTGCGGTGCCGAGCCATCTTCGCCTGGAATAGCCATCGCATCGACAAAGTGCTCCTGGAACCGGGGCTCGACGGCCGTCTCGATCTTCTCGACGTCGCGAACCTGCTGTTCGATGAGCGTCCTCGACTTTCGGTCGAGCAAGGCGATGCGCGCGCCCGTACCGGCCGCATTACCTGCAGACGAGACCTCTGCGAGATCGCACTCGGGTATCAACCCAAGCACCATCGCGAACTGTACGTCGATGTGTGCACCGAAAGCGCCCGCCAGTCGTATTCGGTCCACCTTCTCGACGCCGAAGCGCTCCATGAGCAGTTTCGCACCCGCGTGCAGTGCGGCCTTGGCAAGCTGAATCGCGCGCACGTCGTTCTGCGAAATCCGGATTACCGGGTCGCCGTCGTGTAGCACGTAGGCGAGAGTACGGCCGTCTTCGACAACTCGCTCGGAAGTCGATGCCTTGATCTTGCCATCCGCAGCGATAATGCCGGCTGTGAACATTTCCGCGATCACTTCGATGATCCCGGACCCGCAGATGCCCGTGACCTGCTGCACCTCTTCGGCGAATTGCGGCTCATCGGACCAGTGCTCGCATCCAATTACCCTGAACCGCGGCTCAAGTGTCTTCGGGTCGATCCGTACTCGCTCGATAGCGCCAGGAGCTGCACGCTGGCCCGAACTGATTTGTGCGCCCTCGAAGGCTGGGCCGGTTGGGCTCGACGCCGCCAGCACCCGGTCTGAGTTGCCGAGCAGCAATTCTGCGTTTGTGCCGACATCCACAATCAATGACACTCCGGCATGCTTTTGCGGTGCCTCGGCCAGCAACACACCTGCCGCATCGGCACCAACGTGCCCAGCGATACAGGGCAGCGCATAAACATGACCGCCTGCATTGATAGCGATATCGATCTCGGCCGCACGAACGTCGACGCTCGAGTCGGTCGCCAACGCAAACGGCGCTGTTCCCAGCTGAACCGGGCTGATGCCGAGTACGAGATGCTGCATGATCGGGTTGCCGACAACGGTTATCTCGACGACGTCCGTAACGTCTGCCTCGACCTGCCCGGCGACCTCTGCGATGAGTTCATTCATCGCCTGCCGCACCGCCGCGATCAGTTTCTCTTCGCCGCCCGGATTCATCATGATGTACGACACGCGACTCATCAGGTCTTCGCCATAACGAATCTGCGGGTTCATCTTGCCCGCACTCGCGAGCACCTCGCCGCTTGCGAGATCGCACAAATGCGCGGCAATCGTCGTCGAACCAACGTCGAATGCGATGCCGTACAGCTCCTCTTTGAATCCGGGCCAGACAGCAATGATGCGCTGGTCGTTGCGAATGGCGACGGTGACCTGATGTTTGCCGTCGGCCAATACCTGCTGCAGGTCGCGCAGTACCGATGACTCGCAACTCAGCTCCTGCAAACTCCATTCGGTGGCCAACGCTTGCTGCAGGCGCTCGAGGTCGCCAAGGGATTCATGCAGCGTCGGTTCCGGCACTTCGACGAAACAGGCTCGCACTACCGGGTCGATTGTAATGTCGTGGTCTTCGTGGGGTTTACGGACGACCTGGTGATGCACCTGCGAGCTCGCCGGCACGTCGATAACGACATCGGCCTCGAGTTTCGCCTGGCAACTGAGCCGCCGGTTGACATCGAGACCGCGTCTTTCGCCGAACCGCCCTTCCGCCTCGCCCGGCTGCGTAACGTTTTCCTTTGTCGAGTTGATACCGTGCTTTGCGAAGTTGCCCTCGGCCACTTCGACCTGGCAACGACCGCATAACGCACGCCCGCCACAGACCGAATCGATATCGACGCCAAGGCTGCGAGCCGCGTCCAGCACGGGAGTACCCTTCGGGAACTGCCCGCGCTTGCCCGACGGCATGAAAACCACCATCGGATTCCTGTTGTCAGCCACGACGACGACCGCGGCGCCGACGTCGACCCTCGCCTTCCGCAGCCGGATCGCGGTAGCTCGCGATCCAGTTGGAACATTCCGGATCGTTACCCATGACGACGTTCGCACCACGAATCGATTGCATGATCTCCGGGTGCAGCGGGTTCGTAATCGCCGACGTCATGCCGCTCGCGATCGCCATGGCAATAAAGGCCGTATTGAGGCCGTTGCGATTCGGCAGGCCGAAACTCAGGTTGGACGCGCCGCAGGTCGTGTTGACCTTGAGTTCGTTACGCAGGCGTTGCACTAGCTCCATGACTTGCGTTCCGGCCGAATTGATCGCACCAATCGGCATGACCAGCGGATCGACGACAACATCGCTCACCGGGATGCCATGATCCTGCGCGCGCTCGACGATCTTCTTCGCCACGTCGAAACGCACGTTGATGTCTTCCGAGATGCCGTTGTCATCGTTGGAAATCGCGATGACCGCGCAACCGTATTTCTTCACCAGTGGCAGGACAGCCTCAAGGCGCTCTTCTTCGCCCGTGACCGAGTTCAACAGGGCCTTGCCCTCGTAGGCTTCAAGGCCGGCCTCGAGCGCCGCGATAATCGAGGAATCGATACACAACGGCACGTCCGTCACCGCCTGCACAAGCCGGATGCTCTCGGCCAGTATCGCCGGCTCGTCGGCAAGCGGAATCCCCGCGTTGACGTCGAGAATATGAGCGCCCGCAGCGACCTGTGCCAGGGCATCCGCTTCGACACGGCTGTAGTCGCCATTCTTCATCTCCTCGGCGAGGAGCTTGCGGCCGGTCGGGTTGATGCGCTCACCGATGACGGCAAATGGCTGGTCGAAACCAATGATGACTTCTCTCGACTTCGAACTGATTACTGTATTGGTCATGCTGCGTTTCCTTTGTCCTTCAGTCCGCCGGCCTTGACGACTTTCTCGAGAGTCCCGGCATCAAATTCCTGTTCGAGCGCGGCGACACGTTCGTCAACAAGCGCCGCGAGGTCGCCCTCAACATCCTCTGCAACGCGCCGCCAGTCTTCGAGGTAGGCATCGCTGGACCCGCGCCCGGCCCGCATTGCTGCTCGATCAATGGCCTTCGCAAAACGCGGCTCAAGCTCCTTCTTGAAACTCGACTTGCGCCCGGCACGGCCGACGACCTGCGCCGGTATGTCTCGCCAGTAGATGCAGATTAGCTTAGCCATTGAACGACATGCTCTCCCAGGTTACGGCCAACGGAGTCGAGCCCCGTATGCCGATGATCATAGTCAAGACCCAGGTAGTCGGCATGTTTTCGCGCCGCTTGTTCCAACTCCGCCGAGTCAGTCTGTGACAGGTACACAAGCCGCCGGTAGTTGCCGAAATAGGTCTCCATCAGTTCCGGGTACCGATCGAGTCCGAGTCCATTCTTCACGAGGCGGTCGAAATGACGCGTTAGAAAATCCGTCAGGTAGAACGTACCTGGCTCGTCGTCGGCCAGTGCCTGAAACTCGGCGACGCCCGAATAGAATTCGTAACAGTGTGCGCCGGCCAGCCGCTCGATCCCAAATTCGGTCAGCACCTTATCGAGGGCTCCGCCTGTGCCGCAATCCGCATACGCGACAAATATGTGGTTGAACTCGGCCCGATATTCTTCAATCGTGGCCCGCACGGCACCGGGTATCTTTTCTGGTCGGCTATGCAGGTCGGCCGGCAAGCACTGAATCTTGATGTGCGACCAGCCATTCAGTCGCTTGAGCTCAACAATTTCCTTCGCAAGCGCGCCGCAGGCAATGACGAGAACGGTTTTCTTCGTCACCTCAGGACGCGCGCTGTTCCAGTACGAGCTTCTTGGCGATTTCGACGGCCGTTGCCGCATCACGGCAATAAGCGTCGGCACCAACAGCCTCACCGAACTCCTCGTTCAAAGGCGCACCGCCGACCAGGACGATGAAGTCGTCGCGCACACCCTCGTCCTTCATCGCGTCGATGACGACCTTCATGTAGGGCATCGTCGTCGTCAGCAACGCCGACATGCCGAGGATATTCGGCCGGTGCTCCTTGAGCGCCGCGATATAGGTCTCGGCATCGGTATTGATGCCGAGGTCGATAACCTCGAATCCGGCGCCTTCCATCATCATGCCAACGAGGTTCTTGCCGATATCGTGAATGTCGCCCTTGACCGTGCCGATGACCAGCTTGCCGACGGGCTCGGCGCCGCTGGCCGAGAGAATGGGCTGCAGGATGGCCATACCGGCTTTCATCGCGTTGGCGGCCATCAGCACCTCCGGCACAAACAGGATGCCGTCCCGGAAGTCGACGCCGACGATGTTCATGCCACCGACCAGCGCCTCATCCAGAACCTTCTTCGCCGCCCAGCCCCGATCCAGCAGGATCTGGGTCCCTTCAGCAATCTCCTCGGCCAGGCCGTCGTAGAGATCGTCAAACATCTGTTCGACCAGCTCAGCGTCGGGTAGCTCGGCTAGTACGATGTCGTCGTCCTGATCCTGCGACATGGGCATGTTCCATCAAAGGCTTAGAAGAGGCGAAGTCTACCGATCATGGTATCAGAGGGAATGCCCGGAAATCACAATGTGAAACGTCCGATACCTGATATGAAACGCAAAAAAAGAGGCCGGGAGATTGCTCTCCCGGCCAGTCTTTAGAACGATTTTTATCTTATTGGAACAAACCCATGATCTTGTCGACGATGCCGAACAGTACAGGTTCTTCTTGCAGACCATCACCGTCTTCATCCTTTGGCGAGTTCTCGATGAACGTACCGAATGCTGCGGTATGAGCGTCGAACGCTGCCAGATCACCGGCCGCATCGATCTTGATGAGCTCAGCCCTGTGGCAGCTGCCGCAAGACCGAGAGGCCGCGCCCTGAACTGCCTCAGGTACTGTGCCGATCAAGCGATCGCTCGGATCGTCCAGTGAATACGACGGGCTCTGCACGCCAGGCATCGACATTGCCTGATCAGGCACGTCATATTTCGACATGTCATTAACATGGCAGCCTTCGCAACTCAGTGACGTGAAGTTCGGGAACGTATGAGTCTTGTGCATGGCGTTCCGTTTTTCGTCAACCGGATCGTTGCCGTTGTACACGTCATCTTCATCCAGAGGCTGGAATGCGTGGATGGCGTGGACGTAGCTGTCGATCGAGCGAGACTGCATTTCCATGTGACCGCCGTCGAACGTCGGGTTATGGCAGACCTTGCAGACCTGCATGCTGTCACCGTAGCGACCTGCACCCGTGTGAACAAGAACGCCCGTGTTTTCGTGGCAAGCGGCGCACTTGGCCATGTCCACTGCAGCTTCACCGCCCTGGTAGTAGTCATCGACGATCAAGCCACCGCCCAGATCGAACGACGTGCTTACCGCTTCGATATTGACTTCAGTGCCATCAGCAAGTTCCAGCTCCGGCATAACCGTGATTTCCGCGTACTTGACCACACCGTCCGCGATCAGTGTCGGGATCGGATCGGTCTTGTAAGGCTGGAATCCAGTCATATCGAACGTTACGCTCCAGTCACCAGCAACGCTGCCTGCCTCTTCTGTGAAGAACGGCTTGGTGCTGCCGGGTTCCCACTCGATGTTGCAGCCCGGACGGGAGTTATGCGGACAGTCAATGCCGTTGCCGTCGCGCTCGTGGGCCGGAATGATGTAGTTCTTGGAATCCCATCCATAGAAGGAGATTGCCAGCGTCGGATTCGTGGTCGCGTCAGTTGCGCTGAAATCGACCGTTATCAAGTTGCCAGCAATCCTGACGTCGTCAATCGAAACCGGATACAGGTTCGTATACCGTTCGCCGACGTCGTCGTAGACCGTGACGTCGTAGCCCGTATGCATGTCAGCAAAGCCTGAGAATCCATCCTGGCCGTGACAGCTCTGGCAATCCATGTCGACGTTGTGGTAATCAACACCGGCTTCCGCCCACAGGTACGTGAGTGCGGGTGCCGAGTGCGGCCGGTAGTAATCACCAGCAGGACCCGTGATATCGCCTGCCGGCCATGCATCGATGCCATTAACCACGTGGCAGCTCTTGCAGGTCTCAAGCGTAAAGTTGGCGTCGTCCAGGATATTGCCGATATTGCCGTCGTGGCACGTTACACAGTTCGACATTGACATCGGGTACGGGAATTCCATGGCGTGCGACATATGCGTCACGTTCATGAGGTTCGCAGTATATGTGTAGTCAAACGTCGGAGCTTCATCTGTTGCCCACGCAAATGGATCATCCGCCATGTACTGCCATTCTTCGTGACCGCCTCCATAAGTGTCGAAGTGACAGCTCTTGCAAACTGTGAACTCGGGGGCACCGGCAACTCCTGCCTGGATGTTGCCATGTTTGCGATACGGCGCGCCATGGCATGCTGCGCAGCCACTGGCGTTGGCGTCAGATTCCCAGGCCAGGGCGCCGAACTCGAACGCGTCATACGCCGCGTCCTGGTATACGTGGAAGTGGGAAGTCGGGCCGTCCGGGAATTCCCAGTCGCCATCCGTCAACTGTCCCCCAATCGAGCCGCCGTCCCAGGTTCTGATGTCGTAATTGAGAGATGCCGTCAGCGTGTATGAACCGCCGCCGTTGTTAGTGATGGGGCCGCTGATCGACGGGAACGGGCTGCCAGCCATCGCAAACTCTTCAGCAACGTTGTCCCAGTTGCTGGGCCGGAATGAAAGTCCATCCACCCACTCATCCGAAGTGGGATCGACGTCGAACGCCGCGCCCATGTAGGTGATGCTGAAGTCGATCGTCGTGGTGAAAGGAGCGGCTGCGCCTACAGTATCAACAGCCGTGATATCCAGGACGAAATCGCTCGGCTCGTAGGCCTCGTCATAGACAGCCTGGTGGTAGCCGCCTGCACCATCGTGGCAGACACTGCAAGATTCTACGTTCGCAGCGGCGACTTTAGCCTCAGCTTCACTCGGTACGGCTGCATCGGATCCATCTTGTCCATCTTGTCCGTCTATTCCGTCTTGTCCGGCAGGGCCTGTGTCACCCTCACAACCGCTGATCGCAAAAGCGAGCATGCCGATAACGAGAATTGACCAGGTCCGTGCTGTGAGTTTATCGACCCAGTTCATAGTAGTACTCCCCTAATGGAAAATTCATGTTTAGCCCGGTTGCGGCCTGAACCGTTGGTAATTGGTCGTCCGGAGCAAAACGAAGAGTAGAATCTCGGGCCTTTTGGAACACTGACATTCGTCAGTTTCGACAGGTGGATTACACCTATTGGTAATCGGTCATTTTTCGGCAAATCCGTACGCGAAATCCGGCCCATCCAAACACTGACATTTGTCAATTTCAACTACGTAAAAACCGATAGCGGACTAGGAAATCCGCAATCGACCGTCGGGGATTTTCCTGTTCTTATAGGTGGGCGCCCCTCAATGAGAATAATATGAATTGTGGCAAGACAGTCTGTCCGTTCCACGAGCTGCACGAAGACGCGGCGGCGGAACCGGTTTCGGAGCTGAACTGCCTGATCACGGATGCCGTGAAACAGGTCCATTTTGCCAAGGGCGACGTGCTGTTTGCACAGGGTCAGCCGAGTTCCGCTGTATTTTCCCTCGGCAGTGGAATTGTGAAGATTTCCAGCACGACGGCAGACGGCCGTGAGCAGATTGTTGGTATGAGTACGCCAGGCAAACTGCTTGTCGGATTGCAGTCTATTAGCGATGAGAAATACGAATATACGGCGGTTGCCGAGACTGACGTCAGCGCCTGCAAGATTCGGCACCGCGCGTTGCTGC
>Ga0316187_10000387_pt1 | contig 33882 bp, 28 predicted proteins | sample CroRivburrow1_MG_FD_204927 | JGI IMG/M metagenome (GOLD analysis project Ga0316187, IMG submission 204927) | Coastal sediment microbial communities from Maine, United States - Cross River worm burrow 1 | ecosystem: Environmental > Aquatic > Marine > Coastal > Sediment | place: USA: Maine... | reverse complement strand
GCCGACGTGGGTCGAGCGGGAGGGTTGGCCGGTAGCTTGAGAGAGACCGGTTTTGCGGGTACTCTTGTCTGGGCTCGAGTCCCTGGGGGCCTAGGTCGCAAGCTGGGGAAGGGGCCCGCTGGCGGACACATCGAACAAGTGGAGGAAACGATGTTTGTTATCGAGGAAATCGTGGCGAGGGAGATTCTCGACTCGCGGGGAAACCCGACACTCGAGGTGGACTGTCTTCTGGGAAGTGGTGTCGTGGGTCGAGCGGCAGTGCCTTCGGGTGCCTCGACGGGTAGTCGCGAGGCACTGGAATTGCGAGACGGCGGCAAGCGGTATCTGGGCAAGGGAGTGCTGAAAGCGGTTCAGCACGTCGAGGGAGAGCTGGCGGAGGAGCTCAGGGGAATGGACGTCCGGGACCAGGCGACGATCGACCGCACCATGATCGAGATCGATGGCACGGACAGTAAGAGTCGGCTGGGCGCCAACGCCACACTCGGTGTCTCCCTGGCCGTCGCCAAGGCGGCGGCCGAAGCCTGCGGGCTGCCGTTCTACGCCTATCTGGGGGGACCCGCTGCGACCGTGCTGCCGGTACCCATGCTGAATGTGCTCAACGGTGGGGTGCATGCCGACAACTCGGTGGATATCCAGGAGTTCATGCTGGTGCCCTGGGGATTCGAGACTTTCGCGGAGGCGCTGCGAGCGGGGGCCGAGGTCTACCACTGTCTCAAGGAGGTTTTGAAGAAAGCCGGTCTGGCGACAGCGGTGGGCGACGAAGGGGGATTCGCCCCGAACCTGGACAGCAATCGGGAGGCACTGGATCTGTTGGTCGAAGCCATCGGCAAAGCCGGCTATCGGCCGGGCGAGCAAATCGCTCTCGCCCTGGATGTGGCCGCCAGCGAGCTCGTGCAGAGTCGGCGGGGTAAGACGGTTCGCTATGAGTTGCCGGGCGAGGGCCGCAAGGGGTTGAGAGCCGGCGACCTGATTTCCCTGTACGCCGAGTGGCTGGATGCCTATCCCCTGGTCTCTATCGAGGATGGCCTGTCGGAGGACGACTGGGCTGGCTGGCAGGAGCTGACGGCTGAGCTGGGACAAAGGGTCCAGCTGGTTGGGGATGATCTGTTCGTCACCAACCCGGAGATCCTGGCCGAGGGGATCCTCGAAGGTCTGGCCAACTCGCTGCTCGTCAAGCTCAACCAGATCGGCACCCTCTCTGAGACTCTGGCAGCGGTAGAGATGGCCAAGACGCACGCCTATACGACGGTGATCAGCCATCGCTCGGGTGAGACGGCTGACAGCACCATCGCTGATCTGGCGGTAGGCACCCGGGCCGGTCAGATCAAGACCGGAGCTCCGTGCCGCAGCGACCGTGTGGCCAAATACAATCGCCTACTGCGTATCGAGGAAGAACTGGGAGGCGTAGCGTTCTATCCGGGCAGAGCCGCCTTTCCTAGAAGCGCTCGCTGATCCGCATCGTGACAACCGAGTCGCCAAGGCCCTTTCCCCGATTGCTGGCTCTCGTAGTCGGCTCTTTGCTGTTGCTCTTGGGACTGGCAGCCTTGGGCAGCTATCGGGACTTGTCTGCGGCTCGAGAGCGAAGGCAGACCTTGCAGGGAGAGATTCGAGAGACCCGAGCCGAGAACGAGGAGTTGATGCGACGAATCGAGCGCCTGCGCAGCGATCCGGCGACCCTCGAGCGGCTGGCCCGGGAGCAGTACCGCATGATGCGCCCCGACGATCTCGTAATCGTCATCCCGGAAGACCTTGAGGAGGTGCTGCCGACAGAGGCAGCTACCGCCTCGGAAGAAGCATCTCCGCCAGCGGCCAACCCTCCCAATTCGAGTTAGCTCGCGTTCATCTGTCCTGAGCAGAGAAGCGGCCGGCGCCCCTGCCGGCCGTTGGGGCATCTTTCCAGTCAGGTTTTCGATCGGAGGTCGGTTCGAGGGAGAGGACGACAGGGGGCTATCCTCCCTTCCGCTGCAAGAACCCCCTGAAGCCCACCCTCCCACCCTGGGGTTGAGGCGTCCGGTCGTACCTCCCTGCCGATCCTTGGGGCAGTGGGGGGTGAAGTGGCCGGGCATTGCTTCCGGCCAGTCTTTGAGGGCTTGGGGCAACAGAGGCTCAAGCCCTAGCCCCCTACGCCCCTACTGCCCTGAGCCCTTATGCCCCCTGTTGGTGCCCGAACGAACCTCCGCAAGGTGATGGTCATCTGCCCAGGACCCAAGGCCCAGTGCCCTCAAGCCCTCAAAGGCAGGCCGGAGGTACGACGGACTCCTCAACCTCCAAGGCCTCAAAGACCGGGCGGAGGTACGACGACCGCCTCAACCCGCCTTTTTGCGCTCGCCTCGCGCCAGGGTGATCTTGAGCACGGGTGGGGTCATCAGGGTGGTGACGATGACCATGATGACCACCGCGGAGAAGATGGCTGATGAGATGACCGGCCGGCCATGCAGCACGAGGCTGGCGCCGATGCCAGCGAAGATCAGACCGACCTCACCTCGTGGCACCATTCCCACGGCGACCGAGATCCGGTCGAGCCCTTTCTCCAGCACACCGAAGGCGCAGACCATCTTGCCGATGATCGCGGCCACCGAGAGCAGTGCCGCGAAGCCCAGGACCCCCTTCTCGCCGAAGGTGGATAGATCTACCTTGATTCCCATGAGGACGAAGAAGACCGGCACCAGGAAGGTCGTGATGGGGTGGATGAGCTCTTCCAATTGGTGTTCGCCTCGGTTGAGAAAGTCCTTGTAGTGTGCATCTTCCAGGATCAAGCCCGCCGCGAAGGCACCCACGATCGGTGCCAGCTCGATGACATTTGCCAGGTAGGCCAGAAGGAAGCAGAAGGACAGCGAGATCGTCAGTAGCAGACCGCGAATCTGAAGCTTGCTGAAGAGCCTGAAAAGCTTGGGTGAGAGCCAACCGCCCAGGAGAATGGCTCCGACGAGGAATCCCGCCGCCTTGAGGACGATCAGCAGCACGTCCAGGCTGGCAAGGGTGCCGCCGGTGTTCGCAGCAGTGATGACCCCGGAGACGACCGCCAGAATCACCAATCCGAGCACGTCATCGATGACCGCTGCGCCGAGAATGATCTTCGACTCGCGGGTCGTCACCTTGCCGAGGTCGGTCAAGACCCTGGCGGTGATACCGACGCTGGTCGCACAAAGCGTTGCGCCGATGAAGAGATGTACCAGAATGTCCTCATCGGGTAGAAACCAGGCCGAGACTCCCCAGCCCAGAAAGAACGGCACCACGACCCCGAGGATGGCCACGAGGAGACTCGATGCACCGACGGAGAGCATTTCGCTGACGTTGGACTCGAGCCCGACCTCGAAAAGCAGCAGGATGACGCCGATTTCAGCCAGGATTGCAATGCCTTCGTTGGTGGCAAGGAAATCGAAGCTCGAGATGCCGATCAGGGCCAGGTTCCCGATGATGACTCCAGCCACGAGCTCGCCCAGAACAGCCGGCTGATCGAAGCGCTCGGCGAGCTCGCCGCCGATCTTGGCGGCGATGAGAATGATCACCAATCCCAGCAGCACTGGCGTAACCGGACTCGTGTGATCGACATGCGAGCCCTCGTCCGAGGCCTGGTGCTCGGCCTGTTCGTCCGTCGCGGACTCCTGATCACCGGTGGCCCAGAGCCCGGTGCTCGGACCGATTAGAACGCCAAAGACGGCGATGAGCAGAACAGCTGGAATCAGACGTCGCATCGACTTCTCCTGTTGGTCGGGATTCGCGCAACGGGATTCATCCTACCACTCGGCTAGAGGACATTCGGGCCGGTGCCGAGGCCATGTCACGGCTGTCGCCGAGAAGGATAGACTTCACGCGGGTGGCGCTGAAAGAGGCCTTGTCCGGCCTGTCCCGACAGCTCCGCGACAGTGTGGAGTACCGCAAGCTCGAGCGCGAGCTCGGCAGGGCGGAGCGTCTGCCGTTGCCGGCCGCGGCCTGGGTCGGCGAGTTGCTGAGTCGAGACCTGGATCGGCCCCTGCTTGTCATCGTACCTCACGAGTCGGATGCCTTGGCCTGGACCGAGGCAAGTGAGCTCTTTTCTGGCTCGGCGGTCTATTTCTCGACTCCATCTCTGACGCCCTACCACGCAGCCGATGTCTCGCTGCAGGTTCGAGCGCTGGAGTCCGTGGCGCTCTGGCGCTCGCTGAGCGGTGCGGCTCGAGTCCTGGTCTGTACTCCGCGAGCCCTCTTTCGGCGGCTGCCTTCCAAGGAGGCTTTTCTCTCAGCGGTTCTCGAGATCAAGACTGGTGAGGAGCAGCCCGTGGACCAGCTGGCAGGGCATCTGACGCGCTATGGCTATCACCGCACCGACCTGGTCACCGAGGTGGGCGAGTTTGCCGTCCGCGGGGGTGTGTTCGATCTCTACTCCCCCGGTGAGGAGACTCCTGTTCGCCTCGATCTCTTCGGCGACACGATCGAGTCGATTCGTCGCTTCTCCGTCGAGGATCAACGCTCATCAGAGCCGCTGTTTTGCACGACTATTCTGCCCCTATCGTTGTTTCCCGTCGGCGAGGAGACGGCAGAGCACTTGGCTGAGATCCTGGTGGAGATGGCGGGAAGCGAGGCGGGTTACGACGTCGTTGAGAAGGTCGAAGCATTGCGAGCGCGCCAGGGGTTTACCGGGTGGGAGAACTACCTTCCCCTGGTTGCCACAGAGACCCAGGCGCTGACCGATTGGCTCGATCGACCTCTGGTCGTGGCCTATTCGTCCCAGGACTCTCGATCCGAGGTCGAGCGCTACAGCGCTCGATTGGAGGCCGACTTCGTGGCGCGATCGGAGCACCGGGAGTTGGCGGTGGAGGCGGTCTTTCTGGAGCAGCCACCGGAGGTCGTCGAGGCAATTCTGGACAGTGCAGAGCTCGAGTTCGGGCTCGACGTTTCGGGCCTTCGGCAGGACGTGGTCGATTTCAAAGGCAGCACTACCGACCTCTTTCATGGCCAGCTGCCCCGGTTTCCCAGAGAGGTGGAGACTGCCAGGGAGCGGGGCGAGCGTTTGCTGGTGGTGAGTCCTCGAGAGCATTGGCAACGTCTGGAGCACTGGTGCCGGGCAGCCGGGATTCCTCTGGGAAGGGGTGGAGTGGAGCTGGTGGATGGGGAGCTTCGAAGGGGCTTTCGCCTGCCGGCGGCTGCCGTGGTGACCTTCGGTGAGCACCAGATCTTTCCGCGCATCGCACCCGAGCGACAACGCCGCAGGAATCGCTTCGGTCCCTTTGTGTCCAGCCTTCGGGACCTGCGCATCGGTGACCATGTCGTGCACCAGGATCACGGCATCGGCCAATTCGTCGCACTACGCTCCGTGGGCACAGAAGAGCAGGACCTCGACCACCTGCCACCTGCCTTGTTGCCGCTGCTTGCTGGGGAGCAATCACTCGCATCGGAGGTCATGGAGATTGCCTACGAGAGTGGACGGCGCCTCCTGCTGCCGTTGAGCCGCCTGGACCAGATTCAGCGCTACAGCGGCATCGAGAGTATGCCTCCCCGCCTCGATCAACTGGGTGGCACGTCGTGGACTCGTACCAAGGACCGTGTCCGAAGGGGCATGCAGCGTCTGGCTGGTGACCTGGTGAAACTCTACGCAGAGCGCCAGCTCGCCAAGGCTCCAGCCCTTCCCGGGGACACCGATCTGATGGCCCAGTTCGAAGCCGCCTTCGAGTTCGAGGAGACCGAGGATCAGCGGCAGGCCATCGACGCGATCAAGGAAGATCTGGAGCGGGAACGCCCCATGGATCGCTTGCTGTGCGGGGATGTGGGCTTCGGCAAGACAGAGGTGGCCATGCGTGCTGCCTTCAAGGCGGTCGAGGGTGGATATCAGGTAGCCGTTCTGGCGCCGACGACCATCCTCGCCGATCAGCACCTGGAGACCTTTCGCCGCAGATTCGACGGCTATCCCGTGCGCGTGGAGATGCTCTCGCGCCGCCGCACGGCTGCCGAGGTCAAGGAAATCCGCCAGGGGTTGACCAGTGGCGAGGTCGACATTCTCATCGGCACCCACCGCCTTTTGGGTCGAGACGTGGAGCTGCCGAAGCTGGGCCTGCTGATTGTGGATGAGGAGCAGCGTTTCGGAGTGGCCCAGAAGGAACGTCTGCGTGAGCTGAAGAAGAACGTCCATGTGCTGGCCATGTCGGCGACTCCGGTTCCCCGGACTCTGCAACTGTCACTAGCGGGAGTGCGCGATCTTTCGGTGATCGAGACCCCTCCAAGGGATCGGATGGCGGTCGAAACCGCCATCATGCCCTTTTCACCCGAGTTGGTGCGTGAGGCCGTGGAATTCGAGCTCGAAAGGCGGGGTCAGGTCTACTATGTGTTCAATCGAGTCGAAGGCATCGAGCAGTTCGCCGCCTATTTGAGAGAGCTCCTGCCCGCAGTGCGTATGACCATCGGTCACGGCCAGATGGAAGAAAACGAGCTGGCGCGAAGGATGCACGCCTTCAAGAAGGGAGAGTATGATCTCCTGCTGGCGACGACCATTATCGAGAACGGGATCGATATTCCCAACGTCAATACCATTCTCGTACACCAGGCCGAGCGATTCGGGTTGGCACAGCTCTATCAGCTCCGGGGCCGTGTGGGTCGCAGCGATCAGCTGGCCTACTGCTATCTGCTGGTGCCGGGTGATCGGGTACTAAGAGGCGAGGCTCGCAAGCGCCTGCACGCCATTCGCGAGTTCACAGAGCTGGGAGCAGGCTTTCGGGTCGCCGCCAGGGATCTCGAGATTCGAGGCGCGGGCAATCTCCTGGGGGCGGAGCAGAGCGGGCATATAGCCGCGGTCGGCATCGAGACCTATCTCAAGATGCTGGAGGAAACGGTGCGCGAGCTTCGTGGTGAGGCTGTCGAGGCGGTCCCCTCTGTGGCTCTGGACCTGCCGCTCAATGTCACCATCCCCAGCGACTACCTCTCGGATGCCAATCTCAGGATGGAGATCTACCAGAGAATAGCCTCTGGAGATGTGGATACTACGGACCTGCTGGATGAGCTGCAGGATCGCTTCGGTCCACCCCCACCTTCCGTCTATGGACTGCTTGCAGCGACCTCGCTCAAACGCCTGGCGGAAGCCATGCGGGTTCAGTCGATCTCGCATCAGGGACAGAGGCTGCAGATTCGATTTCGCCGGGATTCGAGTGTCGATGTCGAGCGCCTGGTGAGAATGGTCTCCGAGAGACCCGGCCTGACGTTCAGTCCCAGTGGAATCCTCATTCTCGATCAGGTCGGCGGGGCTCAGGCCCTGGAGCGGTCCAGATGGCTGCTGGAAGAGCTCGGCAAGTGAGAGTCCTCCGACGCTCCTTGTGGCTAGGTTTGTGGATACTGATGGTCGCAGGAGGGTGTCGGGAGGCACCTCCGGCACCCGATGTGGTGGCTGAGATCAGCGAACAGGAGATTCGCTTCGCCGAGTTCCAGGGCTATCTCGAAGCGAATGCGGGCGAGCCAGAGGGGGACCTGGAGGACCAGGTCTCGAGCGCGCTGTTCGATGGTTTTCTCGAGGAGTGCCTGATCGCGCGCTGGGCGGTGGACGAGGGGCTGGTTTCGGCCAACGCCGGCAGGCGGGCGGGGGTCGGCGCGGTCACTGCCGAGCTTACGGCAGCGGAGGTGTCCAGCAGGGCGATCGCCTCCTACTATGACGAGCATCGCGACCACTTCCATCGACCGAACAGAGTCCACCTCCAGCAGATTCTCCTCGGCAACCGGGCGGTGGCCGAGGAAGTGCGGGCCGAGTGGGACGCCGGGATGCCGTTCCTGAAGCTCGTTGACCTCTACTCACAGGAAGGCTTGCTGTTGGGTGCCGACGAAGGGGATCTGGCCCGAGAGGAGCTGCCGTTGATTTTCGCGGACGCCATCTTCGACCTGCAGCCGGGGCAGGTGAGCGAGGTCTTCGCCGCCGACTACGGATTTCATCTGTTCAAAGTGACCGATCGTCTGCCGGCAGGAGTGCCCGCACTGGAACAGGTGGAAGAGGCGGTGCGGCGGGAATTGCTGCGACACGAGGTCGCCAGCGGTCTGCGAACCCTGGTGGAGAAGGCTCGGCAGCGCTACAATGTGCGGGTTTTCGAGAGGAACCTGCCTTTCGAATACACCGGTGAGTACTGATTCAATGCGAAGTCGGCTCAACTCCAGGTTGGTTTGCGGTCTCCTGTTGGCGGGGGTCTCCCTCGGCTCGGCCGAGGTCAACGAGATTGTCCTGCGTGTCAACGACCGAATCGCGACGACCTACGACTACAACGGCGAGCGTTTAGAGCGTTTCCAGGCAATTCAGCAGGCGGAAAGCCTGACGGAAGAAAAAAGGCAGGAGCTCCTCGCCGTGCTGGGCGAGACGGTGATGAAGGACCTCTTCGAGCAGCTGCTGATGCTGTCGCGGGCCGATCAGCTGAAGATCCAGATCTCTCCGAGCGAAATCGACGAGGCCGTTGAGCGCACCAAGCAGAACTTCGGCATCCAGAATCAGGCCGAATTCAAGGCCGCCCTCGAGACCTCCGGCATGACGGAGGAAAGACTTCGTGGAAGGTTGGAGAAGACACTGCTGACTCAAAGAGTGATGGGGCAGGAGGTCTACTCCAGGGTTTCAATCGACGAAGAGGATCTGCGACGCTACTACCAGTCGCATGCCGACGAATTCCAGGTGCCTCAACGCCTGAGCCTGCGGGAAGTGGTTGTCCTGGAGTCGAGTGGTTTGAATGACGACGACCTGGCGCTTCTGGCCGAAGAGATCCGCCAACAACTCAGCACCGGGCGGGATATCGAAGAGGTTGTGGCGCCCTACCTGGAGGAAGGTGTGTCGTCAGGCGTTGTCGATCTTGGTTGGGTAGAGGTCGGAGACCTGAATCAGGATCTCGAAGAGGCCGTCTGGGGCCTCGAAGCCGGAGGAGTGAGCCCGGCGGTCGAAGCGCGCGGCGGTCTGCATATTCTCGTCGTAGCCGAGCGGGAGGAGGCGAGGCTTCTCGAGTTCCTCGAGGTGCAGGATCAGATCCGTTCGATCGAGCAGGGCCGGCTGATGCAGGACGAGATGGCGAGGTACATCGAGGAGTTGAAGAAGAACTCCTATGTCGTCGCCAACCCACCCCCCGAGGCAGCGGGCTTCAGGGCTTCTCTCGCCACTTCACTACCCAGCGAATTGGATGCGTTCCGGGAGGTGGAACCGGGGCTCGGCGATTCGCTGCCACTGCAGATTCCCGCCGCTACACCCAGTGAGGGCTCGGACGAGCCTCCCACGGAATCCACAGTCGATCCACCTCCAGAGGGCGACTGATTTCGCAACTTCCACTAGGGCCAGAAACGGTTGATGAACGGGAGATCCTTGCCGAATTGAAGCACGGCTCGACCCTTCCTCGGACTCCTCGAACAGCCTGATTCTCCAAGGATTCTCACCTTTCGGGCGCATTGGCTCGCTCGGTGGAGAAAAATGGACAAAAGTGGACTGCGATGCTAGACTGCGCAGCGATCTATTCCCTTAGGTGGACGGGTCTATGTTTCGCGGAAGCGCGCCCACAAAGATCGACGAGAAAGGCCGGCTGAAGGTGCCGACCGGCTTCCGTCGGCACATGGAGGAGACGTACGGCAAGGACGTCTTCATCACCTCCGTTTTGGGGGACTCCGTGCAGTTGTACCCACTCCAGGTATGGGAAGAGATCGAAGCTCGCCTGGCCGCGCTTCCGTCGACGGACAGGGCCAAGCAACGTTACCTGGAGAGGGTCAGTTACTACGGTCAGCAGGGGACGCTCGATGGTCAGGGAAGAGTCGTGATCCCCCCGCTCCTGAGAGAAAGCGCTGCGATGAACGGCGAAGTGGTGGTCAGTGCCCGCTTGGATCACCTTGAAATCTGGAACCGTCAGCGGCTCCAGACCCGCTTTGCCGAGCAGCCCTTCGACGAAGAAGACTTCAACTACTTGAGCGAGAAGGGGATCTAGATGCACGGATTGCCTCGTCGCTCGACGGCAGCTCATTGAATCGGCGAACGTGCAGCACATACCCGTTCTGCTAGAGGAGACCACTGCTCTCCTGGCGCCTGAGCGGGGCGGCCTGTTCGTGGACTGCACGCTGGGTTTGGGTGGTCATTCAGCAGCTTTGCTGACGGCCAACCCGAGAGCCCGCGTCATCGGGATCGATCGCGACCCGGCAGCTCTACGGCTGGCCGAATCGCGGCTGCAACCGTTCGCCGAGAGGGTGCGCCTGTTGCCTGGGGAGTTTTCTCGTCTGGAGGAGCTGCTCGAGGCGGCGCACGTCGACAAGGTCGACGGCATCCTCGCGGATATAGGTGTTTCCTCGCTGCAGCTCGAGACGGCCGAGCGGGGATTCAGCTTCCGCTTGGAAGGACCGTTGGATATGCGGATGGGACCAGGCGAACTGACCGCCAGTGAGGTGGTCAACAGGTACAGGGAGGCCGACTTGGAGAGGATATTCAGGGACTTCGGTGAGGAGAGACAGGCGCGGCGAATAGCGCGAGCCATCGTTGCTCGGCGCGACGAGCAGGCCATCCAGAGCACCTCCGACCTGCGCCAGGTGGTCCACAGGGTACTCGGTCGACAGCCGAGCCACAGAAAGCGGCGTATCGACCCGGCCACCCGTGTCTTTCAAGCCATTCGAATAGAGGTCAACAAGGAGCTCTCCGGACTCGAGAGCCTTCTCGATCAGGCCGTTCGCCTATTGCGCCGAGACGGACGGCTGGTGGTGATCTCGTACCACAGTCTCGAGGATCGCATCGTCAAGAACAAGCTGCGAGATCTGGCCAGGGGCGAGGTCGATCAGATTACCGGCCGGCCGAGGTCGGAGACCCAGGTCATCGAGGTATTGACCAAGCGCCCCGTCCGGCCCGGCGAGGCCGAGATCGCTGCCAATCCCCGGTCGAGATCGGCTCGGCTGCGGGCTGCCAGGAGGCTATGACGGCTTGAGAAGTGCCTACGTTGTCCGCCGACCGGTTGTCAACAGCTATCTGGTTCGCCAGCGCGACCGAAAGCGTCGGAAGGAGCTCGGCCTCGTCCTGGTGGTCATTCTGCCATTGGCGATCGGTCTACTGGGATACGTGTGGCTGAACCTGGAGCTCATCGACCTCGGTTACGAGGTGCATGACCTCGAGCGGACACTGAAGCAACTAGAGCAGCGTCAACGCGAGTTGTTCGTGGAATCGGCCTATCTGTCCAGCCCGGCGCAAGTTCAATCGCGAGCCTCGGCGGAGCTGGGAATGGTGCCGACGACTCTCGACAAAGTCGTCTTCCTCGAGGAGATCCCGTGAAGGGTCGCCTGTTCTTGAGCCTGGTGATCCTGGCGCTGTGGACCGGTGGCATCGTCTATCGTCTGGCGCAGCTGCAGATACGAGATCACGAGCACTACAGCCAGAGGGCCGAGGGCCAGCATCACCGGAAGGTCGAGCTGCTGGCCCCCCGCGGGACGATTTTCGATGCCCGCGGTCGCGAGTTGGCCGTCTCGGTCGAGGTGGACTCCGTATGGGTCGACCCCTCGAGAGTCGAGGATACGGCGGCCATGGCCAGCCAGCTCGCAGCAGTGCTGAAAGTCGATCGGCAGGCTCTTGCCCGAAGCATGGACGGCGCGCGCGAGTTCGCCTGGGTAGCCCGTCTTCTCGACCCGCCTCAGGCAGCGGCCGTTCGCGATCTGCATTTGCCTGGAGTCGGCTACCTGAAGGAGAGCAAACGCTACTACCCGATGCGGCAGGTGGCCTCCCAGGTGGTCGGCTTTGCCGGCGTGGACAACCGTGGACTCGAGGGCATCGAGGGCGCCTACAACAATCTGGTAGCGGGCAAGGCGGCGCGACGTGGGGTCCTGCGGGACGCGCGTCGAGGAACGGTGCTGCTGCCGAGTCTGTCGTTTCGGGATCCACAGCCGGGCAGCGACCTCTATCTCACCATCGACGTGTGGATTCAGTATCTGCTGGAAAAGGAACTGTCAGCTGCGGTGCAAAGAACCGGGGCCAAGAGTGGCACGGCTCTGATCCTCGACCCCAACAGCGGAGCCATTCTGGCCATGGCCTCCGTACCGACCTTCGATCCCAATCGCTTTGGCGAGTACGGCCGAGACCAGTGGAGGAATCGGGCGGTAACGGATTCTCTCGAGCCCGGTTCCACCTTCAAGATGGTCACCGCCGCCGCTGCTCTGGAGGCGAATCTCGTCGATCCCACGGATGTTTTCGACTGTGAGAGAGGCAGTATCGTGGTCAAGGGGAAGCGAATTCATGACCACCACTCCTTCGACCAATTGACCTTCCGAGAGGTCATTGCCAAGTCCAGCAACGTGGGAGCGATCAAGGTGGGGCTGCTCGCGGGCGAGTCTGCCCTCTACGAACAGATCCGAAAATTCGGTTTCGGGCGGTTGACGGGAATCGACCTGCCCGGCGAGAGTGCCGGCCTCCTGCAGCCCGTCGAGCGATGGCACAAGCGAGCGGTGGCCTACATCTCCTTCGGGCAGGGTCTGTCGGTGACAGCGGTACAGCTGGCCTCGGCCTTTGCGGCTGTCGCCAATGGCGGACAGCTGTACCGCCCCTACGTGGTGCAAGCAGTGAGCAGAGATGGTGTCCGACAGCCGGTGGAAGGCAAGCCGGAGATAGTGGGACGGGCGGTAAGCGCCAGCACGGCTCGTACGCTGGAGAGGCTTCTCGAGGCGGTCGTCGAAGAGGGAACAGGCAGGAAAGCCGCTATCGATGGGTACCGGGTAGCCGGCAAGACCGGCACTGCTCAGAAGGCGGCGGCGAGTGGTGGATACGCCCAGGGACGGTATGTTGCCAGTTTTGTCGGGTTTGCTCCGGCTCGACGGCCGAGGCTGGTTGGACTGGTGGCACTCGATGAGCCCAACCCGAAACGTGGCTATCACGGTGGCGATGTGGCGGCCCCCGTCTTCGCGGCAATAGTCGGTCCCGCACTGCTCTATCTCGGCGTCCCTCCAGAGCGTGAGCCCATGGAGGTCTGGCCGGGGCAGAGAGATCCCTCCGAGCAGCCGGTATTGACGGCTGCGAGTCCGCCCGGTCAGCGGCCAACCGACACTGAGACCAGCCAGGAGCTGTTGGCCTCCACAGGCCACGGCGAAGGCTCGCTGCCCGACTTTACCGGGCTGACAGCCAGGCAAGCGGTGGTGAGGACCGCGACGCTCGGTTTGAGGGCAGATCTCCACGGGCGGGGTCTCGTAAGTCGCCAGGTTCCATCTCCCGGCTCAGCGGTCGAAACGGCCGAGGGCAGGGTCGAGCTGTGGTTGGCAGGGGATTCGGGCCGATGAGAGTCGCCGAGATCATCGCAGGCATGGCCGTCCGACGGTCATCGGAGGCCGACCCGGAAGTTAGCGGAATCACTTTCAATTCCAGGCAGGTCAAGCCTGGTGATCTCTTTGTCGCCCTCACGGGCCAGCGGTTCGATGGCCGGGCCTTCGTGCCCGACGCCCTCGAGCGTGGAGCCGTAGCGGTCCTGGCCGCGGGAGATCCGCCGGAGGAGTTTCAGGGGTTGTGGCTGACAACGGCCGAGCCAAGATGGTTGATGGGCCCCATTGCCGCCAGAATCTTCGGCCATCCCGAGCGAGACCTGCTGATCGCCGGAGTGACCGGGACCAACGGCAAGTCCACGGTGGTGCATATCCTGGAGTCCATTCTGAACGCGGCTGACATCCCGAGTGGTTGCATGGGGACGTTGGGGTACCGGTTCAAGGACGAGGTCTACCCGGGAGAGCGAACGACCCCCGAGTCGGCGGATCTCTACAGGACCTTCCGGAAGATGCGGGACGCGGGTGCCGAAGCGGTCTGCATGGAGGTTTCCTCGCATGGGCTGGAGCAGGGAAGGGTCGAGGGGCTGAGCTTCGACCTGGCCATCTTCACCAACCTCTCACGGGATCACTTCGATTTCCATCACGGTTTCGAGGACTACTTCTCCGCCAAGCGAAAGCTGTTCGAAAGACTGAAATCCGATGGCTGGGCCGTGGTGAATCTCGACGACCCCTATGGCAGGCGCATGGCCGCAGGGTTGCCTCAGGTAGTCACTTTCGGCAAGGAAGGCGACGTCCGAGTTCTCCGAGCCGAGCTGGACTCGAAGGGCATTCGGGCGGACCTGGCGACACCTCGAGGCTCCTTGTCCATCCAATCGCCGCTGCTGGGAGGCTACAACCTCGAGAATCTCTTGGCGGCGGTGGCAGGGGGCGAAGCCTTGGGGCTGCCCGTGGCGGCCCTGGTCCAGGGGATCGCCGATCGTCCCCCGCTGTCGGGCCGCATGGAGCCGATCGAGTGTGGTCAGCCCTTCCCTGTGCTTCTCGACTATGCCCATACCGACGCCGCTCTCGAGGCCGCTCTGCGATCCCTCAAGGAGTTCTCGAGGCGCAAGGTCCTCGTGGTCTTCGGATGCGGGGGCGATCGAGATACCGGGAAGCGCGTGTTGATGGGAAGGGTGGCCGGCGAGTTGGCCGATTTCTCCATCATCACTTCGGACAATCCACGCCGGGAAGATCCACTAGAGATCATTGCGAGTATCGAAGAGGGCCTCAAGGAGAGCGGTGCCAGCGACTATCGGATCCTGCCGGATCGTCGGGAGGCGATCCGCAGAGCCGTAGGTCAGGCGGAGGCCGGCTGGGCGATTCTGATCGCCGGCAAGGGGCACGAAGAGGTTCAGATCCTGGGCGACCAGGAGCTGCCCTTTTCCGACCGCAAAGAGATGCGTCGAGTGTTGGAGGAGCGGTTTGGTTCAAGGCCGACTGGGTGAGGCAGCCACGATCATGGGAGGAGAGATGATCTCCGGCTCTGCGGCCGCCATGTGGCGGGGCGCCACGCTCGATTCACGCCAGGTCAACGGTGGAGAGCTGTTCTTTGCGCTTGCTGGCGAACGCACCGACGGGCATCGATTCGTTGGGCAGGCTCTCGAGAGAGGCGCAGCTGCGGCGATCGTTCAGCGTGAGATGGAGATTCCCGCCGACGGTGGAGCCATTCGGGTCCCCGACACCCTCGAAGCCCTCCACAGCTTGACCCGAGAAGTCCGGACCCGCGAGCCGCGCAAGCTGGTGGGGATAACCGGGTCGGCTGGCAAGACCACGACAAAAGAGATGCTGGCCGCCATGCTGGCCCGGCGGTTCCGGGTCGCCCGCAACCCGGGCAGCTTGAACAATACCCTGGGGTTTCCGGTCGCTCTGTTGGGAATCCCGGAGGGAACCGAGTGGATGGTGGCCGAGATGGGGATGTCCACTCCGGGAGAGCTCAGGCAGGTGAGCCGGTTGGGCAAGCCCGACGTGGCGGTGTTCCTCAATGTCCGCCCGGTGCACCTGGAGGCCTTCGGAACCCTGGAGGCTATTCGGGAGGCCAAGGCGGAGCTACTCGACGGACTCGCCGAGGACGGTCTGGTCGTGGCGAATCAGGACGACAGGCAAGTCGTGGAGATCGCGCATCGGCATGCCGGCAGGGTGATCTGGTTCGGGCGGCAGACGACCGCGGACTATCGGGTCGAGGATGTCGAGAGTCTTGCTGATGGAAGGGTCGGTAGTCGGTTCAAGCTGGTGACCAGCGAGGATGTCGTGGAGGTCGAGCTGCCGATGCATGGCCTCTACAACGTCGACAACTTCCTGGCCGCGGCGGCCTGCGCCAACACCCTCGGTGTTCCCCTGCTCGAGATCGCCCAGGCCGTGCAGGCCGTGATGCCACCGCCCATGCGGGGAGTGGTTCACCGACTCGCCAACGGCTCGACCGTTGTGGACGACTGTTACAACTCCAATCCGGCCGCGCTGACCGAGGCCTTGCAAAGCGCGCTCGAGATTCCGGGGGAGCGTCACTGGGCGATCCTGGGTGACATGTTGGAGCTCGGCGAGGCAGCTGAGGAATTTCACCTTCAGGCCGGAAGAACAGCCGCCGAAATGGGATTCTCGCCGGTGGTGGGTGTCGGTCCGCTGGCCCGAAAGCTGGTCGAGGGTGCCCGGCAGGCGGGAGCCGAGGGCCACTGGTACGAGGATGCCGAGGCAGCGGCTGTCATGGCCGACCAACTTCAGGCCGGTGACACGCTGCTGGTCAAAGGCTCGCGAGGAATGGGCCTGGAAGTCGTGGTGGGAGCAATGCTGGCAGCGGCGGCCGAGGTGGTGAGCTGATGCTGTTCCATCTGCTCTTTCCCCTTGCCGAGCAGTACCCGGTGTTCAATGTCTTTCGGTACATCACCTTTCGGGCGGCGGGTGCGGTCGTGACCGCCCTCTTGCTGACGCTCTGGATGGGACCCTGGTTCATTCGTGGGCTGCGCCGACTGTCGATCGGTCAAAACATTCGCGACGTCGGACCCGAGCGACATCAGGTCAAGGCTGGTACGCCGACCATGGGTGGCCTGTTGATCCTCTTCTCGGTGCTGCTGCCGACGCTCCTGTGGGCCAATCTGGACAACCCCTTCGTCTGGTTGGCCGTCGGGGTCATGACGGGCTTCGGTGCCATTGGTTTTCTGGACGACTACCTGAAGATCCGGCGGCGACAGAACGAGGGTCTTTCGGTTCGACTGAAGCTGACACTACAGATTCTGGTCGGCGTGATGGCGGGGGTTGCTGTGTTGTCCCTTCCAGAGGCTTTCGGTTTCGAGAGCACGATCGCGTTCCCGTTCTTCAAGCGAGCCGTCTACAACCTGGGAGTCTTCTACGTGCCTTTCGTGGCGGTCGTCCTGGTCAGTTCCTCCAATGCGGTCAACCTCACCGATGGTCTCGACGGCCTGGCCATCGGCGCCACGCTCATCGCCGCCGCGACCTATGTGATCTTCACTTACGTGGCCGGTAACTCGGTCCTCGCCGGCTACCTGCAGGTGCCCTACGTGAGAGGCGTCGGCGAGGTGGCCGTTTTCTGTGGCGCCCTGGTGGGATCCAGCCTCGGGTTTCTGTGGTTCAACTCCCATCCGGCAGAGGTCTTCATGGGAGATGTGGGCTCCTTGGCCATAGGCGGTGCCATCGGCATGGTGGCTGTGCTCTCGAAGCAGGAGGTGGTCCTGCTGCTGGTCGGAGGGTTGTTCGTCATGGAGGCCATGTCGGTGATCATCCAGGTCGGGTTCTTCAAAGCGAGCGGCGGGCGGCGAGTATTCCGCATGGCACCGTTGCATCACCACTTCGAGTTGAGTGGCTGGGCAGAGCCGAAGATCATCGTGCGCTTCTGGATCCTATCGATCCTGTTCGCACTGATCGGACTGTCGACCTTGAAGTTGAGATAGAGGTGAGCTTGAAAGCTGAACATTGGAAGCGTGCTTTGGTCTACGGTCTAGGAATTTCCGGCAAGGCCGCAGCACGGCTGTTGCGGTCGAGAGCAGTCGAGGTCGTGGGCATGGATCGGCGCGCGGCCGAGGGTCTGGAGCTCGGCGATCTGGCGAGCGATCCAGGGGTCGAGCTGCATCTTGGCGAGGAGCCCGAGTTGCTTCCCGCAGGCGTCGATGCGCTGGTGATCAGCCCCGGTGTCCCGCCTGGCCAGCCGTTGCTGCAGGCGGCGCGGCAAGCGGGTCTACCCATCGTGGCGGAGGTGGAGTTGGCCTCGTGGTATCTCAGTGGCCCTATCGTCGGTATTACGGGTAGCAACGGCAAGAGCACCACGACCGCCCTGACCGGTGAGCTCCTTCGCGCCTCGGGCTTCGATGTCGAGGTGTGCGGCAATATCGGGCTGCCCCTGAGCGCGTGTGTGGAGGGTGAGGCAGGGCGGATCTTCGTGACCGAGCTCTCCAGCTTCCAATTGGAGGGCATCGATGGTCTTCGACCGAGGGCTGCGGGTCTTCTCAACCTGGCCGCTGATCACCTCGACTGGCATGGCGGCGAGGCGGCGTACTTCGCGGCCAAGAAAGCGATCTTCCGGAACCAGACTGCAGACGACTCCGCTGTTCTCAATGCCGACGATTCACGGGTAGCAGCCATCGAGACAGAAGCGCATCGACGAGCGTTCTCTCGCACGGCGCCGGTCCAGGACGGCTGCTATGTGGAGGGAGACATCGTGGTCGAAGTGGCTCCGGGTGAGGCGCCCAGGGCACTGTTTTGCTGCGACGACCTAGCCCTCGAAGGCGAGCACAATCTGGAGAACGCGATGGCAGCGGCATTGCTGTCGCGGGCCATGGGGGCCGACGGATCGGCATTCCCCGCCGCCCTGGCTCTGTTTCGAGGCTTGCCGCATCGGGTCGAGCAGGTTGGGGACCGACTGGGGGTGAAGTGGATCGACGATTCCAAGGCGACCAACTTTGCGGCCACGCTCCGGTCGTTGGACGCCTTTCCAGACCACAGTGTGCACCTGATCCTCGGTGGCCGGAACAAGGGCGGCGACGCTGCCCTGCTGGCCGAGGTCGCGGGTCGCAAGGTAAAGAGAATCTACTTGGTGGGCGAAGCCGCTGAGGACTTCCGCTCAGCGTTGGCTGGCATCGTGCCGTATGAGATGGCCGTTCATCTGCCACAAGCCGTGGACTCGGCGGCGCGAAGGGCCGTCGAGGGGGATGTGGTCCTGCTATCACCAGCCTGCGCCAGCTTCGACCAGTACCGGAACTTCAATGAGCGTGGAGACCACTTCCAACTGCTGGTGGGGGCCCTGAATGGCTAAGAAGCTCGCCTTCGACAAGGTGCTCTTCACCACGATCATCCTGCTGGTGGGTCTGGGTCTGATCTCGGTCTTCTCTGCCAGCGCGGCCTTTGCCCGGGACCAGGGTACCGGACTGAACATGTTCCTGGCCAAACAGAGTGTCGCCGCCGTGATTGGCCTGGTCGCCATGTGGATCCTGATGCACATCGACTATCGCCACTACCGGCGGCCGCAGGTGCTGTATCCCATCGTCGTCGGTTCGCTCGTACTTCTGGTGGCTAGCCTCTTCGGCCCGGAGCTCAACAACACTCGTCGTTGGCTGTTTGTCGGGGGGCTTTCGATCCAACCGTCCGAGCTGGCCAAGCTGGCGATCATCGCCTTCGTCGCCTTTCAGATCGAACGCAATGAGGACCGCGAGAGTCGCGACCTGGTCTTGCCGGTGTGCCTCCTTTTGGGACTGATGGCCAGCCTGACCCTGATGCAGCCCGATCTCGGAACAGCTGTGCTCCTGTGCGGCGTCACGGTCTTCATGCTGTTTCTGGCGGGTGTGGGCTGGCGCTACTTCCTCGGGGGAGCCCTGGCTCTTCTCCCGGCGCTATGGCTGGCGGTCTACTCGGTGCCCTATCGTCGGCAGAGGTTCATGTCCTTCCTGAACCCCGATCTAGAACCCCTGCGCTCCGGCTATCAGGCGCGCCAGTCACTCATCGCAGTCGGTTCCGGGGGCCTGCTTGGGCGCGGCCTGGGCGAAAGCCTACAGAAGCTCTACTTCTTGCCCTATCCGCATTCGGACTTCATCTACTCGATCATCTCCGAAGAGCTCGGGCTGATCGGTGCGGTTGGCGTATTGCTGTTGTTCGCCGTCTTGTTTTGGCGTGGTATTCGCGCCGGTGTGAAGGCACCGGACACCTTCGGGCGCTATCTGGCCTGGGGCATCGCGGGCCTCATCACAATGCAGGCTTTGATCCATATCAGCGTTGCCCTGGCTCTGGTGCCGACGAAGGGTATCCCGCTGCCGTTTATCTCTTACGGCGGCTCCTCCCTGGTCGTGTGTCTCGCCGGTTCTGGGGTGCTGCTGAATGTGTCGCAACATGCGTGAGAGGCGAGGGCTTGGGAAGACGGTGAATCGTGAAGCTGGTCTACGAATGGCACGGAAACGATGGCGAATGAGCATGCACTCCTGGCCGGAGGCGGTAGTGGCGGACACGTGTTTCCCGCTCTGGCAGTGGCCGATGAACTGCGTCAACGGGGCTGGCAGGTGAGCTGGATGGGACGAATGTCGGGAATGGAGAGAGAGCTCGTGGAGGCCCGCGGACTGCCGTACCAGGGTCTATCGGCGAAGGCCGTCGTGGGCCGCAGACCGTTCCAGAAAGTCGCAGCGCTCGGCACCCTTGCAGCCTCGTCGTGGCGAGCCAGACAGATGATCCGCGACTCCGAAGCCGACGTGGTCCTGGGCACTGGCGGGTACGTTTCCGTACCAGGGGTTCTCGGCGCGGCGCTGAGCAAGCGGCCGGTTGTCCTGCTCGAGCCCAACGCCGAGGCCGGCTCGGCGAACCGGTGGCTTTCCCGGTGGGCATCGTCGGCAGCGGTTGCTCTGCCAGGGATGGAGGGGCAGTTACGTTGCCCTTCGCGGGTAACGGGAGTGCCGGTTCGACGGGAGTTCTTCGCAAGTCGGGATACCCGGCCGACCAGCGGAGCCCTTCGCCTGCTGGTTCTGGGTGGAAGTCAGGGGGCCCGGCAGCTGAATCAACTGGTGCCGGCGGCCCTGGAACAGCTCGGGGACCGGCTTGCCGGTCTCGAAGTCGTGCATCAGGTGGGAGAAGCGCTACAAGAAGAGGCGGAGAGCACCTACCGGAAGAGTGACTCGAAGCGGCATCAGGTTCGGGTCGTACCCTTTTTGGATGACGTTGCCGCCGAAATGGCCGCGGCCGATTTAGTGATCTCGAGAGCCGGAGCCATCACGGTAGCCGAAATCTGTGCCGCCGGACGGGCCGCTCTGCTCGTGCCGCTGGCGCTGGCGGGTGGGCACCAGGTTGCCAACGCCCAGCGATTGGCAGCCAGTGGTGGTGCGGCTGTTCTAACGCCTGAGACAGCTGATGCGGCGAGTCTCGTGACGTTGCTCGAATCGCTACTCGACGATCGACAGCGGCTACGGTCCATGGGCGAGACACTCCGTGGGCTCGCCTGGCCGCAGGCTGCCGAATCCGTTGCCGACCTCTTGCGCGAAGCGGTGGAGGCTGCCTGATGTTTCGGCGCTTCACCAACCTGGCGGCAGTTCACTTCATCGGCATTGGTGGGGCCGGTATGAGTGGCATCGCCGAGGTATTGCTGGACTACAACCTGGAAGTGAGCGGCTGTGATCAGTCCTTGAGCGAGACGACAGAGCGACTGGTGAAACTCGGTGCGACTGTCTATCAGGGACATTCTGCCGAGCATGTCGAGAGGGTCGATCTGGTCGTGATCTCCTCGGCGGTATCGAGAGACAACCCGGAAGTGGTAGCCGCCCGCCAGAACAACATCACCGTGGTGCGTAGAGCCGAGATGCTGGGCGAGCTCATGCGCTTGAAGTATGGCGTCGCCGTGGCGGGAACCCATGGCAAGACGACGACGACCTCGTTGATCGGGACTGTGCTGACGGAAGCGGGACTGGATCCGACGGTCATCGTGGGCGGTCGCCTGAGGGTCTCGGGCACCGGCGCTCGGCTGGGCAAGAGCGAATACCTGGTCGCCGAGGCCGATGAGTACGACCGTAGCTTTCTCAGGCTGCAGCCCATCCTGGCGGTGGTCACGTCGATCGACGAGGACCACTTGGACACCTACGCGAATCTGGACGAGATCCGTCAAGCCTTCGTCACCTTTGCCGGCAAAGTGCCGTTCTTCGGCCAGGCCATTCTCTGCCTGGACGACACCAATATCCAGGAGCTCCTGCCCCAGTTGAAGCAAGAGCACCGGGTCGTGACCTATGGACTGTCGCCGCAAGCCGATCTGAGAGCGACGGAGTTCGAGAGCACGCCCGCTGGATCTCGGTTCCAGGTCGTCGATTCACGTCAGGGCGAAATGGGGACGATCGAGCTGCCGATGCCGGGCCTGCACAATGTGCGCAACTCCCTGGCCGCGATAGCCGTGGGGCAGGCGATGGGCGTTCCCTTTGTCAGTATCGCTCGGGCACTGGCGGGCTTCTCGGGCGTACATCGAAGGTTCGAGACCCGCGGTGTGTGGCGTGGCGCCAAAGTCATCGACGACTACGCCCATCATCCGACCGAGGTGACGGCAACTCTCGAAGCCGCTCGACAGGCCTTCCCGGGAGCCGTGATTCACGCCATCTTTCAACCGCATCTTTTCTCGCGGACTCGCCATCTGGCTCTCGAGTTCGGGCGTTCGCTGTTGGGGGCCGACAAGGCCGTGGTGACGGAGATCTACCCGTCGCGGGAGCAGCCTGAGCCGGGAGTGACCTCCGATCTCGTGGTCGAGGCTGCCAGGCGGAGCGGTCACCGTGATGTCCGATCCTGTGCCGACTGGCGGGAGGTCCCTCCAATGCTGGCGGCAGAAGTCCAAGAAGGGGATGTGATCTTGACCCTCGGAGCCGGCGATATCTACCGCTTGGCGGAGCTGCTCGTAGCGGAGGGTGCGACATGAAACCGCTAGATCTCCAGGTGTCGAGCCCGAGCCCGTTTCGGAGACGGCGATTCGTCGCGCCGCATCGGCGTCGCAGCCAGGTGCTGATGTTGGCACGACCCTTTCTGACTGCGCTACTGCTCGTCGGTCTGCCGGTAGCTGGAGGAGCATGGGTCCTCACATCGCCCCGCTTCCTGCTCGACAACATCGTGATCAGTGGCACGAGTCGGGTTCGACCTTCCGAGGTCGCCGAGGCCCTGCGATCGCTGCGGGGAAAGCACCTTCTATTGGTCTCGCTTGCCGACGTGGAGGGTCGACTCTCCGAGAACCGATGGATCGAAGGGGCCAACCTGCGCAAGAAGATGCCCAACAGCCTCGTGGTAGAGGTCAAGGAGAGGCTACCGGTCATCCTGTTGAGGCGTGACGAAGGTCTTTTCTATGTCGATCGGAGTGGCACCGTGATCGATCTCTATGATCCGGCGCGAGAGGCGGACCTGCTTTTGCTGAGTGTTGCCCCGGGTGTCGAATTGGAGGTATGGCCAGCGCTCGCCGTCGCAGCAGAGTTGGAACTGGTGGCGCCGGACTGGGCGTCGGGCCTGTCGGAGGTCGAGATTTTGGGAGGAGATGATTTTCGACTGTTTACGGCGGCCCTGCCGTTTCCGGTACTGGTAAGTCTCGGCGGAGTCGGAAGACAGGTCAGGAAGTTCAGTCTAGTGATGCCCGAAATCGCCCGTCGGTATGACCGGGTCTCCGCGGTCGACCTTCGTTTCTCACGTCAAATCGTTGTTCAACCCGCGGTGGACCCGCGTAGTCAGGAGGGGTGAGGCTTATGCCCAAGACGGACTCATACATCGTTGCCATCGACATCGGATCTTCGAAGGTCGGAGTGTTGATCGGGCAACGGGACGAGCGACAAGCTCTCGAAGTAGTGGGCAAAGGCGTCGCCCTCAACCGAGGGTCCCGTAAAGGGAACATCGTCAATGTCGAGGCGACGGTCGATGCTCTCAAGCAGGCCACCGAAGAGGCGGAGGTCATGGCCGGCATCGAGGTGTCGAGGGCCTTTGTCGGCGTGGCCGGAACCGATATCCGCAGTATCAACTCCCGCGGCATGGTTTCGGTGGCCAAGAAGGACCAGGACCGGGAGATCACGCGACAGGACATCAGTCGCGTCCTCGAGGCAGCGCAGTCTGCGGCGCTGCCCTCGGATCGCGAGATCCTCCACGCCATCCCGCAGGACTTTATCGTCGACGAGCAGGGTGGAATCTCCGATCCCATGGGGATGCTGGGAAGTCGCCTCGAGGTCGCCGTGCATCTGGTGACCGGCAACATCACTCGCCGCAAGACGCTGCTGACCTGCATCAATCGGGCTGGCATCGAAGTCATCGAGTTGGTATTCGAGCCCCTGGCCACAGCCGAGGCGGTCCTCACTCACGATGAGCGGGAGCTCGGGGCCCTGCTGCTCGATATCGGCAGCGGGACTACGGAGTACGCGGTCTTTGGTGATGGAGAGGTGCAGCACAGTGCGGTCCTGCCGGTAGGTGCCGGGCACTTCACCAACGACCTCGCCATGGTTCTGCGCACCCCTTTTGCGGAGGCCGAACAGATCAAAGTCAAGCACGGTTGCTGTCTCGGCGGCATGGTCGGCGAAGAAGAAGGCATATCGGTGCCGACGGTAGCGGGCGGGCCGCCGAGGGTCGTTCCCAAGCGGGAGCTCTGCAGCATTCTGCAGCCGCGGGCCGAGGAGATGTTGACTCTGGTGAGAGAGGACCTCTCCAAGTACGGCTTGGACGAGACTCTGCGCGGTGGTCTGGTGCTGACAGGAGGAGGCGCGCAGCTCGACGGCTACCTCGAATTGGCCGAGCAGGTATTCAACTGCACGGTCCGCTACGGTCTGCCCCAGCACCTGGCCGGCCTGGTGGACGTGATCAGCTCCCCGACCTGGACAGCCGCCTCGGGCCTCCTGCTGTACGGTCGGGGCGCGGAAGACCGACACCGTAGGACTGTAAACACAGGTTTCAGCGTGCGTGGAGTGGTGACCAGTCTCCGCGGCATGTTCTCGGATTTACTGTAGGAAGTAGAACCACCCGGAAGGAGAACAAGACAATGATTCTATTTGACGATCACGAGATGGTAGGCAGTCTCCCCATCACCCTGGAAGAGGCGGAAGGCACGGCGGCCAAGATTACCGTCGTCGGTGTCGGTGGCGGTGGGGGAAACGCGGTGAACCGGATGATCGACTGCCAGATGCGAGGCATCGAGTTTATCGCCGGCAATACCGACATGCAGGCGCTGCGGAAGTGCAGCGCGCCTGTGAAGCTCCAATTGGGCCCAACCCTGACCAGGGGTCTGGGCGCCGGCGGCGATCCGGAGGTAGGTCGCAAGGCGGCCCTCGAGGACACTGAGCGAATTCTGGAGCTTCTGGACGGTTCCGACATGGTGTTTCTCACGGCTGGAATGGGTGGCGGGACCGGCACCGGAGCCATCCCGATCGTCGCGTCTCTGGCCGCTGAGCTGGGAGCTCTGACGGTCGCTGTCGTGACCAAGCCCTTCACCTTCGAAGGCCGTCGACGCATGGAGATGGCGGAACGAGGAATCGAAGAACTGCGGGGCGCGGTCGACACCCTGATCACCATCCCCAATGAGAGATTGCTCAACTTCGTGGAGCGTGGAACGCCGCTCAACGAGGCCTTCCGCATTGCCGACGATGTCCTTCGCCAGGCGGTGCAAGGCATCTCCGATCTGATTACCGTGCCTGGCGAGGTCAACGTGGACTTCGCCGACGTGAAGACCATCATGACCGGTATGGGCATGGCACTGATGGGCACCGGCGTTGCCAAGGGCGAGAGCCGGGCCATCGAGGCCGCCCAGCGCGCCATCTCGTCGCCCCTGCTGGAGGAGACCTCGGTCGAGGGCGCCAAGGGAGTGCTCATCAACATTTCCGGTGGCTCCGACCTTACTCTCCACGAGGTGGATGAGGCGGCCAAGGTCATCGCTGAGGCAGTGGATTCGGCGGCTAATATCATCTCCGGTCTCGTCATCGACGAGTCGATGGAGGAAGAGATGAAGGTCACCGTGATCGCCACTGGCTTCCAGGTAGCCAATGCACCCATCTATAGCCAACCGTTCCTGCCCGCGGCCGAGAGTGACGAACCGGTCTACCCGCCAGAGCCGGTCGCGCCCGAGATGCAGGCAGAGCCAGAGCCGGTAGCCGAGGAGAAGGAGGAGGACATTCCGTTCTATCGCAAGGTAATCGCGCAGACCCAGCAGGACGACCCCAACGGGTACGGGCCGAACTGGTCGAACGTCGACGACTTCGACATTCCGACGGTGCTGCGGAAACAGATGGACTAGAGGGGAAGACAGGGAGCACTAGGCGTATCGAGAGCAGCAGGCAGCAAGGCCGAGAATTCGAGTTGTCACTCTCGACGACTCCAGACTTCCGGGTGGATCGTCTCCAGGTGAAATGGGCTTCACCTCCGCACGTGAACGACGACTGTGGATCTTGGCTGGCAGCTGCCTGCTGCTCATTTATTCTTCACTCTACATCGCCAGGCCCGTCACCAACTGGCTGCGGGACGCCAACTTGTTGCGCTTGGCAGTCGCAGGGGCCTTCCTCCTGGCAGCAGCATGGGTTGGCCTCGGGCTTCTTCGGAGTCGCGCCGGGTGGCGTGTCTGGGTGGCCCTGGCAGGCATTGTCGCGGGCTACGTGGTTCTACTCTCCCGATTCGACCTACCCGAAGAGCGACTTCACTTTCTGGAGTACGGACTGGTCGGCGGCCTGTTGTTCACGGCTCTTCTGGAGAGGCAGAAGAACACCAGGGGAGAATCCGGGGAGCTGTCGAGTCGCCGCGCTTTCCTTTGGCCGGCGGTTGGAGCCTTCGTCATGACGGGCCTTGCCGGGTGGATCGATGAGTGGATCCAGGCGGTCTTGCCCAACCGTTTCTACGATCTCAGGGACGTCGCCATGAACGCGGCGGGCGGGGCCCTTGCCGTGCTCTCGATCTGGGGTCTCGACCTCCTTCGCCAGATAGGTGAAAGGCCTCGGGCTTGAGGGCACGAAGGCGCGAGGACCTGCGGACCCGAGGTTTGTAGACAGGGTCGGCCGATCCGGCAGAGGATCCCTACAGTCCGGTCAGGTTCCGAATCTTCCTCTGGTAGACTTCGGGCGAATTTCCACCCTGTTTGGAGGGTTCTTCATGGAACGAGGTTTCGACGAGGCAAAGGCCCAACGCAACTGGTTGGAGCGATTGGGAGAGAAGATTCCCGGTTTCAGAGGCTTCCAGGATCGGGAGCTCCGAAGAGATGTCGACAAGTTGCAGCGGGAGTATCTCGCAGGCCAGGTGACGAAGGCCAAATCCACCCTTCGCAAGATTGCCGAGCGCTATACGGATGCCGGCAAGATTGGAGTCCTGCATCTGTTCGACCGGCTCGACAAGCGATTGGATGGTCTGGCCCGGGCCATTCAGTTCAGCGATTATGGTGCGACGGGTTTTTTCGATGTGATCAAGGTCGATGAGGCGGCTCTCGAGGAGCTTTATCGGTTCGATCTCGCTCTATTGGAGGAACTGTCGGGACTGGTTGACGACGTGGCAGCCATCCCAGCGCCCGCCGCCGGCGATCCAACGGAGTCTCTTGAGGTGACCCTGGATCGTCTCCAGCGACTGGAAGACAGGTGGGCGCTGCGGGAGAGCGCCGTCAACAAAGTCGTGCAAACCACAGGCTGATAGAGCCCTGGCGTCCTCAGGAGGACAGGTGATGAAAGTCATTCAATATGTAGATAGTACAGGCCAGACGATGGTGGCCAGGGTTCCCCGGCAGGGCACCGAGGCCATCAAGGTGGGCAGCCAACTGGTTGTCGAAGAGAGCCAGGAGGCAGTCTTCTTCCGTGACGGCAAGGCCCTCGACACATTCGGTCCGGGTCGGCACACGTTGGCGACGCTGAATCTGCCGTTGCTTACCGAGGTGTTGGGGCTACCCTTCGAAGGCAAGTCGCCATTCCAGGCGGCGGTCGTCTTCGTCTCGACGAAGACCTTTCTCGATCTCAAGTGGGGCACGAAGGAGCCGGTCGTTTATCGGGACAGCGAGCTGGCGATGGTGCGGCTGCGGGCGTTCGGCAAGTTCGCCGTCCGCATCACCAACTCGCAGGTCTTCGTCAACGGTGTCGTCGGTACCATGGGTGTGTACACGACCGATGGAGTGGAGTCCTACTTCAAAGACGTCATCGTTGCTCGTCTGACTGATGTGCTGGGTGAGAATCTGCAGTCGATATTCGACCTGCCGAAGGTCTACGACGAGCTGTCGATGGCCCTCAAGGCCCGCGTCGCTGACGATTTCTCGAAGTATGGCATCGAACTGGTGGACCTCTACCTCGGTGCCATCACACCGCCGACCGATGTCCAGAAGCTCATCGACGAACGTGCCGGAATGGCCGCCGTTGGCGACATGAACGCCTATTTGAAGTTCAAGGCCGCTCAGGCCATGGGCGATGCAGCTCAGCAGTCGGGTGGAGAGACGGGTAGTGGGGTCGGAGCCGGTCTCGGAGTTGGCATGGGCGCGGGGATGGGCATGATGCTGCCTCAGATGATGAAGGAGGCGATGAGCGATTCCGGTGGCGGCCAGGCTGCACCAAGCGAGCCAGCGACCGAGGGCCAGTCTCAACCCACGGGAGACGCCGCGGCTCCCGCAGCAGCGGGGACCGCTGCCGCGGCAGCCGCCTTCTGCCATTCCTGCGGTGGCAAGCTACCTGCAGGTTCCCGGTTCTGCCCCAGCTGCGGTACCAAGGTCGCCGAGTGACCGGCGGACTCTCGCGGCTTGAGATCTTGACCGACCAAGCTGGACCGATCCGAGACCTTGGTCTATGGCGACGGAGTTGAAAGACAGGGGTTTCGTCTGCACACAGTGTGGTGGAGAAGGCGACCTGGAGTCGGGCCAACGCTTCCTGACCTGCCGGTTTTGTGACGCGACACTGTTTGTCGATCGATCGGGCGTCGTCAGCCACTACCGTCTGCCCCGTCTGTTGGGAGCAGATGAAGCCGAAGCGGCCTTGCGGCGGTGGATGGCTGGCAACGACACGGTCAAGGACCTCGACAGCAAGAGCGGAATCGAGGCTGTCGAGGCGATCTCGTTTCCAGTGTGGCTCTTTCGGGTTCAGGCTGCCGGTGGAGAAGAGGTCTTCATCGAGCCGGCCGCTCCCACCACAATCCCGCAGTTGGCCGACTTCAAGCTGCCGGCCGGCAAGCTCGAGCCCTATCAAGCTGAAGAGGAAGTTGTCGAAGCGACCCCGGAGACAATCCCCTTGGAAACCGCTCGGGGTTGGCTGGAACAGCGCGGGCTGGGTCGAGCGACCGAGACGGCGTTGGTACAGCTACCGCTCTGGAGATGTCGCTATAGCTTCGAGAACCAGTCCTACCTGGCCCTGGTGGATGCCTCCACCGGCGCGGTGATGGCGGCCGTCTTCCCGGAGAAGGCCGAGAGCCCCTACTTCCTGGTCGCAGCTCTCGGGATCCTCCTCTTCACGATCGAGGGGTTGGCGATCTCCAACCCGGCCGCGAAGTTCGTGGCCTACTTGATTACCGCGATACCCCTTCTTCTATTAGCCTACTGGGTGGCCCGCAAGATATGACCGAACCCGCAGATTCTCCGGGCACCGCACAGGTGCCCGATCGGGAAACCGAGGCCGCTTTCGCGGGACGGGTCGAGGGCCTGAGCTGTCCGAGCTGTGGCGGAGCCCTCGACGTGGTGACAGGTCTACGGGTGGTCACCTGTCCGTATTGTGAGAAGTCGCTCCTCGCCACTCCGGAGGTGGGAGTACGACGCTGGGTAGTCAAGCCGAGGCTCGGTGTCGACAGAGCTCGTGAGCTCGCCAAGCGTTGGCTATCGCGAGGCTGGAGCAAGGACGCGCGATTGCGACGCGAGGCCGAGACGGGCGAAGCCATCCTCTGCTTCCTGCCGTTCTATCGAGTGGAGGCCGACTGCATCGGTTTCGCTCTCGGTACCGAAGAGCGCCGTCGGACGGAAGGCTCGGGAAGCCATCGACGGCAAGTGGTCGAGGAGGTCGATGTGGAGCGGTCATTGGCCAGGAGCTTCGACCGTACCTATCCGGCCCTCAACGTGGCGGAGTGGGGAATCCAGAGAATTGATCTGATGGGAGACGAGATCGTGCCCTACGACGGGGTAGTCCTCGAGGGACACGGCATGGTCTTCCCACCGACGGGCTCCGAAGTAGTGGTCAAGAAAGCCGCCATCGAGCAATTCAAGCTGCAGTCGGATCCGGCCAGAGGTCTCAAGCGGGTGCGCTTCCGTCATCTCGAGACTCTGCGAGAGCGTCTCAGTGTCGTCTACTACCCGCTTTGGGTCGTGCGATATCGCTTCAGGGACCGTTCTTATCAGCTCCTCATGGACGCCGAGGATGGATCGCTGGCCTATGGCAAGTCTCCCGGCAACGACTTGTTCCGAGCCGCCATGCTCGTCGGGTCGCAGGCCGTGGCATTGTTCTTCGGGACAACGGCTTTGCAGTTGGTGGGCGGTAGCCCCGCGGGTCTTCTCATCATCGGTGGCGCCGTGGTCTTGGCCTTGACCTGGGGCTGGCGGCGCTTTCGCCACGGTGGAGTGGTGATCGAGGGTACAGGAGTCGATCCGGAGTTGGATCTGGGGGAGGCCTGGAGCACCCTGACAGATCGTGACGCCCAGGAGCAGATCCTACGTGACCTCATGCAGGGGCGCCTGCCGGAGATCGGTCGATGACCGTCGGCATCGAGTTCGCTCTCATTCCGCTGGACTGCCCGACCTGTGGAGCGGGAATCCACGCTCAGGGAGAAGATGTCGTTTACTACTGCACGGCCTGCCGCAACGGCTATCTCCTGGATGAGACGGACTGGTCTCTGCGACTCATCGACGCCTCCTTCGTCGCAGCAGCCCACCTCCAGGCAGAGGAATACAAGCCGTTCTGGCTCCTACCGGCCAAGGTCGACATCGTTGACCGTCAGGCGAGCGGTGGAGGGTTCTCCGGTATCCTGCGTACGTTTCTCGGCAAGGAGCGGGCCCTCGACGAAGCCGGCGAGGGGGTCTTCGCAGTGCCGGCATTTCACGCATCGCTCGAGTCGGTGACCCGCCTGGTACGAAGCTATACCGAAGCGCTTCCCGAGTTGAAGGAGAAGCTGGGTGAGCGTCTGCTGGGAGGGTGCTATGGGCGGCAGGATGCCGAGAAGCTGGCTCACTATGCCCTGATTGCCACCGAGGTGGAAAAGCCCGACAAGCTGCTGGATCTGAAATACGAAATCGAATTTGGTGAGCCCCGCCTGCTGGGAGTTCCTTTTTACAAGAAGGGTGATACCACTTTGGACGCCATCTTCGACATCGAGGTTTGATCTTCGAGCCCCTCGCTACAGAGGGGCTCCGACCCTCCAGGTCTCTTGTTCAACGTGAGCGACGCTCGAGGATACGGTACTCTCAGAAAGGCGACTAGCCTAGTGAAGAAAACGACAGGCATGATTATCGATGGCGTCGAGCTCTTTCTGAGCACTCCGGTAGAACAGGTGCCGCCCTGGGTCGGACAGCGTGAGGTCCTGATGCAGTTGCTCGCCGCCTGGTCCCGGGTGGAATCCGCGGATTTCCCCCTGAACCCGCGCCTCCTGGGCAAACCGGGTGTGGGGAAGACCACCCTCGGTTGTACTGCTGCTCGAGAGCTGGGTCTGGATATCTACATTGCCCAGGCCACCATGGATACGCGCCCCGAGGACCTCATCGTCTCGCCGGTCCTGGCGCCGGAAGGTGGGGTTCGATACATGGCTTCGCCCTTGGTCAGCGCCATGGTTCGGGGCGGAGCCGTGATTCTCGACGAGGGGAACCGAATGAGCGAGAAGTCGTGGGCATCCCTGGCTCCGCTGCTCGATCACCGGCGCTACGTGGAAAGCCTGGTGGCTGGAATTCGTATCCCGGCGCATGACGACTTCCGCTTCGTGACCACCATGAACGAGGATGCCTCGACCTACGAGCTGCCCGAGTACATCCACTCCCGACTGATGCCACAGATCTACATCGACTTTCCCGAGGAGGACGAAGAACGGGAGATTCTGCGTGCCCAGGTGCCGTTCGCCGACGCAGAGGTCGTGGAGTACGTCTTGTCGTTCCTCCGGGCGGCACACGATCGCGACCTTCGCTATACGGTTCGCGACGGCATCAATCTCGTTCGCTTTGCCATGAAACTTCTCAAGCGGGGTGAGGCTGAGAACGCACCCGATGCGGTCGATGCGGCCCTGAGACTGTCCGTGGGCGACGAGCAGATGGAGGAGTTCGAGGTCTCGTGAGCCAGCTGAGCGGCGCTGGCGTCGATCTGGATCGACTGGCCCCCGAAGTGGGTGAGGGCATTCGCCTGCTGCCGGTGGTTCACGAGCGCGTCGAGTTGGCCAGCGTCGCTCGGGCCGTACTCGAGGCCACCGATCCGGCGGCGGTGGCAGTCGAGCTGCCAACAACCCTGAGGCAAGCGGCGGCCAAGGCCGTCGGACGGCTTCCGCGGATCTCCCTGGTGATCTCGGAAGAACCGGGGGAAGGAGCCCTGGTGTGGGTCGTGGCTCCCGGTGACCCCCTGGTAGAGGCCATCCGCTGGGCGCTCGATCGCCAGAGGCCTTTTTTCTGCATCGATCCCGATCTCCCCTATGAGGAGCGGCACGCTGATCGAGTTCCCGACCCCTATGCCCTCTGGCAGATGGGCGCAGGCGACTATCTCGAGAGCCTGCAGCTCGGCCTGGCAAAGCGGGGCGAATCCGAGGTCGATGATCGTCGAGAGGCAGGAATGGCCTTCCATCTCCGGCAGGCGCGAGCGGAGATCTCTGGTCCCATAGTGGCGTTTGTCGGGGCGGCCCACGTCGAGGGTGTCCGCTCTCGGCTGAGGGGGCCCCTGGCGCATCCCTTTGCTCGGACGCAGCGCAGTCGCGTTCTAGTGCGACACCTGGCCCCGAACAGTCTCACGGCACTTCTGCCGGACGCACCGCTGGCACACGCCGTCTGGGAGCGGGTCCGGGAGGGTGACACACCGGCAGAAACCGATCTGGGATCGACACTCTCACGGCGCCAATCCGTGATGCGCTTCGGCCTTCGAGTGATCCAGGGAGAGCGGGACAGCGATGACAGTAGCCGCAGGGAGAAACTGGTGGACTACGCCAGCCTCCAGGGAACCCGAGAAACCCCTGGCGGCCGGTTGGCTCCCGACAGGGCGCGCCTCGGCGGAGTCGTCTGGCGCATCGCAGCAGGCTCGTACACCGAGCAGACCGGCGAGACGGCGGCCGCCTGGCAACGGCGAATGTTCTTCGATTTCTCCCGACGCTGCGCCAGGCTGCAGGGCAACCTGATCCCGGGCCTCTATGAATGGGTGGTAGCGGCGCGTGGCGTCGGTGATGACAATCTGGCCTGGGAGGTCTTCGAAGCATCCCGGGCGTATCCCTGGCAGGAGGACCACGCAGAGATCGAGACCGCTTCCGTCGATGGGGACGAGCTGGATCTCGGCACGCGCAAGATCCGCTTCCGTCGTCGTTTCCTGCGTATCAAGCAGCGACCGATCGCCATCCCGGTGCGGCAGCACCCTCATCCCGAAAGCCCGGAGGATTGGCTTCGGGCGTTCGATTCGTCAGGCTTGTGCTCCTACCCGCCAGAAGACCTTGTCGTCGAGGACTACGGACGTTTCTTGCAGAAGAAGGCGCTCTCGGTGCTGTCAGCCGAGCGGAAGAGAACCGAGCCCTTCACCTGCAGCTTGCTGGACGGGATCGATATTCGGCAGACGCTTCGCAACGTCCATGAAGACCGAATCTATGTGGAAGAGAAGGGGCGAGTGCCGGGTGATGCAGGATCGGTGGTGGTCGTCTTCGATCGCGACTTGGACAACGAGCGGTACCCCTTTGCCATGACCTGGTTGGGAGAGCACGATCAGGAGTCGGATATGGCGTTCTATGCCACGAATCCGGCGGACCAGGTGGTGGGTCCCGGAATGATGCGAGCGACCTACGGCGGTTTCGTGTTGACGCAGCCGAGGGGCAGGCTGTTCGATGTCTGGTCGGATGATGACTATCGACTCGCTCGTGGCAAGGCAGAGGTTCTGCTGATGGCCGCCGTCGACTACAGCCTCGAGAAAATCGTTGTGCATCTGGCGGCGGAGCCTCCTGCCGAACGACTGCGCCGCTACGCCGCTGCCCAAGGCAAACAGATCCTCCACATCCCGCTCGCCTCCCTTTCTCCCCTGAGCCTCAAGAAGATCCGTGTCATGCACATTCTCGCCGGCCACGACAAGCGGGCGATTGCCAAGAACTACATCTGGTGATTGTACGCCAGGCGACTTTGGGTCCTGGGTCCTGAACGGCAGACCATCTTCTCGTAGAGGGGTCCGACGCGGGGCCCCCAGGGGGCTATCCTCCCTTCCACAGCAACCAACCCCCTGGAGGTCCCCACGCCGAATCCTCACCCGTTGGAGAGAACTCGCACCGGGCTGTGGACCCCTGGGCCCCGCCCGCCCCGGCCGCTTCGGGACCTCGTACGCGGCCTCGCACCATCCTCAGCGCTCATGACACTGATTCGGATCAAGACTCCCGTTCGGGAGTCGCCCCCTAGGCCCTTACGCCCCTAAGCCCCTATTGCCTTCATCGGTGCCCGAGGTTCGTTCGGGTGGTCCTAACTTGCCTCGGTTTGGTGGACACCTGGTTTAGGGTGGTAGGGCCCGCAGCGGGAGGTAGCCTCGAAAGGTGTGTAAATAGGAAAAAGGCGGTGTAGCCTTCCTTTGCAGTTCTTAACCCGGGCACAGAGTGCCCAATCAAGAGGAAGGAAACACC
>Ga0316187_10000386_pt1 | contig 33884 bp, 29 predicted proteins | sample CroRivburrow1_MG_FD_204927 | JGI IMG/M metagenome (GOLD analysis project Ga0316187, IMG submission 204927) | Coastal sediment microbial communities from Maine, United States - Cross River worm burrow 1 | ecosystem: Environmental > Aquatic > Marine > Coastal > Sediment | place: USA: Maine... | reverse complement strand
ATCCCGGCCATCCAGCGCATGTGTCTACAGTACGCCGGTCTGGGCTCTTGTCAGGATCTGCAGGCGGATCTGATACACACGGCACTGGAACAGGCTTTTCTCGCGGATCAGTCGTTGCCGCGTGCGCGGGCCGAGTTCGACACGCTTTTGGCCGATGGGAAAGTTCGATTCTCCAGTGAACTGGATCGCATTGCCATGCTCGTGGCCGCGGTGCTTGAGCGGTATGTGCCGCTACGCAAACGCGTGCAGGGCGCTGTCTCGCCAACCCTTCTGCAAGCCCTGGCGGACATCAGATCACAACTGGACCATCTTGTTTTTGCCGGTTTTGTGCGTCGTGTTCCGGTGGCCCGGCTGGCTCACTATCCCCGGTATCTGCAGGCCTTGACCGCGCGCCTGGAAAAGCTGGATCAGGATCCCGGTCGGGACAGAGCACGTGCCCAGCGTGTGACCCCTCTGTGGGCGGCCTGCCTTCAGCAGATCGGTCGATATTCTGGAGATGAGAGCCCCCCACCGGCGCTGGTGCGCTATCGATGGTTGCTTGAGGAGTACAGAGTTTCGATTTTCGCCCAGGAACTCGGCACCGCCGAACCGGTTTCCGAACAGCGATTGGCTGCGCTCTGGCGCACAGTGGCCTGACCCACTCAACATGGGTCCGAATGGGGCGTCCGCTGGGATTCTATTCGGAGATTTCTTAGCGCCGCACGGGCCCATGCCGAGTTCCGGCCGATTCTGCTTTCTGATAGCATCTTGGCGCCTGTTCAAGACACCACGGGAATCAGCTCCATGCTGGCGACCCTGACACGAAAGTTGAACGATGACCAAAGCCGATTGCACGGGGCTCTGGCCCGGGCCGCCGGTGTGGTGACTGTGGTGTTGGTGGTTCTGCTCGCCGACCGTTTCGCGGCACTGACCTGGTCGGTGGTGCCTAGACCGAGTATTCCCGTGCCCGAGCTTCCATCCGGTGTGCGCACAGTGGCGCCGCAGGGTATCGGTGGGGCGGTTGATCACACCCAGCTGGCCGGTCTTCATCTGTTTGGGCAGGCGCAGGCGCAACAGGCCAAACCTGCGCCCGAAGCGCCGGTGCCCGAGAATATGCCCGAGACCCGGCTGAGGCTGACTTTGCGGGGCGTGTTCCACTCAACCGACGGCGATCTGGCACGCGTGATCGTGGCGGGCCCGGATGGACGGGAGGAAGTGTATAGCCTGGGTGCCAGCTTGCCCGGTGGCGCGCAACTGGAGGAAATCGCCCCGGAGCGGGTCATCCTGGTGCGGGACGGTCAACGGGAAACGCTGACTTTTCCGGTGGACAATCGGTCCAGCATCCAGGTTAACTCGGCACCGTCACCGGATCAGGCGGCTCAGCCGGTCGCCGCAACCGCAACCCGCATCAACGCCACGTCCCTGGCTGAACAGTATCGACAGACCATGGAGAGCGATCCTTCCGCCCTGACCGATATCGCCCAGGTGCAGCCGTTCATCGATCAGGGCACGTTCCGTGGATTTCGATTGCGCCCCGGACGCAAGCCCGCACTGTTGCGGCAATTGGGGCTTCGACCTGGCGACGTGGTCACCACCATAGACGGTGTCCAGTTGGACAATATGAGTCGTGCCATGGAGTCGCTTCGGACCTTTGCCGAAGCCGATCAGGTGGATGTCACCATTCTTCGCAATGGACGACAAATACCCTATTCATACCGACTCAACTAGCCGCGTAAGGGGGGCGGCTATGTGCCGTGATCGGAGTTTTGCGACAGGCGTAACGGTAATTTGAGAAATTTCCGGTACCTGCATTGGACAACTCGACTGTACCTCAAGCGCCGGAGCGCGCAATAATGCCACACTGGCCGGGTTCGAAGCTGTTCGGGCGCGGTGTCGCAGGAGCTGGACGAGAACACATGAGCCACCACGGTTTTCGCATCCTTGTGCTGCTGTTTGTGATGCTGGTTCATGGGCCGGCTTGGGCCGAGCCCGTGACACTCAACCTCAAGGACGCTGACGTCGAGAGTTTGATCGGCACCATTTCCGGCATTACGGGTAAGAATTTCATTGTCGATCCACGGGTCAAAGGCAAAGTCACCGTGATCGCCAGCCATCCCATGGACGAAGAGGAGATCTATCAGGTCTTTCTCTCCGTGCTGCGTGTACATGGCTTCGCCGCTGTGCCCAGCGGCAGCGTGATCAAAATCGTTCCGGAAGCCAACGCCAAACAGGACGATATTCCCATGGCCGGTTCTGCCGAGGGTCGGCTTCGGGACCAGGCGGTGACCATGGTGATACCGCTGCAGAACGTAACCGCTGCGCAACTGGTGCCGGTACTGCGTCCGCTGGTGCCGCCCCAGGGACATCTGGCGGCCTATGCGCCGACCAATGTGCTGATCATTTCCGACCGTGCAGCCAATGTGGAGCGCATGCGCACGATCATCGAACGGGTCGATCTGGAGAGCAGCGAAGAAGTGGAGGTGGTTCGGCTTGAACACGCCTCTGCCGGGGAGGTAGTGCGCATCATCGGCACACTGCTGCCGCCGGGGGGCTCGCCGGAGGCGGCCATGCCGGTACGGGTGGTGGCCGACGACCGCACCAACAGCGTAATCATGAGCGGCGAGCGGGCCGGGCGGCTGCGCTATCGGACCTTAATTGCGCATTTGGATACGCCGGTCCAGGCCGGCGGCAATACCCAGGTGATCTACCTGCGCTACGCCGAGGCGACTGATTTGGTTGCCATTCTCCAGGGGGTCAGCGCCAGTTTTGCGGAAGCGGAGGGTGCTGAAGGGGGTGGGGGCACACCTGCCGACCGGGCAAAGGTTGATATCCAGGCGGACGAAAGTACCAATGCGCTGATCGTGACCGCTCCGCCGGACACCTTGCTCAGCCTGCAACAGGTCATCCGTCAGCTCGATATCCGTCGCGCCCAGGTGCTGGTGGAAGCGGTCATCGCAGACATCACCTACGACCGAGCATCCGAGTTGGGCGTCAGTTGGATTTTGGATGCCAGCAACAAGAGCCCAGGTGGCGTCGGCATCATCAATCTGAACGACGGGCTGGGGCAGGCTGGCGGCATCCTGGATCCGGATTTTGACGCCCTGCCGAGACCAGGGTTGCCGGGTGGCGTTACCATGGCCATCGGCGATCTCTCCGGATCGGTTCAATTCGCGGCCATCATTCGCGCGCTGTCCAGTGACGGCGAGACCAACCTCCTGTCGACCCCCACCCTGGTGACGCTGGACAATGAGGAGGCCGAGATCGTCGTGGGCGATAACGTGCCATTCGTCACCGGCTCATTCACCAACAACAACCTCTCCGATGCCGAGGGCAACGTCAACCCGTTTCAGACCATCGAACGGCAGGACGTTGGGCTGACCCTCAAGATCAAGCCCCAGATCAACGAGGGTAACAGCATGAAACTTGAGATCAGCCAGGAGGTGTCGAGTCTGCGCAGCGCGCTCGCCTCCAGGGCGGTGGGCGCCACGGACATCACCACCAGCAAGCGTTCCATCACGACCACGGTGCAGGCGGAAAGCGGGCAGGTCATCGTGTTGGGCGGTTTGGTGGACGATACCACCCGGGAAGGCACCAGCAAGGTTCCGGGCCTGGGCGATCTCCCCATCTTGGGTGGTTTGTTTCGCTACGAGTCGACTGAGCTGGCCAAACGCAATCTGATGGTGTTCATCAGGCCGGTGATTCTGCGCGACCCGCAGCAGGCCCAGTTTCTGTCCAACCGCAAGTACGCCTACATCCGCGAGCAGCAGCTGATCAAACGGGATCAGGGTTTGAAGCGAATACCCGATGCGAACATCGCGGTACTGCCGACCCCGGAGGAGATCGAACAGCAGCAGTCCCTGACGCCGCTTGATAAACCGCAGGAGGTCGTGGCGGAAGAGGTCACCAGCCAGAAACGCGAGTATCCTTCCTTCTCCGACAAGGAGTCTCAGCCGGAGTGGTGAGGATTTGCCCGTGTCCCTAGAGATAACGCGGTCGCAGCCGTCCTACACCTTTGTTCGCCGACACGGCGTGTTGCCGGGCGAGTGGTTCGAGGACGCATGCGAAGTGCTTTGCCGGCCGGATGTGCGACCCGAGAGCCTGGTCGAGCTGAGGCGTTTTCTGGGCTGCAAGATTCGTCCCCGCCGGGTGGATGCGGACGAGTTCAGCCGGCGTCTGCGGGATGTCTATGAGCGCGGCGGCGGTGCGGCCGAGACCATGGATGACCTGGGTGACAGCCTGGATCTGGGACAGATCGCCGACCAGTTGGCGGAGCCTGAGGATCTACTCGAGGCCGACGACGATGCGCCCATTATTCGTCTCATCAATGCCCTGCTCACCGAGGCACTGAAGGAAAACGCCTCGGATATCCATATCGAACCCTTTGAAGGCCGCTTGTCGGTGCGCATGCGGGTTGACGGTGTGTTACGCGAGGTGTTGGCCCCGCCCCGGATGCTGGCCCCACTGCTGGTCTCACGGGTCAAAGTGATGGCGCATCTGGACATCGCTGAGAAACGTCTTCCCCAGGACGGTCGTATCTCTCTACGGATTGCCGGCCGACCAGTGGATGTGCGGGTTTCGACCATCCCAACCGGTCACGGCGAGCGGGTGGTGCTGAGGCTGTTGGACAAGGGTGAGGGGCGCCTCGATCTGGAGCAGCTCGGCATGTCGTCGCAGGATCGGGATGAAATGGACCGTTTGATCCATCGACCCCACGGGATACTGCTGGTGACCGGCCCCACCGGATCAGGTAAGACCACCACATTGTATGCCGGCCTCAGTCGTCTGAACGACGATAAGCGCAACATGATGACGGTGGAGGATCCCATCGAGTACTACCTGGATGGGATCAGTCAGACTCAGGTCAACTCAAAGGTGGACATGAGCTTTGCCCGGGGCCTGCGCGCCATTCTTCGGCAGGACCCGGACGTTGTCATGGTGGGCGAGATTCGTGATCTGGATACCGTGGAAATCGCGATCCAGGCCAGCCTGACCGGGCATTTGGTCCTTTCCACGCTGCACACCAACAGCGCCGTTGGCGCCATCACAAGGCTGCGGGACATGGGAGTGGAACCGTTCCTGCTGTCCTCCAGTTTGATCGGCGTTCTGGCACAGCGTCTGGTGCGCCGATTGTGCGCGGCCTGCTCGGAGCCCTACACCGCCAGCGAGGCGGACTGCGTCGAACTTGGGTTTGAACCGGGTGTCGAGCCGCCAGTGTTGCGCCGCGCAAAGGGCTGTGCCGAGTGCAGTTACAGTGGCTATCGCGGGCGCAGTGGTGTGTTCGAACTGGTGGTGGTGGACGAGCATCTGCGAAGCATGATCCACGACGGCGCCAGTGAGCAGGATATGGAACGCCATGCGCGCAAGCGCACGCCCGGCATGCACAGCGACGGTTTGCGTCGGGTGCTGGCTGGGGAGACCTCGCTGGAAGAGTTGATGCGCGTCATTCAGGAAAAGTGAGATGAGCGCCTACGAGTATGTGGCGCTCGACCCGGGTGGGCGGCAAAAGAAAGGGCTGCTGGAGGGCGACACGGCCCGTCAGGTTCGCCAGATTCTCCGTGAACAAGGCCTCACCCCGTTGTCGGTGGAAGAGACCCGGGGCGAAAGAGGATCGAGGCTGCGCCAGCGCCGCGGCCTGTTCAAACCCAGAATCAGCCCCACCGAGTTGGCTTTGGTCACCCGACAGCTGGCCACCCTGGTGCGCTCCGGTTTGCCGCTGGAAGAGGCCGTGCAGGCGGTGGCGCGACAAAGCGAACGGCCCAAGAGTCGTAGTCTGCTCATGTCGGTGCGCAGCCGCGTCATGGAAGGCCATTCACTGGCTGCGGCGCTGGATGACCATCCTTCGGTGTTCCCGGAGCTGTATCGAGCCACCGTTGCGGCAGGCGAGCAGTCCGGGCATCTGGATGTGGTGTTGGAACGTTTGGCGGACTACGCCGAGGCGCGCCAGCAGATGCGGCAAAAACTGACCCTGGCCCTGTTGTATCCGGTCATACTGACCGGCGTCGCTGTAATGGTGGTGATAGGGCTGTTGACCTACGTGGTGCCCCAGGTGGTTCAGGTGTTTGACAGCCTGGGACAAGATCTGCCGTTGCTGACCGTGATCCTGCTGGACACCAGCGCCTTTCTTCGTCAAAACGGTTTGACGCTGTTGATCCTGCTGGCGCTGGGGTTGGTCATATTCAGTTTTTTGATGCGGCGTCCGGGTTTTCGCAGCAGCGTGCATGCACTGATGCTGCGCTTGCCTCTGGTGGGTCGATTGCAGAAAGGTGTGAACACGGGCCGTTACACCCGGACCCTGAGCATACTGCTCGCCAGCAGCGTGCCGGTTCTGGAGGCGCTCAGAATTGCCGGGCAGGTGATCACCAATATGCCTATGCGGGCCGCGGTGGAGCGCACTGCGGTCAAGGTGAGGGAGGGGGCCGACCTGCATTCCTCCCTGTCCGAGAGTGGTTACTTTCCACCCATGACGGTTTCCCTGATCGCCAGCGGTGAGGCCAGTGGCCACTTGGAACAGATGCTCGATCGCGCGGCCATACAGCAGGATCGTGAAACCGAGACCCTGGTGGGCACGTTGATGGGGTTGTTCGAGCCGATTTTGATTCTAACCATGGGTTTGGTGGTATTGGTGATCGTTTTGGCGATCCTGCTGCCAATTTTTGAGATGAACCAGTTGGTACGATAGTGGGGCGGTACGGATCACCGTTCCATATGTGCTTCAGGTGAGTGAGAAATGAAACGATGAGAGTGAGACGATGGGACATGCGTGCTGCGGGTTTCACCCTGATAGAGGTGATGGTCGTGGTTGCCATTCTGGGCATCCTGGCCGCCATTGTCGTGCCACGCATCATGGACCGGCCGGATCAGGCCCGGATTGTGAAGGCGCGGCAGGACATCCGCGTGGTACAGAGCGCACTGTCTCTGTACCGTTTGGACAATTTCCATTATCCGAGCACCGAGCAGGGTCTGCAGGCTCTGGTGAGCAGGCCGTCCGGTTCGCCTGAAGCCAAGAACTGGAAAAGTGGTGGATATCTGGAGAAGTTGCCCAAGGACCCCTGGGGCAATCCCTACGAGTATCTCAATCCCGGCATCCATGGCCAGGTCGATATTTTCTCCTACGGCGCCGACGGCAGTCCCGATGGCGAAGACACCAACGCTGACATCGGCAACTGGAATCTGGAGTGAAGCAAAGGTGCGCCGGCGGGATGGCTGACTCTGGCCGCAGCGGGTGAGAGCGATGCCGAGCGTCGGCTGGCGTTCGGATCGCGGGCACGGGCCTGCGTCCGGTCCGCGTGTAACGACGGAAGGCGGGTTTACCCTGCTGGAGATGATGGTGGTGCTGGTGTTAATCGGCATCTTGACGGGTTTTGCCCTGCTCTCCGTCGGGCCGGAGCCCGCCGGTGACCAGGTCCAGAGTCAGGGCGAGCGATTGGCTGCACTGCTTCGTTACCATCGGGAAGCCGCCATGCTGAGAATCGAAAACCGAGGTTTGATGCTCAACGAGGAGGGCTACACGCTGTTGCGCTGGGACGGAAAGAAGTGGATCGAGGTCAGCGATACCCAAGCATCCGCCGGTGGGCGCCTCCCTGAGGGACTGCGTATGGACCTGAGCGTTGATGACTTGCCGGCCGCATTGAAGCCTGAGAAGAGCGAACAAGGCGACGCCTTGCCCCAGGTCTGGTTGTTGTCCAGCGGCGAAATGCTGCCATTCCGTCTCACCCTGTCCGATGCGTCCGAATCGCATCGTTTCCACATCGATGGTTCCGCGAGTGGTCGAATCGACACGGTATTCGAGAGCGATGGCTAGCGTCCCGTCCCATAAGTTCGCTGCATTTCAGCGGGGCGCGTCCCACATCCACCCCTGCGGCGTTGCCGCTGCTCGGCAGAGCCTGCTATACCTTCGCATCGGCATCTTGCATTGGCGGATGAGGGGCGCAGCGGGTCGGCCCTTGTGGATCGAAGCGCCATCCGTCCGAACGATTCAGGGCTTCCCCGGGCGGCAGACCGGTTTCACCCTGCTCGAGGTGCTGGTGGCATTGACCATCGTGGCTGTGGCTTTGGGTGCCATCATTCGCGCCACTGGTCAGTCAACCGGCAACCTGGTCTACGTGCGCGACAAAATCGTGGCGTCGTGGGTGGCAGAAAATCGGATTGCCGAGGCGATACTGGCAGAGGAATGGCCCCCGCTGGGAACCCAGAGTGGCAGCGAGGAGATGATGGGTCAGGACTGGAACTGGGATGTAACGGTATCGGTCACGGCAGATCCGGATTTGCGGCGTTTGGATGTCAGTGTGAGCCATGTGGATGCGACGGGCAGTCCATTGGTGACTTTGAGCGCGTTCCGGGGCAAGGGTGGGGAATCGTGACCCGGCGCTCAAACCAAAGCGGGTTCACCCTGCTCGAACTGGTGGTGGCCATCGCAATCTTTGCGGTCATGGCGGCGATGGCCTATGGCGGCCTGACCCGGGTTCTGGATGTGGCCGACCGGGCCCAGACTCAGGAAGATCGAATGGGCCGCGTTCAGCTTGCGATTGCGCGGCTGGAACGCGATGTTGAGCAGACAGTGGCCCGTAGCGTGCGCGATGAGTTCGGCGACCGGAAAGCGGCTTTTAACGGCGCCGCCGACGGCGATGGCCTTGAGTTCACACGGTCCGGTCATATCAACCCGCTGGATTTGCCTCGGAGCATGTTGCAAAGGGTCGCTTGGCGTCTTGAGGGAAGCGATTTGCAGCGCTTGAGCTGGACCGTGCTGGACAGCCCAACCGGGCTTGAACCGCCGGAGCCGGAGACCGTACTGACGGGCGTCGAGGGGTGGGAAATCCGCTACCTGACACAGAAGGAGTGGGTGGAGAGTTGGCCGCCGCAGAGCGGACCTGACGGGCCTGCCGCTGACCTGCCCATGGCGCTTGATGTGACCCTGCAGTTGGAGGGTTGGGGTCAGTTGCGACGGCTTCTGGTGGTGCCGGGGGGCGCATGAGCAGCGTAAACCCGCGCTCCGATCAACGTGGCATTGCACTGATTACGGCGATGCTGGTGGTTTTTCTGGCCACCTTTGCCGCCAGTGACTTGGCCTACCGTGTGCAACTCGCCATCAATCGGACCGCAGTCGTTCTGGGGCAACGCCAAGCGCTTTATTACGCCATCGGCGTCGAACAATGGGCGGCGGAGATACTGCGCCGCGATGCCGAGGACAGCGAAACCGACCATGGACAGGAGGGATGGGCCAAGCCCTTCGCCGAGTTGCCCATCGAGGGGGGTAAGATCACCGGTTATATCTCCGACCAACAGGGTCGTTTTGATCTGAACGGATTGATCGGAAATCAGGGTGCCGTCGATGAAGCGCAGTTCGAGCGCCTGTTAACGCTGCTGCGCAGTGTCGGTGTCGATGAAAACATCGGCGCGGCGGTTGTGGACTGGATCGACACCGACGAAAACGAGACAGTGGACAAAGGCAACGGCGCGGAATCGCTCTACTATATGACTTCGAAACCACCCTATCGCGCTGCCAACGGCCCCATGGCCCATATCAGCGAACTGCGGCTTGTGAAGGGCATGGATGCTGAGATGTTCGCCGCCCTGGAACCCCATTTGACCGTGCTGCCCGTTGCAACCGGGCCGGAAGCGGCTGGTATCAATGTCAACGCCGCCACCGTGCCCGTGCTCATGGCCCTCAGTCCAGAACTGGGTGAAGCCGACGCAAAGGCGTTGCAGGAAGAGGCGGCCAACGCCGCGTTCGACAGTGTTGAGGCGTTTCTCTCTCATTCTGCCGTCTCCGGGCTGGCATTGGATGCCGCCGGATTGACCGTAGCAAGTCGGTTTTTCAGCGTGCATGCGGAAGTGGAAACCGAGTATGGGTATGCCCGGATCGATTCCTTGATCGAGCGGGTTCCAGACGGGCCGGTGCGTGTCGTTCGACGCGAGTTGGGAGGCCCGGTTTGAGCGATTTAATGTTGCGCCTTACCAATGACCCAGCCCTCCCGGTGGAATGGTACGGTCGAGATGACGGCGATGATCAAGTGCAGCGTGGCTCGATGCAGGAGGCAGCGAAACGGGCTATCGGACATCGCTGTGTCCTGGCTGCGGACGGCAGCCAGATTCTGCTGACCCGGGCCGAAGTGCCGAGCCGCAACAAGAGTACCGTGTTGAAGGCCATTCCATACGCTTTGGAAGACCATTTCGCCGAAGATGTGGATGATTTGCATTTTGCCGTCGGCGAGCGGGATCCAGGGGGTGGCATCGCGGTGGCGGTGGTGCGCGAGGCGTTGATGAAGGACTGGATCGATCGCTGCCAGGAAGTCGGCATCGTCCTGTCCGCGGTGGTTCCGGAGCCGCTGTTGCTGCCCTACACCGAAGGCGAGACCGTGCTGCTCGTGGATGGAGAAAGGGTGCTGGTGCGCAATGGTGAAGCATCGGGCTATACCGCAGACCGCGACATGCTGCCGGTTTTGCTAAACCCGGAAGCCGCGACGGACGCAAGCCTCGTGGATGCGAACCTGACAGAGGAAACCGCCCCAGTTCCGCAGGTCCTTCGGGTGTACGGGGATATCGATCCGGCGCTGTTGCCGCCGTCCGACCACATGGACATTCAGCTCGAGCCGCTTGAGGTTGCGCCGCTGGTGGTTCTGGCGCATCAGTTCAGGCCGGCTTCGTCGTTCAATCTCCTGCAGGGTGCGCACAGTCCTCGTGCCCGCGTCGGTCGATTGCTCAAACCGTGGCAGGGCGTGGCCGTGCTGTGTGTGTTATTGCTGGCGACCCAGTTTGGCGCGAATTTGGTCGAACGCTTTCGCCTGCAACGAGAGAGCGAGCTTCTGTCCCAGCGTCTCGAGCAGATCTACCGAAGGGCGTTTCCGGATGCCCGTAAGGGAGGTGACCCCCGTCTGCTCATGGAAAGCCGGCTCAAGGCCATGCGCCAGGCAGGCAGTGGTGGACAGATCGGGTTGCTGGATTTGCTGGCCCAAGCGGGTCCGCTACTCACCACGGCGAGCGACATTCAGATCACGGGCCTCAACTATCGGGAAGGCGCGCTGACCCTGAGCCTCTCGGCAACCAGTCTGCAGGCGGTGGATCAACTGCGCCAGAGCCTGATCTCAAACCGGCCGCTTGAAGTGCAGATTCAATCGGCCTCATCCCGGGATGGCAAGGTAAACAGCCGGCTCCTTATTCGGGAGACGGCATCGTGAAGGCGTGGTTCCTGAACCTGGAGCCCCGGGAGCGGCTCACGTTGATGATCGGTGCTGCGTGTGCCGTCGTGATTCTCAGCTACGCTCTGGTTTGGTCTCCGGTGACGCGCGATGTTGCCGCTCTGGAATCAAAGGTATCCGGCCTGCGGGAAGCGGCTGTGTGGATGGATCGGGCGGCTGACGAGGTGGCCCGCAGTCAAGCTCTGGCCCCCTCGCCCCGGGTGGCAAATGCCAGCCCATTGCTGACCCTGGTAGAGCAGACCGCAAAACAAGGTGGGCTTGCGGGCGCGCTCAAGCGGGTCGAGCCTCAGGGGGCCGATCGTGCCCGGGTGTGGTTGGAGCAGGCGAGTTTCGATGCCCTGGTGCAATGGCTGGCAGACGTACAGAAGCGCATGGGCGTCTATGCCGAGAGCGCCGTGGTGGATCCGCAGAAGCAGGCCGGTGTCGTCAACGCCCGTTTGGTGTTGCGGCGGGGGACGGAAGGATGAAGCGTTACCTGCGCATCGTGTTGCTCGGGCTCGGCTGCTTTGCTTTGGCTCTGTTGCTCAGGACCCCGGCGGAGTTTGCCTATCATTACCTGGGTAACCGCTTGCCCGGCCAGTTGTTCGACATCTCTGGAACCGTGGTCAAGGGCCAGGCACGTGGGCTTGCCGGTAATAGAATTCTGCTCGAGAACGTGCGCTGGAGCCTTCGCCCGGGCGCTCTGTTCAAGGGCCGGCTCGAGTATGGCACCAAGCTGACAGTGGGTGATGGCAATTTGCGCGCGCGCACCGCCTTGGCCTGGGATGGCGCCTATCATCTGACCGAGGTGGAGGGCAATGTGGCGCTGGCGCCTCTGCTGCCCGCAATCGTGCCCATTGCCGGTGGCATCGACGGGCGTTTGAGTCCAGATCTGGAACTGCTCCGAATCGACGACGGTGTGTTGCAGGCCGTTCGCGGTCAGATCCGGGTTAACTACCTGGTTTTGCTTCAGTCCCCACTGGTGATGCTGGGCAACTTCGTGGCCGAGCCTGAAGGGGATGGACCGCCCTGGCAGTTGGCGGTGCGGGACGACGGTGGCCCGCTGCGTCTGACCGGCCGGGTCAGCCTCAGCGGTGCCGGAAGTTTTGAGTTCGATGGTTTGGCGGGCGCCCGGGACGAACAGGGTCCGGTCTCTGGCATTCTGAACGCGCTGGGGGTTGCTGATCAGGAGGGCCAGCGGCGGATTCAATTCACGGGTACGCTTTGATACACGCCAACGTGTCCGGGTCTATCTTCGGCAACCAGAATTGACGCACGGCTCTCAGCTCATGGCGGGTAGCTTGCGCTTGCCAGCCGCTGCTCGATGAAAGCAGGTATTCGCTCCTCCAGCCAGTAACGCGGACGCCATAGGGATCCGGACACGAATCCGACATGTCCGCCAGAAGCGCTGATTTCCAAAGTGACTTGAGGGGACAGCTCGGCTTCATTTGGCAGCACTTCCGGGGTCATGAACGGATCGTCCCGTGCCTGAACGATCAGAGTGGGAACCGAGATGCCGGCAAGATGAGATCGACTGCTGGCCGCGGCGTAGTAGTGTTCCGCGCTGTCGTACCCGTTGAGGGGTGCGGTGATGAAGTGATCGAAGGCACGGAAATCCCAGAGCGCATCGAGACGGTCCAGCGGATAAGGCGCGTCAGCGCGATTGGTGAATTTTTCGCTGTAGCTCTGTTTCAAGCTGCGCAGCAAATAGCCCCGGTAAAGGCGCGACAATCCGCGGTTGAGGCGGTCGGTGGCAATGGCCAGTCGAAAAGGAATCGAAACCGCGACCGCCGCACTCAGTGGATTCCGGTTGCCGGACTCGCCCAACCAGTTGAGCAGCGCATTTCCTCCCAGAGAGTATCCAACCGCCACCAGAGGTACCCCTGGAAAGCGTCTAGACAAGCTCAGCGCCACTGTGGATGGGTCGTCCGTCGTGCCCGCGCAGTAACCGCGTCGCAGCCGATTCGGCTCACCGCTGCAGCCTCGGGAATGCATCACAACCCCACGCCAGCCTTTTTTCACCACGGCATGCAGCAGCCCGCGTGCGTATCCTGAATCGCTTGAGCCTTCAAGGCCGTGCAGCACCATGACTATGGGTGCGGCGCTGGAACCTTCGGTCCAGTCCAGATCGACGAAGTCGCCATCCGGCAGCTCCAGACGATCGCGACGCAGTTGAATGCGGGGAGGGCGGCGTACCTGGGACGCCCACAGTGTTTGGATATGTGGCCCGCGGAGCCCGCCTGCGGGTCTGAAGTTGCTGTTGACGATCATGCGGTCATAGAAAAGCCCGGCATCGAAAATCGATGCCGGGCTGTAATGCTCAGAACGGTTTCAGCTCAGTGGCCGGAGCGTTGATCCACCAGATCATCCACCACGCTCGGGTCAGCAAGGGTACTGGTGTCTCCCAGGCTGTCCAATTCGTTGGCCGCCACCTTGCGCAGGATGCGGCGCATGATCTTGCCCGATCGGGTCTTGGGCAGACCAGGCGCCCACTGAATGATATCCGGTGTGGCGATCGGTCCGATTTCCTTACGAACGTGTTTGACCAGATCCTTCTTGAGTTCGTCGCTGGGTTCGATATCCGCCATCAACGTGACATAGGCGTAGATTCCTTGGCCCTTGATGTCATGGGGGTAACCGACTACGGCCGCTTCGGCAACCGCATCGTGCAGCACCAGCGCACTTTCGACCTCGGCGGTACCCATTCGGTGACCGGAGACATTGATGACATCATCGACCCGGCCGGTGATCCAGTAGTAGCCGTCGGCGTCTCGGCGTGCTCCGTCGCCGGCGAAGTAGGTGCCGGGATAGGTCGCGAAGTAGGTGTCCTTGAATCGCTGATGGTCTCCATACACCGTCCGCATCTGACCAGGCCAGGGTTGGGTCAGAACCAGCGAGCCCTCGGCGACGCCCTCCAACTCCTTGCCGTCGGCATCGAGCAGGGCCGGCACCACGCCAAAGAATGGCAGCGTCGCGGAACCCGGCTTCAGCGGAGTTGCGCCTGGCAAGGGCGTGATCATGATACCGCCCGTCTCCGTCTGCCACCATGTGTCCACAATCGGACAGCGATGGTCTCCCACCACACGGTGATACCATTCCCATGCCTCAGGATTGATCGGCTCGCCCACCGAACCCAGTGTCCGCAGTGATGCGCGGCTGGTTCTCTTGACGGGCTCCTCGCCCTCCCGCATCAGCATGCGAATGGCGGTGGGTGCGGTGTAGAAAATGTTCACTTTCCACTTGTCCACCACGTCCCAGAAGCGGCTGATCGACGGATAATTGGGCACGCCTTCAAACATCAGCGTGGTGGCGCCGTTGGCCAGAGGTCCGTAGACGATATACGAGTGTCCCGTCACCCAGCCCACGTCCGCGGTGCACCAGTAGATATCACCGTCGTGGTAGTCGAACACATACTTGTGGGTCATGGCGGCATACAGAAGATACCCGCCGGTGGTGTGTTGTACCCCCTTGGGCTGGCCGGTGGAACCGGAGGTATAGAGGATGAACAGCGGATCCTCCGCATCCATTTCCACAGCAGGACAATCGGTAGAGGCTGACGCGATCGCGTCGTGGTACCAGACATCCCGCCCATCCACCCAGTCTATCGGGTCGCCACCGCGTTTCACGACAACCACACTCTCAATGCACGGTGTGCCTTCGCAGGCCTTGTCCGCATTGGTCTTGAGCGGCACCTTGCGGCCTCCCCGCAGGCTTTGGTCGGCCGTGATCAGCACTTTGCACTCGGCGTTGTTGATGCGGTCCCGCAGAGCATCCGGGGAAAAACCGCCAAACACGATGGAGTGCATGGCGCCGATGCGGGCGCAGGCCAGCATGGCGACAGCCGCTTCGGGAATCATGGGCAGATAGATACAGACCCGGTCACCTTTTTCGACGCCCAGATTCTTGAGGGCATTGGCGAAACGGCAGACCTCCCCGTGCAACTCCCGATAGGTGATCTGACGGTCGTCGCTCGGATCGTCACCTTCCCAGATAATGGCGATTTGATCGCCCCGGGTCTCCAGGTGGCGATCCAGGCAGTTGTAGCTGACATTCAGCTTCGCGCCTTCGAAGAACTTGATCTCGGGCGTGTTGAAGTCCCACTCCATCACCCGATCCCATTTTTTGAACCAGGTGACGAATTCGTCGGCCTGATCAGCCCAGAAGCCTTCCGGATCCTCGACTGAGCGGGCGTACATTTCCCGATAAGTGTTTGCGTCGATGTGCGCGCGTGCAGCTGCGTCCGCCGGAACCGGGTAGACCTTGTCGTCAGACATAACGAGCTTCTCCTTCAGTTGGTCGTCATTTTTGTAAAGCGGCCGATGCCGATCCTACGCCCCAGATTGTTATGGCGGCATCCGTTTGATCGAGCACTCATCTCTCTTGACTGGAAATCCCAATCCGCCCAGCGCTTGTGGGTTCTGAAAATCTCAGGCTCAGCATCAGGTGTTGGAACTGATGTTGGAACTGAACGCGGCTCTCCATCGGGGACCCTGCGTCTGCGCATCGAATCGCGATTCGCGTCGGCCGCTGCGACGTTTCCTTGGGAATGATGAATGCGAACCCGGTTTGAAAAGAAGCAATCGAGCAAGCGATCCGCACGGTGCCCGCCTGATCGTAAAGCCGTCACTTCCTTCCCGGCCCCCCGTAAGAACTGTCCGCGTGCGTACTCAGCGCGAACCTTGATCGGTCATGTCCGTAGCATCCGGGTAATTTTGTTCTTGTCATGACTCGATCCACGATTTTTCCGTTCATGCGTGGCAAAGTCAATCGTTGCGTCGACTGGTCGCCGCTTTGGATCGTAATCGTTGAAAATTAGTGTGATACAGCCCTTGCTCTGGGCTGAAATCCGATCGATCGGAGCCGGGCTGGTTAGTTCTGGAGGTCCGGTGCGAGGTCCTACGTATTTGCTGGTTTCACTGGTTGAAAATCCGGCAGCGCAAGAGTTCATATAGAAAAATCACCGGACGCTCCTTGCCTTCACCCCAAGTTGGGAGGCTGTCCCCCTGGGCCATGATACTCCGGGTCTTGCAGCGTGTTGAAAAAGCCTCACTCGGAAGGATACGGCGTTGAAAACGCCCTCAACCGAGACTTTTTGAACACGCTGCTATTCAGCCTCTGATCGCTTCGTGAATGTTCATCGGGGGACATCGGCAATAGCACGACAGGGGGATCAGAGCAGGATGGTGCCGAAGTCCCCTTGCAGTCGACCTTGCAGGGTCTTGGTCACCCGCATGGCCATTCTCAGTGACTCCTGCTCCAATGGTGTGAGCCGATCCGGGTCGATGAGTTTGTCCAACGGCACGCCCTGCTCGAGTTGCTCGATCTGATGGCCCAATGTGAGGTCCAGCAGCTCATCGAGAGCGGCCAGAACTGAATCGGCAAACTCCGCATCGAATCGACCCTGCCGCACCAGTGCCCGGATGCGGTCACCCGTGCCGGTGGCGTCGATACCCTCGCTGAGGGCGTACACTCGGGCCGCATCAGCCAGCAGGCGCGTGCCGTTGCGTTTGAGATCCACCTTGCCCTTGCGGTCTTTGTCCGATGCCGTCACCAGCCGATTGAATAGACCAACCGCGGCTCTTCCAGACGCATCGTCTTCCACCATCATCTTCAGTAGCCTGGGATGGCGTTTGAGTTCGCTTAACAGATGACTGCGTAACTCAACGATCAGTGCGTCGTCCCCGTACAGGGTATCGAAATCGAAGAACACGGTGGACCAGCGCGCGCTTTTTTCGCTGGGGCGGGTGGCGATGTGGCTCAGGTGCTGGCGCCATTGGGAAAGGCTGCGATGAAAGTCCGGATTGCGCGCCATGATGTCGCCCTTGCACCATTCATAGCCAACTTCGTCCAAACGATGATTCACTCGATCGCAGAACTCCTTGAACCATTCCTGGGTGGCGCTGGTCGTGGTACTCGGGGTATCGGCCAGGATGATTCCATTGTCCTGGTCGGTGCGTATGATCATTTCCTTACGGCCACCCGAGCCCATGATAATCAAGGCATAGGGAATGGGTGCACTGCCCTTTCCATCGTCGATCATCTCCTTGACCACCAGATCGATGCAGCGGCGTTGGACGGCAAGGTGGACTTCGCTCAGCGCTCGGACAGCGGTTTCGGCGCTGCGGTTGTGGTGAAGCAATTCTCGTGCGATCTGCCCCATCCGGGCGCTGAAGCCCCTGAGCTGGTCGTAGTCGGTGGCATCGCCGATATCCACGATCACCGAGCGTTGATATGAAATGAGGGTTTCGAGTACGTCGGTCTGAGAGATGATGCCGGCCGGCTTGTTTCCGTCGCACACCACCAGATACTTGACACCCCGCTGCGCCTGTTCGCTTTGTACCTTCCAAAGGGGCATATCCGGCTGGATGGTCTCCGGGGCGTGGCAGACTGATTCGACCGGGCTGTGGCCACCGATGGCGTTTTGCTTGAGCAGGCCCTCGGCAAGGGTTGCGTAGGTGACGATGCCCAGCAGGCGGCCGGGCTTGTCGACCACGCCCAGGCTGCCAATGCCCCGTTGGCGCATCAGATCGAAAGCCTGCTCCACGGTAATCTCGGAGCCGCAGGTGGCGAGGGGCGATTTCATGATGGCGCGGGCCGGCATCAGCCATACACCTGACACCGTCTGGCGCCTGGATGCCTGGCTTCTCATCCGGTTGGCCAGCAGGCGATGCATGGCTTGGAACAGTTCCGGGCGGTCCTGTTCAACCTCGTTCAGTTGTTCGTCGCTGAGTGCAGCGAGTTTGACCTGGGACGTGGCGGTGGCGGTGGCGCGACAGGGCAACTGGTCGAACAGACAGTCCAGTCCCAGCACGTCATTCTTGCCGAGCAGTACTGGCGCCTCTCCGTTTCTGCGCAGTTCAATCGTCCCGTCGGCGATTACATACAAACTGCCGGTGTAAACATCGTTCTGCCGAAACAAGACCTGGCCAGAATCCAGAACGACTTCAGTCATGCGACTTCTCAGTTCCCTGAGCGTGTCCGGCGACAGCTGGTTGAACGTTTTAAGGGTCTCCCGCATGGCCGCGGCGTATTCGGCGGGGCTGTCCATCGGTGCATTTCCTCAGTTTGATGTCCCGGGCATGGGTCTGGTGAGCTGCCGCGGTGAACGGATACGGTGCGATTGACTGCGGGGATTCTACCCACCCGGCCTCACAAGTCGAGCGCAAGTCGGTCGTGCATCAGGGCTCTGGGGAATCCAAGTTAGCGGATCGCGTCTGTTGCGTGGTTCCATTGCGAACTGTCCGGCATACTGACAGTCAACTACTACACGTTGCTGATCCCCCTTAAACACTGCACCGCGGCGCAGCGAATGAATGCGCCTTACAAACACCGGTGTCCCAGGAGCGGCTGATGAAAAAACGTTCGCCCCAGGCTCGAGGTGACAACGAAGATGTGGCCCGCTCCGCCTCCATGCTGCAGATATCGGAGTTTGAGCTGTTTCAGTTGGCCTACCGGAGTTGGTACGGACAAACGCCTACGGAGCTGCAGCTCACACGGGCGTTCGATGCATATATGGTGCAAACCCAGGTGCCGATGTGGGTGCGCGCGTTCTCGCGCCAAATTCAACATTTGCAAGACGAAGGACGTCTTGACCGTGCCTGCTTTGGGCTTCAGTCCCGCCCTGCCACCGGATTCTGGACTCGCCTGATCGGTGTTTCGAGCCTGCTTGCGATGATTCTGTTTATCGGCATGTTGGTATACTGGTCTCATCTGGCGCAGGATTACACCACTCAAGGTTGTCAGCTGCCGCCGTGCTATTGAGGGACTTTGGGAATGACCGAATGAGGAGATCGCTTGGAGGACCTTGAAAACTGGGTTTTCGTTTTCGCAACGGGATTTGTGGCGTATCACGGGCTGACATTTCGGGACGGCAACGGAGAGAAAGAGTGGGTGCACCTGCTTTTCGGTGCGATCGCGCTGCTGTTCTGCGTACGCGTGCTTTTCTCGGACATCCTGGGTTTGGTGCGGTTCTGACAGTTCGTCCCGCCATCAATCCACGTTGCTGAGGCGGGTTATGAGGCCAATGAGCCTGCGACTCAGGTCTCCGGCCTATTCTTTGTAAGGCCTCTGCGCATCATCGACCTCCGGGACTCGAAGCAGTCGATCTTCCGCCGGCAGTGCCAGTTGTTCGCGCAGATAGGCTGCACGATCGGCGATGCCCGGCGGCTTATCGGGCTGGTTGCGGAGTAGACGGGTCAACCAATGGGGTCCGTCGCCGGTCTCGGCGTCGAGGCTGATGGCTGTCTCGTAGCTGGCCAGCGCCTCGGCATATTGCCCCATACGATCCAGCGCGATACCTCGATTGGCGTAGTTGGCCGCAACATCGGGTTGCTGTGCAATCAGTTCGTCGTAAATCTGAACCGCTTCGTACTCTCGGTTCAGCATGATCAGCGTTTCAGCGCGGCCCCACTGAGCCCCGCTGAGATCCGGATTGACCCGCAGCGCCTCATCGTAGCTGTCAAGTGCCTGCTGGTAGTCTCCGTCAGAGAAGGAACGGGAGGCGGCAGCGCGTTTGTACTCGCCGGGCTGTTTGCCCAGAAAGAAGTTCTCGTAGACAGCCCAACCCAGCCAAGCGGCGGCCATGATAATGGCCGTCCACTTCAGAAATCGGTACAGGCGGTCATCCATAGATCGAACTCAGTACATGATGGTGGAACAGATAGGAAAACAGCAGTACCACCGGGATCGTAACCACTCGGGCCCGCTGCAGCTGACCTTTGACTTCATCGGCAGTAAGCTCTCGCTTCAGTCTACGATGCAGCCGGCGGGCGCTCAGCACCCAGATGATTTTGGCCACCGGGAAAAACAGCAGCGACGCCAGCAGCAGAATCGATAGTGTTTTACCAATCGTCATAGCGGAACTCTACACAAGGATCCGATCGATGGGTTGACCGGGTGTATCGGCGCTGTCGCTGGGACGACGAGATCCGGGGAAAAAAAGAGGGAGGGCTTTTCAGCCCTCCCTCCGACTTCACGAGGCAGGCTTAACGGCTGGTTGTCGCAGCCGCGCCGGCGCCCTCTACCAGCTCCACGACTTCCGTCTCCGGCACCGTGGACATTTCCATCTTGACCGCCAGGAACCACATCATCATCACACCCAGGGCCCAGAACAGCAGCTGCCAGGTCCAGATCGACGGGATGCCGAACATCCAGGTGGCCGCATCAGTCGGGTCTCCAAAGATGGTGTTGCCGATGACCGCACCAGGACCGATTGCAAAGAAGAACCAGGCCAGGGTTACGATCCAGGCGATCGGCACCAGACCCCGCTTCGCCGCCGGCAGGCTGGCGTGCTCCTGCAGGAAGCGATGGAAGGTCATGCGGTGCTCACGCTCCTGAGCGTTCTGCGTGACCGCAGAGATCAGGATGGCCAGACCCAGGTTGAAGATAATGCCCCACCCGGCGGAGTGAATGGTCATGGGCCAACGACCCCACGGCATGAACTGGGCGCCAATGCTTTCCGTCAGAGTGACCGCGGCCAAGCCGGCGATCAGTCCGACCACCACACCCTGGCGGGTAAGGAAAGGCCACCAGCACACTGCGATCAATGCCGGCCACATCTGGAACCCGTAGGCCACCGCCAGGCCACCCAGGAGCACCAGAGCATCGGTGGCCGTCGTTGCCACCACAAGTGCCGCCAGAACCACGCAGACCACCATGGTCCGACCCCAGAACTTCTGCTGGCCGTCGGTGGCGTTGGGCATCATGTAGCGCTTCAGCACATCGCGAGTGATCATCGAGCCCGCAGTGGACATGTAGCCCGAACCGGTGGACTGCATGGCTGCCAGGGCACAAACCGACAGCAGACCCACCAGCCAAGGTGCGGTGTCACCCAGCAGGTAGATCAACTGAGGCACCAGTGAGCCCTGGGTGGACGCGTTCTTCGACTTGTCCATCATGTCCACCAGGCCGGTCTCCTCGATCGGAGTACCCGCCTGCAGGGCTTCGATGCCCGATTTGGCTGCCGCGGCAACCTCTTCCGGGCTCATTTCCGGGTTACCCACGGACATCAGGCCCTCGACCATGACTGGGTTGACCAGCTCGGGATGCGCCTGCATGAACTTCACGTCCGCGCCCAGGAAGTGGCCGCCGAGGCCCTGAAACGCGGTGAACACGAACAGGATGATGCCGATTCCAAACGATGACGCCCATACCTGTTGCGGCACGAACGGGGCCGGGCTCTTGTTGGCGAATGCCCACATGGAGAACGCGGGTGCCGACTGGATGCCCATCAGGGCGAACATATAGGACAACACCATGATGCCGGTCCATGCGCCGCCCACGGTCTCGGTCACACCACTCACGTACTGAATGACACCGGGAATGGCGATGTACTGGCTGTACCCATCCGGTGTGGTCTTGCCGAACAATGCCTGGCCGTCCTTGATCTCGGTCAGAGCTGCGAGACCGGCCTTCAAGTCGGGGATATAGGCGATGGCGATGATACCGATGATGACGATACCGGCTGCGAGAAGAATAGCCTGCATCGTGTCCACGTAGGCCACGGCGCGCAGGCCACCGGAGGCAACGTAGAGCACAACCACGAACGACAGCAGCCACATGCCCACTTCAACCGAGAGCATGCCATCCGTCAGCACGTTGAACAGGAAGCCCGAGGCGCGCAGCTGAATCCCCAGGTAGGGAACCGAGAACACCAGGGCCACCAGCACGGTGAGCAGACGGGCTGCGTCTGATTTGAAGTACGCTGCCAGCATTTCGCCCGGCGTCACAAACCCAAATCGACGGCCCAACATCCACTGGCGTTTCAGGAACATGACGCCGGTGAAGGGGATCGTGATGGCATAAAAGGACGCATACGCGTACTGAAAGCCGTCACGGTACAACAGGCCGGGATGGCCCATAAACGTCCAGCCGGAGAACGAGGTGGCGGTTGCTGCAAGTACGAATACCCACAGACCGATGCCTCGGCCGGCCAACATATAGTCGGTAGCGGTCTTGGACGACAGCGCGCCCTTGATGCCCCAGAACAGGCAGTAAGACCAATAAATACCGACGAATATAAAGAGCCAAAGTGTCTTGGCGGTCATATGCGTCAGGCCTCGCTTCTACAGAAATGGTGATCACCCATCGGCTATCGTGCCGGGGCAGTGCAGCTCAACCGTCTTCCCTGACGGTAGTCTCTCCGGACGCAAGAAATTTGCCATGCTGTAGGGCAGATCTATCTTACTGTTTAGTAATGAAAATCGGATATCGCGATTTGAGGCGATAATGAAAGCGTTACCATGCGTAACACTTGGGTGGGTGCTTTGGTAACGATCAACCCATGCGTTACTCAATGACACAGTCGGTGGGATGCGTTGCCGTTCTTGGGGCGATGAATGGTATGGGGCTTGCACGTCTCATCGGCACTTGAAATCGCTTGCGCGGGTGTGCTCGCGGATCTCTGACACGGGCTCCGAAATGTCGTACCGGATTCAACAAATTCAGTGGCTTGCGGTTCGTGATCCCCGATCACCATACTGTTTGAAAGCGGACCAAGGGATGGCAACGCATTGAACCAATCAACCATCCGTCCGCGACCGTTCTGGACGTCGAGCGACCGCGCCCAGCGCCTCTGGACCCGGAATAACCATATAAGAAGGTAGCCATGCGACAGTGGTCGGCACAAAGGGGCTTTACCCTCATCGAGCTGATGATTACGGTTTTTCTGAGCGCGATCGTACTGACCTTCGCCGTGCCCAGTTTCCGCAGCATCGTTCAGGACAATCGGCTTGTCACCCAGATCAACAACCTGACCACCGACCTTTCGTTGGCTCGCAGTGAAGCCGTGAAGCGTGGGCGGAGAGTCACGGTCTGCTCTGGTGCCGTGGCCGAAAATGGCGATGGCTGCGCATCCCCGGCGGCTTGGGCCGGTGGTTGGTCCGCATTTGTCGATGTAGACGGTGATGGGACCCTGGATACCGCGGATGGCGATCTTGCCCTGCGCAGCCATGTGCCGCTGGATGGGGGGCTCACGCTGGACTACAGCGGCGCCAACCGAATCACCTTTGACGCCAGGGGCGCCACCACCAACATCGGCACCTTTGCGCTGTGTGATGACCGCGGTGCCGGGCATGCCAGAGGACGCATCATAAGCATGACCGGGCGGGTGCGAACCGCCGATCCCGGTGGGTGCAGTTAGATGGTCGCCGTGTCCAGAAGATCGCGCAAGCGCGCCCAGAGCGGGTTCACGCTGCTGGAAGTCCTGGTCGCTGTAATCGTCCTGACGCTCGCCCTGCTTGGCTTGGCAAGCCTCCAGAACGTAGGCGTCCGCGGCAGCCACAACGCCTACCTCTACAGCCAGGCCACCATTTTGGCCTATGACATGATCGATCGCATGCGCGCCAACCGGGGCGAGGCGCTGGCCGGCAATTACAACATTGCCATTTCCGACGGCAGTCCCGGTGTGGCGACGGTTTCAAGCGCCGACGTGACCGACTGGTTACTGGGGATCGCGGCGGAACTGCCCGCCGGTGACGGTTCCGCCGCCTTGAACGGGGACATCGCCACGATCACCGTGCAATGGACCAATCCCACGGGCACCGATGAGGGGAGCCGCAACGAAACCGTTGCGGTACAGGTGCAGCTATGACACCGGCCTTCCCATCCTCAGCATATTCCCCCCGCCAGCGCGGGGTAACGCTGATCGAAATAATGCTGGCCTTGGTTTTGGGCCTTTTGGTTGTTGCCGGTCTGTTACAGCTTTTCCTGGGCAGCAAGGTCTCCTACAACCTTCAGGAAGGACTCGGGCGATTGCAGGAAGACGGTCGGCTGGGCATGGAGCTGATTGCCGCCGACATTCGCATGGCAGGCCAGAACGGCTGCCGCCGCGATCTGGAACTGATCGACAATTCTGGACTGAATGCGTTTCTGTCGGACCTCAGCGTGCCCATCCAGGGCTTCGATGCGGCGGGCACCGGGCTCGGCTCCACTTATGCCATCACCGCCACTGACCCTGCGGCTTCCAGTACCGCAGCCGACTGGCTGCCCAATCTCGACGCAAATTTGCTGGGCGATGTCATTCCCGGAACCGATGTGGTGGTGATCCGCTATGTCGATGCCCTGGCTTTCCCACTCACCGCTGACTCAACCAATACTGTGTTTACCGCCCAGGGACATACGTTCGTGGCCGGTACCAGCCCGATTCTGGTGGCAGCCGATTGCCAGCAGGGGTCCATATTTCAGCCAACGGCCGTGGATGATGCCGCCGGCACCATAACCCATGCGGCCTGGACTTCCCCCGAGGGTCTCAATGAGGAGCAGACCCGTATCGGTGCTCTGCGCACCGTCGCCTATTTCATATGCCAGAGCGCATCCGGTTCGCCCGCCCTATGCCGGAGCCGGGTGCTGCCCAACACCGGTGTCTGGAGCGGAACCGAGGAGTTGGTCGAGGGCGTGGAGAATATGCAATTGCTCTACGGGCGGGACACAAGCGGTGATGGCGCTGTTGATGATTTCGTGGCGGCGAACACGGTCGGCGCCGGCAATTGGGGGCAGGTGGTCAGTGTGCGGCTGTCCCTGCTGGTGCGCACGGTCGATGAAGTCACCCGGGACGCCGACACCCAGACCTACGATCTGGTAAGCCGACTTGCTGCTCAGCGAGCGCGGATCAACCCGGTGGATGACAATCGCATGCGCAAGGTCTTCTCCACCACGTTGTCACTGAGGAACCGGTTGCCATGAATACCCATGGGTACCACCTACAAGGCACACACGGAAGCGCAAGCAAGACGCGTCAAGGCGGCGCAACGCTGATCGTGAGTCTGATCATCCTGCTGATTCTGACCCTGCTGGGTGTCACCGCCATGCAGAGTTCGACCATGGAAGAGCGCATGGCGGGTAACATCAATGATCGAAATCTGGCGTTTCAGGCCGCCGAGAGCGCACTGCGCACCGGCGAGGCCTGGCTGCAGAGTTTTGGTGCGTTGCTGCCCATCGCCAATGACAGCGCCGGCAACGGCATCTACACGGTCGATACGCCTCCGGCGAACTGGTGGACGGGTACCGCGCCGGCCACGCCGCCACAGGTTGCCAGCGGCACCTTCAGCGCCCTGGCCACCCAACCCCGCTACATCATCGAAGAGCGTGCTTATGTCGAGGGCTCAAGTCTGCGCATTGGCAGCGACCCCGAGGGTGGTGGTTTCAATGTCTATAGGGTGAGTTCCCGCGGCACCGGTGGCACCGACGCCGCGACTGTGTCGCTGGAATCCACTTACGCTGTGCCTGAGTAACGTCCACCGTCCGCCCCTGGGGGTTGGATGGATAATAAGAGAGAAAACAGGATGAGTAACGCCAGACGTTCGTTGCCGGTTGCGGCTCTTGCAAGCTTTTTGCTCGTAAATGGAATGCATGCCTACGCCGCGCAGTTGGACCTTCCAACCTTCCCGCTCTATCTGGGACAGGTGGTGGATCCGAACGTGTTTTTCGAGGTGGACGATTCCGGTTCCATGGACTGGGAGATTCTCACCAAGAAACACTGGCACTTCTGCAGGTACACCAGCGATGGTTGCGGCTGGCTGGTGGATAATGGGCTGTGGCGGTCCAACAGCGGCGGCTACCGATACTTTGTCTACGTTGAGTCCAATCCTGACAATGCCTACACAAACACTTGCACGGACGCTGACAGAAACAGCATCGCGTCCTGCACTGTCTCTCCGATCGATTCGGACTGGCGTGTACTGAGTTCCTCGCTCAATGTCATGTACTACGACCCGGCCAATACCTACGAGCCTTGGCCGGGCTTTCCCAATGCCTCGTTTACCGCGGCGCGCAGCGATCCCCAGAGCGGCACCAGCGGCTACGACGATTTCAAGGACCTGACCGGGTTCGAATATCACATCTGGGAGGACGACCGCGGTTTCACCGGATCCTCACCCGGACGCGGAACCAACAACAACGTCAACGCCACCCCCAATGGCCTGGTGGATCTCTGGGACAGTCATCGCCGGGTGGTGGTGGATACAGCTTCAGCCGCCGTTCAGGACCACAGTTACGCCCCCGACGCCAACAATCTCAATCTGACACTCGGCGCCGCGGTTACCCTGGATGGGTCCGGCACCCATACCGAACTGAACGGGCGGACCGTAACGGAGGAACAGCAGAACATCGCCAACTGGTATCAGTATTACCGTCGGCGCTCGTTCATTGCCAAGGCCGCGGTCGGGTTTGTGCTGGAGGCCAACCCGTCCTACCGCTACGGATTGAGCGTGATCAATCAACACAACACGCTGTTCGTGGAGGTGCCTGGCGCGGGGATCAGCGACTATGCCGTCCACAACAGCGATTTACTGGAGGACTTCTACCAGTTCAATTGGCCTTCCTCGGGCACGCCGCTGCGCAACGGTTTGAAGCGGGCCGGTGATTACTTCGACGGCGTCTTGACCGGTAAGACCGACCCCATCGTGGACCAGTGCCAGCAGAATTTCACCGTCTTGTTCACCGATGGATACTGGAACGGTGGCAGCCCGGGTGTGGGCAATCAGGACGGCGACGGCGTGAGCAACTCACTGGCTGATGTGGCCAAGTATTACTACGACAAGGACCTCAGCCCGCTGCCTAACAATGTGGCGCCCAATCTGTTCGACACCGCGACCCATCAGCACATGGTGACCTTCGGCGTCGCCTTTGGAGTACAGGGTGAGTTGACCGATGGGGACGGCGATGGCTGGCCCGACGGGCTCACTGAAGGTTCCGACTGGGGGGATGCCACGGCGTGCTCGGACTGTCCGGAGAAAATTGACGACATGTGGCACGCGGCCTACAACAGCCGCGGCACCTACCTTGCCGCCCAGACCCCGGCCGACGTGCTGGATGCCATCAACTCGGCTCTGGAAGACATCGCCGATCGCACCAGCTCGGCCTCTTCGGTCGCGTTGAACACCCTGTCCACCCAGGCCGGCGCCAGCCTGTTCCAGGCGCGCTTCGACAGCGGTGACTGGTCCGGCGAACTGATTGCCTACAACATTCAGACGGACGGGACGCTGAGCACGGTCATACCCTGGAAGACCGACGATACCTTTACCGCCGTGACCAATCCCTGGGACTCGGGCCGTAATATTTTGACCTACAAACCCTCGACCGGCGTGGGCATTCCGTTTCGCTGGCCGGCGAACCCGGCCAGCCCGGACGTGGGCGAATTGGATGCTGCCCAGATCGCGGCGCTGACCACCGATCCTGACACGGGAACAGTCGATGGTGATGCGGTGGGGGAAGCACGCCTCAAGTACCTGCGCGGCGATTCCTCAAACGAAACCACCGGCCTGGGATTTCGCAGCCGCAGCAAACTGCTGGGCGATCTGATCCATTCCTCACCGGTGCACGTCGGCACACCGCCATTCCGCTACCCGGATGGAATCGAGTCGGTCAGCTACTCGAGCTTCCGAACCTCCAAGGCCAACCGTACACCGGTGGTGTACGTGGGTTCCAATGATGGCATGTTGCATGGCTTCAATGCCGATACCAGCAGCAGCGAGGTGGGTCGGGAGCTACTGGCCTATGTGCCGGGACCGGTGTTCGACAGTCTGGCGGAGTTGACGTCGGTGAACTACACCCACGGCTACCGGGTCGATGGTGAGCTCAGTGCGGTGGATGCGTTCTGGTCCGGCGCCTGGCACACAGTGCTTGCCGGCACCCTGCGTGCCGGCGGTCAGGGCCTGTTTGCCCTGGATGTGACCGATCCGTCTTTCATCGATTTCAGTGAATCCAATGCCGCCAGCACCGTGCTGTGGGAGTTTACCGACAGCGACGACGCCGACCTTGGCTACACCTACAGCGAGCCCTCGATCGTCAAGATGCAGAATGGCAAGTGGGCGGTGATCATCGGCAACGGCTACAACAACAGCGAAGCCGACGGCAACGCCAGCACCACCGGCAACGCGGTGCTGTTCATTCTTTTCATCGAAGAGGGCATCGATGGTACCTGGTCGACCGGCGACTACATCAAGATCGACACCGGCGTCGGGGATGTAACAACGCCCAACGGGCTTTCAACCCCGGCGGTTATCGACATTAACGGTGATTACGAAGCCGACTACATCTATGCCGGCGATCTGCGCGGCAATATGTGGAAGTTTGACGTGAGCGACAGTTCCGCCAGCAACTGGGACGTCGCCTATGTGGACGGCAGCAGCAACCCGCAACCGCTGTTCCAGACCCAGGCCGCCGATGGCAGCGCGCAACCCATCACGGTGCGACCTGATGTGGGTCGTCATCCCACCGGAACCGGTTATCTGGTGTACTTCGGTACCGGCCAGTATCTGGAAACCGGTGACAATTCCGCCACCGGTGAGGTCACCCAGACCTTCTATGGGGTTTGGGACAAGAACGCCAAGAACAATCTTGGTCAGGCCGCATTGACCGCTTTTGACCGGGGAGATTTGCTGCAGCAGTCCATCATGGCGGAGGTCACCGGGTTGGGTTTCGATCTTCGGGTCACCAGCAGCAACCCCATTAGCTGGCACACAGGCAGCGGTTCGCCCACGGGAACACCGCCCAGCACCCACATGGGCTGGTATATGGATTTGATCAATACCGAGGGCGGCAACACCAACAACTTCGGCGAGCGTGCGGTAACCGATCCGATCCTGCGGGGCGACCGGATCATTTTTACTACGCTCCTGCCCTCGCAGGTGGCGTGTGATTTCGGCGGTACCAGCTGGTTGATGGAGTTGTCCTCGTCCAGCGGCGGCAGATTGGACGAATCACCCTTCGATCTCAATAACGACGGCTATTTCAGCGCCCCCGACTACGCCACCGTGCTGTTCGACATCAATGACGACGGCACCATCGACAGCGACGACAAGGTACCCAGCAGCGGCAAGAAATCCAAGGTCGGCATCATCACTCGGCCCGGTATCCTTAATGTCTCCAACAGCAATCCAGGCAAGGAGATCAAGTTCGTCAGTGGTTCCACCGGAGCGGTGGAAGGCACCGTGGAGTCCAACTCGGGCTTGCCTCGCGGCCGCCAGTCCTGGCGTCAGATTCTGGATTGAGCCCAGGCGGGCAAACATAGGGAGTGAAAAGTATGGGACGCAGTCAATGGTTTGCCGCAGCGGTTCTGAGCATCGGTTTCAGCCTTGCCACCGCCCAGGCCGGTGAAGCCGCCGTGGACGCCTTCGGGACGGTCACCGCGGTGAGTCTGGAACGGGGTGTACTGGAAGTGGATGGCACCCCCTACCGGATACTGCCCGGTGGGGTGCATGTAACCGCGGGAAAACAGCTGTTCGACCCTTCGATCCTGGCCCAGGGCATGCAGGTAGGCCTGGCGACCGGTCAGGATGACGGGCAGCAGGTTGTAACCCACATCCGGCTTCTGGGTGCGGCAGAACGTCTTCAGCCGACCGACTGATGGTGACAAACTACGGGCATTCAGATGACTAAGTACATCCCCAATAGGGCGCGGCAAAACGGTTTTACCCTGGTCGAGCTGATGATCACCGTCGCAGTGGTTGTGATCCTGGCAGCCATAGCCTACCCGGCCTTCCAGGACAGCGTCCGCAAGGCGAGGCGGACCGATGCCCATGGCGATTTGATGCAAGCGGCTCAGCGACTGGAGCGATGCTTTACCCAGTTTCACGCCTATAACAACGCAGGATGTGGCATTGTCGCCCCGCTGGTGGCTGGATACAGCAGCACCGAGGATTTTTATCAGATCTCACGAACTGCGCTCAACGCCAACGACTATATTCTGCGGGCGGCGCCCCCGGCAGGCGGTCCGCAGAATGAAGATACGGGCTGTACCGCCATCACTCTCGACCAGACCGGTGCCCGCAGCCCGGAGGATTGCTGGTAATCGGGGCGCTACGCTTTTCTAGGATTTGCGCCGTCCTCGCTTGGGTATGCCAAGCCGCTGTCGCCGTTCCCACAACGACTTGCGGCTGATGCCCAGGCGTTTGGCCAGATCGGTTTCAGTCATGTGATCCTCATGACGGGTCACGAAATGCACGAAGTAGTCGTCCAGTGAAAGATCCACTGTGGGTGTCTCGACCTCTGCTTTCCTTTCCAGCCCCGCACTGAGCTCATCGACGCTGGGATCGATGGCCAGGAGCTCGCGCGTAACCAGGCTTGTTTCTGCCAGGATCACGGCGCGTTCCAACGCGTTTTCCAGTTCCCTTACGTTGCCGGGCCAGTGGTAGGCGTTGATTGCTTCGAGCGCCTCTTCGTCAAAGGCAAGCTGGGGCCGGCTTAGCCGATTGGCGACTTTTGCCAGCATAGACCCAGCCATGGCGGTGATGTCCGCACCCCGATCTCTCAGCGGTGGCAGGCGAATCTCCATGACCCGCAGGCGGTAGTACAAGTCACGTCGGAACAGTCCGTCTTCCACCATCTGCGCGAGATTCCGATTGGTGGCGGCGATCAGCCTGATATCCACCTGCGCCGACGTGGATGAGCCAACACGGCGGATCTCGCCTTCCTGCAGAACCCGCAACAGTCGTCCCTGTGCTGCCACGGGCAACTCGCCGATCTCATCCAGAAACAGCGTGCCGCCATGGGCGGACTCCACCAGTCCCTTCCGCGCTTGCACCGCTCCGGTAAAGGCGCCGCGCACATGTCCGAACAATTCGGCCTCGATCAAACCCTCCGCTATAGCGGCACAGTTGACTGCGATCAGGGGTGCGTCGCAGCGGGGGCTGCGTTCGTGTACCGCCCGGGCAACCAATTCCTTGCCGGTGCCGGACTCACCCAGAATCAGAACCGTCGTGTCGGTGGGTGCCACTTTTTGAATGTGGTCAAACACCTGTTGCATGGCCGCGCAATCGCCGACGATGCCGCGCACCGGATAGTCCCGCTGCAAATCGGATTTGAGCGCCTGATTTTGCTGTTTGAGGCGTCGGTTCTTGATCAGACGCGCAACGGCATGAAGCATTTCATCGTGGTCGAAGGGTTTGGCGATGTAGTCCGCCGCACCCTGCTGCATGGCGTCCACCGCCGATTTGACGCTGGCATAGCTTGTCATGATCAGCACCGGAGCCTCTCCCGCCTGGGCGATGATCTCGGTTCCTGGCGGGCCGGGCAGGCGCAGATCGCTGATAATCAGATCAAACCCGCTCAGGTCATGCTCGCCACTCGCTTCCGGCACCGAGCCGGCCTCGGCAACCATGTAGTTGTTTCGTTCCAGGAGCCGTCTCAGGGCGGTGCGAATGACCCGTTCGTCCTCGACGATGAGAATACTCTGCATTGTTAGCTCGCTCTCGCGACCGTCTCACTGGCTCGATTCAGGGGCAGTTGTACCGTTACCGTGCAGCCTCCCTCGGAGCGGTTTTCGATGCGCAGTGATCCACTGTGATCGTGCACGATGCTGTAGGCCAGGGGCAGGCCCAGGCCCGTGCCCTCACCCGGTTCCTTAGTGGTGTAGAACGGTTCCAGAACGCGCTCGCGTAGGTCCGCCGGTATACCCGGTCCCTGATCGCGCACGCGGATGACCGCCAGATTACTGGCGCGGAAGCTCTCAACTTCGATGCGGCCACCGGGTTCTGATGCGTCGCAGGCATTGCTGAGCAGGTTCACCACCACTTGCAGAATCCGTTGGCGGTCGCCCTCCACCTGGAGCGCCTGATCGCAGTCGATCTTGTAGTCCAGTTGCTTGGCATCCCGGCTGAGCCGAACCAGGCGATGCGCGTCATTGATGCATTCCGCCAGATTGAAGGTTCGGACACGGTCGCCCTCCGGCGATCCGCCGTGGCTGAAGGTCACCAACGACTGAACGATATCGGTGATACGGGTGGTTTGCTGCAGGATTTCGTTCAGGCCTTCCTTGAGCATGTGGGGTTCCGTTTCGTAATGCAGATTCTGTGTGATGCATGCGATTCCGGTAACAGGGTTGCCAATTTCATGGGCCACCCCGGCGGCCAGCCGGCCGATTGATGCAAGGCGTTCACTGTGGGCCAGTTCGTCTTCCAAGGTTTGCACGCTGGTAAGATCTTCCAGCAACAGAACCACCCCGCCGGTGAGGTCTGATGCGGGCTCCTGGCGGGCTTGGGTAGGTGCGGCGATGGCCGATTTGTGAAGATTGAACCAACGGGCGCGGCTTTCCACGGTAATCCGTCGCTTGTGTACGTGCTGCCCTTCGTCTTCGAGAAAATCTCCCAACAGATTGTTCCAGGGACCGGGTAGATTGGCTGCCAAACTGCCTACCGCGTCCCGCCGCGGGACATCAGTCAACAAAACCATGGCTGCGTTCCAACTTACGATTTCGCCGTCGCCTGCCACGGAGCAGGCTCCCAGCGGCAGATCCTGCAGGATCTGCCGGTGATAGCGCCGCAGAGTGTCCAGTTCCCAGGCCAGTCCTTGCAGACGGGTTTCGGAGCGCTCAAGTTGGTCCTCGATGAATCGCAGGTGGTCACTGAGTACGGTGCGCGTGCCCGCATCCAGCCGCAGCCTTGCGTCGACGATCATGCGCGCCATCATCGGACCCACCATGCCGGACAGGTTCCGTTCCAGACGGTCCCGCAGGCGCCGAAGCTCACGTGGACGATGTTCACCGGCAGACATGTGCAAATCATCCAGCGCCTTGGCGACCTCTTTATCCGCAGCCTCGTCCCCGATGATGCGGGACAGCTGGTCGGAGAATTCCGCCGAGGATGCGGCTTTTGGCGTGGGACGATCCGGCGGGGTCACGTCGTCGCCAAAACAGGCCGACACCGCCCGCCGTTCTCCCGCGTCCTGGCGGGTCGCCAGCGAAATCGCGATAAACAGCAGGGTGTTCAGGGACAAAGACCAGAAAGTCGAGAACGCCCAGGTGTCCTGCGCGGCCGCCCCCAGAAACTCCTGCAGATTGAACGGGCTCTGGATAAACCCGGACTGCTTCAACAGGGGCATCAGCAGGGTCGTGTACCAGACCGCACCCCCTGCTGTCAGGCCCGCCAGAAAGCCGTAGCGGGTGGCTCTGCGCCAGTACAGAACGCCCACCACCCCGGGTAGAAACTGAGCCACCGCCACAAACGAAATAAGACCGAGTTCCACCAATCCCCGGGTGTGCTCGAGCACCAGGTATACGCCATAGCTGGTGAGCATGATCAGGCCGATGATCATGCGTCTGCCCCAGGCTATCCATCGGTATAGATCCACCGACGGGTCGGGATAACTGGCGGGTAGCAATAGATGATTGAGGGCCATGGCCGATAGCGCCAGGCTGGTCACAATGACCATTGCGCTGGCGGCTGAGATGCCACCGATGAACGCAATAGTGGGCAACAACGCCGCATCCGAGAACAGGGTGATGCCCAGCACGTAATAGTCCGGGCTGGTGGCCGGTTGCAACAGCTGGCCCGCCCAGAGTATAGGGGGAATCATCAGGTTGAACACCAGCAGAAACAGGGGGAAAGCCCAACTCGCGTAACCAGGGCCACGCTCATCCAGGCTCTCGACGAAACCCATGTGAAACTGGCGGGGGAGAAGAAAGGCCGCTGCGAACGAGAGCAGGATCAGAGTGACCCAGGGCGCCGTTTGAATCGGCTGGTACAGGGCCACCAGCGCTTCAGGATTGTCCCGCAACCACTGGTCCAGCCCGGCTGGGCCGCCGAATACGCCGAATACCGCGAACGCACCCACCACCACGATTGCCGTCAGTTTGACCAGCGACTCAAAGGCGATGGCCACCACCAGGCCTTCGTGCTTTTCCCGTGGCGATACGTGCCGGGTGCCAAACAGGATGGCGAATACCGACAGGGTGATACAAAACACCAGGGCCAGTTCATCGGGAGAGGCATCCTGGGTCAGGACCCGCGCCGACTCCGT
>Ga0316187_10000385_pt1 | contig 33911 bp, 32 predicted proteins | sample CroRivburrow1_MG_FD_204927 | JGI IMG/M metagenome (GOLD analysis project Ga0316187, IMG submission 204927) | Coastal sediment microbial communities from Maine, United States - Cross River worm burrow 1 | ecosystem: Environmental > Aquatic > Marine > Coastal > Sediment | place: USA: Maine... | reverse complement strand
CGATGGCTGCACTGTCAGGTTTCCAGTTGGCCGGGTCACCATCGATATCGGGCAGTTTGATGATGACCTCGCTCGACAGGCCGGAAGCGATCTGGCCGGCAAAGTAATACAGGGGGTAATTGCTGGTGATCACCGTGACACGCGCATTGGCCTGGCCGGGTCCTTCATCGGGGTCCGTGTGTTGCGGGTCACAGGCGGTTAGCCCGAAACAAATCAGAAGAGACAATGTTATTCGCATCATATCGATCATAAGCTCAGGAATAATTGCAGAATTTGCAGTGCGTATTGACGAACGGCCAGGGTTAGCGCAAATGCCAGCAATACGCTGAAAAACGTAACAAAGAGGATTTCAGAGGCGATCAGGGTCCCGATAAAGGATTTCGAAGCGCCGATCCGTGAAAGGGTGTGAAATTCGCCTTTCCTCAGTTGCTGCGACAGGATGAAAACCAGCATGATGACAGCGATCGTCGCCAGACCCAGGATGATCAGGCCCAGCACCACGTAATTTTGCACGGTGAACACCGTATCGAGCAGCGCATTGAGTACTTCGGAAGGCACGATAAGCTGCAGGCCGAGGTCGTTTTTTTGGTAACGCCCCCGCAGCAAAGTGCTGCTTTTTTCATCGGGTGGCAGCAGGATCACGCTGTTCAGTGGAAATTCATCGTTCGCACCATGAAAGTGAAAGTTTCCAATGTTCTCTGCCGTAATCTCGGCAAACTCCATGACAGACGCATTGGCAGTGACCATGCCATCGCTGCGATTGAGCACTGCGGAACGCGCTTCGGGTTTTTCCAGGTCCTGGTGCCCATGACCCAGACCCTGGATGACCCATGTTGTCTTGAAGTCCACAAAAATCGCTTCGTCATCCGCAGTGCCCCTGGGCTCGAGTATCCCCACGATGGGCATTTTCAAAGGGTAGACGCCGGCGATATCAAAAACGGTTTCTGGCGACGATATGATGCTGTCACCCACAGCCAGTCCCTGGCTGGCGGCGGCATTGGCGCCCAGCACCGCTTCGCCAAGCATGCCGATCATCCGCCCGCTGGCAAGCTGCAATTCCCTGAAACTGAAATAATCAAGCGATGTACCGACAATGGGGGTGTTGCGGGCATGAAACCGGGTGTGGAGAGGAATGGCCCGTGCCAGGCCGCTGTCTCTGAGTTCCCGGTACAGGTTGAACGGCATTGGAGGAGGCTGGTCGGCATGGAAGTACAGGGAATTGAGTGCGAGCTCCAGCGGGCTGCCTTTCGAACCGGCAATCATCGGTGTCTGATCTGCGCGCGCTGTCAGGGCCGCTGCGCTGTCGCTGACGAGCAAACGGGTAGCAGCAGGCAGGAACAACATAAGCGTGATGGAAGCGGTAAGAATCGTCGCTTTAAACCTGTGAAAAGCCAGGTATCGCCAGCCGAGAAACAGGGCGCCTTTCATCAGGGCTCACCCCCCGTGTCCTGACCCTGGAGGATCACCGTTGGCATGTCCAGCACCCTCGAAAATGAAGAGAGCAGGGTGTGATCATGAGTCACCATGAGCAAGGTGCTGTCGTTGCGACGTGCCTGTTCGATCAGCAAATCAACGACGTTCTGCTTGTTGGCCTGATCGAGATTGCCGGTGGGTTCGTCGGCCAGTAACAGCGGGGGTTGGTTAAACATGGCGCGGCATACGGCCACGCGTTGCTGTTCACCCTGGGACAACTCTCCGGGGTACGCTTTGGCTTTCTCACCCAGTCCCACGCTCTCCAGCAGCCTGACGACATGTTCCTGAAGGTGCTGCTGGTCCGTAAAAGTTTTTTCCACCTGGTTGGGCAACGACACATTTTCAGCAACGTTGAGGTAATGGAGCAGCTCAAAAGTCTGGAAAACCTGGCCGATATGGCGAACCCGGAATTTACGCCTGGCGTTGTCATCCAGCCCGGTCAGTTCCGTTTCACCTATCCTGATGCTGCCGCTTTCGGACCCGAGAATGCCCGAAAGCAAGCCGAGCAAAGTGGTCTTGCCCGATCCGCTGGGTCCGACGATAGCGACACACTCGCCATCTGCAACCTGCAGGTCCGGTACCCGGAGCCGGAAACTTCCCTCTGTCGGATATTGAAATATGACCTGATGCAGTTGAATCATTAGTCAATCACTAAAGACGTTCTTCCTCGAGGATTTCCAGGCCGGTGAGTTTCCAGGTCCCGTCGACTTCACTGATTTCCAACAGCGCATGGTAGGCGTTGCTGCGCTGATGAACATGGCCCCAATGCCCCACGGACCCGTATACGGTCCAGCGGCTTTCCACGTTGAACGATTGGCCGGCGCTGTCCTGTAACTTCGTTTCCTGCATTTCGATGTCCTTGACCTTGACCCGCGCTCCACCCTGGTTTGCAAGCTCCAGTCCGCGCCGGGTTTCAAGGTATATGCGGGTCAGCAGGTCGCCGCTGGCACTCCGGGCCAGCAGGTCATAAATAACCTCCTCACCCCTGAAATCGAAGGACCGGTAAACGTTGTGTAGCAGGTCCCCCACCAGTTGCTGCAGTTTCTCTGGATTCATCCTAGCCTTGTGGCTCTCCACGGCCAGCCACGAGGCAACCGCTGACATGAATACGAAGCCGGCCAATGCCGTGATGGGCAAAGTCCTGTCTTTTCTCCATTTCCTGCCCGCGATTGTTAGCAGGAGCAGAGCAATTCCCAGGGTGAGCCATTTGCCAGGACCTGAAATTTTCTGGAGTGTATCCGGGGGCTCCAGAACAGCGACCAGTTCAGGTTTGTAGGGGTTTTTGAGAAAGTTTTTCCATTCCAGGACGTTGTAATCGGGTTCGAGAAAGGTCGGCAGAGGTCCTGCCTGGTCAACGGCAGAGGCGGGTACCCGCTGCATTTTTTCCGTGAAAAGATCCCAGGTCATTTCCACGGTTTGCGGCAAATCTGTGGTGGGGAAAACGTAAATCACACCCAGGGTGGCCGGATTCAGATCGATTTCCTGACCATCGACGACCGTGCTGCTGCGCAATGTTCTGCGCAGAAAATTGACCCTGTCCACGGTCCCCTCAACCCGTTCGCCGTCTATGCTCACCGGGAAGTGCGGTTCCAGGAATTCGACCACCCGGCGCTTGATTTCCTCTTGCTGGTCTACCGTGATCGTGTCCCGACCCTCAAGGCCCAGGTCGACCCATTGCTGAAGGTCCTTGGGGCGCAAGATGATTTCCTTGCGGACTTCGAACGGCTCCACGTAGATGAAACCGGTCATGGGGGCCGAGTATTGGCGCAGCAGTCCGCGGACATTGAACCGGGAATACCAGGGGTCTTCCCAGTCCAGCGTTACCGTGAAGCCGGAAGCCAAATAGCGGAAATCGTTGACGGCGACCCCCAGGTGGTAAAGTACAAAACCGACGTTCGCCTGGCCAGTTGCTCCGGGCGCCATCAGGGTCAGTGTTTCAGGCTGCCCCTGGAAAGGGAAAATCATAGTGGCCCGGATGACGAGAACGGCATCTTCTTCGGCTGTCGGCAGTTCTTCACCGGTCACCTCATCACGCAGGGGGCGCGTTCCCGGGCCAATCTGTCGGACAAAGCCTGGGAGGATCTCGCCATCGGCCAAAACGGCCAGGTCTCTTTCCGCGAATAGCTTCAGCCGTTCCGCGAGGGGTTCTTCGCCGAAGTTCAGCTGCTGGTAAATTTCATCGGGCAACAGATTGCGAAAACTGGCAATGTCGCCTTCCCCGATTTCCAGTTCGAGGCGCACGTGGTCTTCTTCAACGTAGTATTCGACGATCGTGTTTGCGAACATGGCCATGGAACGTACAATGGCGTCCGCAGAAAGCTCGGGAGGATTGCTGAAAAGCACCAGGAGAAGAAACGCCTGGGTTCTGAATGTGAACCGCATCATGGCCGCCATTATCCTGTATTTGCGCCGTCAAGCCACTTCTGTCTGCCCCCTGCGGGGCCCATATCCTGCTAAATATACTCTGCTTCGCTCAGGATCCTGAGACCCTGTTCAATGCTGATCGCCGGCCGGTAGCCAAAATCGTGCTCCGCTGCTCGGGTATCGAACCAGTGGGCCGTGGCCAGCTGCTCAACTGAAAAGCGGGTAACCGGGGGTTCAGATTTAAGCCCCAGTAACCGCCAGGTGGTTTCGCATACCGTGCCGGCTGTTTTGGCTACCATCACCGGTACTGCCCGGATGGTCACCTCGATGCCGATGGCTGCGAGCAGTCTCTGGATGATTTCACCCTGTGGTAAAGGCTCGTTATTGGTGACGAAGTAGGCTTTTCCGGCGCATCGTGCTTCACCAGCCAGTTCCTGCAGCGCATCGATATGGGCCTGGGCCGCATTTTCCACGAAAATCGTGTCGATGATTTTTTCCGGACCGGGCAGTGCCAGGCGGCCGCCTCGGACTTTTGCAGCCAGGCGGGGCAGAATGTGCGGGTCTCCGGGCCCCCATATCAGGTGCGGGCGCAAGGCCACGGTTTTCAGGTCATCTGAATTGGCCGCAATCATCATCTTCTCAGCCAGCGCCTTGCTTTCAGGATAGGGTGCCAAGAAATGATCTGCGATGGGCAGCGATTCGTCCGCGCCGCCGATATCTCCGCCTGAATGCACGACGCTGGGTGAGCTGGTGTGGACCAGGATGGGGATGGCCAGTTCGCGGCAGACCGTGATGACGTTGGACGTCCCGTCAACATTGATGTGGTGATAATCTGCGGGGTTTCCCCAGACACCAGCTTTTCCGGCGGTGTGAATGACAGCCTGAGAACCTTCAGCGGCGCTTCTCAGCTCCGGGAGAGACGTGATACTGCCTTGCCGCGAGACTACTCCGTCAGCAACCAGGTGTTCTGCCGGACTGCGTTGAAAAGCAACGACCTGGTGACCCTGACCGGCGAGTTGCCTGCATATCGCACTTCCGAGGAATCCACCGCCACCGGTAACCAGTATTTTCAATGGCTAGCTCTGCATTTTTTTGGCAGCCCATTCTGCCAGTTCTTCACGGCCGATTTTAGAATTGTGCCGGATGTCTACCGGGAAGCCGGGATGGTACAGGACCGTCCTGATGCTTCGGGTAATGCCATGCGCCTGGGCAAGCTGCAACAGGTCGAAATGGACCCGCTCGCTATCCACGGGCGAGAGCTTGCCTTTCACCTCGATGCACAGCACGGGCGTCTGGCGCCCCCGGGTCCCTACGCCAACCACTGCCGAGCGAACCAGGTCGGGATGCTGGTTGAATATCGCCTCGCACTGATCTGCAAAAAGGGTTTCCTTGCCGGTTTCGATTCGCTGTGAAACGCGGCCGCAGTACCATAGCCGGCCAAGACCGTCCATGATGCCCACATCACCCATGCGGTGCCAGGTGTTGCCAAACTCGTCGCCTAATTTCGCCATGGCCGTGTCATTGTCCCGTTTCCAGTAGCTGTCCGTGCAGCTCGGTCCGGTCACGATGATCTCGCCGGGCATTCCGTAAGGCATCTCGGTGGTCTCGGACAGATCATTGAAAGCCATGTCGCTGATCTTGATGATCTTGACCTGGTTAGGCTCAATGGGTTTGCCGACGAACACACCGTCGCCGGATTCGATCCGGTCGACCATTTTGTCATCGATTTGGGAGCCACTGACGCTGCTGACCGGGAGACACTCGGTGGCGCCGTAAGGCGTATGAATTTCGGCATCCCGGTAGAGAGAATCCTGCATTCGCCTGATGGTCCTGACCGGAACAGCAGCACCGGCAGATATCACGCGGGTGACACTTTCAAGGCGAATCTTCTTGTCAACACAATAGTTACTGAGCGTGTTCAGCAACGCAGGCGAGCCAAAAATATTGGTTACCTTGAACCGGTTGATTACCTTGACCAGTTTTTCAGGATCTGCTTCCGCCGGCCGGGTTGGGTCCATTTCAGGAACGATGGTGGTCATGCCAAGCGCCGGATCAAACAATGCAAAAGGCGGAAAAGTGGGAAGACTGACTTCGCCCGGCTCGATATCGAATGCGTTTTTCAACATCTCCACCTGGGCATTGAAATGACGGTGCCGATATACGACTCCCTTGGGCACGCCAGTGCTGCCGGACGTGAACAGGATGGCTGCCATATCATCGGGCTTCACCTGGTGCTCGATTTCGCCAGCGGACTCACTGCCCATCTCCCTGAGTTTCTTCAGGTTGATTCCTCCAAACCCGAACTTTGGGCCGGCGGTAACCAGGAGTTCACAGCTCTCCCTGGCCCATCCCAGAACCTTACGGGCGAAATGAGCCCTGGTAACGCCTATAAAAGCCTTGGGCTCAGCCTCGGCCAGGCATTCTTTCAGAGGTTTCATGCCAATACCCGGATCGATCAGCACGGGAACGGCCCCGGCTTTGAACAGAGCGAAAAACACGGCAAAGAAATCCAGGCCCGGAGTCAGCATCAGGGCCGTGCGCGTGCCGGGTGTAATGCCATAGGCATGGAGGCCGCGAGCATAGCAGTCTGCGAGTTCGTTCAATTCCTGGTAGGTGACGCTTTCGTAATGATCCTTACGAAAAGCGCTGCTCCTGGGGTAGTGAATGGCGATAGCACTGGGCTGACGCTGTGCCTGCCAGCTCAGGGCATTCGCTACGTTGCTGAATTCATCCGTGTTCCAGGTTTTTTCCACTGGCATGTCCATCATTTGAATCTTCCCTGATTCCTGCAAAAAGGCTGATCTTGTCGATCAAGTCCGGCCCGCCGTCTTCAAGCACATAGTGTCCGCAGTCCGGAAAACGCAGTAATTGGGCATCCGGAAAGTAATTCAGCCACTGGTTGAGAAAGGGGGTATCGAACACGAAATCCCTTTCTCCCCATGCGATTAAACACGGTTTGTCCTGCAACAAGTGTAATCGCTCGGCGGTATTTATCAAAATATCAAAACCCGGGTCGGATTTTTTAAGCGGAATATCCTGCACGAACTTCAGTGTTGCGATCCGGTTGGCCGGGCAATCATAAGGCAGTGTATAGGCCTCTCGGATTTCCCTGGAGACCGGCTTCTTGAAAGCCACACGCGATGCAATACCGGAAAAAGCATTGAAGCGTGTGACCAGGAAAGCACCGATAGCTGTATCTCTGACCAGGCTAAGGGCAGCGGGCATTTTCTTGTCTTCAGGCAGTGGGAAGGCTGCGGTGTTTAAAACCACCATCCGGCCGATCAGGTTGATGTGCTGTACCGCCCAGCCAAATCCGATCATTCCTCCCCAGTCATGTACGACCAGCGTCAGGGGCTGGTCAATGCCCAGGTGAGTCACCAGGCTGTCGATATCCTCGATTCTGCTCTTGAGACGATAGTCGTAATGGGCTTCATCAGGCTTGTCAGACAGGCCGCAGCCCAGGTGGTCCGGCACGATGCAGCGGAATTGGCCGCGCAGCGCCAGTACCAGGTTACGGTAATAAAACGACCAGGTTGGGTTGCCATGCAGCATGAGCACCGGCGGTGCATCACGGGGGCCTTCGTCCAGGTAGTGCATGCGCTGGCCACGTATCTCGAGGTAGTGGCTCGAAAACGGGTAAAGATGGTCAGGCAGTTTTACCAAACGACTTCCGCCATGGCGCAATTGAGGCCGGAACCGATTCCGAGCAGTGCAACCCGGTCGCCCCGGTTGATCTTGCCCAGCTCCGCCGCTTTGGCCAGCACGATGGGAACGGAGGCCGGGCCGATATTACCCATCTCCGGATAGATTGCATGGACCTTCCTGGGATCGAGTCCCAGCAGGTTGACGAGCGAGTCGGTATGCACCTTGCTGACCTGGTGAATAACGAATTGGTCGAGTTCACCGGCAACCCAGCCCAGCGCAATCCGCGCTGCGTTGAAAGTAGTGGATGCCAGCTTCAGCCCTTCGCTCAGCAGGATGCGGGTGTCGGTCATCATCTGGTCCATCTGCCCACGGCACAGCTTGTTGAACTCCGTGGCTGCCCGTGAAACGCTGCCCAGGTAGGGGTGGCCCTCCGGGGCGAGTTCACGCCGCGCCATCACCATCGCCGCGGCGCCGGAACCCAGCGTGAGGGACGCAAATTCCGCGCGGAACTGCTCTTCACTGATTTCCGGATCGAGCATACGTTCAATGGTCGCCTCGGTAATGGGTCTGCTCGACTCACCGTCGACGACCAGGGCATACTCAACTTCGGCGCGCTCTATCATTCGCGCAGCGATATCCATCCCGTTCATGAACGCCAGGCAGGCGTTGCCCACATCGAAATTCAGGCAATTTTCACTGAGGTGCAGGTTGCCGTGCACTATGCAGGCCGTCGACGGTTCAAGGTAGTCGCGGCACACTGAAGTATTGATGATGACACCGATTTTCTGACGGTCTATTCCTGATTCGTCCAGTGCCTTTTCCGCAGCGAGCGTTGCTGCATCAGATGGAGAAGTGCCCTTCTCCCAGAAGCGCCGGGCGCTAATGCCCGAGACTTCTTCAAGCAGGTCGTCGCGAACACCGAGCCGGTCGAGTGTGGGCTTCAGTTTTGCCTCAATTTCCTTGGAAGTTACGCGGATGGGGGGTTCAACCGCCGCAAGGGATTGAATGACAACATTCTTGAATTTCATCGGGTTCGCCGGGAAGATAATGAACTTAGAAGTATAGTCTAATTTGCGAGACTTCAAGGTGTTGATTTAAACCCGATAAGTCATGCGCTAGACTGGCTCTGCGATGAGTACAGGCAATAAAAATGAGCCATGGGTAAGTGCAGGTGCATTCAGCACCCGCGCGATTCCCCTCGGCGCCCAGGTGCCCCCGGTTTCAGGGGAGGTTCACCTGTGGTTTCTCGACCTGGGTGGTTTGTCTGGATCACTGCGGGCGGCACTGGGGGGGGATAGCGTCGAGCGTTCCTCCGTTTCCGCTGGAGAATTACTCATGGCCCGCCGATTTTATCTGCGGTTATTGTTGGGTGCTTACCTTGGTCTGCCCGGCAAAGCGGTTAAAATCAACCGTAAGAACCGGGGAAAGCCTGTTCTGGACACAACCTTTCACACCGAAGACATTCACTTCAGCATGGCTAAAAGCGAGGACAAGTTATTAGTCGGGATCTCCGCATCCAGCCATATCGGTGTGGATCTCGAGCATACAGGTCGGCGGGCGCAAAATGCGATGGGGGTCGCACAGCGGTATTTCAGCGCAAGCGAAGCAGCCGCGCTGGCCGCACTCGATGAAAATCTTCTGGACGAGGCTTTTCTTCGCGTCTGGGCTTGCAAGGAGGCTGTCGTCAAGGCGTCCGGCATGGGTATTGCAAATCAGTTCGGCCGGTTTTCCGTGGACACGGCTGTCAACCGGCCTGCAGCGGTGCTCGATTTTGATGGCCAGGGACCCGGTAACTGGTCTCTGACTATGGTGCAGCCCGCCGACGCTTTCCTCGGAGCTGTGGCCATTGAAGACAAACTGACAAGTCTCAGAACCTTCCAGCTCGTTGCCGCAGAGGTCCATCCGGCTTAACCATGTTGCGGACCCTGTTTCTGTTTTTCGTGGCCGTGCTGCTTCTGCCGGCTTGTTCCCTGTCGGCAAAGAAGGTGGAACAGGTTGATGCCAGGGTCAGCGCGGCGCGTGAGACCGGGCTTAGTTGCTTTCCCAGGGACATGGACCGTTGCGCACTGGCTTCGCCGCTGTTGGAACTGGGGCGCACAGCCCAGCAGGATGGCAGGCACAGGCTGACCCTGGTTGAATACGGCGAAGACGCACTGAAGATCCGTATCCATATGATCCGCGCAGCCCAGCGTACGGTGGAGTTGCAAAACTTCATTCTGCGAGGCGACGACACCGGTGTGCTGATCCTCAATGAAATGCTCGAGGCAGCGCGGCGCGGCGTCAAGGTCCGCCTGTTGCTGGACCAGATGTTCTCATTCTCGGATGTCGAATACCTGGTGCGCCTGACCATGGCCCATAGCAATTTTGAAATCCGTTTTTACAATCCGTCGTTTTACAAGGCGAAAATGGCCAATCATGACTGGATCAACGGCATGGCCTGTTGCTTTCGCAGGGTCAATCAGCGCATGCACAACAAATTGCTGGTGGTTGATGACCTCGTGGGGCTGGTCGGGGGACGTAACATTGCAGACCGGTACTTTGACTTCGATACAAACTATGATTTCAAGGATCGTGATGTGGCGGTATTCGGGCAGACGGTTCCGGAAATGAGTGAGTCGTTCGACTGGTTCTGGGAGGGGCCCAAGACCATTCCGGTCCAGCATCTGCGTGATGTGGCCGCAGAGTTGCTCGACAATGACGATCCCACAAGGCTTCCTGCCTTCCAGGCGGCGCCGCGGCTGCAACCAGTTCTGGTTCAGGCCGATGATCCTCAGATCATCAAGGAATTATTCGTCGAGCCCGCCTACATCGTCGACCGGCTTGAGTACTTTTCCGATGCACCCCGCAAACATTCCGTCGAGGAAGAAGTACTGCAGGAGGACACGACCGGTGAGTTATACGAAGTTCTGATTTCGGCGAAAAGTTCAGTGATTATCCAGTCCCCTTACATGGTCCTGTCCAAGCGGGTGCGGAACCTGGTCGCGAAGCTCCGGCGGGATAATCCCGGTATGGAACTGATTTTTTCTACTAACTCGCTGGCATCGACAGATGCGGATACGGTGTACGCCAATACACACCGGCACAAGAAACGCTATGTTGAGGGCCTGCGATTCCAGATGTACGAGTTCAAGCCTTACCCGGCTGATGCGCCCGAATTCTTTCCCCGCTGGACTGAGCTGATTGAGGAAAAGAAGCGGGGTGTGGAAAGCAAATCGGTCGTGTCCGGGGATAATTCCGTTGTTCCCATGCCCGCGCCACGGGTTGGCCTGCATTCGAAATCATTCGTGGTGGACGGCCGTGTGGCAATGATCGGCTCACATAACTTCGACCCGCGCTCGGAAGGTTTCAACACCGAGAACGGCCTGATCATTTATGACGAGGTGTTCGCCCAAAAGCTGGAACAACTGATTCGGCGGGATATTGAACCTCAAAACAGCTGGGTCGTGGCCATGAAACCTAAGGGCGAACAGAAGAAAACAGCCCTGGAAGATGTTCCAAAAACCATACCCCAGTTCAAACCGTGGTCCTACGGCTCTACCTCGGTTTATGAACTGGCGCCGGGAATGGAGCCGAGAATTCCGTCTTCGCCGGATTTTTATGAGCATTACTATGCCGTCGGAGCCTTCCCCGAAGTGGTGAGGACAAGGCGGCAGGCCACGGTTATCTTCCTCAGTTCCTTTTTCTTTTTCCTGGAACCGATACTCTGAACCGTGCACATCCTGATTCTCATCGCTGCCTTGCTCATTTTGATCGCCGGTCCCGGCTTGTGGGTGCGGCGGACCATGAAACGCTATAGCAGCCCGCAGGACAGGTACGATCTGACCGGGAAAGAAATCGCGCGGAAGCTGCTCGATGCTCATGGATTGGAAACCGTAGCCGTCGAAACGTCGCCGACAGGAGATCATTACGATCCGATAGATAAAACTGTTCGGCTGGCGGAAGAGAACATGCAAAGCCGTTCACTGACCGCGATAACCATTGCAGCACACGAAGTCGGGCATGCAGTGCAGGATGCCGAAGGATTCAAGCCGCTCAAAATGCGAACCCGGCTGGTCAAATGGGTCAGTCCGATCGAAAAAACCGGTGCCGCACTGATGATGGCGACACCGCTGATCATCGGGGTAACACGTCTTCCATTCGCAGGCCTCTTGATGTTCCTGGGTGGCCTGCTGACACTTGGCTCAGCCGTGTTGGTTCACATCCTGACCCTGCCAACCGAGATCGATGCCAGCTTCGGCCGGGCCATGCCCATGCTCGAAAAGCATGGCGTCATCTTCTCTTCCGATGAGCGGCATGCCCGGCGCCTGCTCAAGGCTGCCGCCATGACCTATGTGTCCGCTTCGCTGCTCAGTCTTCTGAATATCGCCCGTTGGTGGGCCATCTTGAGACGCTGATCTTTCGATTCGTACCCCGTCTTCTCTGAGGGCATCGATTCTTCTGACCAATGGTTAGTTAAAATCAGGAAAGCGCCCGAAACTTCATCTTAAAATGCCCGTCAGCGACTAATCGACAAGACATCTCAAGCTTTTTACCGCTCTTCGATTGGATGCTCGAATTTGGGTGGGGTACCCAGGCCGCCGAAGCCACCGCGAAGAATATAGAGCGCAAGCAGCCAATAGAGAACAGCAACTCCCAGGTAGGGTCCCATCAGACCATCCGGTAACCACGTCATCGTGATCAAATCCGGGGAGACGGGAACGACACGTTCACTGGGCAAAAAGGCCGTGTAGCTGAGCGTCGCACCCATGGTTGCGTGGAAAAATATGCTGACCAGGATGCTGCCCTTTGATTTGTTATAAGCCCAGGTGAACAATATGGTCCAGGGCAGCAAAAAGAAGATTGCCCAAATCGCTGGCACATTGTGCATGCCCTGACCCAACCAATAGGTGGGCGTGTGCCACAGCAGGTGAAAAAAGGCGATAACCAGCGTGGCCTTGAAAGGCGTCATTATGTGTTGCAGGCGTTGAAGTGCGAACCCGCGCCAGCCAAACTCTTCACCCATTCCAGCAATCAGTAATTGCATAACCATGACTTGCGCGACCCACGCCCAGCCCCAGAATTTGGGATCAAATTCTATGCCTGCTGCGGCAGAGCCGATAAAACGCCCGGTCAGTCCGATCACAAGGAAGAACCCAAGTAGCGGCAAAAACCATTTTAATCCTTCCCTGGCATTGATCCGGCCAAAGAACCGTTTCAGGCCGTCTTTTCCGTAGAACATGGCCGTGACGATGATTGCCGATAGTGTGGGTCCCCAAACACCCAAAATCACAATAGGGGACTGTGCAAAATCAAAGGCCAGGGCGCTTCCAAATATGGCCCATGAAAGTGCGAATGTTGTCAAAAAAAATGCGGTCAGTTGACGGCGCAGTTGCCCCTGCGCTTCTTGAGATAACGTCTCTTCCATAATTCCCTCGCGTCTATGATTTTATTGCCGTTGAATTTATTTGATGCCTGAAGGACGAAATCGGTTGCAAAAAAAGGAGGCCAGAGCCTCGTGAAGCGGCCGTCCGGGAAACATTGGGCTGATCTCGTCGCTGCCGACCCTGTTTCGTCAAATAATTTGGCCCTACGGTATATACTGAGTTTTGGAATGTCAGCCTGGAGCAACAATGGCATTACTGATCTTGTATGTGCTTATTGCCTTGGTATTCTCATTTCTGTGTTCGATTGCCGAGGCTGTTTTACTCAGTGTCACAACGGCTTATGTGGCGGTACTGGAAAAAAAGGAAAAACCTTCCGGCGCACTGTTACGAAAACTCAAATCCGATATCAACAGGCCCCTTGCAGCCATCCTGACGCTCAACACGATAGCGCACACAATGGGTGCCGCAGGTGCGGGTGCACAAGTAACGATCGTCTTTGGCAGCGCCTACCTGGGGGTTGCCTCGGCAATTCTCACTTTGCTGATCCTGTTCCTGTCCGAGATTATCCCAAAAACGCTCGGCACCCATCACTGGCGTGTATTGGCGCCGGCGACTGCGTACGGCCTGAAGTTTCTCGTGATTTTCCTGTACCCGTTCGTGATGCTCACGGACAGAATAATTAAGCGTGGTGCAGAAGGCACGACACTAAACGGTCTAAGCCGTCAGGAGTTTTCGGCAATGGCCGAACTCAGCGCCGAGGAAGGCCAGCTGACCCAAAAAGAATCGGAAGTATTACAAAACCTTCTTGAGCTGCGGAAAATCCCCGTGAAAGATGCGATGACGCCCAGAACAGTCGTATTTTCGCTGCCGGAGAGAACCACGGTCGCAGATTTTTTCCGCGATTATGAACAGGTCAAATTTTCCCGCATACCCATTTTCAGCGACGAACCTGATCACGTGGAGGGCTTCGTGCTGCGCAGTGACCTGCTGTCAGCGAGGGCAAATGGGCACTTCAATGAGTATTTGAAATCCTTCAAACGGGAAATCTCTATTCTCCCCAAGTCATCGACGCTCGCAGAGGCGTTTAATGAAGTGCTTCGCGTGCGCGCCCATATCGTGCAGGTTGTCGATGAATATGGCAGTCCGATTGGAATTCTGACACTGGAGGATATATTCGAGACCCTTCTGGGCCTGGAAATCGTCGACGAAGAAGATGCGACAGTCAACATGAGGGAAGAAGCCCGCCACGTATGGAGACGCCGTGCACGATACCTTTGGTTGAATTTTGGAAAAGAAAAAGATCCTGATTAATGTAATTTTTTTAAACTACTCTATCGGCGTGGACTTCCCATGGTTCTGATGACACTTACGAAGCGTCCGCCCCCGCAATGCCGCGCGAATCCGCTCCGCGGTGTTATAATTACTCCGTTTCAAGAGCCGCTGGGCCAGCAGACGGGCTGCTTCGGAACGTCAAACCCAACACAGGAGTCCAATTCAATGTCCACCAGTCTAGACCTGTCCAAGCTCAGCCTAATGGACGCCCTCGACCTCGCGACTCTGATCGAGGAAGAAGCGCGCCAGCGTTACGAAATGTTCGCCAAACAGCTCGGCCGCAGCGGCGGCGGCTATGGTGCTGGACCCTTCTTCGCCTCGATGGCTGAGAACGAGGCCAAGCACGGAACTGAGCTGCTCGCCCGACGCATGGCTCTGTTTGGTAAGACCCCCATGAAGATGAAGCTGGTCGACCTCTACGACGTTGAGGCCCCGGAAATGGGAGCGCCGCGCCGCGGCATGTCCACGATCCAGGCGTTCGAGGTTGGGATCGCCGCTGAGAAGAAGGCATACGACTTCTACGACATGGCCTTGCCCGGCATCACTGATCCCGAAGTCAGGGCACTGTTCACCGAGCTTCGAGACGAGGAGACCGAACACGTCGAAATGCTACGAGAGGCAATGGCCAAGCTACCCTCGAGCGCTAGCGTCGAGACCGAGAACGACCCCGATGATGCCCCCTATCTATAGGGTAGTCGTCTGCGCAGGTTACGGAAGCGCAATCAGGTATGGGATCTAACGTCCGCAGTTGGCCGAGCCCCATTGTCATTTAAGTGAAAACAGTGTAAGATATTGAATTGTTTGTTTATTCTCACCTTTTTAACATACCCGAGCATTGAGGAGAAAGATCATTACGATTTTAGAAGGCGACTCCATTCACCACCCCCAGCATGGCATCGGCACGGTGCAGTCCATCCGCAAGAGAAGTTTTTCAGGTCCGAAAGGGTACAGGTTCGCAAAACTATTTTTCCCCCGCGATGACATAGTCATGATGGTTCGCGAGAGCGACCTGGCTGAAACTATTCGAAAACCGATAGAGGAGTCAGAGGCCCGCGGAGTGCTGGAGCATATTGGTAACTGGAGTGAATCGGTAAGTGGTTCATGGAAAGTACGAGCCAACGCCCAACAGCGAAAATTGGACGATGGTAATCCATTTGCTCTAGCCGAGGTTTACAAGACACTGAGCCTGCTTCAGGCGGCGGACTCCCTCAGTGCTGCAGATCGTCAGCAACTGAGTCATTCCGAGCGATGTCTTTCAGAAGAATTGGCAATAGCCCTGGAGCAACCGGTAGGCAAGGTTTGCCGGTACATGGAGAAAGCTGCCCGCGAATGAGCGTCACCGGGGTAGCAGGTTCCTGCCCCGGGGTTCGCCTCGTTCACCTGCCAACAACGCATCTAGCTGCTTTGATGAACAGAGGCATGCCGCCAGATTGCTACGGCTGTCCATGCTGCAAGGATGACTGCCGCCAGGATTGCAATTTCAACGGCTACCCGTGAACTCAGCATCGCCAGGGTGGATAAGGCCAGGCCGGTCAGCAGGCTGAGCAAATTTAACGGCCTGGGGGCATCCACGGCAACGCCGAGAAAAACGAATCCTGCGCCCCACAGTGACGCCTGCAGGTAAACAACAAGGCCAGGCGCCGTGATCAGCCAGGTGGCGCCCACGATGATCACCAGGGCAGGGACCAGTGCGAGGAACAGGTTGGCCGACAGGCACAAAGCTCTGTTCAGTTTGCGGGCTGAATCAAATTTTTTGACTTCGCTGTGACTGTTAATCGTGTTCCATTCAACTGTATGCGTTTTCACTTTTTCTCTCCTGTATACTTACTAATAAGTAAGTCTCTAAGGCAAATTTTTTTACTCGTCGATGCCCAGGTCGGTACGAATCTGGGCAAATATTTTCTCGAGGTAATCCAGGCCATGCACCCGGGCCATTTGCCGGGCGCCCTGGATCATCGCAAGGATGGAAACCGCCTTTGACATCGGGTCTCCATTAAAATTGAATTCTTCCTGTTCGCGGCCAAGTTCCATCACCCGGGTTAACCAACTAACCGAGTCTTTCATGAAACTGTTGTTTGCTCTCTTGATTTCTTCATCGAGTTCGTCGTAATCAATGGCAAGCGCGCCAACCATGCAGATGGGGCGGCCGCAGTTACACTGGTTCATGGTAAAGGCGAACAGGCCTTCAAGTTGTGGCCGGGCAGGGCCGCCATAAGCCATGAATTCTGCTGTAGAGCGGCGCAAAACCTGGTGGTTTTCGTCAATGAGTGCTTTTATCAAGTCCATTTTGTTGGGAAAGTGATAATGAATGGCGGCGTTTTTAACGCCCATCGGCTCAGAAATATCCCGGTAGCTGAAACCATTCAGCCCCCGTTGCAGCATCAGCTGAAACGCCCGGTCAATGATCTGTTCTCTAGTGCTCGTAACCGCATTCATAATTAAATTCCAACTTACTTACAGGTAAGTATAGGCGACTTTTATGGGTTTTGCAAACCGAACAGGGAAATTTTTAGGGAAGGGTCAGTGACGGCCGGCCCGGATCATTAGCCAGGCGCCGGTCGCGAGGGATAGCAATCCTGGTGCGGACAGGCCGAACAGTTGTCCCGGACCGACTTCGAATCCGAGCAGGAGGGCGCCGCTGAAGAAAAGCGCGGAGCCACTGATCGTGAGGGTGAGTTTGCGGCTGGAATTTCGTTCTTCCTCGCGAAACCGGTCCAGGTCCCGCGGATCGACTTTCGACACCAGCTTTCCTTCGGTGGCCAGTTTGAGGTAGTCATGTAGCAGGCCCGGCATGTCCGGTGCCTTGCTCAGCCAGCCCGGCAATCTTTCCCGCAAATCTTTCGCGGCCTGGTCAATGCCATGCTTCTCACGGATGATTCGCTCCAGTTCGGGTTTTGATGCCGCCAGTACATCCAGTTCGGGAAACAGTTCCCGGCCCAGCCCCTCAATGTTCAACAGGGTTTTCTGAAGCATGATCAGCTGTGGCTGGATATCCAGCTTGAACCGATAGGCGACCTGGAACAGCTTGAGCATCAGGTTGCCGAATGAGATTTCGTTCAGTGGACGCGAAAAACTGGGCTCTCCCACGGCCCGCACGGAGGCCTCCAGTTCGTCCACCCGCGTGTCATGTGGCACCCATCCGGCGTCGATGTGCAACTGGGCCACACGATAATAATCACGGTTGAACAATGCCTGGAAATTTTCGGAGATGTAATAAAGGTCCAGGGGCGTCAGGCTGGCCACAATCCCGAAATCCAGTGCAATGTAGCTGGCGTTTTCAGGATCGCTGGCATCGACCAGGATATTTCCGGGGTGCATGTCGGCGTGAAACAGGTTGTCGCGGAAAACCTGTGTGTAAAACACGCGGATGCCCATTTTGGCCAGGCGTTCCATATTGACTCCGGCATCCTTCAGACCCTGTATGTCACTGATTGGGATGCCGTAAACCCGCTCCATGACCAGTACCCGCTCCTTGCAGTAGGGCCAGTAAATTTCCGGAATATACAGGTCGGGTGAACCTTCGAAATTGGCCCGCAATGCTGAAGCGTTGGATGCTTCCCGGGTCATGTCCAGTTCGTCGAAAATGAACGTTTCGAACTCCCGGACAAACTCGGTAGGTTTGACCCTTGAGCCCGTCTGCCAGTATTTCTCGGCCAACTGGCCAATGGACATCAGCAGGTCAATATCGCGTCGGATCAGCCTGCGGATACCCGGCCGCACCACTTTGACCACGACGTCACGGTCGTCAGGAAGGGTCGCAGTATGCACCTGGGCGATTGAAGCCGAGGCCAGCGGTTCGGAATCAAACGATTTGAACAGTTCTGATACGGGCTTGCCCAGCGCGTTTTCGACAATCTCCCTGGCCTGTGCACCTGGAAAGGGCGGCACCTGGTCCTGCAGCAAGGCCAGTTCATCCGCGATATCAGGCGCGACCAGGTCGCGCCGCGTAGAAATGATCTGGCCAAACTTCACATAGATCGGCCCCATTTCGTTGAGCGCCAGGCGAAGACGCTCACCGCGTGGCCTGTCAGAGAGGTCTTTCCTGGCCCAGGGGGTCACGAAACGCAATAAGCGCATGGGCCGGTACAGGTGGGTGGCTTCAAGGAATTCATCCAGCTCGTAGCGCGACAGGATTACGCTGATTTTCAGCATCCGGCCAAATTGTCGTAACGAATGGATCATTTCGAGGATTCTTCCAGGTCCTGGATACGGCTTTCCAGGCTTTCCGCCCATTCACGCGCTGATTCGATATCTTCGGCAAAAGCCTCGACCTCGTCGTTGCGCACGACGGGCGACTGATTTTGTTGCAGGTATTCGCTGATCATCACTCCGGCCTGACCGGCAGATTCCCGGGCCTGTTCCGCGCCGGCGCGGAGTCCGGCCGCTACCTGGTGGCCCCACACATCGCCGAATATCCGTGAAAGCCGGCCTTCCCAGTCCGGGTCGAGTCGCGAGAACAGTCGCTCGAGATCACGTGCCAGGTTAGCGTCACCTGAGATGCTCACCCGCGAATCCGGACTGCCCCAGCTGCCCATGTCATCCGGCACCGCCATCGAGAAGAGCGCCGCGGGCGAGCCGCTGATGACGGTGTCCGGCTCAAAGGACGAGCGTGTGCCTACTTCCACCTGCCCGCCATTGAATGCAAAGTAGAGGGTGATGCCGACGCCTTCGATATCCAGCTTGAGCATTCGCCCTTCCAGCCGGTCAAAGCGCTCAGGCGTATCTTCGTCCAGGTCCAGCAGGCGATTAACGGCTGATTCCAGCATGGCAGCCAGGATTCCCGGCAATGGGGTTCGGTATCCGGGCATGATCAGCAGTGAACTCCGCTGTGTATGGCAACGATTCCGCCGGTCAGATTACGAAACCGAACCTGGTCGAAACCTGCATCTTTCATCATTTGCGCGAGTTCTTCCTGTGGCGGGTGTTTGCGGATACTCTCGGCCAGGTATCGATAACTTTCTTCATCATTTGCTATGACTTTCCCAATCATGGGAAGAGCACTAAATGACCATGCGTCGTAAATCGCCTTGAGTGGTTCCGGCTGGACCGCTGAAAACTCGAGGATCAATGCCTTGCCGCCGGGACGGAGCACCCTGAACATTTCTCTGAGAGCGGCGTTTTTGTCGGTTACATTGCGTAGACCAAATGCGATGGTGACGGCGTCGAATTCGCTGTCGTCGAAAGGCAGGTGTTCGGCATTGGCGATGGCGTAACGGATATTGTTAGCGATTCCCTGATCTTCCAGCCGCTGGCGCCCCACGTTCAGCATGGCTTCGTTGATGTCACTCAACACGACCCGGCCATTGATACCTACCCGCTTGCTCAGCAGTGCGGCAATGTCGCCGGTTCCTCCCGCCAGGTCCAGCACGTGATCGCCAATGCCGATACCACTGTTGGCGGCAAAATCACGTTTCCACAGGCGATGCACGCCCAGGGACATGAGGTCATTCATCAGGTCGTAACTGTCCGCCACCGAGTCAAAAACCTCCCGGACCAGTGCGGATTTTTCCTGGACATCAACTTCCTTGTAACCAAAATGCGTTGTTTTCTCTGCGCTCATGGGCTTATTGTATCCTTGCTGTGTTGCTGGCACTAAATTTTACTGATACAGGAATATTTAAATGAAAAAAGCGCTAGGTATTTTGCTTGTTTTAGCCTTGGTGGTGGGCGTAGTCCTGTGGTACTTCGTTTCCTTCAAAATGGACTCGATGATTGAGAAAACCATTGAGACTCATGCATCCGCTTCACTGGGCACCATGGTGACAGTCGGTGGTGTGAAGTCCGATATCAAGGGTGGCTCATTGAGCATTTCAAATATTACGATTGCGAACCCGCCTGGATTCAAGAACAAGAACGCCTTCAGCCTTAATGATATCGAGGCGGCAGTTGATTATGCCAACTTCGATATCAAGCGCGTGGTCATCAACAACCCTGAAATCGTGGTTGAAGAATTGGGTGGAAAAACCAATTTTGACCAGATAATGGCCGCCCTGAATGAGGACGGTGCTTCTTCAGAACCCGAACCTGCTTCCGATGGTGCAGAGGGTGAGAAAGCAGAACCCATTTACGTCATTCGTCATTTCCGGATGGATGAGTCCCGGGCTTCTTTTGAATCTGAATCTCTTGATCGCTACTCTGATCTGAAGGTTGATGCGATTGAGCTCAACAACATCAGGGGAACACGTTCGGAGGTGGGAAAAATTATTGCCTCGGAGATCGTTTCGGAGATTACAAAGGAAGCCGCCACCGAGTTACTGAAGGCCAAGGCCTCGGAAAAAATCAACGATATTTTCGGCAAGAAAAAGGACTAGATATACCAATGAACGTTACCCTGGGCGGCCGCCAAACGGCGGCCGTTTACATTGTGGCAGCCACATTTACAGCGGTTTCCACCCTTATCGTCACCCCGCTGTTCGCTGCCCCTGCCGAGCTGGACCACGAGTGTGTCATGGAGTTGGCAAATACCGCTGAAGACTCCATGACGCTGGCGGAGATTCGCACGCAATGCACGCTCACCGAGCATGTTGCGGCTGATTCGACCACCGCAGATGAAGAAAGCGCCATTAGCCAGGTCGATAGACGCCTGGCAGCAGAGCGCGAGGCCGCGGCCAGCCCGTACAGCATTCTTGCCCACCGCCCTAATTATTTCCTGGTGGCCGCTTACAACTGGGAAGGGTGGAACTCAGAGTTTGATAACAAGAATATTGAAAGTCAGTTCCAGATCAGTCTGAAAGTGCCACTGGCCGTGGGACTCTTCAATGACCGGATGGACATTTACGGGGCGTACACCAACCGGTCATTCTGGCAGATGTACAACAGCGGTGATTCCGAGCCGTTCAGGGAAACCAATCATGCGCCTGAAATCTGGGCGCAGTTTCAAAATGACTGGAAAGTCTGGGGCCTGACAAATTCGGTCAATACCGTGGGCTTCGTGCACCAATCCAACGGGCGCTCGGGGGAATTTTCACGAAGCTGGAACCGGGTTTACGCGTCATTTTTGTTCGAAAGGGGAAACTGGACGTACGACCTCAAACCCTGGATCTGGGTTTCCAAGGACAGGGAGGGGAGTGACAATCCCGATATTGATGATTACATGGGTTATGGCGAATTCCGGACGTCCTATGGAAAAAACAACCATGTCGTTAGCGGCATGTTCAGAAACCTCCTGGAAAGCGGCTTTAACAAGGGAGCAGTAGAGCTCAGCTGGAGTTTCCCCGTTTTTGACTACCCCTACCTCAGGGGCTACGTGCAGTATTTTTACGGCTACGGAGAGAGTCTGATTGATTACAACCAAAAGGTGAACCGGCTCGGTATCGGCATCTCGGTAACCGATTGGCTCCATTAGGGGAGTTTCACGTGCGACGGCATTGCGGGCGCGCTTCTTCGCCTTCGGCGAAACCGCACTCCCTCCATTGCCTGCACTTCCCTGCTCCCGGTTTAGCCAACCGGCCAGCACTTGTGAGTGTCAGGTTTCGGAGTAGAGGTGGACATCCCTTTGTGGGAAGGGGATGGACACGCCGGCTTTGTCGAATTCTTCCTTGGCCTGGCGGGTCAGGTCCCAGTAGACATCCCAGTAATTCTCGGTCTTGACCCACGGACGGCAAATGAAGTTGACGGATGAGTCGGCCAGTTCGTGTACCTTGATGTTGGGTTTCGGCTCTTTCAGGATCAATGGGTGACTGCTGACCAGGCCCTGGAGCACCTGGCTGGCGGTCTCGATGTCATCGCCGTAGCCAATACCGAATACCATGTCGACCCGTCGAACCGGACTCACGGTGACGTTGGTGATGATGCTTCCCCATACCTGGCTATTGGGAAGGATAACGACCTGGTTATCCAGGGTTCGAACGGTTGTGGAAACAATACTTACCGCTTCAACCTCTCCCAGAATGCCATTGGTATCAACCAGGTCGCCCACATCGAACGGTTTGTTGATCATGATCATCAGCCCTGCTGCGAGGTTACCGAGGGTTTCCTGCATCGCAAAAGCGATGATGAAGCTGGCGCCGCCGACCACGGCGAACAGGGGTGTGATATCGATTCCCAGTACGGATAAAACGATCATCAGACCGATTGCGAACGTGAGCCAATAGATAACCTTGAGCAGAAAATCCTGCAACAGCACGGACAGATTTGAAATTCGCCGGATGCCGCGTCTCGCGATTGACCGGACCAGCTTGGCGGCCAGGATAAGGACGAACAGGGAGCCCAGGATGGTGGCGATCCTCACCATGAGACTGCCGCCCCCGTCTACAGAGATGGTCCAGTCTACGGCTCTGCTCAATATGGTTTTCGCGTCTGTTGCCTGGAATTCTGATGCGATGGCGCCCGTAATGTATTGGCGGTACGTTGAAATCAGTTCGGGATCCCCGCCCTTGAGTTCCATTGCATCAAGGATCAGGTTGTACTTGTCGACAATTTCGACCCTGCGAGTCGATAGTGCATTGATTTCATCATGAATTTTGCTTACCCGATCACCTGTAGCGGTCAGCGCCTCGACCTTTAGCCGGGCGACCCCGCTCATCGCAGCCTGGACTCTGCTTTGCCATTTTGCGGCTTCGGCTGTCAATTGTTCCAACGTCAACGGAGCTGTCAGCAACTGCAGCTCATCCACAGAATGTTCAGCTTTCAGAGGGTCGTGTGTGTTTACTTCTTCCTGTGCGAACACGAGGCCGCTCATGAACAGTAATGCCAGGGATAGGATCAATGCCGGTTTTCTCATGAAAAGTGTCCTGTCAGTGTGTTTCCGGTTTGCACAGCGGACTGTGCGCCCGCTAATAGAATCGCATTATGCCCAAAGGCGGGTGCCGGTTTCTTGCCGGGCATGGGATTGAGGTCACGCAGCGTTTTGAAGGGTTGCCAGCCAGGCTCTTTTTCAGCCGTGTCCTGGTTGATGGTGGTTACGACGCAGCGCTCACAGGGATGGCAGAATCCCAATTGGTAATTTCCTCCGTCGAGGCGGCTCAGATGGTGCTCAGCAAATGCATCAAGGCCGCGAATCACGATATTGGGACGAAAACGGTTCATTGGCACAGGCTGGTGTCCGGCGGCAACGAGGTGCTCATTGAGCGTTTCGAGTGACGCTTCATTTGCCACCAGGAATGGCGCAGCGTCGGCAAAGAAGGTGGTCGTGCTCTCTCCCAAAAGTTCGGCCCGGTTCTGGGGGCGGCGGAATCCTTCTTTCATGCGCACGAGTCGCAGGGGGTCATCGCTTTCCAGCGCTGCGGTCAGCCATCGGGATATTTCTTTGCCCTGATCAACGGTTTCGCAGTGGTCCCCCCACACTTTTGTCTGAACGATATCGCCCTGCAGTCGGTTTGAAGGAATCGCAACCTCGCCAAAACCGTCCCGCGAGAGGCTGATGCAGCCATTACTGAGCGAGGTGTTAATAAGGGCGAGCACTGGCCATTCACGTTGTGTCACAAATCGCCCGTCAGACCGCACCACCATGAACCGTCTGTCGTGTTCGAGGCCTTCCGGGGTCAAAACCGCCTCGTTGAGGTCGATACCCTTCATCGATTTGACGGGATAGATCGACAAAGCAGTGATTTCGATCTCAGCCATGGTCGGCAACCATGAATACACAATTTTCCAGCTTGGGATCACCATGAGGATAGGCGGCCAGGTTAAAACCGAGATTTTTGTAGACGGCAATAGCGGGCTTATTGATGGTCATGACATAGAGAGAGAATTCCTGCGTGTCGAGTTGTTCGGCGCCATAGTCCATCAATGCCGAGATGAACTCCGCGCCCATTCCGCGGCCGCGGTATTTCGGATTCACGACCAGGCGGGCCAGGTGGCAGCGTCCCAGCTTCAGGTAAAACTGACCAAAGCCGAGGATTTCTCCTTCCTCGTTCAGGGCCACCAGAGAATTGATCCGGCTCCAGTAAATGTCTTCAAAGAAAGTCTCTTCGGTCAAGGGATAGCGGGTGTAGGGGCTACCCCAGAGGAAAACGCTTTCCTTGTCGGGAAACCAACCCATGATTTCACGTGCGTGTTCGGAATTTGCCTTGATAATTTTCATACGGGTCATCGGGATTTCAGCGTGGTCTTGTTGTACTCTGTCATTAATAAGAACCGGAGGCAATCTGTCCAAATCCAGCATGCGCCTGATTCCCATCATACTGTTCGTGATGTTGTCGTCTTCATCTCTACAGGCACAAGCCGTTGCAAGGGATCCGGAGCCCATCAGGCAGGTTCACTGGGCCATGGGCGCATTTTTCGGCACAGGCTGGTATCGCGTGGATAAAAATCGCTCGGTTTTCGTCTTCCGGATTCCTCCGCGACAGACCATCAGCAAAGCAGGTTTCGATGCCGAGGGAAACCGGAAACTGGGGATAGAGATTCAGTACCCCCTGTCTTTCGGGCTCCACAGTTTCGATGATATTCCGGATTTCATTGATTTCGACAATTACGGCACGGTTACTTTTACGCCCGGAGTGCAGGTCGAAATACCGGTCAACTCCAGGTGGTCGCTTCGGCCTTATGCCCACATTGGCGCAGGTTATGAGGAGGAATCCGATAAATGGGCGGGGATCTGGTACGGTGGCATCAAGAGCCGCTATCTCCTGGGTGAAAGCGACAGGCTCAGGTGGTCTATGCTGAGTGCGATTTATTATGCCGGTTACAAACCGGAATACGAAGAACGGGGACGTTACGGTTCGGTGATGGGCGGGCTGGAGTTCAGCCAACCGCTGGGCAAGCTGACGATGGGTGGTGACCCGCTGCGCCTGAATTGGCACCTGACCTACAACTATCTGTTTGACAAGCTTAATTTTCATATCGCTGATGACCGGGTCGAGTCGATCCAGGATCAGTGGGAGATTGGCCTGGCCCTGGCAAAGGAAGGCAAACCTTTGAAACTATGGTTCATGAATTTCGAACATGTTGGTCTTTCATACAAGCGCAGTTCCAACGGCCACTACCGCGCCATTTCATTCAATCTGCGTTCACCCTTTACTTATTAATATGCGCCCGCTTTCAAACCGTTGGCCGTTGGCCCTGCTGATTCTGGCTTTGTGCATGTCTTCGATTTCTGTGCGTGCACAAACATGTTCAGCCCAACACCAGGCGCTGGATGTCGTTGACGCACCCGTTCTGCGGGTCGTGACACTGAATATGGCGCATGGTCGTAAAGACGGCAAAAACCAGATGTTTCTGAATGGTGAGACGATACGCGCCAACCTGGTCGAACTGGGTCAATTGCTTGACCGGGCCGATGCCCATGTCATCGCGTTGCAGGAAGCAGATGCCGAGTCCGCCTGGAGTGGAAAATTCAACCATGTTGAGTTTCTGGCCGAAAACACGGCGTATGGTTGTAGTTTTCATGGTGTCCATGCCAGTAACAAAATGTATGATTTCGGCACAGCCTTGTTGTCAAGGTATGAGTTCAAAGGCGCTTTTGCCCACAGTTTCGTTCCGTCCAGACCCACGACCACGAAGGGTTTCTCGCTGGCTGCGCTGGACTGGAATCCGGGCGGAGTGTTGGCGGAACCGGTCAGTATCAAATTTGCTTCCGTGCACCTGGACTTTTCCAGGCGTTCGGTGAGACGGTCCCAGATCGATGAAATGACTCGCCTGCTGTCAGGCATCGAAGGTCCCATGGTGGTCATGGGCGATTTCAATACCGACTGGCAGACCAAAGACTCATCCCTGAAGTACCTGGCGGAGCAGTCAGGCCTTTCGGTATTCAGTCCTCATGCGGAAGGTCTTTCCACGTACGGGGATAAGGGCGCGCGACTGGACTGGGTTCTCATATCCGGTGAACTTGAGTTCAGCGATTATGCTGTTTTTCCCGATGTTGTCTCGGATCATTACGCGGTAGTTGCGGAGATCGGATTGAAGAAACATTCTGATGATTAATCCATTGAAAGCCCTTCGTCTTTTTTCTTTACTGGCATCAGTGTTATTGCTGGCGTCCTGTGTGGGCAAGCCGGTCAAATATGACTGCCCGGCGGGCACCCAAAGTCTTCCCGACTGTCCGCCGATCAGCGCCATTGATGACCCTGAAATCAACCGGATTTATGAAGACCGGACCTGGCTTTCCGGAAGCGAATTCGATGTCGACCTTATCGAACTGGGTAAGCAGGCGAAAATACCCATACAGCATGCGCGGACCAAGTTTCTGGGCCCAACGGACGAGGCGGCAATCACATCGCTGGCCGTCAAGTTGTGGATGATCGAAAATGCCGAACATACGATTGATTTCACCTATTACATTTTCAAAACAGACCTGATCGGCCACGCCATGCTCGGCGCCTTGTGCAATGCGGTGCAACGTGGTGTCGATGTTCGTGTGACGGTTGACTCAGTGGGTTCGATCAGCGGCGGGTCACACACGCCATTAAGGGCACTGGAAACCTGTGCCGACCGTGCCGGCTTCATGCGGAACAGTGAGGGGCAGCTGACCATTCGTAAAGCCAGGGTGCAGGTCGTCGTTTTCAATGCTTTATCGAAGCTGAGTAACCCCAATCGCCGCTCCCATGACAAGTTGCTGGTCAAGGACGGCAGCTTTGAAGGCAAATCGGCCGTGATTACCGGTGGCCGCAATATTTCCGAGGACTATTACGGCATCATGGCTGACGGCTCGGCAGACCCGGACCCGTTTCGTGATGCTGAATTGCTGATCCGCTCGGGCCAGAGTGTGGTTGAAGAAGATTTGACGGTGGGAGAGGTCAGTGAGGTCTACTCAACCATTCTGTTTCTTCTGCCCTTCAATAAGCGGTTGAAGGCAGGAACCGGAGATCATGCGGATCGGCAGTTCTGGAAAAATCGAAACACAGCGCAGGCTGCGTTGCAGAAGCTCAAAGGGTTTGATTATTTCAGCCCGTATTACGAACGCATGGATGACTACATGAACTCAGGCTTTCATGACTCCAGGGTCAGGCTGGCTCACGAACTGGGTAACCTGACGGACACGCAGGTCGTCACCGATGTAGAGGCTAATCAACAACGCAACCCCAACTCGATCATGACGCTGCTGGCCCAGTTGGACGAGGAAAGGCCGGATCTGAAATCCGTCAGGATCGTGTCACCCTACCTGTTCCTGGCGGAATACAAGAACAGCAAGGGCAAGCTGGTCAACGATGAGGCCGCGGAATTCCGGGCCTGGCTGGAAGAGCATCCGGACACAACGCTGGAGATCATCACCAATTCCGTTCTGACATCGGATAATTTTCCTGCGCAATCCGTGATCGACATGGAGACGGCGCCCCGGCTTCTGCTGCCACCCGGGGTCCGGGAAGAGTGGCTGGGTTTGAAGGGCGCTGAAGAGATGACATCGGAACTGGTCAGCAGCGAGAAGTGGAAGGAACTGGTCAATAACCCGAGACTGAAGGTCTATGAAACCGGGCGGCTGGATTCCGTCAAATTGGGGCGGGGTGACCGCAATTACGGCAAGCTTCATGCAAAGTTCTTTCTTTCTGAAGACGGCGGCTTTATCGGCACGACAAACTTCGATTACCGTTCGCGCCTGTATAACAACGAGATGGGCTTTTTCTTCCAGGATCCCGGACTGGCATCCGATGTTCACGAAAGTTTCGATCAGCTGATCTCAATTTCCTACTCGTGGGGCTCGCCGGAATGGCTTCAACTTCGAAAGGAAGTCATGGACCTGAGAGGTACAAAAGGCAATACAACCAAAAGGCAGCGAACCTGGTACCGATTGTTCAAGAATAGCGGGATTATCTGGCTTCTTTAAACGCTGGCAACGGCTTCAATGCAACTCGCGACCCAGCCGGATGACTTCGTCGACCATCAGGTCGAAATCTTCGAAACGGCTGCGGTGGTTGGAGATCGCTACTCGCAGGCAGTACTGGCCTGCCAGTGTCGTGTAGGAGGGCGCCGCCACGCCGCCTCTTTGCAAGTTCACCAGCAATTGCTGGTTCAGCTCATTCAGTGCTGCTTCGCTCATCCCCCCCGGATTGAAACGGAAGCAGACAATGTCCAGCCCAATCGGAGCGGTCAGTTCAAGTTCCGGTGCGCCCTCGATCAATTCCCCGAGGTAATGCGCCTGTTCGACGTTACGGGCGATCATTCTGCCGAAACGTTCCAGGCCGTGTTCCTTGATCGACATCCAGACTTTCAGCGCGCGGAACTGGCGTGTCAGCTGTAAGCCATAGTCGCTGAACCAAAGCTTGCCCGAAGCCAGGCCTTCACCTTCGTCGTCCCGTTGCAAATATTCAGGCACGAGAGCGAATGAGGCGGAATGCGTGGGCTCGTCGCGGACGATGACGCAGCCGGCTTCGAAGGGAATATGCATCCACTTGTGAAGATCCAGCGCTATCGAATCTGCGCGATCCATTCCAGCAAGCAATGGCCGGACGTTTTCCGCCAGCGTGGCGACCGCACCGATCGCACCATCGACATGGAACCACAGGCCTTCTTCATCACAGAAATCTGCGATCGCTTCCATATCGTCTATGGCGCCGGTATTGATGGTCCCTGCGGTTGCGATCACACAGAAGGGAATCATGCCGGCTTCACGGTCGGCAAGCACCCGCTCCCTGAGGGCGTCCATGTTCAGGGTGTAGTCGGAGTTAACGGGTACTTTTCGCAAGCCTTCAGAACCCAGGCCAAGTGTCTCGATCGCCTTCTGATTGCAGCTGTGGATTTCGGTAGAGGCATAAGCCGTCAGCGGGCCGGGGGCTGCCTGGACGCCTTCGTGGCGGGCGTCAAAGCCGCAGTTAGAGTTCCGGGCCACGGTTAGCGCAGTGAAATTGGCCATCGACGCACCGCTGGTCAGAATGCCGCTGGCCGATTCCGGAAAACCCATCATTTCATTGAGCCAGGTGATGACCTGGCGTTCCACCCGGGGCGCGACATGATTGATTCCCCCGACATTTGGATTAAGCACCGCAGCCAGGAAATCTGCCATTGCACCCATCACCGTTCCGCTACCCATGTACCAGGCCCAGAACCTGGGGTGATTGGTATGCAGGTTGTAGGGCAGGATGTTGGTCAGAAACTCGTCGTACACGTCTGCAGGTTCTGAGGGGCCTGCAGGGGCTGGTTCTTTCAGCTGTTCAGAAACTTCCTCGGGAACCGGGGTCCAGACAGGCCGATCTCCGGATGACTGGATGTAATCAAACGCGTCTTCCACCATCCGGTGGGCCAGCTCACGCATCTCTTCCCAATTTTCCGGGTCAAGTGTTTCAAGCTTATCCCTGGTCATCAGCCTGGCTTAAATTCCCTTCAATTTGTCTAATGTTGCTCGCCGCTCGAATTCGAGACTGGCTATAATCCGGACCAGACCATGATTGAATTTCACGTCAATAATGAACCGGCAAGCTTCGATGGCGATGAGGATACACCATTGCTATGGATTCTTCGCGATCATCTGGCGCTGACCGGCACCAAGTTTGGTTGCGGCATCGGCAGCTGCGGCGCATGCACGGTTCACATTGACGGCCGCGCCAGCAAGGCCTGCACGCGCAAAGCCTCGTCTATTGCAGGAAAGCGTATCACCACCATTGAAGGCCTGGCTTCACCCAGCGGCCAGCTTCACCCTTTACAGCAAGCCTGGATTGACGAAGACGTTCCCCAATGTGGTTATTGCCAGGGTGGGCAGATTATGGCGGCCATAGACCTGCTGCACAACAACCCGTCTCCCAGTGACGCCGACATTTCAAAGTCGATGCGTAATATCTGCCGTTGCGGGACTTACGTCCGTATCCGCAAAGCGATCCATCGCGCAGCGGCGTCGATGCGCAGGGAGACATAAGATGTTGCGGCGCACTTTCCTGGTGGGCGGTCTGACCGCTTCAGGCGGCTTTCTGCTGGGTGTTCCCGTGGTCAAGGCCATGGCAGGGGAAACGTCAGATCTGAAAGGCGGCAAAATCGGATTCTTCGTCGAAATTAAACCTGATAACACGGTGGTCATCGGTGTTGCCCAACCTGAAATTGGACAGGGTGTGCGTACTTCGATGCCCATGCTGGTGGCAGAAGAACTCGATGTCGATTGGGCCGAAGTAACCGTCAGGCAAATGCCGCTGGGCATTGTGAAGACTGCGGACGGCTACACCTGGAAATACGGTGGACAGGGCGCAGGCGGCAGCACAGCGGTCACAGACAACTGGGATTTTTTGCGTGAAGTGGGTGCGACCGCCAGGCAGATGCTGATTAATGTTGCAGCGGCGCGCTGGGAAGTCGAACCCGGCGCCTGCCGCACAGAGTCCGGTGAAGTTTTTTGCGCGACGCTGGGCGCCCGGATCAAATATGCCGATTTGGCGGAACAGGCGGCGAAGCTGCCGGTTCCCGGGGATAAACCTTCATTCAAGGCACTCTCGGACCATCGCATAATCGGCAAGCCGGCCGGCGTGGTGGATATCCGCGATATCGTGACTGGTAAAGCCCGCTTCGGTATCGACACCGCGGTTCCGGGGATGCGCTACGCTGTTATCCAGCGAAGTCCATACCTGGACGGAACGGTCAGGTCATTCGATGACACCAGCGCCCGCAAAGTGCCCGGGGTTGTAGACGTCTTCAAAATTGACGGGCCGGCGCCCGGCGAGCCCTATCTGATTCTCGCCAGCGGTGTTGCCGTGGTGGCCACATCCACCTGGGCTGCACTGCAAGGCAGAAAGGCGCTCGAAATCGAGTGGGACAAAGGTCCCCATCAGCAGGAAAGCACGGAGTCTTTCTGGCGCCAGGCAAATGAGTTGTTGTCGAGTGCGGGCCAGATCGTTCGTAACGACGGCGATCTTGACGCAGTCATTGAACAGGCCGATAAAGTAGTCACAGCACGCTACGAGATTCCGTTCGTCAACCATGCGCCGATGGAGCCCCAGAATTGTTTCGTACACGTTGAGAAAGATAGAGCCAGGGTCATTGCGCCCACCCAGTCGCCTTCGGGCGCGAGTCGGGCAGTCGCGGCGGTAACGGGACTTTCACGCGAACGCATCGAAGTAGAAATGACCCGCGTGGGAGGTGGTTTCGGCAGGCGCCTGACCAACGACTATGTGGCCGAGGCAGCAATGATCTCACAGAAAATCGGCGGTGCAGTGAAATTACAGTGGAGCCGTGAGGATGACGTCAGACACGATTTCTACCGGCCTTCAGGCTTGCATGAAATGAAAGCTGCACTGAACACTTCAGGAGAAATTACGGGGTGGACTCAGCGCCTTGCGAGTGCAGGTAAGTATTACCGGCGGCCCAATGTTGCTCCGGACGAGCAGTACGCTGCAGAACTCTACATCGACGATTTCCCGGCGCAGTTCATCGAGAACCTCCGGGTCGAGTGGTTCGAGGTTCAGTCCGGGATGCCGCGTGGCTCGTGGAGAGCGCCGGCTCACACTGCGAATGCTTTCGTGGTGCAATCATTTCTCGATGAAGTAGCGCATGCCAGTGGCCAGGATCCCTTGCAATTACGGCTTGATCTTTACGGCAACAACCGGGACCTCCCCTATGGGCAGCACGGCGGGCCCACGTTCAATCCATGGCGCCTGTCCCGGCTGCTGGAGCACGTTGCCCAACGTATCGATTACACGGCAAAAAGGCCTGCCGGCAGGGCCGTCGGGATCGCATCACATTTCACCTTTGGTGGCTATGCTGCACACGCTGTTGAAGTAGAGGTTGGCAGCGATGGCAGTCTCATCATCGAGAGAATCGTGGCGGCAGTTGATTGTGGCATCGTAGTCAATCCCCTGGGTGTGGAAGCGCAGCTGGAGGGAGGCACCATCGACGGATTGAGTACCGCGCTCAACCTGGAAATCACGGTCGAGGAAGGGCAGGTGGTGCAGAGCAACTTCCATAATTACAGGGTTGCGAGGATGTCACAGATCCCCGTCGTGCTGGAAACGCATGTCCTGCCTTTTGGTGACAAACCCACTGGAATGGGTGAGATGGGTTTGCCCAGCATAGCGCCGGCACTCACCAACGCGATTTACAACGCCTGCGGTGTTCGTATCCGCAAACTGCCCTTGCGAGACCAATTGAAAAGCATGCTCGCCTGAGCGTCTGACCGCATCGCCGGCTTGGTTTATAATTTCTCTTCATTCCTCACGCTGATCAGGATCGATTTGTGCACCTTGGAATTCCCGCACTGCTAGATTTCTATCGCGCGCACCAGGATGAAGATTCACTGGTGCTGGCAACGATCGTGGCCACTGAAGGCTCCAGCTACCGCAAGCCTGGCGCAATGATGCTCATCAGCCGGGAAGGGGATTTTGAAGGCATGATTTCAGGGGGCTGCCTGGAAGGCGATCTCCTGCATCATGCAGAGAAGGTCTTCGAATCGGGAGAACCTTCATTCGTAACCTATGACATGCACGCCGATGAAGAACTGGTCTGGGGTCTTGGCCTTGGATGCGATGGTGTCATTCACCTGTTGCTGCAAAAGCTGCACAAAGCCAACGGATTCGGATTCCTGGAGCAACTGGATGCGTCGCATGGGACACGTGACGCGGCGCTTCTTGCGATCGTGGCGGAATCAGGTAAAGCCATACCCTGTGGTGCTTTCGGCTATCTGGACCGATCTGATATATCAGTGGGTGAGCCTCTTTTGACGCAATATTTGCGGGAATTATGCACGCACTGGCCGAATTGGCGGGCAAGGCGGGAAACCCTGGACGCCGGAGTTGACACTCTGTCCATCATTGAAATTCATATGCCGGCCCGCACGAGGGTGTTGATCTGCGGGGCCGGACCTGATGCCTTGCCGGTGGCCCGGGTGCTCTCGGAGCTGGACTGGGAAGTTGAGATCGTTGATCACCGGTCTGCGTTTGCACGGCAGGAGAGGTTCCCCCGCAGTTGCCGCGTGACCCTGACCCGGCCGGACCGCCTCGGCGAATCGATTGATCTGACCGGGATGGATGCTGTCGTAATCATGAGCCATCACCTGGAAAATGACAGCGAGTACCTTAAGCAGGTTTCAACCCATGGGATACCCTATATCGGGGCGCTTGGCCCAAAAGCGCGCCGGGATCGTCTGTGTGAAATGGCCGCTTGCACTGACCTCCAGGTCTATGGACCGGTCGGGCTCGATATTGGGGCTGAACTGCCATCAGCCATAGCCCTTTCTGTAGCGGCTGAAATTCACGCGGTACTGAATCACCGTGATGGCTTGCCACTAACGCGCAGAGTGGATGGACAGTCGTCCTGAATCGGGGAAATTCGCCGCCATTCTGTTAGCGGCGGGTTCTTCTTCCCGCCTGGGCCAGCCAAAGCAAATGGTGGAGATCGATGGCGAAAGCCTGGTCAGGCGTGCGTCCCGTTTGCTACTGAACCTGAATCCGGTCAGCGTCACGGTGGTGACTGGTTACCACTCAGAGGACGTCATGCAGGAACTTCTCGATCTCCCGTTGAGGGTGGTAAAAAACGACGATTGGGAGCAGGGGCAGGGCGGATCAATTGCCCGCGGAACCTTCGATATTTCGGAGGAACCCGATGGCGTGTTGATCACCATGTGTGATCTCTGGAAGATCAAGAAAACGGATCTGACAACACTCATCAAGGCCTGGTCATCTGATATATCAAGAATAAATGTATCATCATGGTTTGAAGGAGAATCCATTATTTACGGGCCTCCTGCGCTATTCCCACGTAAATATATTCGTGAATTAAAACAACTCAGAGGAAATCATGGAGCCAGGTCCATAATTGCCCAAAACAGGAGCGAAGTGCGATTTGTAGAAATGGAAAATGCAGCGTTTGACCTGGATACGCCGGCAGATCTGGAGCAACTTCTCAAGAGTACCGGGCCGAACCCCAGTAGTTGAAGCAAGCAGGTTTCCACCC
>Ga0316187_10000383_pt1 | contig 33970 bp, 19 predicted proteins | sample CroRivburrow1_MG_FD_204927 | JGI IMG/M metagenome (GOLD analysis project Ga0316187, IMG submission 204927) | Coastal sediment microbial communities from Maine, United States - Cross River worm burrow 1 | ecosystem: Environmental > Aquatic > Marine > Coastal > Sediment | place: USA: Maine... | reverse complement strand
GGTGCCGCTTCGATAAGCGTGGCGAAGTCGGCCCTGGCGATCGCGGTCCGCTACGCCACCCGGCGTCGCCAGTTCGGTCCGGTAGGTGAGCCCGAGACGCTGATCCTCGACTATCCGGCGCATCAGCGCCGGTTGATGCCGCGGTTGGCGGCCACCTTTGCCTACCACTTTGCCTTTGAGCGACTCATAGATGACTACGTGTCTGGAACCATGGAATCGCGAGTCTTCGAGGCGCAGGCTGCCGGGCTCAAGGCCTACGGCTCCTGGCATGCCATCGACACGGTGCAGGCGTGTCGGGAGGCGTGTGGCGGCGCCGGCTATCTCGCGGAGAATCGTTTTGGGGCGTTGCGTGCCGATGCCGACGTGTTCACGACGTATGAGGGTGACAACACAGTGCTGGCACAGCTCGTCAGCAAGTCGCTGCTGTCGGACTACAAGCTCCATTTTGCCGACATGAACCTGCTCGGCACGATCCGGTTTCTGGCCGGCAAGGCACTGGAAGGGCTGCGCGAGGTCGCGCCGGTGCTCGGCGGATCCGACGAGAGCCGACTCCGGAATCGGGTTTGGCATCTCGAGTTGTTCAAGTGGCGTTCTGAGCATCAGGTCGCCGCGCTGGCGGCCCGTATGAAGAAGCGACTCGATTCGGGTATGGAGTCGGCGGCTGCCTTCGTGGACGTTCAGGATCATGTGCTGGCGTGCGCCCGCGCTCACGTCGAGCATCTGGTGCTCGAACGATTCGCGGCCGCTGCCGAGGCGAATGGAGACCCGTCGTCACAGCGGGCACTCAGCCTGTTGTGCGACCTCTTTGTGTTGACGCGGATCGAGCACGACCGGGGCTGGTTCCTCGAGCACGGCCGGATCTCGGCGGCGGCGTCGAAGGCGATTCGTAAGCTGGCCATCGAACTCTCCGCCGAGGTACGCCACGATGCCCGGGGTTTGGTCGACGCCTTCCTGATCCCCGACGCCGTGCTGGCGGCCCCGATTAGCCGATGACGGGGCGCGGCGGGACAATTGCGCCGGACCGGGTCATCGAACCTATTGAGTCCGAGTCGATTGACACCGCACGCCCCTGGAACGTTGTGGTGTGGAACGATCCCATCAACCTCATGTCGTACGTCGTCTATGTATTTCGTAGGGTGTTCGGACACAGCAAAGCCAAGGCGACAAAGCTGATGCTGCAAGTTCACCACGAAGGCCGGGCGATCGTATCGAGCGGGCCTCTCGAGCAAGCCGAGATTGATGCGGCAACGATGCACAGCTACGGGTTGTGGGCAACACTGGAGCAGCCGTGAGACTGTTCATCGTTCGTGACAGCATGATTCGCTCCCGACTCAGCGATTTCGAGATCGCCGTGCTGCGCCTCGTGCCGCAACTTCTGGCCGGCGTCGGGGACTCCGCAACCGATCCCGCCGCCGACCGGCTCACGCCGCGGGTTCACCCCAACGATCCGGAGCGCTCTGAGGAGTTTCGCCGGCTGGCGGCCGACATGATCCAGGGGACCCGTGACGCGGATGCGGACGTGCTCGCAGCCGGGCTCGACCGGATCGCTTCCGGCGGATCGCTTTCGTTCGAGGACGCCGCCAGCTGGATGAGAGCGCTGGCGCATGCCCGCGTCATCCTCGGCGCCCGTGTGGGAATCGAAGAGGACGGCTGGGAGGGTGATCGAGCCGCCGCCGGCGACACGAGAATCGGGGTGCTGCACCTCCTGGGTCACGTGCAGGACGACCTGGTGGCGGCGCTGACGAGCGATCTGTGAGGGAACCCTGCCGGGTCTGCCGGCGTCCAACCGGCATGGTCACAGAAGCTGCTCGCATCTTCGTCCGATTCGTGACGCCGGCATTGCTGGCGGCGATCCTCGTGCTCTCTCTTCCTGGAGAGGCCCGCGCCTGCAGCTGTGCGCCGGTGACTACCGCAGAGGTGGTCGCTTCGGCAGAGCTGGTATTCGTGGGCGAAGAGATCCTCCGCGTCGAGACGCGCCAGGAGTGGCCGTCGGTGGCGGTGACGTTCGCAGTCGTCGAGGCATACAAAGGCGACGTTGCCTCCGAGATAACCGTGTGGACCGGCCATGGTGGTGGCGATTGCGGCGTTGGGCCAATGACGGGTCTTGTCGGCATAGTCGCCTACATAGACGGCGACAGGGCCACAATCAACAGCTGCGGCAGCCTCCATGACGCGCAGGCGATTGCCGCGCTCCTCGACCCCGTCGAGATCATCGACGCCTCGTCTGCGACTACTCCCGAAGATGACGCCGGATTCGAGATGCCGTGGCCGGCGTTGGGGGTGGCGGGCGCTGCCGGCCTGGCGATATTGGGCATTGTGCTGGCTCGTCGGCGGCGCGACGATTGGCACGACGGCTGGTCGGCCGGCACCTGAATATGCGGTCGGCTTCCAGGGTCGAACGGCCCTGCAAATTGGTGACTCATGGCGCGGACGAAAGAGCGTACGTTGTGAGCCAGGAATTCGGAGGAGGCCGTATGAAGATCAGAAAGCTGGCCAACGGCACGGTACGAGTGTGTGCACTGAGCACATCCCTCGAAGATGCAGCCCGCATGATGATCGATGAGGAGACCGGGTCGCTCGGTGTCGTTGAGGGCAGCAAACTCGCCGGCATCATCACGGAACGCGACTTCCTGAGAGCAGCCGCGCAGGGCGTCGACTTTCTGACCGGTACGGTGGCGGAATGGATGACGCCGGATCCGGACACGGTCGGTCCCGACATTCCGGTTGACGAGGTGGCTCAGTGGATGCTGGCTGCCGGCTATCGCCATCTGCCGATCATGGAAGGCAGCGAACTGCTCGGGATCGCGTCGATCAAGGACGTTCTGTGGGCCCTGCACAGCATTTCGATCGAGCCGGCGCCGCTCGATCAGATGCCGGCAGCTCAGATGCCGTAGGCGTCCGGCGTCGGTTTAACAGGACGGTGCAGCCAGAGGGGGCGGCGCAGGTCACCGGGGCCTGGGCCCGGCCGGGCTTTGGCGAGCCATTCCCGATAGATCTCCATCGACTTGTCTGTGTCGACTGAGATGTCACCGTAACGATCGCCGGGTTCAGCGCTGGTCAGGCGCACCCGCTGGTGCCAGCAATGCATGCCCGATACCGGGTCCGGGTGCACCGGGAAGGTCAGGTTCTGGTTGACGCCGGCGTCCTGCCACCAGATCCGCTCGCTGTCTGGATCGGACGACTTGAAAGGCCTGATGCCCTCCTTCTGGCGGAGCATCCAACCGGTGGCGGTCTTCTTCAGGTCGACGAGCGCTGAACTCCACCGCTCGTTGCCGATGGCATCGTTGAGACGCCAGCGGCCGAGATGATGGGAGGCTGCCACCACTCCGGGTCGGATGCCCTCGGTGCGCCAGGCGCGCATCACGAAGTAGCCGATGTCGGTGGTGATTCGCACCATCTCGCCCGTATCGAGCCCGAGTGCGTCGGCGTCACCGGGGTTGATCCACAGCGGATGCCCGTGCGAGATCTCGTAGAGGTATTTGGCGTTGCCCGAGCGGGTGTGGATCAGGGTCGGCAACCGGAACGTTGGCAGCAGGATCCGCTCGTTGCCGGCGAGGTCGAGGTTCTTCCAGTAGACGTGAGTCTTCATGTAGCTGGGGATGGCAGCGTCTTCCCATCCCCACTCGTTGAGCGTTGACGAAAACCACTCCAGCTTCCTGGACGGAGTCGGCCAGCCAACGCGCTCGGCTCCGTCAACTACGACGCCGGCTCCCGGCTTTGTGGGCCGCTCGTGTACCTCGTAGATCTCGCGCTCCACCTCGACCGCGCCGTACTTACGCATGAAGGCCAGCGGTGTGAGCCCCTCGGCGGTCGCCTTGTCCGGCAGGCCCGGGACGGAGTTCTCAAACATCCAGCCGTAGTACTCGTCGACCGACACCGGGCGATCCGGATCGGTGGGCGATTCGAACCACTGCTTGATGCCCAGCGAGCCGTCCGGATCGATCCGCCATGAGAGGTCGATCCAGAACTCGGTCTCCTCCCAGACCTCACCGGGGTTGGCCTCATGGGTACGTTCGTAAGCTTCGCCATTCCGTTCGCCGGCGACCCGCAGCACCGGCTGGCGGAAGCCCAACCAACTGCCGGCATGGGTGGCATACGAGTGCGTGTCGTGGCGTTCGGAGGCGACCCCCATGGGCAGGATGTAGTCGGCGAACCAGGCGCTCTCCGACCAGGTCGGCGTCAGTGCCACATGGAGGCCGATCTTGGACTCGTCCGTGAGCACGTCGAGCCAGGTGAATCCGTCCGGATTGGTCCACATGGGGTTGTAGACCCGGGTGAAGTACACATCGAGCTTGCCGCGACCCTCTTTGAGGAAGTGGGGGAGCAGGATCGACATCTCATGATGGGCGATCGGGTACTCCAGTGGCCATAGCATCGCGTTCCAGCGACTGTGGGGCGGCGGCATGTTCCAATGCGCCGGCTTGAACTTGTCCCACGTGTTGGGGGAGACACCGCCCGGTGTACCGACCGAACCTGTGAGCACCTGGAGGAACCAGAGGCAACGGGCGACTTGCCAGCCGCCCTCGTTACCGGATCCGGCGGATCGCCAGTTGTGGGATGAGAACCGGTTGCCGGCATCGGCGATGCCGCGGGCCACCTTCTCGAGTCGATCCAGGGGCACGCCGCACTCCTCGGCGGCGAACTCGAGGGTGTAGTCCGCGTAGGTCTCCTTGAGGTGGTCGATGAAGCTTTCGACCGTGCCCGGCTTGTCGGGTGCCCTTGCCTGGAGGGCTTCCTCCCAATTCACCCACTTGCGGATGAACTCACGATCGACGGCGTCCCACTGCAGAAGCTGGTTGGCGAATGCCAGCAGCATTGCCGGCTCGGTACCGGGCCACGGCGAGAGCCAGATGTCGGACATCGAGGCAGTGTTCGATAGGCGGGGATCGACTGTGGCGAGTTGCGCGCCTTTCGTTTTGGCTTCCATGATCCGTTGGGCATGTGGGTTGAAGTAGTGCCCGGTTTCCAGATGGGCGGACAGCAGCAGGATGAACTTGGCGTTGGCAAAGTCGGCCGACGGCCGGTCGTGTCCCATCCACGTCGCATAGCCGACCCGCGCCGAGCTGGAGCAGATGTTGGTGTGGCTGTTGTGGCCGTCGACGCCCCAGGCTTTGAGGGTGCGATCCATGAACCCGTCCTCGCCGGGACGGCCAACGTGGTACATGATCTCGTCGTGGCGGTCCTCCTGGATCGCCGTGCGCATCCGGCCTGCGATGTCGTCGAGTGCTTCGCCCCACGTGACCCGCTCCCATTGACCGGAGCCCCGTTTGCCGACCCGCCGCATCGGATAGAGGATGCGCTCCGGGTCGTACATCTGGTTCAGCGTGGCGGGTCCCTTGGCGCAGTTGCGGCCCCGGGATCCAGGATGGGCCGGGTTACCCTCGAAGCGGCGGACGTCGCCGGTGTCCTTGTCGACGTACGCCAGCAGCCCGCACGCCGACTCGCAGTTGAAACAGGTCGTCGGCACCAGGCGGTAGCGATTCTTCTTCTTGTTGGGCCACGACGCGGCGTCGTATTCCTCCCAGTCGTCCCACAGCTCGGGGGGCGGGAAGTTGGTTAGCTCGCCGCCGGGAAGCAGCCGCTCGATGGGGGTGCGCTCGATGTCTGTCATGAGAGGGGCACGCTTTGTCCAGCCTTTACGTATGCGTTGTCGGCAAACCAGATTCCTGCCATGGCGGCGATGCCGCCGAGGGCGGGGGAGATGAGTGAGCCTGTCGCAATGCCAACGGCAGCAAACGAGGCGGCCACCACGACCCCGAGAAGAATCCCACCGATCCACCATTCCCGGGCGTAGGAGCCCCTGGTCAGGTGGTGCGCTCCTTCGGCCATGTTGCGGGTGGGATGAGGGGCGACGAGCTCGGTGAGCTCCACGAGACCCAGGATGAGAACCCCGCCGAGCAACGTCCAGGCGAAGGCTCCGAAGCCCTGCTCGGCATCGCATGTTGCTTGGATGCCGTCGACGCAGATTGAGCGTGTTGTGAGCGTCAAGAGTGCAGAAGCCCCTCCACCCACCGCGAACGCGCCGGCCAGCATGTGCCAAAGCAGGATCGGGCTCTGCCACAGGTCGCGTGCCTCTGCCTGGCCGAAGAGGAAGGCGGTGTAGCCGGCTGTGGCAAGCGCCAGTGGCACCGAGAACCCCAGCAGCCAAGGGATCAGAGCGTCACCGTTGAATACCCCCATGTTCTCGAATATCCCGACAAGTACCCAGAGCGACAGTGTCGCGGCATATGCCGCGAGGATCCATGCGCCGCGTACCAACCACGAGCTGGTGTTCCCCTTGGTTAGCAAGTAGTAGAACCGTTCGGGCCGCTTGAGGTCGGCCACCAGCAGCCATCCCGTCACGGCGAGGAACACCAAGGCCACGAGCGGGGCGCCCCAGCGGGCCCATTCCGAAGTGAGGTCCATGCCGGACAGCGCCGCGATTGCTAGCGCGAGGATCACGCCGGCGGCGATGCCCTTGGTCAGGAAGTAGCTCGACACGCGCCAGCCCCACGGCATCGGGTGGCGGCTGTTGTACACAACCCGGCCCGGTGTCGCCGGCTCATGCACGACCTTGGGCCCTGGCGCCTCGACGGCGCCCGGCGACAGGTCCACTGCAAGCCACGACCCGGCCGGATCCTGCCAGATGCCGCCATCGCCGCTGTCTACCGCCCCCAGGGGGTCGAGATTGGCTTCGGAGGCGCCCTTGTACCAGAGGTTGGGCCGGGTGCCCTGTTCCACAGCACGCTGGGAGAGGTCATCGGCTGCCACCAACCGTGCAATGCGCGTCGCCGGGTCGTCCAGGTCGCCGGCAACGATGGCCTGCTCGGGACACACAACGACACACGCCGGTTGCAGCCCGATATCGGTGCGGTGGGCGCAGTAGTTGCACTTCTGAGCGGTGTGGTCTCCCGGATCGATGTAGAGGGCGTCGTAGGGGCAGGCCTGCATGCAGCTCTTGCAGCCGATGCACCGACTCGTGTCGAAGTCGACGATGCCGTCATGGCGTTTGTAGAGCGCCCGCGTCGGGCAGATCGTCACACACGGAGCCTCCGTGCAGTGGTTGCAGCGCATCACAGAGAAGGACCGCCGGGTGTCGGGCCAAGTGCCCGATTCGACGTATTTGACCCAGGTGCGGTTCACGCCAAGCGGGACATTGTGCTCCGTTTTGCACGCCACGGTGCAGGCATGACAGCCGATGCACGTAGTCTGGTCGATGACGAAGCCGTAACGCACAGCACCTCCGCCAGGCAAACTAGTGAATTGTGACGCGGCCCGCCGAACTGACTAGATGACGGCCGACCGTCCGCCATTGCTCGTGACGAGAGGCAGCCCCAGGTCCTTCCACGATACGAGGCCACCCGCCAGGTGGTACACGCGGTAGCCCTCTTTGACCAGCTTCCTGGCGGCCCGCTTCGACTTTGATCCATTGCGGCACACCACAAGGACACTGTCGGCCCTGCCGACGGTGTGGGACGTCACCTTGCCCGCGGGGACACGATCGGAACCATCGACGTGACCGGCGGCCCATTCCGCCTCGCCGCGGACGTCGATCATGTGGGCACCACTCTCGAAGATGATCTTCGCAGTGCCTGCATCCACTGACCTGATCTTGGTCGCCATAGCTCGATTTTAGGGCCTTCGGGCAGCCTTTTGAATGGGCATTACGAGCTGTTCACCGAGGCTAGTTCCTGTATCGACGGCGCAGGACGGGTATCCGAGGCGATCCGGGCTGTACCCGATTGGAGTTGGGCACCCGGGTGTCGCCTAATGTCTCGATTGATTGCCAAGGACGGATATTGGACCGACGAGACTGGAAACTGCCCCACCGAGGCGACCTCATCGCGGGGCTCAGCGTCGCGATCGTCCTGATTCCCCAGAGTCTTGCCTACGCCGAGATCGCCGGGCTTCCTGCCTACATCGGCCTTTATGCGGCTGCGCTCCCTCCGCTGGTGGCGGCAACGCTGGCTTCGTCGCGGTACTTGCAGACGGGACCAACTGCCATGACGGCGCTCCTCACGTTCGGTGCTGTGAGCCAGCTCGCCACCCCGGGAACGGACGAATATGTCCAGCTAGCGATCGTCCTGGCCCTGATCGTTGGTGCCGTGCGGCTCGCCCTCGGCCTCGTGCGGGGAGGGATTGTGGCGTACCTGATGTCGTCTCCGGCCCTGATCGGCTTTACCGCGGCGGCAGCAATCTTGATTCTGGCGTCCCAGGTTCCTACCGCTCTGGGCGTAGACGGCGGGGACGCTTCGTTGCTCGGTGACGCCTGGAGGGCGTTGGGCGATGTCGACTCGTGGAGTTGGCCCGCGGTTTTCATTGCTGCCGGCACCGTCATCGTCCTCCTGGTGGCCCCCCGGATTAATGCTCGTGTTCCCGGAGTCCTCCTGGTGATGGTTGTCGGCATCCTCATCAGCGAGACTGTCGGATACGATGGAGCCGTTGTCGGCAGCGTGCCGGCCGGCCTGCCGCCGCTTTCACTCTCCTTCGAGTTTGGGCACTTCTGGCAGCTCGTGATTCCCGGCGGAGTGATCGCGCTTCTCGGATTCGCCGAGGTGGCGGCGATCTCCCGAACTTTCGCCACCCAAGACCGGGAGCGCTGGGACCCCAACCGCGAGTTCGCGTCACAGGGGGTCGCCAACCTGGTAGCGGCGGTGTCCGGCGGATTTCCCGTTGGTGGGTCCTTTTCGCGATCTTCGATCGCCCGGTTGGCCGGAGCCCGGACAAAGTGGGCCGGGGCGATCACCGGCCTCGCGGTGTTGGCTTTCCTGCCTTTCGCCGACGTGATCTCGCCACTGCCGCGGGCGGTGCTAGCAGCCATCGTGATCGTTGCGGTGATTCGACTCGTCCGATTGAAGACGATGGTGCGTCTCGTCGGACAGACGTGGGGTCAGGCCTTCGTGGCATGGGTCACGTTTGGCGCGACATTGGCGTTGTCTCCGCGGATCGAGCTCGGGGTGATCGTCGGAGTGGCGGTGGCCGCCGCGGTGCATCTCCGTCGGGAGACCCTGCTTCGGGTGTCGATCGAAAAGGAAGACGGTGTTCTCGTGCTGCGGCCGTCGGGAGTGCTCTTCTACGGCTCGACGGCGCGCCTCGACGAGACGTTTTCGACGCAGCTTGCCGCCCATCCCGAGATCGAGTCGGTGGTTGTCGACCTCGAGGGATTGGGGCGTATCGACTACACCGGCGCCCTTGCCCTGAAGGAGTTTCTCGATGAGGCGGCCGCCGCGGGCCTCGAGGTCGCCGTGCGCGATATCCCGCAGCACGCCGAGGGCACCCTGAACCGCAGTTGGGGTGATGACCTCACTCATCTTCGCTGGGAGAACTAGCTCGACGCCGGAAGCCAGACCTACGCCACAACTAATGTCCGCAAAGAAGACAGAAAGGTGAAATCCTGATGGAAGTCATCGGCATACGAACGGCCAGTCTCGGCGATACCACCTACATCATCGGTCTCGGTGATCACGCCATCGTGGTCGACCCGCAGCGGGACATTGGACGTTTTCTCGACATCCTCGACGAGCGAGGGCTGACTCTGACTCATGTGCTCGAAACGCACATGCACAACGATTACATCTCCGGTGGCCGCGACCTCGCCAGACGGACCGGTGCCGATCTGGTGCTCCCGGCGGCCAGTGGAGCCGGTTTCGCATTCGTTGCCGCATTCCACGGCGAATCCCTCGATGGTCCGGGCTCATGCATTATCGAACCGGTCCACACACCTGGGCACACACCGGCGCACACCAGCTATCTCATCCGTCCTGCGGACGGGCTGCCCGGTGCGGGTGCCGTGTTCACGGGCGGCTCTCTGCTGGTCGGAGCCGCCGGCCGGTCGGACCTCCTTGGCGACGCCTATGCCCGACAGCTTGCGGTGCTCCAGTTCGGGTCTTTGCAGCGTCTGGCTACCTTTCCCGATGACACGGGGGTGTATCCAACTCATGGCGAGGGCTCCTTCTGCACGGCGTCGGGGGCCGGACGGACAACGTCGACGATCGGGATCGAGAAGGCGGAGAATCCCCTCTTCACTTTCACGGACGCCGAGGCCTTTGCCGACGATCAGCTCTCGGGCTTGGTGCCGTATCCGACGTACTACCAGCACATGGGTGGGATCAACCGCAACGGGCCAACCGCGTTCGTTGGGGGGACGATCCGGAATCTGGATCCGGTGGAGGTCGCCGCCCACCTCACGTCGGGAGGAGCCGTGCTCGACGGACGCAGTCGCGACGAGTTTGCGGCCGGGCACATTCCCGGATCCATCGGGATCGAAATCGGCGACTCGTTCGCCCCGTGGGCAGGCTGGCTGCTCGATTTCGATGCCCCGATCGTGCTTGTCCTTGGGGCCGACCAGGATGCCGATGCCGCGGTCGTCGAACTGGGTCGTATCGGACTCGAGGACGTCATTGGGGTGCTGCGTGGCGTGGCCGCATGGGGCGACGAGGGCCGAGACCTCAACCACTATAAGAATGCTTCGAGCGCCGATCTGTCGCTGGCACTTGCCGCCGACGCGGGACTCCAGGTCCTCGACGTGCGGGATCCACTGGAGTGGGCGGCCGGCCACGTCGAGGGTTCAATTCACCGCTACCTGCCCGACCTCGCCTCCGGTCTGCCGGAGGAGCTCAGTACCACGGAGCCTGTCTGGGTGATATGCCGGACCGGCAATCGGGCATCGATTGCTGCCGGAATCCTCGAGAGCTTCGGCCTCGATCTTGTCGTCGTGGCGAAGGGCGGAGTGCCGGACTTGGAGGCCGGCGGTCCATGACCAACCTCACCGGCCACTGGGACAACGTCTACTCCAGCAAACCGCCGGACGAAGTGACCTGGTATCAGGAAGTGCCGGTGACTTCGCTCGACCTCATGAGCGCGGCCAACCTCGGGGCCGAAGATCGTGTCGTGGATGTCGGCGCCGGAGCGGCGACTCTGGTCGATCACCTGCTTGGGCTCGGGCACAGCGATGTGGTGCTCATAGATATCTCTACTGTCGCGCTGGACGTGACCCGGCAACGGCTCGGCGAACGAACGGGCGTGCGATATGTCGCCGGCAACCTCCTCGACCTGGACATCGGGCAGGTCGATATGTGGCACGACCGCGCCGTCTTCCACTTCCTCGCTGATACCGAAGAGCGCGATCGTTACAGGGCGGTCATGGCTCGCCACGTGCGACCCGGGGGCCATGCCATCATCGCCACGTTCGCCTCCGACGGCCCGGAACAGTGCAGTGGTCTTGCGGTCACCCGTCACTCCCCTCTTGAGATGGCGGACTTCTTCGACCCGGAGTTCTCGCTGGTTGATTCGCGGCGGGAGATCCACGTAGCGCCGTGGGGAGGCGAACAACCCTTCTCGTTCGCGCTGCTCAGAAGAGCAGCCTCGCCCTGACGGGCGAGGCTTGAGTGTCTGGCCCGCTTGGGAGGTCTAGCGGCGTCCGGTGAGCCACAAACCGTGGTGGCCGCAGCTGCAGGTGTAGTGGACTTCGATCCCGCGCGGCGTATTGTTGATGCGCTCGATGTCGGACACGCCGAGAAGCACCTTCGTCCCGTGGCGGGGGCAGTCGATTGCGAACATGATCGTCCTCTTGTCGTTAGGGGCTATTTGATGATTGTTCCTTACAGTATAGCTGAACGTGAGGACAACGAGAAGAGGCTTTGTGCTCCTGACCTGGGCGTATGTGACTAGTCAGAGTCATTTCCGTCATCAATCGCGAACGTGCGTCGATAATCCCGATATGCCACGGTCGTGCCACCTGAACAACCCATCGTTTGCGCCGCGGCCGCTCGATCGACGGCGCGTTTGTCGAGGACGCGAGTCCGATTCACGGGACGAGGCTCGATGAGCCGTCGCAGCCGCTCCGAAATCGTGGCGTTGGCGTTGACCGTGGTGGCGTGCGCGCTTCCTTTCCTACTCACCGTCGGCGCCGATCCCGACCTGTGGTGGCATGTGCAGTCGGGCCAGCGCATCCTGGCTGACCGTGGGATTCCCGCCGTGGACGACTGGTCGTTTACGGCGGCTGGCCAGGCGTGGACCAACCACGAGTGGCTGTCGGACGTGATCATGGCTCGCGTGTTCGACACAGCAGGCTCCATGGGCCTCCTGATTCTGCGGGGCTCGCTGTTTGTGCTGCTCGTCTCCGGTCTAGTTGTTGGCGTCGCCCACCGGGTGCGGGCACCGCTACTGGTGCTGCTGGTGGTGCTGTTGACCACGCCGATTCTGGCGGTGTTCATAAACATGCGGGCGCACACATTCACGTACACACTGGTCGTGTGGGTTGTGGTGGTACTTGATCGGGTGAAGGAGGAGCGGTGGCGATGGCTGGCTGCGTTACCTCCAATGATGCTGCTGTGGGTCAATCTGCACGGAGGCTTCGTGCTGGGTCTCGGGCTGGTGGGCCTGACACTGTTCCTGATTCTCATTGGCCTCGACGGGGTTCCGCAGCGTCCCATAGGCCGGCCGTTGCAGCTGCTGATAGCCACCGGGCTGGCCACGCTGGCGGCGAGTCTGGTCAATCCATACGGTTTCGGCCTCTTCACCTACCTGGTATCCGAATTGGGCGCCAACCACAGCATCATCTCGGAATGGCAACCCATCGCGGGCGCTCAGCTTGCCTACTTCTGGGGCTACTTGCTCATACCGGTCGCGCTGTGGCTGATAGCCCGCCGCTGGCAGCAGGTCGGCCTGCTCTTCATGTTGCTCCTCACGAGTTGGAGCACCTGGAACCAGGCTCGGTTCTTTGTCCTAACCGGGTTGTTTGGCGCGCTGGTCGCGGCTGAGGCACTCGGAGTCATTGTTCCCCGCCTGCGGGATCGCTTCGATTGGCCGCTCGTCGACCGTCTCCTGGAGCCCGCGCCCGCAGCTGTGGGCATCGCCTCGCTCGCTGTTGTGGTCGCGGTCCCGTTTTCGATGGGCCTCGTCCGCGGCGATGCAAGGCTCGATGTCGACACCTCCCTGTATCCAATCGCGGCGACGGAATGGCTGGCGACCCGCAACGCCGGCCCGAATTTGGCCAATCCGCTCGCATATGGCGGCTACATAATCTGGCATCTCGGTCCGGAAACCAAGGTGGCCGTCGATGGAAGGAATCTCACGATCTACGACGACGAGTGGGTTGACTCCTACTTGCGATCCCTGCGAGACGGTCGTGCCCTCGAGGTGCTCGACGAGGACACCGTTGACCTGTGGCTGCTGCCGGCCGACTCGAAGCAGATCGCCGCGCTCGAAGCGACCGGGCGCTGGGCCATTGCCTACCGGGATCCCATCGCGGTCGTCGTGCTACCCGGCCCGCTGGCGCGGGTTGTCACAGGCGAGCAGCCGCCGCCGCCGAGGGAGTTCCCCTGATCCTTGCGGCCGCGATCGGGCGCTACATCTTTACGCGTTCGTTGTTCGGGTCGTAGAACGAACGCAGCGATGCTGTGACGGTTATGGGGACGGTGGCGACTTCGATCTCGTACGTCCCGGCCGCCAGCCACTCTTTGGTGACTCCGGCGTCGTTGTTGAGATAACCCATCGAGAGGCATGCGCCCACCGTGTGACCGTACATGCCCGACGTTGTCCTTCCCACCATCACCCCGTCGCGAAAGATCGGTTCGTCGTGGTAGGCAACCACGTCCGGGTCTTCCAGCTTGAATTGCACGAGGCGTCTCGTGAGGGGTTGATCCCGTTTCGTCAGCAACGCGTCGCGGCCGAGGAATCCACCCGCCTTGTCCCAGTCGATGGTGAACCCAAGCCCGGCTTCGAGCGGTGTGTCCTCATCGGTGATGTCGTGGCCCCAATGGCGGTAGCCGGCCTCCATCCGGAGCGTGTTGAGGGAGTGATAGCCGGCAGCTCGGATGTCATATTGCTCGCCGGTCGCCATCAGGACATCGAACAGTTCGACGGCGCGATCGCGCTCGACATAGAGCTCCCAGCCCAGTTCGCCGACGTAGCTGATTCGCAGCGCCCGCACCGGAATCCCGGCGACTGCCATCTCCTGAGACCATCCGTAGGGGAAGGACTCGTTGCCGAGCGGCGTGTTGGTGAGGGAAGTGAGTAGGTCCCGAGAGAGCGGCCCCATCACACCGATGGTCGGGGTCTCCTCTGTGATGTCGGTCAGATGTGCGTCGTGGCCGCGGATCGCCCGTCGCAATGTGTGCCAATCGCGGGGGCCGACCGCGGCGCCGGTGACGATCAGGAACTCCTGGTCGCCAACGCGGGTCACCGTGAGATCGGCCTCGATGCCGCCCCGGTCGTTGAGCCATTGGGTGTAGACAACCTTGCCGATGGGGACGTCCACGTCGGCGCCGCCGAGGTAGTTGAGCACCGCCAGCGCGTCTGGACCGCTCAGGCGGAACTTGGCGAAGGAGGATTGGTCGAACAGCGCCACGCGCTCGCGGGTGGCGCGGCACTCCTCGGCCGAAGCCGGATACCAGTTCTGCTTACCGTACGAGTACCGGTATTCCTTTTCCATGCCGGGGAGCGCAAACCAGTTGGGCCGTTCCCAGCCGGCGACCTCTCCGAACACCGCATCGAGGTCGTCGAGGCGGTCGTGAAGCACCGATAGCTTGATATTGCGAGCACTTTCGTACTGGCGGAAGGGCCAGTGCATGGCGTACAAGAGCCCGAGGCTTTCCGAGATGCGGTCTTGTAGGAAGGCGCGTTCTCCCTGGAACGGGAAGGTTCGGCGGATGTCAACCGCCGCCAGATCCATTGGGGGATGGCCGTCGACGATCCAATCTGCGATTACCCAGCCGACGCCACCTCCGGACTGAAGCCCGACCGAGTTGAAACCTGCGGCCACGAAGAGGCGATCGACTTCGGGCGACTCGCCCAGGTAATAGACGCCGTCCGGCGTGAAGGCCTCCGGCCCGTTGAAGAAGAGTTGAATGCCGACCTCGCCGAGAACCGGCATACGGTGAATCGACCGTTCGAAGATCGGACCGACGTGATCCCAATCTTCAGGCAGGGTGCCAAATGTGAAATCGCGAGGGATGCCGTCGATATTCCAGACCTTGGCCCTTGGTTCGAAGAAGCCGGCCATGATCTTGCCGGTTTCCTCCTTGAAGTAGGTGTAGTTGGTGGGGTCGCGCAGCGTCGGAGTGCCCGGCGCCAATCCTGAGATGGGCTCGGTGACGATATAGAAGTGCTCGCAGGCCTGGAGCGGCCTGCGGTCTCGGCGAGGTGCCGGGTCCAGATTCCCGACGCCAGCACAACGGTGTCCGCCGCGACATAGCCTCGTTCGGTTTCGACGCCGACGATACGTTCGTTCTCGACCCGCAGCCGCTCGACGGCGACCCCTTCAACGATCCGGGCGCCACGATCCTTGGCACCCTTGGCGAGGGCGATTGTCGTGTCGACCGGAGACGTCTGGCCGTCCGACGGAATGTGCACCGCGCCAACGAGATCATCGATGTACATACCGGGCCAGTACTCCTGGGCCTGCTGTGGGGTGATCACTTCGATAGGGACGTCCACCGTCTTGGCCATCGAAGCGCCGCGGAGGAGCTCTTCGAGTCGTTCTTCGTCCGAGGCGACGGACACCGACCCGGGGGTGCGGTAGCCGGTGGCCTGGCCGGTCTCGTCTTCCAGTTCATCGAACAGCCGGGCGGAATACGCGGCCAGTCTGGTGAGGCTGTACGACGACTTGAGCTGGCCCACCAGCCCGGCGGCATGCCATGTGGTGCCGCCGGTGAGCGTCCCTTGCTCGAGCAGAAGCACGTCGACGCCGCGGCGTGTCAGGTGGTAGGCGATAGAACAGCCGACGACGCCACCGCCGACGACGACCACCTCGGCCCGGGCGGGGAGCTCGGCGCCGAGATACTGTGCTTCCGGGATCTCTGCTGTCATTGTCTTCTCTACTCCTCTAGCGCGCGCCCACGACTTCGTTCAGATTCAACTCGGTCCCGGTCTCACCCCAGGTCGATCTTGGCGGCCCTGGCGAGGATCTGGTCGACTCCGGCGACGAGCTCGTCGAGCTCTTCGCTAGTGGCGATCAGCGGTGGGGATAGGACCAGCTTGGGCGCCCCGCGGGCGTCAGAGCGAATCAGCAGCCCGGCGTCGGCAATCAAGCCCGGCATGTGGTCGTTGACCAATTCGTTCGTCTGGTCTTCCGTCAGCGCGATGCCCTTCTCCTGGGAGGCGGTGAGCTCGATGGCGTAGAAATAGCCGGTGCCACGGACATCGCTGACGGTGTCATAGGCGGCTGCAACCTCGTCGAGCTTGCCCCGGAAGTAGTCCTCGTTGGCCAGTACGTTGTCGATGACTCCCTCATCGCGCATCGCGGTGACGTTGGCGATGGTCACCGCCATGACCACCGGGTGGGCTCCCCAGGTGGCGCCGTGCGCGAAGGTTCCGTTCTCGGAGTCCATGAGCTCGTCGACGCGGCCGCGGCGAATGATCAACCCACCGACGGGGGCGTAGCCCGACGTGGCGCCCTTGGCGAATGTAATCATGTCCGGAACGGCCCCGTACCTTTCGACTCCAAACCAATGCCCGACCCGGCCGAAGCTGCTGATCACTTCATCCGCCAGCAGCAGCACGTCGTACTTGTCGCAGATGCGGCGCAGCTCAGGCCAGTAGCCCTCCGGCGGCACCAGACAGCCGCCACTGTTCTGCACCGGCTCGGCCATGACGAGCCCCACTGTTTCGGGGCCGGCTTCGAGGATGGCCTCCTCGACTTGGCGGGCGGCGGCGATTCCGTCGGTGACTCCGAGGGTGTTGTCCACCTTGAGGAAGCCCGGCAACAGCGGCTGGAACTGCTCGCGGATGCTGTCGAGACCCGTCGCCGACAGGGCGCCCATGGTCGTTCCGTGATAGGAGAGCCGCCGGCTGATGACCTTGGTCTTCTCCGGGTTACCCTGGCTGCGGTGGTACTGCCGGGTGAACTTGATGGCTGATTCCACTGCCTCGGAGCCGGAACTCACCCAGAAGATCGCGTCGAGATCGCCCGGTGCCAGGGAGGTGACGAGCTTGGAGGCTTCAATCGCCGGGGGATGGGCCGCCCCCCAAGTCGGGGTGTAGGCCAGCTCCTCCATCTGCTTGGCGGCGGCGTGGGCGATGTCCGACCGACCGTGTCCGATCTGGACGACGAACAGCCCGGCGAGACCGTCGAGGTAGCGGCGCCCGTTTTCGTCCCACAGATAGCAGCCTTCTCCGCGGACGTAGACCGGCACGGTCGCGTTGCGCCACGCCTTGCCCTTTGTGAAGTGCAATACGAGATGCTTCAGGTCATCGGGAGTTGTCAAGCCCATCGATCCTCCAAGTGCGAACAAGCTGGTTGCCACGAACGTAGCGATTTACTGCCTCAGAATGTAGGGCCGCTTGGACCTATGTAAAGTGCCAGAATCTCCTGATTTCGGAGTACCAGATGCTCGTCCAACTCGATCCGTCCCTGCCGGAGCCGCTCTACCGGCAGTTGCGCGCGGCCATAACCGCAGCCATCGAGGCCGGTCGGTTTGCCGCCGGCGAGTTGCTGCCTTCGTCGCGGGCTTTGGCCGCCGACCTCGATCTGTCGCGGAACACCGTCAACATGGCCTATCAGGAGCTGACTGCCGAGGGGTTCCTCGAATCCATCCCGCGGGTCGGCTATGCCGTCAATCGCGACCTGCGCCGCTACCTCGCCACCCTGCCGGAGGAGACGGCGGCCCCCAATATCGACTGGGAGTCTCGGATGGGGGACCTCGGCGACGACCTTCCGCATGTTGTCCGGGCCCCTGAGCGGCATACCGAGCCGTATGCCTTCGTTGTCGGAGAGCCCGATGTGAGTCTGTTTCCCACCGCGGCCTGGATGCGGGCCATGCGGGCGGCGATGAGTGATGAGCACATCGGGTCGAGTCTGGGCGACCGCTTCGATACGGACGATCCGCTGCTCGTCGAGATGCTACGCAAACACGTATTGCCGGCGAGAGGCATCACCGCAGCAGCCGATGAGGTTCTGATCACGATGGGGTCGCAGAACGGCCTCTACCTCGTGAGCCTGGCGCTGCTCGATAACAAGAAGCGGGTAGCCGTGGAGGAGCCGGGGTACCCGGACGCTCGTCACATCTTCAAACGTCGCGGCGCCCGTCTCGTCCCCGTTTCGGTAGACGACCAGGGAATGGTGGTGCCGCCCGACCTCAAGCGCATCGATCTGGTGTCGGTAACACCGAGCCATCATTATCCGACGAACGCCACGCTCTCCGTGGGGCGCCGCCAGCAATTGCTGGCGCAGGCAGAGAGCCAGGACTTTGTGATTGTCGAGGACGACTACGACAGCGAGTTCCGTTATCAAGGACGGCCGACGCCGTCGCTCAAAGCTCTTGATGAATCGGGTCGTGTGGTGTATCTGGGGAGCTTCTCGAAGTTTCTCGCTCCGGGCTTGCGCCTCGGATACGTGGTCGCCGGTGCTCCGCTCATCTCCCGGCTGCTTGATCTGCGTCGCTACATGTTGCGCCATCCGCCCGGCCTTTTGCAGCGCACGATGGGCCTGATGATCGAGGCGGGCGACTACTCGCGATCGGTGCGACGTTCCCGCCACGCCCTCAAGGACAAGTGGGAGCGCTGCGCCGAATCGGTGTCCGAGCACGTGCCGTGGGAGGTGTCGCTTTCGTCTGGCGGACTGTCGCTCTGGCTGCCCGGCCCGGAAGGGTTTGACGCGGTGGCGGCAGCCGCGGACGCTCTGACCGAGGGTGTCGTCGTTGAGGCCGGCAGCGTCTGCTACCTCCAGGAACCGGCACCGCGCAACGACTTGCGCCTCGGGTTCGCCGGAACCCGCTCGGAAGCCATCGAGCCCGGGATCGCGGCACTTGGTACAATTCTGCAACGGCACTTGACATGAACTCTCTCGACTCGATCGGATACGACACTCTCTCTTTCGACTGCTACGGCACCTTGATCGACTGGGAGTCAGGCATCCTCGAGGCGCTTGGCCCGTTGCTGGCTCTCAACCGCAGCGACGTGGGCCGTTCCGATCAACTCGAGGCTTTTGCCCACCACGAGACGCGTCTCCAACAGGCTTCGCCCGCCGCTGCCTATCCGATGATTCTGCGCGAGGTCCACCAGGCTGTGGCCGCCTCATTTGGGTTCAAGACCACGGCGGAACTCGATGCCGCCTTTGGTGATTCTGTCGGCGATTGGCCGCCCTTCCTCGATTCGAGCGACGCGCTGCATCGCCTGGCCACCAGGTATCGGCTGGTGATCCTGTCGAACGTCGATCTACAGTCGTTCGCCGGGAGTCAACGGAGACTGGGCGTGATGTTCGACGCGGTCTACACGGCAGAGGTCATCGGTAGCTACAAGCCGGATCCGGCGAACTTCGACTACCTGCTGCGCCACGAAGCCGGACGGCTGCTTCATGTGGCTCAGAGCCTCTACCACGACCACGGTCCTGCCAAAGTGGCGGGCATGGACACCGTGTGGATCGATCGCAGAGGCGGTACCGGCGGCGGCGCCACCCCCGAGGCGTCGGGCGCGAGCTACGACGCCCGGTTCGAGTCGATGGCCGAGTTCGCCGACGCTGCCGGGGTTTAGAGGCCGTGTTCTAGGCCAGTTCGAACTCGACTGAGCGCTGCTCGGGGTCGGCATCCGTGAGCCGTACCTCGATGTCGTCGCCGAGGCCGACGCCGGATGCGTCGAGCCGGGCGACGATGGCCGGATTGCGGATCTGCAAGGTGACTCTGTCACCGTCGACGTCGGTCGCGATCGCCGCAAAGACCTCGCCAATCCGGCCGGCGAGGGTCAGCGACTCCGCGAAGTCGACCATTGCCCGCTCGAAGGCTCTTTCGCGGCGGGATGCCTCAATCATCGTGTCGGGGATCGAGTCGAGCGCCTCGAGGACCCAATTCGGAGGTCGGTTGCCGGCGCTCAGCGACAGCACGATCTCATTGGCGAAGCGATCGATCAATCGCCGCAACGGGGCCGTCACGTGGGCGTAGTCGGCGCCGATGGCGCCGTGGCCGGTCTGCTCGGGAAGCTCGCCGTCGAAGCCCACGTAGCCTGCTCCGCGAAAGGCCCGGGCCGCCTGGGTCATCAACGCCGCCTGGTCGGGGATCGACGTGTCGAGGCTGCGTACCCAATCCGGATAGGCCAGGTCATCGGGATAGGGCACATCCATGGCGAGCGAGCAGCGCCGCAGCCAGCCGATGGTCTTCTTGCTTGGTTTCGGCAGAGTGCGCAACAGGCCGACCTTGTTGTCGATCATGATCCTGGCGGCGGCCATTCCGGTCAGCAGTGAGAGCTGGGCGTTCCAGTTCTCGACCGGCAACGATTCCCCGAATGCCAGCGTGTAGCTGCCTTTGTCGCGCACTACTTCCTGGGCCGGCAGCCTGAGGCTGGCACCGCCGCGGGTGGCTTCCTTCTTCTGGCGAGCGATCCCGATCTCGCGCAGCAGGATGTATCGCTCGTCCGGCTTGCCTCTGCGCAGGTCGTCGTCGACTTCCGCGTACGACAGAGCCTGCCGGCTGCGCACCACGGCCCGCTCAACCCGGGTGGAGACCAGTGTGCCGTGGTCGTCGAGATCGTGAGTCCAAACGAGTGCCGGGCGATCGGCGCCGGGGAGAAGCGAGGCGGCATCCTGGTTGAGCGCGTCAGGATGCAGCGGCTCCTTCTCGTCGGGGGCATAGAACGTGACGCCCCGGCTCCGGGCTGCGGTGTCGAGCAGACCGCCGGCCGCTACGAAATGGCCCACATCGGCGATCGCGTAGTAGACCCGGTAGCCGTCGCCGGAGCGGACGGCGTGGAACGCTTGGTCCAGGTCGCGGCTGCCCGCGGGATCGACCGTCACCAGCGGGATATCTCGTATGTCACGGCGGTCGGCAGGAATTGGAGTGGCGGCGGCGGCCTGAGCGGCCGCCTCGACCGCGGGGCTGAACTCCGTGGCGACCTCATGCTCTTCCCGGATCCGCTGGAACCCGCGCACGAACTCCTGCTCTGTCGGGAAGTAGAAATGAATGCCTGGCATAGCGAATCAGCGTAGAGGGGCGCGGCGATCTACAACCAGATTTGCCTCTCGTTGGTTCAGCCCGTTTTTCCCGGCTCGAAGTGGGGGTTCTCGATGATGCCGATCCGATTGCCGGCGGGATCGCGGACGACGGCCATCATGATCCCCTCACCGACATCGGTTATCTCGTGCGCCGGGCGGGCCCCGTGAGCGAGGAGCTGTTCCCAGGTGCGGTTGATGTCGGCGACCCCCCAGTAGGTCTCGCCACCGATCGGGTAGTCGTCATCCTGTTTGGGGAGCAGACCGAGCTCAAAACCGCCGACGTTGAATCCAACGTAGAACGGCTCCTCGAAGTAGGGCCGATAGCCGAGAACCTCCGAGTACCAGTCCTTCGTGGCGTTGAGGTCCGGCGTTGCCACGATGTGACTGCGCAGGCCAAGGAACATCGGCACCCTCCTCGAGTAGTCGTGCGGAGGGAAACGCTAGCGGCCCCGACCGTTCGGGGTCGGGGCCGCTAGTTATTCGAGTCGGACGGGTTGCCTATGGCGCCGGAACGCAGAGGGCTCCCGTGTTGTAGTCACGCAGCGTCGTCCACAATGCCTCGGCTTCCGCCCAGGCCGCCGAGTTGTCCTTGACGCCACTTCCCGGCGGGTTCGCGGTGAGCCAGCCGTCGGCCGCAGCCACCACGTCGTCTACGCATGAGGTGTCCGCGCCGTGGGCCGCGTTGAGCAGCGCGGCCGCCAGCTGACGGAAGAGCGACCCGCTGCGCTCATTCTTCGCACCGGACTCCATCACCCCGATCGCCTCGTCACGCCCGTAGTCGACTCCGGCAACGGCCAGCGGGTCGGCCGGCCAGGGGTCAGTGGTGATCCAGGTATTTGCGGCTCGGACTCGCGGCGGCACCACCTCGACGGTCCCCAACTCCTCGGTGGTTGCCCCGCCGTCGTCGTCGGTGACGGTCACCGAAACGACATAGCTACCCAGCCCGGCGTACGTGTGGGTGCCGGCAATGACGCCAGACCCCTCGGCGCCCAGGATCGAGCACTCGGAATTCACGGCCGTGTCGCACACGCTGCCGTCACCCCAATCGATGACCGCCGTGTGGGTGTCGAGGACTCCGGGGTCGGTGTAGCCGGTTTCTATAGACGCCGCAGAGCCATCATCAACGGTTGTGGTCATCGTGTTGAGCGCAACCGCCGGGGCCACATTCGTGACCTCGATAGACGTCTTGGCGAGTCCGTAGGACCCATCGCCATCGATCACTTCGAGGCCGATGTCGACGCTACCGTCGTCGAGACCGGCAGCGTTGATCGTCGGTGCCGCCGAGCCGGCGTCATCCACGTCGAACGGGTTGACGGACCAGTCGAAGGCCACTGAGCCGTATCCCGACGACGCTGTGCCGTCGAGTGAGGCCGAGCCACCCTCGGGCACACTGTCGGCACCGGCGATGTTGGCTACGGCGAGGCCGGAGCCAACACCGGTGTAGTCGGCGCACGTGAAGTGGCCCGGATGGTCAGGGTGCGGCGGATGCGAGTTCTGCCCCCGCTGGTTGGGGAACACGAATCCGACATCGCGGAACCCGGATTCACCATTGCTGGCGGCGTCGAACGCGCCGCTGGCCTCGGCGAGGTCCTGGATGAACCTCTGCACGAACGGCGAACCGCTGCGGGTGATGGTGAAGTCACCGTAACCGGCCGGGCACAGGTAGAACACGTTGTATCCGCCCGCCCAGTCGGCGAGGCGATCACCCGGATCGGGGCCGTTCGCCGCCTGGTCGGCCTGCAGGGCATCCTCGTCCCAACCGCCGTAGATGAAGTCGACGCCCTGGAAGTTCTCCGGGAAGGCCCAGGTGAACCATGCAGGTCGGTCCCGCGGGATCATGCGGAACTTGGCCCCGGTGCGACCGTTGTCGGTCTCCTCGCGGGGCCGCACGTCGAGGAAGTCCGCGCCGTGACCACCCAGGAGGACGTCGTTGTGGCGGCCGCCCCAGATGGCGTCGTTGTCGTCGCCACCGAACAGCATGTCGGTGTCGTCGTTGTTGTCGTCGTCACCATCGACATCAGTGATGTGGGTGAACTCCGGATTGTCGGCATCGAAGACCTCTTCGACGCCGTCACCGTCGCCGTTGATCACGTCGTCGCCCGGTCCACCGAATGCGGTGTCGCGGCCGTCATATCCGAGGAGCGTGTCGGCACCACCAACGCCACCGGCAGACGTGTCGTATGCGTACAACTCGGTCTCCCACCACATCGAGCCGAGCTCGTAGATGGTGTCCTCCCAGCGTGGCGACTGCGTGGCGATCGTCTCCGGATCTGGATCGGATGGATCGTCACCGATGACATTGGCGCGCACTTGACCGAGGTCGCCGACCAGGGCGTCGTCGCCCAGATTGCCGAGAACGAAGTCGTCCCCGAGTTGGCCGTACATCTCGTCGTTGGCGTCGCCGCCGGTCATGTAGTCGTTGCCATGGGCTTCGGCCCCGGCATCGCCGGCGTGCATATTGGTGACCCGCACTGCCTGGTCATACGGGCCGTATCCAGCGGTCGGTGTCCCGTCGACGTCGGCCGTGCTGATCCGCACCCAGTCGGTCCCGGCGCCGTTGGCGATCCGGTTGATCCAGGCGTTGTCTCCGGCCATGACGTCGTCTTCGCCTTCGCCTTGCATGACATCCGGGCCGTCGTTGAGCCCGGTGCCGTCACGGGTCGGGACGATGATTCCGTCGGCCGCCGAGCCGCCGCCGATCATGTCGTCCTCATCGGCGCCGCCGAACATCCAGTCGGCGCCGTGGTTACCTTCCATGTAGTCGTCGCCACCGTTGCCGAGCATGATGTCGCCGTCCCATGGCTGGTCCTCGTCGACGACGTCTGCGCCGTTGCAGCCGGCGTCGGCGGCGTCTGCGTCTCCGTCGCCGTCGTTGTCGAAGCCGTTGTCGGCGCAGTCGTACTCCGTGGAGTCCGGCCCCTCCCGGCCGTCGAAGTCGTTGTCGACTCCGTCGAGCGGATCGGCCTGATCGGCCGATTGGGTGCCGTTGCCCTGGCCGAAGACCAGGTCATCGTCGGCGCCACCCGACAAGAAGTCGCCACCGCTGAACGTGGAGCTGCCCGAATCCACGTCGAACAGCGTCACGCTACGGTCCTCGCCCGCCGGCAGGATCAGGCCGGTCAGTTCACCCGTCCGGTTGATGCGGGCGTTGTCTCCGGCGACCACGTCCTGGCCGTCGTTGCCGTAGACGGTGTCCCGCTCGTCCTGGAGGCCGTTGCCGACCCGCAGCTCGATGAACAAGCCGTCGAGGGCCGAGCCGCCGCCGATCAGGTCGTCGTTGCCGCCGTTGCCGTAGATGAGGTCGGAACCGTGGTTGCCTTCGATGTAGTCATCGTCGGCACCACCGCTCATCGTGTCGCCATCCCAGGCGGCGTCCTCATCCGTCGCCCCGTCGCCATCGTTGTCGACGCCGTCGGGCGGATCCGACTGGTTCGACTGGCTGCCGTTGCCCTGGCCGAACATGATGTCTTCGCCGTCGTTGCCCTCCATGGTGTCGCCACCGCTGACGAGAGCCTCGTCGGAGGAGTTGACGTCGAACAGGTCGATCGGAGTATCGAATTCGCCGAACAGCACCCGGTTCATGAAGGCGTTGTCGCCCGCCATCCAGTCGGTGCCGTCGCCTCCGGACATATTGGTTTCGCCCTCGTCGTGGAGGCCTTCACCGACGCGGATCCGATCCATGATGCCGTCGAGCGCAGAGCCGCCGCCGATCATGTCGTCGTCACCGTCGTTGCCCGCCATCGTGTCGTTGCCGTCGTTGCCCTCCATGTAGTCGGGCAGGTCTCCTCCGGACATCGTGTCGTTGGAGCCCTGGCCGAACATGAAGTCGGTGCCGCCGTCACCGTTCATGGTGTCGCCGCCGTGGGCGGAACCGAGCACAGCCGGGTTCCCCACACCCGCCAGGTCGAATAGCTTGATCGGGTCGAGGTCGAGGGCGTCGGCGCCCAGGCCCTTGAGGACCCGGTTCATGCGGGCGTTGTCGCCCGCCATCCAGTCGTTGCCGGGACCACCTGACATCAGCGTTTCCCCGACGTCGGCCGCGTTCGTTCCGATGCGGAACTCAATGATGGCGCCGTTGGTAGCCGAGTTGCCGCCGACCATGTCGTCGTTGCCCGCCTCACCGTTCATGGTGTCGTCGCCGTCGTTGCCTTCCATGTAGTCGGCCTTGCCGACTCCCAGGTCCGGTCCGTTCACTCCCTGGTCGCCCCACATCTCGTCGCCGCCGACCTGCCCGAACATGTAGTCCGTTTCGTCATCGCCTTCCATGTGGTCGGCACCACCGATAATTGGGTCGTGCAGGGTGACGGCGCGTTCTCCGACGTAGCCGCCCGGCAGGATCTCGGCGTTGTCGCCGGTCATGACGTCATTGCCGAGGCCACCGCTCATCAGTGTCTCGCCGGTATCGGGCTCAGCGTCGTTGTTGTCCGAGCCGCCGATCATGTCGTCACTGCCCGATTCGCCGTACATCGTGTCGTCGCCGTTGTTGCCCTCCATGTGGTCGGGATCGGCGCCGCCGAACATGACGTCGTTGCCGCCGTCGCCTTCCATGTGGTCGGCCCCGGGGCCGCCGTTCATGGTGTCGACCGCGGCACCGGTCGGGTCGTTGAGCACCCAGGCCGGGATGTCGCGATCGCCGTACATGGCGTCGTCGGCACCGTCGCCGAACATGTCATCGCCGTCCTCGTTACCGAAGAGCAGGTCCTCGTCGGTTCCGCCGCGCAGCTCGTCGGGGCCGTGATTGCCCTCGATGAGGTCGCTACCGGCCTGGCCCTGGATGATGTCGCCGTCGGATCCACCAAACAGGGCGTCTGAGCCGCTGCCGCCGAATATGCAGTCCGAATCTCCCGTGCTGCTGGCGAAGTCACAATCGGATCGGCGGGCGTTCGAGGTCGAACTGTCGCGCGTCACCGCCGCGTGTATCGCCAGCACCCTGGCCTCGTCGATGCTGGCGCCGTCGACGCCGTGGTCGGCGATGGAGTCATGGGTGGCCACCGACCCCGTGTCGCCGACAACGATGTCATCGCCGTCATCGCCGTAGAGAAGGTCGGAACCGCCGTCGCCGAAGATGTCGTCGTTGTCGTCGTTTCCGTTGGCGATGTCGTTGCCGCTGCCTCCGTAGATGAGGTCGTGGCCGTCATTGCCTTGGAGAACGTCGTCGTCGCCGTTGCCGCGCAGTTCGTCGTCGCCGACGTCGCCAACTACTTCATCGGCGCCGTCGCTGCCGCAGACGTAGTCGTCACCTTCATTGCCGTCCATCTGGTCGTCGCCGCCGCCACCGACCATGAAGTCGTTGCCGGCGTTCCCGACCATGATGTCGGCATCACCGGTGGCCACCGCGTCACACCAGCCGCGCCACGTCGTGGCAGAAGGCAGGCTGAACCCGGTACGCCGCATGGCGGAGTCGGCATCAAGGAATCCAGCGACGGGATCGTCGCCGAACATCACGTCACTGCCGAAGTCGCCCGAGACCGTGTCGCTGCCGCCACCGCCGGACAATGCGTCGTTGTCGTCGATCTCGATATCGGTATCACCCGGATCAGGCTGGGCGATCGGTCCGCCGTGGACGGAGTCAATGCCGCCCTGGCCGAGCACCGCGTCGCCTCCGGGGCCACCGTTGAGCGAGTCGTTGTCGGGACCACCCTCGATGGTATCGGCGCCCTCCTCGCCCTCAACGTTGTCGTCACCGGCGTTGGACTTGACGACGTCGTCGCCCATTCCGGCGTTCACCAGGTCATTTCCGGGATCGGCCAGTTCCGGTTCGTCGCCGGGAGCCGGGTCGGCGGCGTAACCCTTGGAATAAGTGACACCTTCCCATTCGCCGCCACCGCTGATGCGAGTGTCGCCGTAGATCAGATCGGCGGCATCGCCGGTCTTGATCGTGTCGTTGCCGGCGCCGCCGGAGACAACGACAGGTATGTCGAACGGGACATCCGCGGTGGATAGCTCACCGGTCACGGGATCGGTTTCATCTGACGAGCCCGGGAGGAAGATGATCTCATCGTCACCGATTCCGCCGTCTGCCACGATGAGTTCCACCCCGGTGTGGACCTCTTCCCAGCCGTAAGCGCTGACCCGAACCTTGCCCGGAGCCAGCTGGCGGATCTCTATGCGCTCGTCGATCTCGTCGACCTGGATGTTGCGTTCGCTGCGCCTGCTTCCGATGTGCAGATAGAGCACACCCGCGTCGGAGCCTTCGTCGACCAGATCTGGCGCCGGTGGTTCGCAGGCCGAGGACCACTCGAGCAACGTGATGCGTACCAGTTCGAAGCTGAACTCTTCGCTGTAGAAGAACAGGTCGATTTCGACGTAGGCCTCGAGGAAGGCCTCAATCTTGCCGCCCACCTCGAAGAGGCAGATCGGGTTCTGCAGCTTGTCCACGATCTCTTCGATCCGCAGCTTGCCGTCGGGATCGGGCCGGTCGTCCAGGTCGAGAGTGAACGTCAGCTCGATGCCGCCGCGCACGCCTGCCGAGACGATCACGAGGTCGACCGCGGCTCCTGCGTACACCCGCCCGAAGAACTTGATCTCGGGGACGTCGTTGCCGTTGGCATCGAGGTCATCGATGAAGATGCCGTCGAACAGCGCAGTGCCGGAACCACCGTCGAGCAGTTTGCGGATGCCGCTTGTGTCGTACCCGATGGCGAAGCGGCCCTCGATGCCGATCTCACCACCGATCGTGATGGTGATCGGGATGGGGCCCACCATGATCGGGCCGAAGTCGTACGACATGCCGGCGCTGGCCCGCAGCGTGCCGGCGTCCCAACGGATGAGCACGGCGTCGCGGCCCACGAGGATGCCGAATATCTGACTGGCGTCCTCGAGGAACGGGAAGGTGAGGCCGGGCACGCCGAAGGTCGCCGGCCGGTCGGGGTCGGGCGAGTTCAGGTTGTTGAGCTTGTCGCCGCCCGCCTTGCCAACGTCGTTGGTGAAGCCCGTGCCGCCCTTGTAGCCGGCTCCCTGGTCGATGAGCTTGCCGGCTTCGGTATGGGACACCTTGATGGACGCTTCAACAGCGTTGACATTGAACCCGCCAGGCTCGCGCTCGCCGCCGACGCCCGGGTTCCCGAGGGGGATCAACAGGCCCGAGTCTGTCGGGATCGAGTTGAAGAAGGTGATGAACGCAGCTACGGCCTCGATCAGGCTCAAGTCGGCGTCGGAGACCTCCTCGAGGATCGAAATCATCGTGATCGGAGCGCCGCCCACCAGTTCCGCGAGGTCACTCACGACCGGGATCGGCGCGGTGATCACGTCGATGATCGGTTGGAGCGGCCCGGTGATCTTCTTGACCTCGTCGGCAATCGGCTTCAGGAAGCCCGACAGCACCGATCCAAGGTCGAGGTGCAGGTTGTCGAACGCTACGGTCGGCGTTGGGATGGTCACGCCCTCAATAGCCACGAGGACGTCATCGGAGTCGTCCTCGATGTCACCGAGATCGCCAATCGACCAGTTCAGAGCGAACGTTCCGAGGATCGTTGGCAGGTCCTCGGTGGCGCCCTCGATGCCAGTCCGGATGTGGAGGTCGAGGTTCACACCGGCCGCGAGGACGGGTGTAACGGTGACGTCGCCTGCCAGGATGTCGCCGAGGGTCAGCTTGTTGGGATCGGCGCCGTCGCTGGTGACGTCGAGGCCGAGCCGGGCCTCGATGACACTCCGCGTGTCGGCGTTATCGAGACCCTCGACCTGGAGGAAGCCCAGCTTGGCGCGGATGCAACGGTCGGTCGTATACGCCGGCAGTCCGGCGATGTCGGCGTCCGTCATCGGCGCGTCACAACCGGAGGCTCCGGCGTCGAGGGCGACACCGGCCCCGGCGGAGAACTCGGCACCGGATTCGAGCTGGACGTAGGGGCCGTCGTCGCGGGACACACCGACGCCGAGCTGCAGATCCCAGTCGGCAAAGGCCTGCACACCGGCTTCGACGCTGAGGGGGAGGCCTTCGAGCCCGAGGTTGACTCCGGTCGAGGCTTCGACCATCTGGCCGAAGTTGAAGCTGGCACTTACATCGGTGATCTCGATCAAGGTGTTGGTGTCGGTACATGCAGCCGCCCCACAGGTGGTTGCGACCGTGATGTCCCCGGCATCGATGCCGAGCAGCGTCGCCAGCTGCGCTGCGATCTCGGCTTCGAGGTCACCACCCGGCGTGAGGCCTTCGAGCAGATCGGCCAGGGGATCGATGAAGCCCTCGATCTCGCCCCGCAGGGTTTCGATGCCTTCGGCCCCGGTGCGCAAGGGGTCCCCGATGGCCGACGGAATGCCGGAATCGGCGGCGTCCCGCATGCCGTTCTCGATGAACTCCAGGAGGTCGGGGAAGGCCCGCAGCAAGAATGCCGGGTCCAGCAAGGCGTCCTCGAGGCGCGATGCCATATCTGTGGGGACAAAGACGCGGAAGGGATTGGCGGTCGCGGCGAGTTCAACGTCGATCTCGCCGAGGTACACGGTGGATCCGCCGATTTCCGCCGCCAGGGACAGTTGGGCGCACGCGATGCCTTCGAGGTCGCGCTCGTCGGCGCTCACCGGATCTCCGGTGACCTGGGACATGTGGTCCTCATCGATGCGGCCGCAGGAGGCGTTTCCGGCCAGGAACTCGTCGAGCGTTGTGATGCTGACACCGGCGGAAGCGAACGGCACGGCTTCGGTCGGCGTGGTAGCGGCGCCGCCATTGGTGAGTTGAACCTCGAGCTTGAGAGCACCTTCGAGATCGTTGGCGCCGCCGATGATGAAGGGGTCGCCGGTCGCGAAATCGGCGTCGTCGCTCCAACCGTCGCTGCCGCAGACGACGTTGTCGGCGTCGGTGATGGCGGTGATGACGCACTGGGCGTTGGTCGCGGTATTGGTCACCAGCATTCCGACGGACACGTCGGCGAAAGCCCCGGTGTCGGTGGTCAATGTGGTCGCGCTGTCGTCAGTGGCCACTCCGGTGCCGCCGTTGGCGGCTTCACCGAGGGTGGCCCCAACGGGCCCGATACTGGCCGTCACGCCGAAGTCGCTGCTTCCGGACACCTGAACCCGGGCCTCGAGATTGGTGGTGCCGTAGAGCACCGGCGAGCCACCGGTGAGCGGAATGCCCACGTCGAATTGGCCGAGCATGGCGTAGCGGACGTTGAGCGAGCCCATTGTCTCGAGGCCGGCGAACGGCAGGCCGGAGCCGAGGTCGAGGTTCAAGTTGGCTTCAGGTGTCGGACCGGTCGGCCGGCCGTCACACGGGTTCGGCGGGGCATCGAAATCAGGGGCGACGTCCGAGCAGATTCCGTAGCCGAGGTTGATGCGCAACGTCGGGTCGGTGGCGACATCGACGAGTTCGAATTCGAGCACACCGGATGGCAGCCCGAGGATCTCGGCAATGAGATCGTTGAGGTGCTGCAGACTCTGGGGCACCCGCGGCGGGAAGGCTGCTTGGTGTCCGCCGTTGGCGTCGTTCCATTCAACCTCGACGGTGTACTCGGAACCGATAGAGATGAAGCCGTCCGGGGCTCCGGCCGGCATCGTGTCGTATGCAGCCGGCAGGGTCAGCGTGAAGGCAGCCGGAGGTGTCGGGGTTGCCGGCCCGACTGTGTCGTCCGGCGCGGCTGAAAAGGGACCCGGCGTGGAGGCGCTGGGGTCCGACAACCGCCACATCACATCGCTCGGGCTATCGCTGGAGGCAACGGCAGAGCAATCGAGAGCGATGTTGCCGCCGACCGCGGCGCTGACGGGTATGGCTCGAATGTCGATGCTGGGATCGCTCTGCACGGAGCAGGTGATCTGGGCGTCCTGGATACCGCGGAACTCGTCGATCATGCGGCGCAACTCATCGAGCTGTCCCACCAGGTCGGCGGGGCTGACACCGATGAGGTCGATCGGCTGGCTGAACGTATCGTCACCGACGGCCAGCTCGAGGTAGGCGACCAGCCCATCGAGCGCAGCCAGAATCTCGCTGAGCTTCGACAGCGTGTTCCCGGCCACCGTGTACGTCGCCCCGTCCGTGAAAGTGATCGGGTTGAGGGCGGAACCCTCGACGGCGGAACAGTTGAGCTCTGTCGACGACAGGACGGCGGTGATGTTGCAGACGTTGCCGGTGGTATCGACGAGTTGTGAGCCGACCAGGCCCGGTTCGGTGAGCAAGTTGGTGGAGCTGGTGGTCAACAGCGTGGGGTCATCATGGTTCGCAACGACATCTTGGACGAGCTCCAGGGATGAAGTGAACGGGAGCAAGGTCTGCTCGAATTCGGTGGAGATGTTGTCGATCGTCGGCTTGGCATTGTTGAGATCCCAGGTCACGTCGAATCCCCCGCCTGCCATGAGGCCTGGCGCGTCAGACGTAACGGCGACGGATCCAGCAAATACGAGATCGATGTCCACGGACACCGCGCTCACTGGATCTGATCGCAGCAGATCGCGGATCAAGATCGCATTTGGGTCGGTGTAAGCGCCGGGACCGGTCCCGATGGTGACGCCGGTGCCGGTGTTGAGTGAGACGGCAACCGCCGGGCCGGCGCCCGGGCTGGAGAGGGTGCCGTTTGCCGTTGCGCCGACCTCGAGGAACCCGAGCCGGCCTTCCATTGCGATGGATCCGGTCATGTCCACCGTGCCCACCTCGAGGATGGGACTGGATGCGGCCACGAAGAATCGGTCGCCCGGGCCGGGCTCGCTGTTGGGCAGGGCGTTGTCTGCGGGGTTGATGTCGGCGGCATCGTCGGTGACGATCAGGCCGAGAGTGATGCCTGCTGAGGCGTTGTCGATCATCACCTCGGCAGCCGCACCCACCGTGCCGGAGAGGCCGGTCAAACCGGTGTCTGCTACCAGCGAGTTGCCCACGTTGACCGTGGCGTCGCGGGTGATGGGCGGGGCCGTCATGCCGATGTCGAACGTGAAGGCCTCGAGATCTGAGTCATACCCGAAGGCCGGGATGCCCCCGGGAGCCTCGATCAGTCCGGCGTCCGCCAGTTCTGTGAGTAGCTCCTGAATCGTGTCCGGTCGCTCCTTGATGGTCCTCGCGCCAAAGCCATCGTCTGGCGTGAACTCGAGCTCCACCGCGAATTCTCCCGCGGGGCCCGCCGCCAGCTCAATGTTTCGTGTGGGGTCGAGGCCAATTGTGAGCGCCGAGTCGGCGAACGGCACCGCGGCGCCATTCACGGACCACGCGGCGTCACCATTCTGGGATGTGTACGTTCGGCAGAAGACGGCCTGGCCTGCCTCCAGGTTGCGGGCACCGCCGGCTGGGAGGCCGTCGTCGCCACCGGCGCCGTCGGGATCGGGACCTTCCGTGACTCCACAGACGATCTGGCCGGAGGAGCGCGGGGTGACGTAGTCCATGAGTGGCCGAATGACGTCGAAGACCTGATCGAAGTCGGCCGCGTCGCCGATGCCGAGGTCCTCGGGGATGAAGACGCCGTCACCAAGGAACGGCAGATCGACGTCACCGGCGATCATCGCCAGGCCGTAGCCCGAGACGAGCTGTGCCAGTGAGGTGATTGCCGTGTCGCCGCCGACGTTGGTGAGCAGATCGATCGGGTTGGCTCCGACCGGTTGCAGATCGACGGTCGGCGTCGCGCCGGAGAACAGATTCTCATCGTTGATGATGAGCTTGCCGCCGAACTGCGTGCCGAAGACGTCGGCGACAAGGTCGATATCGAGGTTGAGGTCGTCGGTGCCGTTGTCGGGGAAGTCGAGCGAGATGAAGTCTTCGACGGCCAGAGTCGTCAGTTCGGCACCGGTCAGACGGTCGAGGCCGTCGGGGTCGATTAGCGAAACGTCTGCCGTGAAACCGAGGTGCAGCGTGCCGGCAGCAGTCGCCTCGGCGAAGCCGAACTGGACGGGGATGGCTGTCGGGCCGGCGAGAGTGACGTCGAGGGAGGCGGAGAGGGAGAAGGTGGGGAGATTCGTGAAGGCGAAGGCCGCGGGGTCGGCGGGGTTGCTCTCATCTAGTTCGATTGTCACGGTGGTGGGCGCCAGAGTGACTGTTGCCTGCACGTCGTCGCCGACGATCTGAACGTCGTCGCTCATTGCCATCAGCGGAATGTCTACGGATCGGCTCGCCGCCAAGGTGAAGGTGACGGTCCGCACGTCTCCGACCAGGTTGTCAGAGATGAAGTCATAGGTGAAGCCGGATCCAGGGGCGCCACCGAGTGCTTCGAGAGCGGTCTCGAGGTCGGCCTCACCGTCCAGAGTGGTGAGATCGCCGAATGCCTCGTGGAGGCCGAGCACGAGGGCCGGGTTGGTTCCAAAACCATCGATCGTGGGCAACAGCTCCGTCAGCATGCTGGCTTGCGCCAGCGACGCGCCGGCCGCTGCCAGTTGGTTGGACACCGGCATCAGGTGGGTCGATGCCAGCGATGAACTAGGTGTTGCCACCACCATGCTGGTAACGAGCGCGATCGACAGAATCCCAGAGCCAAAGCTCTTGCGGAACTTCATATGTACCCCTCATTTGTCGCAGGAAGCCACCTTGGTGACATCCCCGGGGTACGTTGGTGCCGTATCTACACCACAACAGCAGCGCGCCCACTCCCTCAACATTTCTCCCGCGTGCATAACTCACGCCCGGCCACAGTACGCCCAAGGAGAGGATGTTGTCCAGGAAAATCTCCTATTTCTGCGACAACCCAACACCTGCAGTGGTCGTTTGTTGGCTGCCCGACCGGTGCGTGCCGAACAGAACCCCGACAGCGAGCGCCGCCGCGACGTGCCAGATCGAATGCCCCTGAATCACTGAATCCGGGTCGCAGAGCGCGCCTCCGGTTCGGCTGAGAAACCAGACGACGAGGCCCGCGGTGAGGATTCCGGCGGCGACCACAGGCCGTCGGCGGCGGGCGACCTGGCGGCCCACCTCGATCACGCCCAGCACCACCAGCGCGTACAGTGTGATGTCGTGTCCCCCCGATGGCGCATCGCCCGGCGCCCCGTGGAACCACATCGACCCCAGTCCGACCGCGGCGCTCAGCACCGCCGGAAGTCGTCGTCCGCCCCGCCACAGCCACAAGCCGACCGCCACGAAGGCCACGGCCGACAGCGTGTTGATCGGCTGAGCCGGCCAGCCGTCGCGCAACAGCTCACAGTCGAAGGGCATCACGGTGCCATACTCGCGCCCGCCATCGC
>Ga0316187_10000382_pt1 | contig 33980 bp, 27 predicted proteins | sample CroRivburrow1_MG_FD_204927 | JGI IMG/M metagenome (GOLD analysis project Ga0316187, IMG submission 204927) | Coastal sediment microbial communities from Maine, United States - Cross River worm burrow 1 | ecosystem: Environmental > Aquatic > Marine > Coastal > Sediment | place: USA: Maine... | reverse complement strand
ACCCCCACCACGCCGACCGGTTCACGGGTGATTTCAACATCCACGCCGACACGTACGGATGGCAGTTTTTCACCCGCCAGGCGCAAGGTCTCACCGGCGAAAAAGTTGAATATCTGTGCCGCTCGCACCGTTTCGGAAATACCTTCGGCCAGCGTCTTGCCTTCTTCACGCGACAATAGCCGGCCGATGTCTTCACGCCTTGCCATGATCTCGTCGCTGGCCGTGCGCAGTATGTCGTGGCGGACCTGGATGCCGCTTCTGGCCCAACCCTCGGCTGCAGCACTTGCCGCTGCAATCGCTGTTTCAACATCGTCCGTGGTCGCAGTTGCATAATGTCCGACGATGTCATCCACATCGGACGGGTTGATGTTGGCAGATGCATGCTCACCGGCCTGCCACTGCCCGCCTATCAGGTTTGGTTTCACCCCGGCCATTTCACTCACCAAATCGGTTAAAAAAACAGGGCACCACCGTCTGCCGGAGGTGCCCTGGTACTTCAGGTCATTGCAAAAGCTGCAATCAGTACTTTTTGCATTCCGGTACGTCGCGTGCCGGCAGACCGATGTTCTTGAACACGGCCGGGTCGATACCGAGCGTCTGGTTCACATTCGGCACGATCTTCACCAGCTTGTTGACCAGGTTGCCATCTTCTTCAATCACTTCGGTCACGAAATTGGTGCCGATGGCCTGACGATTGGAATCGAGCGTGATCTTGCCGTTGGGCGCATCAAGCTCCAGGGTTGACAGGCAGGATCGGAACGCCTTGTGACCATCGGAGAGGTCGCCGTTCACCTTGTCCATGCACTGCTTCATGGCATGCGTGGCGTTATAATAGCCGGTTGCCAGCAATGAAGGGCTCGGGAACCGCTTCTCCGGCGGGAATGCATCCTGGTAGGACTTCACATAAGCCTGCCATTTTTCATTGTCCCAGGTATCAGCCTGCGGACCGGAACCAGGCGTTCCAATCAGCGCATCCTTGGCCTTGCCCTTGGAGGACAGCACGGTGCCGTCAATCATGATCGAACCACCAATCAGCTTCGCATCGCCACCGGCCTGCTGGTACTGGTTGAGGAAGTTGACAGCGTCACCCCCACCAAGACCGAGGTAGATTGCATCAACGTCATCCGGCAGGGATGCGATGATCGAGGCAAAGTCCTTGGTGCCAAGCGGCACCCAAAGGCGCTCGGTTATTTCACCACCCGCAGCGCAGAACTCAAGCGCAAAACCGAACACCTGTGTATAGATGAACGAATAGTCTTCACCGATGGTGGCAACTGTCTTGTAGCCCTTCTCATTGAAGACATACGAGCCGAGACCAGCCGACCACTGTGCCCCGTCCATGTTGAACCGGAAAAAGTTCTCCGATGGCGTGACGTAGGTGGTTTCCTGGGCACCGGAGATGCCATTCAGGAAAGTGACCTGCGGCTGGGTCTTGGAATAATCACGGATGGCAATGCCTTCCGAACCGGAAAGCGGACCAATAACGATATCAACCTTGTCCTGCTCCACCAGCTTGCGGGCTGCGCGAAGCGCACTGTCCGGGCTTGCATCGGTGGACCCGACAATTACTTCGATCTCACGACCGCCGGCCATGTTGTTGATCTCTTTCATGGCAGTCAGGAAGCCACGCTGGCCGTCCTCGCCAAGCACCGTGTAGGTTCCTTCAAGAGTTGCCATGAAACCGATCTTCAGCTTGTCAGCAGCCTGGGCTGACCCGGCTGCAAAAACCGCTGCGGCGGCAACTGTAGAGATGAGCCATTTGCGCATATTAGTCTTCCTCCCATTCAGGCATGTGCAACATGCACCAGAAAAACCGCGTCGTTTGTCGCGCGATTGCCACAAGCCTAAGCAGCGCGCCGTGCGTAACAAGCCCATTGAGTACAGATTTATAACCCTAAGTCTCTTTTTTGGCGCGGTGGATCGAGCTGTAAAACCTGCAAAAGCCCCCTCAAACAGCGCATTTCAATAATGTCAGGTGCCGTTTTCGATGTCATACACCTGGACCCTGCTCCACAAGTGTGCGCACGTTTCAAGGAAGACCTGGTGCGATGGACCGGCCTGATAGGCATCATGGCTCGCCAGGTCTGAAAACTTCAAAATCACGCCGTAGTCGTAACTGCTGTCGATCACGGCGCGTATGGTGGCAGCCGGTTTCCCGATCTGGCGTTCCAGTACATTTGCATCGCGCGTCAGCAGATCCAGACCGTTTTCAAACTGCCGCACCTGTTCGGGGCTGCATGTTTTCCACAACCAGAAGAACACAGTATGTATATGCATGAGACAATTTCCAACCTGTCCTGCTGGCCCGGCAGGCTCGCAACCACGCACAGCCTTCAACAGGTAACCAGATAATGGTTGGGTGTTCTAGCAGGCAAATTTCAGCGTAGCCGCACTTAGAGTAAGATTTTTTGATACGCTGAATCGCCAGCATCACTGCTTCTCGAATGCAGCGGTTCAGACAGGCGCGGTTCGCCGGGCCGTCCAGTTCACGCTGCCATGGCTGCAATGACGGCTTCAAACGAATATCCGAGCTTGCTGGTGCCGTCGGCTATGGCCGTGGAATTGGCTGCCAGAAGGTTCAGGGCGTAATCAAATTCCTGCTCAAACTGTGGCAGCTCCGGATCCAGAAACGAGAAAAACAGCACAATGCGCCAGTCCGCCGAGGTCTTTGCCAAGTCCAGCACTTCAGGTGTGCTTTCCAGCTCCAGTTCCATAATGCGAAAATAGAAGTTCTCGTACAGAAGCCGCTTCTTCAGTTCCTGCAGGTCAGCAAACACGCGTTGCACCTGCGCGTCCACCTGGTCAGGTGCGGTGTATTCCAGCCGAATGCACTTGCGGGCACTCGCGGTCACTTCCTGCAACCAGCGAAACGACTCGGGAAACTCATTTGCCAGCACAATGGCCAGCGAGCCCCTGGAAGCTGACGCTTCGGGCCGCAACACATTGTCACCAACTGCCGCACGAAACTCTGACACTGACCACCTAGCCTCCGCCATCCACTTTATTCGAGTCGAATCAGGATGGTTTTTTTATTACTCCCATGAGAAGTCAAACCCCGATCACTGTCAATAAATTACGCAAGGGTACTGTGCATATCCATTCACATTTCGCCATTCATCATCCGGCAGCGACTAATGGTCATTCAAAGTCCGGATATTCGAAAAAATGAGAGCATGTCACGCAGTGTGACGAATCTCACATTCGGGAATGGCCAATCATGCAATCTTGAGGTCATCAAAACAACAAGAACACCACGCCTTGAAGGACCGAAAAGATGACCAGGCAACACCACAACAGCTTCACCAGAGCCATTTTGAACTCGACGCAACGCCTGCTGCGCTCCGGCAAGAACAGCAACGTCCTGGCCAGCAACCATATTGACGCCCGCACCATGAGAGACATCGGCATCAACCCGGTCGGATTTTCCTGAGCGTTACATCTGCCTCTCTACAGTAGTTCCCCTGCTACTGTGCCCCGGGTCGTCAGCCCGGGGCTTTTTCGTGGTTAGACCTGTCTGTTGGCAAAAATCACGCAGTGGCCAGCAGCACGATGCCCAGGACCACGAACACCACCGAGATCAACCGTACTTTCCAGGGCCGCTCGCCAAACCATACGACCCCGATCAATGCGGCGATGATGACGCTCGATTCGCGGATCGCCGATACGGTGCCAAGCGAGGTCAGGCTCTTGGCATAAATCGCCAGGCCATAGGCAAGTGCCGACACAACCCCGCCGCCGATGCCGATCAGGTAGCTCTTCAGCGGATAGTCCCGTAGTTTGTCCCACCGCAGACCCAGCAGAAAAGCCGTTGAGAAAGCCTCCAGCGCAAACAGCCAGCCGATATAGCCGAACGGATTGCCGGATACCCTGACCCCCATGCCGTCAGCCACAGAATAAGAGGCAATGGTAATCCCGGTCAGCACGGCAGCGGCAAGAGCGGTGCCGCTGATCCTGGCACCACGCCGGCCGAAAGTCTGAGCCGCGATGGCCGCCGAGATTGTCAGGATGCCGGCCCACGCGAGCGGCGGCAGCACCTCGCCGGCGAAAAACTGTGCACCCAGCGCCACCAGCACCGGCGCCACGCCGCGCGCAATCGGATAGACCTGGCTGAGATCACCGTACCGGTAGGCCACCAGCAGGAAGCCGTAATAGAAATAATGGATGAAGGTCGAGGCTGCGATAAAAGGCCAGGCTTCTCGTGCCGGCGGCAGATACAGCACGACCATGGCGGCACCGACCAGGCCATGGCCGAGATTGATCAGGCCCAGCGTGATCACCCGGTCAGCTGACCCCTTGACCAGCGCATTCCACACAGCGTGCAGCACGGCAGCGCAAAGTATCAGGCCAATGGCAAAGTGAGTGGGCGCGCCCATTCAGGTGCCACCCGAAGCTTGACAGGCCGACCTCACGACGCTGTTTCGGCAATTGCCGTCTCCACAATGTTCAGCGCGCTCTCCAGATCCTCACGCGCAATGGTCAATGGCGGCGACAAGGTCAGAACGCAGCCTTGTGAAATCTTGAAACTCAGGCCCTGGTCCAGGCACCTGTAATAGATTTTTTCCGCCAGTTCGGGCGCAGGCGTACGTGTCGCCTTGTCTGCCACGATCTCGACTCCAAACATCAGGCCCCTGCCGCGCACATCACCGGCAATGGCACAAGTCGCTGCAAATTCGCGCAGGCGGGTCATGGCATAGTCACCCAGTTGCGCTGACCGCTCGACAAGACCTTCATCCTCGATGATATCAAGAGTGGTCAGCGCAGCGCGTGCCGTAACCGGGTTTTTCTCATGGGTATAGTGACCAATGGCAAATTCACCGCAGACGTTCAGGTCTTCGCGCGCAATGGCTGCTGCAATCGGCAGAATGCCGCCACCAAGCGATTTTCCAACCACACAGATATCAGGCACCACATCGTCATGCTCGAATGAAAAGAACTTTCCGGTCTTGCCCAGGCCGGTGGGAATTTCATCGAAAATCAGCAGCGTGCCGTGCCTGTCGCAGGCGTCACGTACCCGCTTCCAGTATCCCGGCGGTGGTATCTGCGGCACTGCGCGCATCGGTTCGGCGATCACCGCGGCAACGTCGCCTTCGCGTTCCAGCACATAATCGACCATGGACGCACACGCGAGGCCGCAATTTTCCGGTCCCGGATGGCCATAGGGGCAGCGATAGCAGGCAAACGGTGCAACATGCTCCGCACCCGGTGTCAGCGGACCGGCAATATGCGAGCGGAATGTTGCTTCCCCGCCCACCGATGCGGCACCAAACCCTGCCCCGTGAAATGCATCCCAGAACGACAGGGTCTTGAAGCGCCCGGTTGCAGCCCGGGCAATTTTCAACGCAACTTCCACCGCGTCCGAGCCACCCGTGGTGAACAACACCCGCTTCAGGTCGCCCGGTGCCAGTGAGCCCAGGCGCTCCGCCAGTTCCACGGACACCTCATTGGTGAACCGGCGTGGCGCAAAGCTCAGCGCGTCAAGCTGGTCCTTGATGGCCGCGACAAGACGCGGGTGGCCATAGCCGATATGATGCACGCTGTTGCCGTGGAAATCCATGTAGCGCCGGCCGTCCAGATCCTCGATCCAGATGCCCTCTGCCCTGGCGATCGTGTTGACGCACGGACTGGACAGGCTCTGGTGCATGAAGGCATCAGCATCGCGCTCGAGCAAGGGCCGCGAGCGCTCGCCGGTGTTTGACGCTATCCATTCCAGCCGCGCGGCAGACGTATTGGACTCGCCTTCGGTATGCTGAATCGATCTTTTGGCGCCCTGCCCCAACGGATCGTCCTAACGCGGCCACGGCAGCGAGTAGGTCTTCACATTGGTGAAGAACTTCATCGCTTCCAGCACGCCTTCCTTGACGCCATTGCCTGAATCCTTGATGCCGCCAAACGGTGACATTTCAATGCGGTAGCCCGGTTGCTCCCAGATATTGACCGTACCAACATCGAGGCCCTCGATATAATTGATGGCCCGGATCATATTGTTGGTGCACACGCCTGACGACAGGCCAAACTGTGTCGAGTTGGAAATCCGCATGACCTCTTCGTCATTGTCCGGCACCCGCACGATCGGCACGATGGGCCCAAACGTCTCCTCCATGACCAGTTCGCAGCCATGCGGCACATGATCGACCACGATCGGCGGCAGCAGCGCACCCTTGCGTTCCGGGTGATAGAGGATCTTGGCGCCCTGTTTCTCAGCGTCATAGACCCGGTTTTCAAAGGTCTCTGCCGCCTTCGAATGGATCACGCAGCCCAGTTGGGTCTCCGGGTCCTGCGGATCACCGAAGCGGATCGCCTTGGCTCTTTCCAGGATCATCGGCACAATCTTGTCGGCCACGGATTCCTGTACCAGGATCCGCTTGATAGCGGTGCAGCGCTGGCCTGAATTGCCGGTGGCACCTGCACAGGCAAGTGCTGCCGCCTTTTCAAGATCGGCATCATCCAGGTCGTTCAGGATGATCAGCGGATCATTGCCGCCGAGTTCAAGGGCGGTGCGCTTGTAGCCTGCCTTGGACGCGATCATCTTGCCCACCGGCACACCGCCGGTGAAGGTGATGATGTCGATATTCTCATTGGTGATCATCTCATCGCCAATGTCGGCAGGCATGCCGGTGACGATCTGGAACATCTCTGGCGGCAGGCCTGCTTCATACAGGATGTCAGCCAGGGTAATGGCGGTCAGCGGCGTCAGTTCCGTGGGCTTGCACACCATGCAGTTATTGGTGGCAATCGACGGCGCGATCTTGTGCGACACCATGTTGAGCGGGTGATTGAACGGCGTGATGGCGGAAATGGCATTCACCGGCTCACGCTTGGTGAAAATCTTGCGGTCCTTGCCGTGCGGTGTGAGATCGCAGGAGAAAATCTGGCCGTCATCGAGAATGGCCAGTTGGCCGGCCAGCATGAACACATCATAAGATCGTCCGGTCTCATACAGCGAATGCTGCTTGCAGATGCCCAGCTCCAGCGTCAGCCAGTGGGCGATTTCCTCACGCCTCTCGCGGATCAGTTCCGCGGTGCGAAACAGTATCTGCTGGCGTTCATACCGGGTCAGTTTCGGCTTGTAGTTGGCGGCAATCTCGAAGGCGCGCGCCGCATGTTCCGCCGTGCCGGCCGGCACCGTGCCGATCACTTCATCGGTGTAGGGGTACAACACCTCCACAACGTCTTTTGTCGTCACCTTTTCGCCACCGATGCGCATTGCCTCGCGGCGGATCGTGCGTTGCGTTCCACTCATGTTTCCGACCTTCAAGTGTTTGTCTGTAATGCAGCTGCCCGGGCCGCATAGAAAAAGGCATCGAAATTCCGCAACTCCGGTGCGCCCGGAAGGTCCGGCATCACCCGGTTGACGATGAACGGAACCACCTGCTCGGTCAATCCGCCGTGTGAGCGCAATGGCTCCTTCAGGGCAGCAAGGTCATGCCGGTGTTCGCTGGTGCCAAGCGTCATGTTCTCGCCGGAGATGATCACGACGTCGCCGATGCGATCGTCCGGCAGTTCAAACCGCTTGCAGGCTTCCGCCTTGTCAACGGCCAGAATGATGCCGTCAATGGCGCGCAACTTGCCCAATATGTCCTGGATATCGGTGTCGGCAGGCAGGTAAGCAGTGGCAAATGAGCCGAGGGCACCATGATGCACCACGTAAGGATCGGTGATCGGCAGGATAACCCGGGCGGCGTCCTTGCCCAGCCAGTCATCCATCAGGTCCTGCACATAGATAACCGCAGGAGACCCATCCGCCAGGTGTTTTGGTTTCATGCCGTGATCGGCCGTCACCACGATAGCTGCACCCATGGCGTCCAGCTCGGTCAGGTACTTGTCGAACATCTCGTAGAACGCCTTGGCCTCGGCATCCTCGGGGGCATATTTGTGCTGCACATAGTCAGTCGTCGTCAGGTACATCACGTCGGGTGCAAATTCCTTCAGCAACTTGACACCGGCAGCAAAGACCAACTCCGACAGTTCAGCCGAATAGACTTCCGGCACGTCGCGACCCAGCCAGCCTGCGGCATTGTCGATGCCGTGTTCGGCCTTTGTCGTGGTGTCGGAGCGTTCCGACGAAAAGCAGATAGCGCGGTCGTCATCGAATGCCAGGCCGTGCCCCAGCAGCGCGCGCAGCTTGTCTTTCGCCGTGACGATGGCAACCTTCTGGCCGGCATCATAAAACGCCTTGAACACGGTGGGCGCGCGCAGGAATTTCGGATCGTTCATCATCACTTCCTCGCCCGTGTCCGGGTCATACAGGAAGTTGCCGCAAATGCCGTGCACCGACGGCGGACGGCCGGTGGCGATGGACATGTTGTTCGGGTTGGTGAAGCTCGGGATAACGCTGTGCGCCAGCCTGTCGGTACCCGTCGCGCGCATCCGCGCCAGTGTCGGCATCAGTCCGTCGGCAATGGCTGCATCCAGGTAGGCAGGCTCACAGCCGTCCAGGCAGATGGCAATGGCGCAGGTACTTGATTCCGGGTATGTGCGTCCGTTCACCGTGACGTCCACAGGGGTCATGTCGTTCATTTTTCCTATTGCTTTCTTTGTTCAGGCTGCAAGTTTTTCGCGTTCAAATAGCGCTGCCTGCGGTGGTCTGGCGCTGGCAATGCCCATTGCATCCAGCGATGATTTTGCCGCCGCTACAACCGCACGCATGGTGTAATGGTCCATCCGGCCAATGCAGCCAATGCGGAAACTGTCGACCACGGTCAGCTTGCCGGGGTAGATGATGAAGCCTTTTGCCTTCATCAATTCATAGAACCGGGTGAATTCGAACTTGGCATCAGCCGGGTTGAAGAAGGTCACGATGATCGGTGACAGCCAGCGGTCACGCAGCAGGGTCTCAAAGCCCAGCTCGCGCATGCCGTCGACCAGCACATCACGGTTTTTGGTGTAGCGCGCACCGCGCCCGGCAACACCACCTTCTTCACGATGCAGGCGCAAGGCTTCCATGAAGGCGGCCACGACATGCGTCGGCGGTGTAAACCGCCACTGGCCGGTCTTCTCCATATTGACCCACTGGTCATGCACATCGAGGCTGAGAGAGTGGGCGTTGCCCTTTGCGGCCTGCAGTTCGGACTTGCGGGCAATGATGAAACCGAACCCCGGAACGCCTTCAATGCATTTATTGGCTGATGACACGATCGCTTCATAGCGCACGTCACCGGCATCCACATCGATGGCACCGAAGGCGCTCATGGAATCAATCAGCAGCTTGCGCCCGGCGGCGTAGGTCGCGTCGGCAATCTCCTTGATCGGATTCAAGATGCCGGATGAGGTCTCGCAGTGCACCACCACAACATGGGTAATGGCTGGATCTGCGGCGAGTGCGGCGGCAACTTCCTGCCCGCGTGGCGGCAGATAATCCCCCTTGTCGATGTCGACATGGGCGCGACCGATATAGTCCATGGTTTTTGCAATGCGCTGACCATAGGCACCATTGATCAGCACCAGCGTCTTGCTGTCTCGCGGCAGCAGCGAGCCCAGCATGGCTTCAACCACGAATGTACCGCTGCCCTGGATCGGCACGCAGTCAAAATCCTCAGCCCCGGCGCCGACCAGCGTGAGCAGTTCAGCCCGCAGGCGCGCCGTCATCGTCCGGAACTCGCCGTCCCACGAGCCCCAGTCGCGCAGCATCTGTTCCTTGACCGAATACGCCGTCGTCAACGGGCCCGGTGTCAGCAGGTAGGGTTCCCCCAGCCGTGGCGCTTCCATGGCCGATGCCGCATCCAATTCCAGGTCTGCCTTCATGTCGGGTGCCTTTCGCAAATTGCCCGCGCCAGAAACATTTGTCGCAAATTTAGGCAGTCTCGTTGTATTTGAGAAATCGATATTTCAGATCGACACATAGTTTTTTCTGTGCATCACGACTTAACCTCCGCCAACCGGCTGTCGAGCAGCAATCCGCTCTTTTTCAGGATCGGATAGGCAAAGGTGATGAAGCGCGAATTGATTTCCTTGAGCGCGCGCAGCGTTTCCAGATGAATGTCGCTGGTGGCGATGCTTTGCGTGGTGCCCTGGCCCAGCCGCGCCAGGTGCGCATCATGCGATTGCTCTTCCAGCGTGCGCATGAACTCCTTCTCGGCAACCAGCTGACGCGCCGAATCCACGTCTTCCGAAACCAGTACATTCAGCGACAACTGCATGTTGGCCAGCACCCGGGCGTGCAGCCGGGTCAGTTCATTCCAGCCCTCCTTTGAAAACGTCAGCTTCTTCTTGCGCATTTCGCCCGACAGGCGCAGCAGATCCTTGGTGATGATGTCACCCACCCGTTCCAGGCTGATGGCGATACCGGTCAACTCCATGCTGCGCCTGGCCTGCTCCGGCGACAACTGTCCCTGGTTGAGTTCAGCCAGATAGAGCTTGATACCGGTGTGGGCCTCGTTGACCTGTTCTTCGATCTCGTGAATTCGCGCAGCCGCGTTGGCGTCGGTCGAGACGAACAGGTCCATGACCGGTGACAGCATCAGGTCGACCTGCTCACTCATGCGCAGCAGTTCACGCGTGGCGCTGGCCAAAGCCAGCCCCGGACTGGTCAGCACATTGCGGTCCAACGCACTGGCCGGTTTTACCCTGCCCTGCGGCAGTTTATCGACCACCGGTACCAGCACCCGTGTCATCGCCGCCAACGGCACGACGAGCGGCAGAAAAACAATCACCAGTGCAGCATTGAACAACAAGTGAAAACTGACCAGTTGGCGCGCCGCAGTGGCAGCAACCGCATCCAGAGGCAAGGTCACGTAACGCAGCAATATCAAAACCGTCACCGCACCCACCACCCGTACGCCGAGATTTCCCAGGGTGATACGGCGCGCCTTGCCATGCAGGTTGCGGGTCAGCCATACGGCAATCAGACCGCTGCCGACATTGGCTCCCAGCACCAGCGGCAGACCGGCTTCCAGCGGCAGCACGCCTTGCGCACAAAACGTCGCCAGCATCAGGATCGCCGCCACGCTGGAATGAAACACGAAAGCCAGCAGCGCACCGCCGACAAACGCTGTTACCAGATCGTTGCTGAGATGCTGCACGACGGCCTCAAGATAGGGACTGGCCCGTAGCGGCCCGGTCGCGTCGGCAATCATGCGCAGGGACAGCAGGATGAAAGCAACGCCCAGAACCACGCGGCCGACCTGCCTGACAGCGCGGGCCGAGCCTTTCAGGAACAGCAACCCCCCGGTGACCAGCAGCACCGGCACCAGCCAGGCGATGTCGAGGCTGAGGAACTGCACCGACAGTGCGGTGCCCAGGTCAGCCCCCAGCACAACTGCCAGCGACCCCGTCACCCCCATGACGCCGGTCGCGGTAAACCCCGACACCAGGAGCGCAACCGCGGTCGAACTCTGCAACACTGCTGCCGCCAGAACTCCCGCCAGTGCGTTCAGCACCGTGCTGCGCCGCGACGCCATGAACACATTGCGCAATTCAGCCCCGAAGGCGCGTTCTACCCCGGTGCGAACCATGCGCGTTGAATACAACAGCAGCACAATGGCAGCGGCCAGGTTGAGCAGGAATGCCGAAAGTTGCATGGTCGTTATGGGTCCCGATCACGTCTGTTTAGGGGGTAACAGGCGACAAGCCCGTTGCGCGGCATGCGTCGTCATCAGCGCGCATGGCCGGTTATGGCCTGACATATTCCGTCTCTTGCAACCCATAGCTCAAAGCGATAGTTTTTATCTAATCATATTATTTATCGATACATGGAAAGGCAGCGGCCATGCGCTATGTGCAATTGCGGGCATTTCACAATGTTGCCGTTCACGGCGGGTTCTCACGCGCTGCGGAAGCGCTTCACCTGACCCAGCCGGCCATCTCAGACCAGGTTCGCAAACTGGAGGCTGAATACGACATCCGGTTGTTCGACCGGCAGAGAAAGCAGATCCGGGTGACCGATGCGGGCAAGAAACTGCTCGAGATCACCTACCGTTTGTTCGAGGTCGAACAGCAGGCGCTGGATTACCTGTGTGAAACCCAGACACTGCGCACCGGCCAGTTGAACATCGTCGCCGATGCGGCCCATCACATCCTGCATGTGCTGACACCGTTTCGCCGCGCCAATCCCGGCGTATTTATCTCGGTGCATGGCGGCAACACGGAAACCGCTATCGAGCGGTTGCAGAGCTACGAGGCCGATATCGGGGTGGTCGGTGATGTCCCTGCCAACCGGGAGTTTGAAACCATCCGGCTCAATTCATCCCCCATCGTCGCGTTTACCGCACGCGGCGGACCGCTGGCGAAGCTGAGCACCATGACGTTCAAGGAACTGATGCGCCATCCGCTGGTGTTGCGCGAGACCGGTTCGAAAACCCGCGCCAAGCTGGAAGAGGAGGCCAAACGCCAGGGCATCAGGATCACCGGCAGCATCGAGGCAGAAGGCCGTGAAGCGGTGCGCGAGATCGTAGCCGCGGGCGGCGGGGTCGGCGTGGTCTCTGAAGCCGAGTTCGGCCAGGACACCAGGCTGGTAAAAATCCCCATTTCCGACAGCGCCATGACCATGGACGAATCCATCATCTGCCTGCGCGAACGCCTCGAGAGCAAGGTCATCCGCGCCTTCATGTCAGCCGCGCATGCGGAGATGAAAAGCTGATCCATTCGCAGTTCTTCGATCCAGGCTCTGCCGATCGGCACTACCGAGAATCACCCTAATGGTGGGTCTTCGCCCTACTTCATCAGTTTAAGAACCAGCTCATTGTCAGCAGTTATGTTTACGACACAAATGAGTTGCCCGCCAGCCTCGCAATTGGCGGCGTCGGACAGCTTCAGATATGGTTCACAGCGTTTGATGTTCGGGTGCTTCCCGGTACTCCTGCAGAGCAATACTCTGGCAGCACCTTCCTCGGAAAGAGCGGCAGTCCAGCGATAATCCTCGTCGAACCGCTCAAAGACGATTCCTGCCTTTTTGGGCAAAGCCTCGGTTTGCCGCGCATAAAACCCCTCAAAGTCACGGCCATCGACGATGACCCGTTTGTAGGTGTGCAAAGGCGCAGGCATTGCCTCTCGAACCGTGGCAGCGATCCCCCGTGTCGTCTGGGAAAACCATGCCACATGGCTGTAACTTGCATACCAGGCCGGCAAGCCGATGCACCCGAACATCAAGATACAGATCAGCGGCCTCCAGCCGAGGAACGTCAAGCCCCAGAAAGCCAGCACGCCACCCCAGTAGACGGAAAATACAGTGCGATGCGATATGCTTATTCCATGTTTCAGGGTGATCACGTAGTGGGCGATCGCCATTGCGAACCCCATAGCCACGAATATGCAGAGACCAGACCATGACGCCCGGGGCGTTCGCCGCATAAAAGCTATCGTCAGGAACACGGCAGCGCCCGCGACCAGGAATTCGAAAAACGGGAAGAAATCCGAAACATGGTTTGCAAACAGCCTGGCGTTACGGATCGCGTTCTCCAAAAGCTGGTCGAAACTGCTGGCCGGATGCGGCTGCCTCCAGACAGCAAGCTCGATTGTCTTGCCGAACTTCAACCACACGAGAAGATTTGCAATGCCGTAGCCCACGACAAAACTCAGCCCCCACCACAAGACGAACTGCGACCACCAGATCAGTCCCGACCGCCAGTTATCGAAGCGTTTATGCAGGTAGAACATCGGCAGGAAATAGATCGCCAGCGAATTGATACCGAAAGACAGGATTGAAAATACCAGCAGGAAAACCGGATACGGAACCCGGTCCACGACGAGAGTTGACAATACCAGCAGCAGGCTGAGCAGGACCATCACCCCGGGCCAGTTCATCAGCGCATACAGGCCGGGAGCCGCGAGCAAGGTGCCCAGCAACAAGACCCGGGACAAGCGATCTTCAGAATACCGGCAGACCAGGAACCACAAAAAACAGGCCATCAGGACAAAGTTGACAGCCCACCAGATTTTCGGATCGGTGCGTGACAGGCCGTCGAAGAAGACATAGTTGAGCCAACGGCCTTCCTGCAAGAATTTATGGTCGAATCTGTGCAGATAACGGATGTCATCGTGACGCCAGAATCCATAATTCATGGCTTCATAAACGATCAACCCATACATCACGCACAGCAGCAAAACAGCCAGAAGTGTACATTGATTGCGCTGCCGGGCCGTCTCGGACGTACCTGAGAAAAAGCCGGCCAGCCGTCGAAGTGGCGACCCTGTCAACTTCACAAGGTCTCTCCGCCAACCGCAAAAGCTGCAATCAGCACAGTGCGCGTATTGCAGGTAACATCACTCAAGCGAAACAAGATCGGATCACCTTCCACTTCGCCACCACCGGTGATCACCAAGCATCACACTGCCCCACTACCAGCCATATCTGGGTACCGTATATTCCGGTATGCCATCAGCGTCCAGCCTGCAACAGGACTGCGGCTGACCCGGATGTTACCGCTGCCGCCAGCCTTGTGTCCTGCCCAGCACATAGCGTGACACCACCGCGTGCACCAGGCGCGCGACAACGTTGGTATAGAAGATCATCATGCCCATGGCGGCCGCCGGCGCTATGTCGCCGGCATCGTCCATGTTGAGCACCGCCACCGAAGCCAGCGTTGTCTTTGAGGAATACAGGAACACCACAGCCGATACCGTCGTCATGGCGTTGACGAACAGGTAGATCATGATGTCGAGGATGGCCGGCAGGCAGACCGGCACGGTGACCCGGCTGAACAGCCGGTAGAACGGCTGCTTGAGCGAGGCGGCTACCGGTTCAAACTCGCCATCGATCTGTTTCAGCGCGGTGACCGCCGTCAGGTGCGAAACCGTATAGAAATGGGTGACCGTGCAGATCACCAGGATTGCCATGGTGCCATAGATGAAGTTGAACGGATTGTCCGGGTTGTTGAAGAAGAAAATGTAAGCCAGCCCCAGTACCATGCCGGGTATGGCCATCGGCAACATGGCCAGGAACTGGAAAGCCGCCCTGCCCTTGTTGAAGCCCTTGGTCTTCTCCACCATGTAGGCGCCGGTGAAGACGATAACCGTGCCGATGACAGCCGTCATCAGCCCCAGCATGATGGAATTGCGATACGCATCCCAGCCGCCGCCATCCATGCGGTCGAAGTCATAGTTCGCCAGGCCCAGCGACAGGTCATAAGGCCAGAACTTGACCAGCGCAGCGTACTGGCAAATGCCCAGAATGGAAATGATAAACACCGCCACAAACGCGCAATAGGCAAGGCAACTCAAGTCAAAATGCCGTGACGGCTTTGGCTGGTAGACCACAGAGCGCGCAGTCAACAGCGCCACCTGCTTGCGCTGCACCATCCGATCGACAACATAGGCAACCAGCGCCGGAATCAGCAGCACGACGGACACCACGGCCCCCATCTGGAAGTTCTGCTGACCGATCACCTGCTTGTAGATGTCCACCGCCAGCATGTTGTACTGCCCGCCGATCACCTTGGGCAGACCGAAGTCGGTAATCACCAGGTTGAACACCACGAAGGCTGCCGAGATCAGGCCATAGCGCGCGCCGGGAATGGTAACCGTCCAGAAGGTGCGCCACTTGCTGGCGCGCAGCGACACGGCCGCCTCATACAGCCGCGCGTCCGAAATCGACAGTGCAATCAGAATAATGATCATCGCGTGGGGGAAGGTGAAGAACACCGAGCCCACCACAATGCCGATCGGCCCGTAGATGCTTTCGCCCATCAGGAACTGCTTTAAAAACCCCTGATTGCCGAACAGGTAGACCAGCGCGATTCCTGGCAGCAGTGACGGCACCAGGATCGGCGCCATGGCAATCATCCGGAACACGCCCTTGAACGGCATGCAGCTTCGACACAGCGCATAGGCAAAGCCAAACGCCAGAGACACCGTGATGACTGTCGAAACCAGCGCGATGAACACTGAATTCTGGATCGACTGAAACAGCGCCGGCGTCGAAAAGTAGGTCGCGAAATTGGCCAGGCCATATTCCTGAATCGGGCGGATTACAACCTTGCGGAAAGTGTTTGAGTCAAACTCCGCCGGTTTGGTGCCGGCAAAACGTTCAGATCCCACCAGGTAGACGGCAGTGTCATCAAGGCCGCGCAACCGGTATTTCACCGGGCTGCGAAAACTGAAATCGGGGAAGAACTGGGTCAGGGCCAGTCGCCCGTCAGTGCTGGTCGAAAGCTCGCCTTCAGTTATGAAGTTGCCGCGCTCGTTCAACTGCTTCAGGGTCACCGCAGGTTGATTGAAAGCACCGCTGTCGTCACTGACCTGAACCTCGAACTGCGTCAGGTCAAACCGGCTGGCCTCGAATGCCTTGGACAACATCGCATACAACGGCATGGCCAGCGCCACGATCAGGTACACGGCCAGCACGATCATGTAGCCGCGCATGATCCAGTCATCGGAGCCCATTTTCGGCTTGATGCGTTTCTTTGCACTAATCCCGGTGCCCAGTGCGTCAAGGCTGCTCATTATTCAGTCTCCGGCCCGGCTGCAAACACTTTCAGCCGGTCGCGGGGAATTTCGATGTGCATGCGCCCGCCAACCTGAATGTCCATGCGGCGCACCGCATTGATCGAAAAGTCGGCAACAATCTGCCCGGCTCCCAGTTCGGAACTGCGCAGCCTGGCGCGCCAGAACGAACCGAGGAACTCCATCTCGTCGACAGTGGTTTCAACCCTGTTTCCCGACTCCTTTGTCTTGTCCGGTGCGCCCGGCGATCGGGCCCCGTCACCATGCGGAATGATGTCTTCAGGCCGGATGACGGCAATCACCTTGTGGCCGTCGCCATGGGCATGGCCGGCACTGGCAAAACGTCGATTGCCAATTTTGACGCCTTTGCCGTTATTGTCCGCCACGCCTGCAATCTGGTTAGTCTCGCCGATAAAATCAGCCACAAACAAAGAGATCGGTTCGCGGTATACATCCGTGGGCGTGCCCACCTGTTCAATGACACCATGGTTCATCACCACGATGCGGTCCGCCATGGCCAGCGCTTCTTCCTGGTCATGCGTCACCATGATGGTGGTCACACCCAGCTTGCGCTGCAGGTCCTTGACCTCATGGCGCAAATGCACCCGTACCTTGGCATCCAGCGCCGACAGTGGTTCGTCCAGCAATAACAGCCCCGGCGACATGGCGAGGGCGCGCGCCAGCGCAATGCGCTGCTGCTGCCCGCCTGACAGCTGCGCCGGATATTTCCTGGCCTGTTCCGGCAGTCCGACCAGCTCCAGCAGTTCCGCCACACGCTTGTCGATGTCGGGTCTGGCAATACCGGAATTTTCAAGCCCGAAGGCGATGTTCTTTTCAACTGTCAGATTGGGAAACAGCGCATAGGACTGGAACACGATACCGAAATCACGTTCCGCCGGCGGCAACGCGGATATGTCCTTGCCATCCTGAAAAACCGCACCGGTGGTCTGGATGTCCAGTCCGGCAATTGCTCTGAGCAGGGTTGTCTTGCCGCAGCCGGACGGGCCGAGAAAGCACACGAACTCACCGCGTTTCACTTCAAGCGAAATATCCTTCAGTGCGAAGAAGTCACCGAACGCCTTCCAGACATTTTCAATCTTCAGATAGGATTCTGTTGTACTTGCCTGCCCCATTAGCTTTTCCCCGCGCAACCGCACTTGTGGGTGGCCGGTATTGCTCAGCACCACACTACCATAGTTCAGAGGCACCGGCGATCAACCGGTGCCTCGTCTGCTGTTTGCTGTCTAGCCCTTGGGCTCTGACTTGGAGTCGTAGCGCTTCTGCCATTCGTCCAGAATTGCCTTGCGGTTGTTGGCGGCAAATTCAAAGTCGTTGTCGATCATCTTTTCCAGCAGGTTGGCCGGGAAGTGTTCAACAGGCTTGGCAACGCCTGGATATGCAACCACGGCGTAACCGGAGTTGTACATCTCGTTGGCCTTCTTGGTGATGGTCCAGTCAGCCAGCGTCTTGGCATCAGCCAGGTTGTCGGTACCGGCTACAATGGCAGTGGCCTCCATGTCCCAGCCCACGCCTTCTTCAGGCACGATGATCTCGATGGGCGCGCCGGCTGCCTTTGACTTGGCACCACGGAACGCGAACGACACACCGATTGGAATCTCACCGGCTGCGGCCATCTTGCACGGCTTGGACCCGGAATGGGTGTAGGCGGCAATGTTGGCGTGCAGGCCGTCCATGAATGCCCAGCCTTCCTTTTCGCCGAACATCTGCAGCCAGCTGGATACATCCAGGAATCCGGTGCCGGACGAATTCGGGTTCGGCATGATCACATGACCCTTGTATTCGGCCTTGGTCAGGTCCTTCCAGGATTTCGGTGCGGTCAGCCCGAGCTTGCCGCCTTCAACCGTGTTGAAACAAACCGCGGCAACCCAGGCGTCCATACCCGTCCAGGTTGGTGGCGTGCTCTTGTCGATAAATTTCTTGTCGAGCAGTTCGACACCCTTGGGTGCGTAGGCTTCAAGCATGCCTTCCGATTTCAGCAGCAGCAGGGATGTCGCTGCCAGACCCCAGACCACGTCAGCCTGCGGGTTGTTTTTTTCCGCCAGCAGTTTCGCGGTCACAACACCGGTTGAATCACGAACCCAGTTGATCGTGATATCAGGATGATCAGCATTGAATGCATCAGCATATTTCTTGAGATCTTCGGCTTCGACTGCAGTGTAAACCGTCAATTCACCAGCCATCGCTGCTGAAATCGACATAACACCAACTGCAACCCCGGCCAAAAGTCCACCAGCAAGTTTCTTAAACATGACACCTCCTTGTCAGCGCATAAATTTGTGTAGTCAGGCAGGTTGACAGCCATGCGAATGCCGCCACCCGAAATTCAATTTAGCCCACTCCCCACCAGATATGGTTGCGTTATGTGACAGATAAATGAAATCGATAATAATGATGCAACGCCTTTTTAAATCTATAGGTCGTTGGCGCATCATTCCACAGTCCGGGGCTATGGACAGAGGCCATCAATCAACCGCGGCACGCGTGGACACGCAATGCCAACAACCCGGATTTACAATTGGCAGGCAGCTTGCCCGCGAACATCAAAGTGGCTCAAATCGCCGCCCTGCCAGATCAGATGGAAATGCCCGGGAGCAAATCATGGGCATCTGTATCCATGTTTGCACCTGCCAAGGTTGAAGAATCCGGTGAGCGTTGTCTGAATCTTCCGAATGCGGACGGGTGTCATATCGAAACTTCACACCGGTATTTTTGTGATATGCTGGCGTTTTGGTAGATTGATTTCATGAAATCGAGGCCTCCATGAACAAGAACGCAAATGCGACATACCATCTGAGACCGCTTCGCAAAACAGATATTGCGACCGTATCAGGCTGGTTTGAATCGCTTGATGATCTGTCACTTTTTGACCGTACGATGCGGGTGCCGGTCAATCACGAGGCCGTCGAGAAATCTCTGCTGGACGCAGCGGGCATTGAAGGTGCCGTCGGAAAATGCTGGTTCGCCATCGAAGCCGAACGCGACAGTTTGAACGGTATAGTGGGACTGGAAAACATCAACCCCATCAATGGTGACGCGATCTTGGCCCTGTTCATCGAACATGACTCCCGAAACAAGGGGATCGGCATTCGCACATCTGCGCTGATTCTTGATATGGCGTTCAACCAGTTGCGCCTGAACAGGGTCAGTTCGTTTTACCGGGCAGACAACAAAGCTTCTCGCAAACTGACGACTGCTGCCGGGTTCCAGGAGGAAGGCTGCCTGCGCAAGGCATGGTTTTCAGGAGGTAGCCATATGGACATGATCTGCGTCGGTCTGCTGCAGTCTGAATGGGCGAAACGCCGGCAGGAACTGGTCGCCGAACTGTCCGCCGGGCCGCGAGTGACCTTTGGACACAAATCCTCCGGAGGATGGTCCTGGCCACCGATGAATTGAGTATAAATCGGATATGTTTACCCGCGCGGATCTGGTGTGCCGTCCATGCCTTTCAGAATCGCGTATACCAAAAAGATATGCCAACAAGGCAACGCAAGGTACCTAACAAGTGAATGCACTGCAGACCAGACCAGCAGATTCGAGCAAGCGCCAACTGGGTGCGATCCTGTTTGCAGATGTCGTCGGTTACAGCAAACTGATGAGCCAGGATGAAATTGCGACGCACCATTCGGTCGGGCAAAGTCTTGAGCTGTTCGAGGCCAAGAGTGCCGAATATGGCGGCGTCATTCTGGATCAGAGGGGCGACAGCGCTCTGGTGCTGTTTGACAGTGCGGTCGCGGCTGTTGAGCTTGCCGTCGCCATCCAGGAGCAGTTTGAAAAGGTGAATCCGGACGTCGCTGAAGAACGCCAGATCAGGTTCCGGATCGGTATCAATGTAGGCGAAGTCCTCAGGGACCAGCGCGGCGTTCACGGTGACAGTGTCAACATCGCAGCCAGGCTGGAAAGTATTGCAGACCCGGGTACAATTTTCATAAGTTCTGCAGTGCACGATCTGATACGCACCAAGCTCAGTTATGGCTACGAGTATGTTGGCTCGAAAGTGCTGAAAAACATCGCCGAGCCGATAGATGTTTATCGTGTCCGATCAGAAGTTGACGGTGCCACCATGGCCCCCAGCATTCGCACCCATGCCAACAAGGACAAGCGCCTGCAGCCCGATATTCCGTCTATCGTGGTCTTGCCTTTCGAGAATCAGGGCTCGGACAATAGCGGAGACTGGCTGGCCGAAGGCATAACAGAAGACATCACAGTCAACCTGTCCAAGTTCAAGAACCTCTTCGTCATTTCCAGGAACTCGGCATTCCTGTTTCGCGAAACCCAGGTTCAGCCGCAGGACGCCGCCCGCCAGCTTGGTGTCCGATATGTCACCCAGGGCAGAATCCGGCGCGCGGGAAACCGAATTCGCATTTCGGTCGAATTGGTCGATACCGATGCTGACCGGGTAATATGGGGTGAGCAGTACAATCGCAATCTGGATGACATTTTCACCCTCCAGGACGAGATCACCGAGACCGTTGTTGCCGCTTCCACCGTTCAGATAGAAGCCAGCGAGCGTGAACGTGTGCGCCGCGCACTGCCGCGCGACCTGGCCGCCTACGGCTTCCTGCTGCAGGGCCAGCAACTGATATTCAAGTACACAAGGCCGGACAATCATCGCGCCCGCGAATTCTATCAATCGGCACTCGAGGCAGACGAGCGCTACGCCCGCGCAATTGCTGCGATCTCGCGAACCCTGAACATAGACTGGCGTTATTCGTGGAGCGAAGATCCTGACGGCTTGCTGGACAAGGCGCTGTTGCTGGCGCAGGACGCGGTACAGCTTGATCCCACCGATGCACGCGGATACGGAGAGCTCGGCTTCGTCCACCTGTACCGCAAAGAGCATGATGCATCCATCGATGCCTATGAAAGGGCGCGATCACTGAACCCCAATGACGCGGACTTGCTGTCCGACATGGCTGATGCGCTTGCGCACGCGGGGAAGTCCGAAGAGTCAATCGAACTGCTGAACCGGGCCATGCGTCTCAATCCGTTTTTTCCGGATCAGTATCTCTGGCATCTCGGTGGCGCGCATTACAATCTGAAGCAGTATGACGAAGTCATAAAAAACGTCCAGAAAATGCATAATCCGATTGAAGGCAGACGGTTGCTGGCTGCGAGTTACGCCCAGTTGGGTCGTCTTGACGAGGCTCGCGAACAGGCCAGATTGCTGCTCGAGGCGCATCCCAACTTTTCGCTCGACCACTGGTCATCTATTTTGCCAGACCGGCTGGAAGAAGAAACCATGCACTATGTCGAAGGCTTGAAAAAAGCCGGTCTCCAATAATACCAACGGAACTGAAAAAGGTAACGGTTCTGACTATACCAAAACCGTTACCTGTTAAATCCTCGCCATATAAAGAGAGTTTTGCCTGGTCCTCAATCGCCAGGTCCGCGGGCCTTGGCACCGCTGACCTTGGCGCCACTGACCTTTGCACCGCTGACTTTTGCGCCACTGACCTTGGCACCGCTTACCTTCGCGCCACTGACGCCGAAGCTGCCGTCACCAAGCGTGGCGTCCAGCAGAACCTGCTCAAACATGCCCGACGCAACGTCCATTCTGATGGTGTAGTCAGCCTTGTCGTAATTCCAGACCCGGATATCGTCGGCAAACTGAAAATTTGCTGCCGCCATGCCGCCTATAGAAGGATCTCGCGGTGCTCTTGACCTGTTTGAAGGGTTGTCTTCACTCTGATCCTTGCCCTTTTGTGAAGCAAGTTCGCCGTCTCCATGTACCAGAAACAAAGTCGGGCTCGGGAGGTCAAAATAGTCACCTTCGTAACTGAATCCATAAACTCGGGCAAAACAGGCGTCTTCATCCAGCTGGTCACTTATGAAATTGTTGTTTCCCTGCCCGGCGGTTTTAATGCGCTTGATTGTCGAAACACCTGCACCAGACACAGAAACGTTCCAGTAGCCGTCATGTTTTCCCTTTGTATGCACTACTCTCACTTTGGCTTCGGTGCCATTTGCCAGCCCTGCCTGCCAGGTAAAGGTCGTTCCGGATTTGTCGAGTTTCCACAATCCAGTCATAGCGGTATTCGACCGATGTTTAACCAGGACCTTTTCGTCCTCTCGTATCCTAATACCCTTAACCTTCACACCTGCCGCTGCAGCGGGAAGATCTTTTCTGGTAAGGACGACCGCCGATTCAGAAACTTCTGGATCAGACTCACCGTTTTCAACAACGACAATGTCGTCCAACTTGCGGCCAAACAGCAGGATTGCAGAAAAACTCAGGAGTGATTCAGGCATTTGGGGTCCCTCTTTTTGTGATGAAGCAGGCTTCATCGGTTTGGACATAGTCGTCGCCAACTGATGCGAACATCGGCTCGGACCGGATTATGGCAGCCTTTGACACAAAAGAAAATGCTTTACCTATGCGTCAGCATACGGAATTCCTAATCAGGCATTGGTACCATTGTCCGCACTGAGGCACTGTGACTTTCAACACCCTTTTTCTCTATTTTTGGCCCCGGCGTAATCAGCCCGATTTCGCGCGTGAGGAAATTCCCCCTGATTATCGGCAAAAACGCCCCGCCGGTAATCTGCCGGTCGACTTGCTCCAGCGCCTGGCCGACACCGTAATAGCTGAGATAATCGGGATCGAGCAGTTGCCAGGCATCGGCGAGATACGAGCCGAGATAATCGCGAGCCTCCAGCAGCGCCAGCCGGAATCCTTCAGGGTCTTCATTATAGCGCTCGTCAAACATCGACTGCATGCGATCCCCGTAAACCGGACTGGTTTCCAGCCGGTCTGACAGGTCTTCCATTTCCGGCGATATCAGCCCCCGCAACAACAGGCGTTCATGGTAGACGTCGACCAGGATGTCGAACATGGCGCCGGTGAGCGGTTGCGCAAGCAGATGTTCGTCCGACCAGCCATTTACGAACTGCGACAGCACATCGGTATTGGCTGCCATCCGGATCTGCTGGTTCTGCGAAAGTTCCGCGAACCGGTTGAGCTTGTTGATGGCGTAGAGGTTGCCATGCGTGTTGTTCATCACATCCTCGACCACCGATCCAAAGTGCAGTACCGAGATCAGGGCCACCAGGTCAGCAGCGGATTCGTGGAATCCGTAATACTCTCCACTGGCCTTTTCGGGCGCGGGAATGCCAACCTCATTGTAGATGATGGCGTGGCCGATTTCGTGGGCGACCACGTCGAAGTTCATACTGTAGGGGCGATATTCGCCGCCGTGTTTTGTCGAGCCGCCTGTCTCGAGAAACCCCCATCCGATCAGGGCATTATCGAGTGTCGGCAACATGGTCAGTTCCAGGCGGTCGTAGTCGTTCCTGAAATGCCAGGGGATCCGGCGATCGAAATATCCCTCCCATACATCCATCGCGAAATGAGCGGAACCAAACAGGTGTGCCGCCTCGAATGCGGGATCGGACGGATCAATGTAGTCAAAGTTTCCGTCTTCGTCCGGATAGGCCGGTTCATGTGTCTCGCCCTGCCACGGCGGCAGGAACATGAACGGCTCGCCGCGCGGGGTTTCCTGAATCCCGTATGAAAACGGTTTGCCGATCGGTGCGATAGTGTACATTCGATCGTTTGAAGGCCCCGGCCCTACGCTGCCTTGTGGTGATGAAACCTCGACCAGTTCAGGCGCCTGCCCATTATCCAGAAACGGGGACTGGGGATACAACAGAAACCGGGTACCCGGTGGTTCTTGCCCATCATCTTCATGATCACGCATCAATCATCCTCACCGTCATGCAAATCCTGGCCGCCGGTCATGCTGAGATATTCGCGCTCATTGCGCAATAGCCGGCACAGTTCGGCGCGCGACGCCAGGCCAATGGCGCGCGCATAGGCGTCCAGATCATCCGGCACCGCCTGGCCGAGGCACTGTTCGAAATACCAGTCCAGCACGTGCAGGTCACTGATGCCATCACCTGCCGGGTTATCCGTAGTTCCGGTGTCGCCGGACAGCACCTGGCGTTTTGCATCGGCGCGCTGTTTCAGCGCCTGATATCCGTTCGCGGCCTTGAGTTCGGCCAGCATATGTCCGTCAAGCTGCCGTGCGGACATGTCAATCGCGATCCTGGCCAGCCAGCCCTCACGCAGAAACTGCTCATAGGTTGCCTCGTCCAGATCGTTTTCACCGAGCCAGTCAATGAGCTGCTTTCGGCGCAACAGCCCATGCTTCCTGCGATGAATGTCCATTTCATCACGCAGCACCGCCTGGTCCGCCGTTATGCCCTGGCGCCGGGCTTGTGCAATGGCGAAATGCCGGGTAGCGGCGCGGTTCCGGAAATTGTCAAACCGTGAACCGGACAGGCGCAATTCGTCCAGCACCCCCCTGCCATGCTCCCCCGGTTCACCCGCGCCTTCCCTGTGCACGAGGTCGTTCCACACGTCGGTCCATTCAAAGCCTGTTGCCGGCGCAGGACCGGGCGTGTCTGCACCCCTTGCCTGTTGCATGGCGGCGAGCATCGCCAGGCCATCATCGCGCTTGGCATCAACGAAATTGTCAGCCAGCCAGGCCTCGAAACGCGTCAACTCCGGCACGGCGGTCGATGGACCGGACGCATGATCAAGTATCCGGCGCCACTCCCGGTCGGCATACTGCAGCGCCTTGGCGTGGGTGCAGATGCCGGCTGCAACGGCTTGCGGTAGAACGCCGGCGGCAACAGCGGCGTCCAGTGTCGCGCGCACCGACACCATGGGGACACTGAGTGCCTTGAATCCCATCTCGGCAGGCGCGTGGATAATCGCCACTTCGTCATCATCTTCCAGGCGGCCCGAGCGATAGTCCTCAAAAATCCGACCCACGCCCTGCATGCCGAAGTCATAAAGTTCAGCCGCGCGAAGTGCGCCCATGCTGGCGCTTCCGAACACCTGGATGCCCTGGCCCATTACCCACTGGATTTCCTTGTGCCAGACTGACGGAACGCCATCAAAATAGCCGTCAATGATGCCGATCATGCCGGCGCCATCGCGTGCAGCGCGGTAGACGTCACCCTGCGAGACCGGCGCGCGGCACTCGGCATCGATAACGCCGGTCACTTCGGCAACAGTCAGGGTTGGACCTGTAAACACGATCGGCTTCATGATGGCTGCCCCATGGCCCGGCGCGCCCTAGGCCCCGGCACATAGCCGTAATCGTCATGGGGTGCCTCGAGGCCGGGAATGACGATCCGGACAACGGCGAGACCGATCTCCGGCCTGCTCAGATCTACACGCAGCACCTGCGGACAACCCGCCTGGTCAAGCCGGCCCAGTAACCAGTGCAGATCATCGGCAAAGTCATCGGAGACAAATCCGGGCGCTGCCTCGAAATTTCGCTGCGGCGGCCCTTCGCGTATCAGGCCGCGCGCAAACCTGGTCTTGTGAGCCATGGCCTGCGGTGTGAATTCATCCGGCGCCATGTCATCCCTCGCGCCGGAAATATAGGTCATGCGGGTTTGCACCGCTTCTGTCAGAGATCGCAGCACGGCGATGGCAGGGTCAACATGACAGCCGTCACCAATGCCGATATGTCCATCCTGTTCGCTGCCGTCAACAATGATGCAGCGGAACGAGGCAACCCCGACATCCGTGGTGGTTTCCCACACAGCAAGTTCGAAACCGGCACCTGCTATGCGCGCCATGGCGTCCTGGCAACCGGCATCGGCAATGGTGTCTGGCACGATGCGGGTGGTCTGCCGCAGCTCGCTCGGCAGGTGATGCCAGACACTGATTGAGTCGCGTTCGATCACTTCGCAAATTGCATGGCAACTGGCTTCCAGCAGGTGGTTGCCGGAGGCAAGGCCGTTGGTGCTGCAGGCAAAACACCCATACTGGGGCGTCACCGGATGCGTATAGTCGGTGTGCACCAGTTCATAAGGCAACCAGGCCGCTTCATTTCGAACAAGGTCGTGCGCCTCCACCCACAGGGATTTCCGGTCGGGGCTGAAAGAGCCGAGCGACGTTGCCGGCAACGCTGACACATTTGCCGTCGCGGCCTCACGCGATATTTCTGCCCAGGTTTCATATCTCAGCGGCAGCGCCGGCCGTTCGGCATGCCAGGTTTCAATCGACTCCATCAGGCCGGACACCCTGGCCGCGCGCAGGGACAATCCCTTTCCCTGTGACACGACCACCGAGCGTGAATTGGGTCTGACAACCATCACCACGGGAATACCGATGCGATCCAGACCGGTGACATTGGCGACCCGGGAAATCCCGATGGATGAAAGGTGCGGTTCAATCCTGGCAAGCGTCTCGTCCAGTGTCGCTGCCCTGTGGGTCTCGGCAGTAAAGCGCTTCTTTGAACTATCGGCCATAGGCAATCTGATATTCGCTGGAACGGGTTTGCGGACAACAATCGGTGACTGACCCCCACTCCTACGACGCGGCAGGCGTGGCGTCCAATGCTTATATTCGCCCGCCCCGCTTCATACAGGTCCTGCAACCCGGCAATGACAATGCAAATACGTGAGCCCAGGGTATTCGGATTGATGAACCATTTGACTACGACAACCACAAAACAAGCCCGTCGGCATATTGCCACCTTGTTTCAGATCAATGACGGCAAACCGAAGCATATCTAACGTCCTGCCGGCGAACATCGTTTTAATAAAACCGTCAGATCAGGTTTTCCATGACGTTAGTTTATCTAGTCGGCGGGTTGCTGCTGCTCTTTGTCGGTGTAGAAGCTTTGCAGAGAGGTGCTGTCTCATTGGAAAACACTTCGGGTTTCCGCCATTCGTCATTGGCATGGTGATTGTGGGATTTGGAACATCAGTACCGGAACAATGCGTATTGCGAATGGACCGGTCATGATTGGCGTGACCGCCTTGATGCTGTTGTTTCTGTCCACGGGCCGGGGACTGTCGCGTCCCGAAGCAGCCTTGATGCTGGTTGCGTATGTTTCGTATGTCGGCCTGCGTTTCACTTATGGCTTGTACGCATGATCGAAAATGCATTTGTCACATTAGCCTGACACACGGCTGAATCGCCTTAACACAAGGAACAGGAAATGCGCGCCTCAATCCTGATTGCATTCTACGTGGTCGTTACGCTGGCTCCACTTCTGCTGGCTGCCTTGCAGGGCCGTGCAACGCGCTCGCCGTGGGACGAGATTTCATCCGGCCTCGCCATGACCGCCTTTGCGATATTGTTGATCGAGTTTGTTCTGTCCGGGCGTTTCAAGCTGATATCCGAGCGCATCGGCATGGATGTGACCATGCGCATACATCAGCTTCTGGCGCGCACTGCCCTGGTGTTCATTCTGCTTCATCCTTTCCTGTACCAGACGCCGTTGCTCAACTTCCCGCTGCCATGGGACGTGTCACGACAATTTACGCTCGGGTTGAGCATAGGCTCTCTTGCAAGCGGCCTTATCGCCTGGATTGTGCTGCCTGCCTTTGTCCTGATTTCCGTGTATCGGGATCAATTGCCGTATCGCTACGAGACATGGAGACTGATGCATGGCGTCGGTGCAGTCCTGATCGCTGTGCTGGCGACGCACCACACCCTGGCTGCAGGTCGCTACAGTTCGGATCCCCTACTCGCAGGTTTCTGGATATTGCTCTTGATGCTCGCTCTGGGTTCGCTGGCTTACAGCTATGTCATTGCGCCATTCACAGAAGCGTCTCAACCGTATGAGCTAACCAGTGTCCGCAAAATAGCGCTAAGAACCTGGGAGCTCACTATCAAGCCAAAGCAGGGCAATGGTCTGGAATTTGAGGCTGGTCAGTTTGTCTGGTTGAATCTTGGCCATAGCCCGTTCTCCCTTCACGAAAACCCGTTTTCGATCAGTTCGGCACCATGCCGGAGGCCTGACATCCAATTTGTCATCAAGCAAGCCGGAGATTTCACCAAACGGATCGGCGACTCAACATCCGGCACGACCGCGTATTTGAATGGACCGCATGGCAACCTGTCCCTGCAGAGACGATCCGGCAAGGGCATAGCCCTGATCGCGGGTGGTGTGGGAGTAGCGCCACTACTCAGCATTGTCAGGCAACTTGATGAAGACGATGATCCACGCCCGCTGATCCTGGTCTATGGCAACCGGTCGGTTGAGCAGATCGTCTACCGGGATGAACTGAATTTGCTGGCCCGAAAGAAAAATCGTGATGTCATGTTTGTGCTTTCTGAACCGGAACCCGGATGGACAGGGCTAACGGGCATGATTGATCAAGGCACGGTTGATACGCTGTTTGCGTTCGAAGGCGCTGCAGAATGGCTCTATCTGGTGTGCGGGCCTCCCGCCATGCTCGATATTGTCGAAAATGCGCTTGTTGCGCGCGGCGTACCCGCTCGCCAGATAGTCTCAGAACGGTTTTATTATGATTAGGGAGATCAAGACATTGACCCAACACAAGCGCATTCTGACTGCATTCTGGGCAACCAGTGCACTGTTTGTTCTGGCCGTGCTGATTTTCGCGTTTCGATAACTTCCAGAGTAATATCCATTCACATGGACGGATTGATTTGCACCAGCTCTGCAGCGCTCATTTCTGAGGCACCTGCCGGTATGAGGCAGCGTAGCGCAGCGACCATATCCATCACTGCGGTTCACATCGCAGGAAGCGGTGCCGGGTTCAATCGTTCATGGTCACTTCGGACACAAACCCCCGCGGCTTCACCGCCAAAACTGCACAAGTCACCTGGTCGAGAATTGTTTCTGCCGTATTCCCGATCACCAAACCGGAAATTCCGGTTCTCGCAACAGTTCCCATGATCACCAGGTCAATCTTGAACTCGGAAATCAGCTTCGGAATTTCCGAACCGGCGTCTCCTTGCCGCAAGTGGGTGCTGAGCCTGACTTTTGCCGCAACTTCTTCGCCTACCCACCGGGCAGCCCGTTTCATCAGCCGTCGCAGCCAATTCCTGTGCTCACGCTGTATCGTATCAACATAGGCGTCGATTTCCTTTTTCGGGATTTTCGCCCGCGCCCGGCTGTACATCGACAGGAACGGCGGATACCAGGCATGACCAACGTGCAGCCCCGCCTGGCTATCCGCGCACAAGGAGAATGCCAACTCGAGAATTTGCCGATTCAGCGCGTCCTCGGCTTCCTCGGTATCTGCCTTTCCCCCTCCGTAGGCTTCAAATTCCGCATCCACCGCTGCCAGTACCTGATCAAATGCCCCATATGCTTCGCCCTTTGACAACCAGACCGGGCAAGGGCAATGGCGCAGCAACCGCATGTCGAGACGGCCGAGCAATTTGTCCAGAACCCCGCCGGGACCAATTGGCTTGATCACCAGATCGTAGTCATTCCGCAGCACTTCACGAATGGTTTGTATATGCGGCCTGCCTTCCAGAACCATTGTCTTGAGAGTGCGGTCCGGACTGGCCTTTTGAGCCAGTTGGTCGAGTGTCGCTGCAGACTCCTTGAACCAGCGCGAGCGCAGTAGCACGGAGATATTGGATGCAAACACTGCAGGCGGAGGCTGAAGCACTGTGATGAGATCAACCTTTCCGTCGTTCCGGTTGGCCAGTTCCGGAGCAAGGTCGAGCGTCTCTTCCGCACCCTCGGCCCTCTCATCATGGACATACAATATCTTTTTGAAGCGTCTCAATCATACCTCACAAGCAAACAGTTCGTCTGATGAACGCCAGAATCCGAGTGCTTCAGTGTGACATCAGAACCGGCACAGTCGAGTGATTGAGCAGAAACCTGGTCACACCACCAAGCAACAGTTCACGCAGCCGGGAATGGCCATAGGCGCCAACAACGATCATATCTGCGCCATGTACCGCCACTTCATTCAAGAGCGCCTCTTCAGCCGGAATATCGCTGATGACAAGAGCCTGTTCCGCCGCGTTGACCCCGTGCCTTCTCAACATCTCAACCATCTGATGTGTTGAAGGGGTTGCTTCGGCATATGAGGCATCCTGTGTGTCTATCGTCACCAGGATCACCTTCTCGGATTTGACAAGCATCGGCAATGCATCGTGTAAAGCACGCACCGCCTCACGCGCCGGCTTCCAGCCGACGATCACTTTTTTTCCGATCGTTTTGAATTCCCCGGAATTGGGAACCATCAACACCGGCCGGCCAGATGCCATGATCAGTCGGTCCGCAAAGTCAGGTTCCGGATCCAGCGAGGTCGACCAGGTTTCGGTTTGATTTATGACAATCAGATCAGCCTGCCCGCTGAGAGCGATCACGTCATCGGCGAGAACTTGATTGATTGCCCGCACCTGCACCCATTCGGACGTCAAGGAGTATTTGGCTGTCTCTTTCTTGAACAGGCGCTGCATCTTGTCGCCGCATCTGTTGAATTGCTTCTGCTGCTCCTCGAAGAAATCCGTTGCGAGGTAGGCTTCGAACATCGCCACCGGCTTTACATCCGGAACGACATATATCCCTATCAGATGTGCCTCGTGCTCACGGGCCAGTTCGCAGGCGACGCGAAGCACTGTATCTGCCCGGTCTTTTGCGTTTAGCGACACCAGAATTGTCTTGATCGGCATTTGCTCACCCGAAGTAGTTGATCCACGGTTTCCCAGGGTCAGGACCCTAGTTCATTCCACAAGCCATGCCTTGATATGCGTCAACTCTCCTGCAAGACCGCCGGACGCGAACCCCATCTCGCGATCCAGCGCCTGGCCGGCTTCATGCGCAGTGATGGAGATCAAAGCCTCAGTATCCGGCTTGTGCCATCATAGGAACCGGGCTCCATCAATCGGTTACGCGATACCGCATTTCGTCATGGGGAACTGGCATGAGCAGTTGCCAGGCAGGCTTGGATATCGGACTGTGCAGTTAAACAATGCAATCTCAGCCAGTCACACCACCGAATAGAAATCTCGCCGCGAGAGCCGGGCTGCTCGTCGGCTTGCTGGCGTTTTTTGGCCTGGTGGTATCTGATGCGCCGCTTGGCATTTCAGATGCCGGCTGGGGTGTCGCAGCCTTGGCCGCCTTGATGATGATTTGGTGGATGACGGAGGCTATCCCCCTGGCCGCGACAGCCCTCGCACCAATTGTCTTCTTGCCTTTGCTTGGAGTTTCGTCACTCGAGACCGTCGCTCGATCTTATGCCCACCCCCTGATTTTCCTGTTCCTGGGCGGTTTTCTGATTGCCAAAGCGCTTGTGCGTTGGAAGCTTCATGAACGAATTGCTTTCCGGGTTGTTCGACTGGGTAATCAAGGGCCCGCAGGCCTGATTGCTTCCATAATGGCGGTCACCGCTTTCTTGAGCATGTGGATAAGCAACACAGCCACGGCAATGGTAATGGTTCCCATTGCACAAGCCATTATTGTGTCTCTTCGAAACAAGAAAGGGGCTTCCGTCGAAACCGGGAGTTTTGCTGCAGCACTGATGCTGGGAATTGCCTTTTCGGCGACCATTGGCGGCATGGCGACCTTGATTGGCACTCCACCAAACGCGCTTCTGGCTGGCTACCTGAAGACTGCGCACGGTGTCAGCATTGGTTTTGCCGACTGGATGCTGCTCGGCATCCCAATTGTGATCGTGTTACTGCCGACTACCTGGTTGCTGTTGACAAGGCTTGTTTTTCGACTCCCCAGCCACGCCGACATGGAAATTGCAGAATTCGTCAGCAGCATTGAACCCGCTGAAGCCGGCCTTCCGGTCGGCGCAAAACTGACCGCTGGAATTGTCATAATCAGCGGTCTTGCACTGGTGTTGCATCCGTTTGCAAAACCATTCCTGCCCGGCTTGCCGTTGAGCGATGCAGGCATTGTGGTGACAGCAGCATTATGTCTGATGGCTACACCTGCGTTTGCGTCCGATGGAAGCAAGCTGCTCGCGTGGGAGGATGCCAAGTCGATCAGATGGGACGTTCTCATTTTGTTTGGCGGCGGCCTGGCACTTGCGTCCGCGATTGAAACCAGTGGCTTGTCGCTGGCAATCGGTTCAAGTCTGTCGGGTCTGAAAGGCGTTCCAGTGGCTGTTGTCATATTTATCGTTATGGCCTGCATGGTCTTGCTGGGTGAGTTGGCCAGCAATACGGCCATGGCAGCGGTTTTCCTTCCTGTGGCGAGTGCAGTTGCGCTTGGTTTGGGGAGTGCTCCGCTTGAAATTATTCTCCCGGTAGGACTGGCGGCCTCGCTGGGCTTCATGCTGCCTGTTGCAACACCCCCCAATGCGATTGTCTATGGGAGCGGTGAGGTAACAAGCAGTCAGATGCTGCGAGCTGGCGCAATCCTTGATGTGTTGGCAGTCATTGTCGTTTACGGTCTTGCCGTTACCGTTGGACCATGGGTTTTCCAGAATCTGCTGACACCAGGTCAGATGTGAATATCTATTCATTGGGGCAGGTTTCTTATGCAACGCATTTCGCGAAAAGAGCAGCTGTTGCTCGCTGACTGCCGATTGCCTGGCTCGCCGGTAGATTACGCTATAAGTTTACCAGATTCCCCACTTGGCATTACGCCGACAGCTTAATACGATGATGTGCGAGAGCGCATCGTTGAATTGCTTAGTGCTCGCCCTCCTGAAACGTCGGCCAGAGGCTATCCTGTGACTTCCACGATTGAGATAATGGACCCCGACACCCTGGCTGACGTGTTGGGGTGGGCTGAACAAGAAGGCTGGAACCCCGGGCTTGGCGATGCCGCGGCGTTTCATGCTGCTGATCCTGCCGGCTTCCTCTTGCGCCGGGTGGACGGACTACCGGTTTCAGCCATCTCGATGGTCAACCATTCACCGGAATTTGCTTTTCTGGGTCTCTATCTGTGCCAGCCCGAGTTTCGCGGCAAGGGCCATGGAATTGCCGTGTGGACTGCCGCGCTCGAGCATGCCGGATCGCGCACGATAGGCCTAGATGGTGTCGCCGACCAGCAGGCCAACTACCGCCGCTCCGGCTTCGAAACTACCGGGTCCACGTTGCGCTTCGAGGGCACCGGAGCCCCTGCTCCAGAACCAGGCGTGCGGGCCATGGCGACCGGAGACTTTCAACATCTCGCGTCACTCGATCACGCCGCCAACGGCGTGGACAGACCCCGCTTCCTGGCTGCCTGGCTTGATGATCGCGACGGGCGCGAAACCCTGGTACTTGAACAGGACGGGACCATTGACGGCTTCATCACCGCGCGCGCCTGCACGCATGGAACAAAACTCGGCCCGCTTGTCGCACCCGACATCAACAGCGCGCTGGGGCTTGTCGGGGCAGCCGCGGCCCGCACCACACCCGGTCCGCTGATCATCGACCTGCCGGAGACCAACACATTGCTTCGGCGTGAACTTGAAGCCATTGGATACACCGACACTTTCGCGACAGCACGCATGTATCGTGGCCCGGCTCCAGAAACGGGTCCCGGCCTTCAGGCCATAGCCACCATGGAGCTTGGCTAGAGCATGCTTCACTTAGATAGAAGCGTTTGATGGAATTAAATCAGTTCACTCGGCTAGGCGCAAAGCGCAGCGCGATGTGGTGCATCGGGCAAGCTTTGCAACAACGCCGATGGGCTGATTTGGTCCACGAGATCAGGATGATTTTTGGTTGTTTCAACCAAAAATCATAAACCTGATCGTCCTCAAAGTGGCAGAGCAACTTTATGGGTTCGATTGAGCCCATGTTGCTCTGCAGGCCGGTTTACTGCGCCCGCTGGACTGCGTTACGGCTCCCTTGTGGTCAACCAGACCACGGCGCGAACCGTGCCTTGCCAGCAAACGCA
>Ga0316187_10000381_pt1 | contig 34006 bp, 28 predicted proteins | sample CroRivburrow1_MG_FD_204927 | JGI IMG/M metagenome (GOLD analysis project Ga0316187, IMG submission 204927) | Coastal sediment microbial communities from Maine, United States - Cross River worm burrow 1 | ecosystem: Environmental > Aquatic > Marine > Coastal > Sediment | place: USA: Maine... | reverse complement strand
ATCGAAAAGCTTCATTTCCCCAACCCCGTCGGCCCGGGCCTCCGTCTCGGCGGACACCACGGACATCAGCATCATCGCGATTAACACTTTGGTCAACGCAAGCTCCGGACGTAGGCCGCAAGGGCCGCCAGATCGTCGTCTTCGATCAGATCCTCGTACGACGGCATCGCTTCCGGGTCGTATCCTCGCACCAATCGCGCCTGCGGATCGAGGACGGACTCGTAGAAGTAGTCCTCGGTGGCCCGCACGGTCGATCCGTCCGACATGAGACGTTCGGTATTCCAAATCCCCAGCAAGCTCGGAGCGGAGTCTTCGCTGCCGTCGATGGAATGGCACAACTCGCACCCGTTCTCGGCGAAGACTTCCATTCCGCGCGCCACGAGGGCCTCTTCGGAGGGTGCCGCGGTCGTCACCCCCGACCGGGCCGGCGGCCTTGCCCCCGGGCCTTCCGGCTCTTCGACGGTGGGCGAAAGGCCGTTACACGAGAGACTCAAGGCCCCGGCGAAGATGATCGCGATCGTGACGGGCTTCATCGTTAGCGGCCTCGGGAACGCACGGTCGAAAGGCCTCCGTCGACGCCGAAGACCTGACCCGTGACCCAGGAATTGTCGGGGTCCAGAAGCCACACCACCCACCGAGCGACCTCGTCAGGCTCTCCGATCCTACCCAGGGCGTGAAGGGCTGCCGACGCCGAGAGTGCGGTCTCGTTTCCCGTAATCCGCTCGGTCATGCCGCTTCGAACCAGACCCGGTGCTATGGCATTGAACCTCAGATTCCGTGGCGCGTAGGTAGCCGCGGCGCTCAGGGTGAGCCCGAGCACTCCCGCCTTGGCTGCCGCGATCGCCTCGTGATTGGCGAGGCCGATGCGGGCGGCGGCTGAGGAGAACAGGACGACGGAGCCACCGTCGGTCATGACTCGGCCTGCCGCCCTCACTACCGAAAACGCCGACCCGAGATTGGTCTCGATCGTGGCGCGCCACTCATCGGGGGTGGTCAGGTGCGCGGGTTTCAGCAGGAGTGAGCCCGCGCAATTCACCATGCCGTCAAGGCGGCCGTGGGCGTCGAGCACTTCCCGGGCCGCTTGTTCGACCTCTTCCGGCAGGGTGGCATCGGCACGCACCCAGCTGGCCTCGGTGATTCCATCGAGGGCGGCCGGACGGGATCGATCCCGGCCCGCGCAGGTGACGCTGCCGCCCGACGCCACCAGTAGGCGGGCGGCTGAGGTGGCGACGGCACTGGAGCCCCCCAAGATCAGGTACGCCGGGCTTTCTTGAGTCTGGCTCACGGTGCTCCTTCTCCTCAAGAAACGATCGTAGCATTGTGTCTAGTTAGAGTCAATGAACTATCTACAACACGATACAAGATCTCACCAATAAGTCCTTTTAAGTTAGTTGATTGAGAGAAAACCGCGATATATTGACAATATATATACAGGACTTGACAGTGGGGTTAACTTGAAGGAGTTATGTCAAGAGGGCTTATAGAGCACCCCATGGCGGTCGTCACCCGTAGAACGGGTCTGCGTGCCGACGTCATCCGGGCCTGGGAGCGCAGGCACCATGCGGTCCAGCCTCGCCGCAGCGAGGGAAATCGGCGCCTTTACTCCGACGACGACATTCGCCGTCTCAGCCTGCTCCGACGAGCGGTCGACGCCGGCTGGCAGATCAGCCACGTCGCCCACCTCCGCAACGCGGAGATCGAAGGCTTGATCGGCGAGAAAGCCGAAAAGCCCCTCCCACCGCCTCCGGTCACCTCCAACCCGGCCCGCATCGACCACCACCTCGAGCGATGTCTCGCCCTCACCGCCGAGCTCGACGGCGAGATGCTGGCTCGCCAGCTCGAGACCGCCTCGGTGGAGCTCAGTCGAGTCGATCTGCTCGATCGGCTTCTGGTTCCGATGATGAAGCGGATCGGGCAGGGGTGCTCCGACGGGTCGCTCAGGACCGCCCACGAGCATCTCGCATCCGTCGTCATGCGGTCCTTTCTGGACGGGATGCGAGGCGCCTACCCGGCAAACGACAGCGATCCCGGGATCATCGTGACGACCCCAGTCTTCCAGCACCACGAGCTCGCGGCGCTGCTCGTCGCGGCGACGGCCCGCAGCGAGGGCTGGCGCACCACCTATCTCGGCCCGAATCTCCCTGCGGAAGAGATCGCCGCTGCCGTGCGCCAGCGACGGGCGAGCATCCTGGCCCTGAGTATTACCTTTCCCGCCGACGATCCTCAGCTCGGTGACGAGCTCAAGAGGATCGGGCGACTCCTTGACGGTGAGGCCAAGCTGATCGTGGGAGGTCGCTCCGCCCGCGGATACGGCGCGGCTCTGAACGAAATCGGCGCGGTGCGTTTGAACAACCTGGCCGAGCTCCGCAGGTATCTCAACGAGATTCGCGCACATTCCCAACCGTCCTCCGGCGCGGGAGCTACTCGAATCCGTTGACCTTCACGCGTGATCTCGATCGTCGGCAGAACGACCCGGAGGGCCGACGCTGGATCTTCGTTCCCTACGACCAGCTCAACGACCACATCGGACCTCTCTCTCGAGAAGACCCGAAGGATCTCGGGATCATCGTCGTCGAAAGCCCATGGAAGGCCTCGCGGCGTGCGTACCACAAGCAGAAGCTCGCGCTCGTCCTCGCCAACCTCAGGCATTTCGCGCTGGAGCAGGCCGCTCGTGGAGTCGCCGTCCGACATGTCGTCGCCCAAGGTCCCTACCACTCGGCGCTCGAGCCACTCACGGAGAAGCTGGGCACAAGGGCGACGGTGCGCGTCATGGCGCCGGCCGAGCGCGAGCTGCGCGCCGATCTCCAGCCCTTGTTCGAGACCGGTTCCCTGGAATGCGTTCCGCACGAAGGATGGCTGACAACCCGGGATCAGTTCGAGCGCAGTCGGAAAGGGAGATCATCCGGCTGGAGGATGGACTCGTTCTATCGCCTGGTACGGCGTGAGACCGGAATTCTCATGGACGGCGGCAAGCCGGTCGGCGGCAAGCTGAGCTTCGACGCCGACAACCGCCTCAAGTGGTCGGGCGATCCGCCCGCACCCGACCTCCCGTCCTTCGGGCTCGACCCGATCAAGGAAGAAGTAGGCGACCTCGTCGAGGACCGTTTCTCGGATCATCCGGGCACCCTCGACCTGTCGGTGCTTCCGGGAACCCGAGAGGATGCCGAGACCCTGTGGAGCTGGGCAAAGCGGCATTGTTTGCAGTTCTTCGGCCCCTACGAAGACGCCATGTCGACCCGCTCGACGAACCTGTTCCACACGCGGATTTCTTCCCTGATGAATCTCCACCGAATCCTGCCGGGTCGCGTCGTCGAGGAGACCCTCGAGCTCGACCTTCCGCTCTCGAGCAAGGAGGGGTTCGTCCGTCAGGTGCTGGGGTGGCGCGAGTTCGTGCACCACGTTCACGACGCAACGGACGGGTTTCGCGATCTGCCGCCGGGAGGAGCGCCCGTGGGCGAGAGTCCCGCCGACGGGGGGGCGGCGCCGTCCTTCCTCGGCACCGATCAGCCGCTGCCTCCGGCTTTCTGGGGGGCCGAGTCCGGTCTGGAGTGCCTGGACCGCGTCGTCGCGGCCGTGTGGTCCGAGGGCTACAGCCATCACATCACCCGCTTGATGGTGCTCTCCAACCTCGCGACTCTTCTCGATGTCTCGCCGCGTGAGTTGACCGATTGGTTCTGGGCGGCGTACACCGATGCGTACGACTGGGTCGTCGAGCCCAACGTGCTGGGCATGGGCACCTTCGCGCTCGGCGACCTGTTCACCACCAAACCGTACATTTCGGGCGCGGCCTACATCGACCGCATGAGTGATTTTTGCAGCGCGTGCGCTTTCCATCCGAAGAAGAACTGCCCGATCACCCGCCTGTACTGGGGGTTCCTGGCGCGCCACCGCAAGCGGCTCGAGGACAACCCGCGGCTACGCGTTCCGCTGGCGTCGTTGAACCGTCGCAGTCCGGACAAGCGTCGCGGCGATCGCAAGATCTACGAAACGGTCCGTGACCGCCTGGCGCAGGGCGAACGCCTCGACCCGAGCGTGGACTGAGACGCGGCGTCATCCCGCGCCGAACCGACCGGCTGTCCCCATACCGGTACCCGATCCGCTATCCTTCCCGCCGCAGCTTGCTCAACCAGTGTTCCATCTGGCGGCCGGCCGCCTCGCGTCCGCCAAGGCCAAAGGACAGCGCCACGGCGACGGCCACCGCGCCCAGCGTCAGGCCGAAGGCGAGATTGACGATGTCGTCGGCAATTCCCATGGCCCGCAGTCCCATGGCGAAGACCAGACCGAGAATCGCGTAGCGCACCAGGCCGGCGAACAGCGGAGAGCTCGCACCGCTGAGTCCGCGGACCGCGCCGTGGGCGAGATTCGAGATCCACAGACCCACCGCGATGATCACCACGCCCAGCAGAACCTGTCCGCCGAACTCGATGAAGGTCGCGACGAGATCGGCGACCTGGCTGAAGCCCAGGCGATTGGCGGCCTCGACGCTCGCGAACACCATGGCGAAGAACACGATCAGCGTGCCGACAAACTTGGAAAGCGAGGCTCCGCCGGGAAACACCTTCTCGATACCGAGCTTCGCGGGAATCTCGTCGAAGCCGAGGCCGCCGAGCATGGACGTGGCCAGGCCGGCGACGAACCGCGAGACGAAGAACGCGGCAGCGATGATCACGGTGGCCGCGAAGACCTGCGGGATGGCGGTCATGAAGCTCGCGAGCATCTGCGTCGCCGGCCCCGAGATCGCCTCGATTTGCAGCGCGTCGAGGGCCGCGATCAACGCCGGAACCAGCACGAAGACGTAAACCACGATACCGATCAGCTTCGACAGCGACAGGCCCTCGCGAAGGCCCGCGCGGTGGCCGAGCCCGTCGAAGCCGGTGGCCGACAGCAGGCTGGTCACCAGATCCCGCAAAAGCTTCGCCACGAACCACCCGATCAGCCCGATCGCGATCGCGGCGAAGATATTGGGAACCATCGTCAGGAATTCATCTGCCATGCCCTGCATCGGGATCAGCAGGCCTTGGAGTCCGAGCGCGCCCAGGATGCCGGGCAGGAACAGCAGGATCACCAGCCAGTACAGCACGTTGCCGAGACTCTCGCTGACGGGACGCATGCCGGCTTCGGCGCTGAGCTTGTCGTCGAGCTTGGTCGCCGCCAGCCCCTTGGTGGTAACCCGCCGCAGAATAGCCGCGAGAATCCATGCGAACAGAGCCAGCAGACCCGCGCCGGCGACCCGAGGCGCGTAGGCGAAGACCTGATCCACCAGGGACTCCAGCGGTCGGGAGACCAGGTGCAGCTCGAGGGCGTTGAAGAAGGCGATCAGCACCAGCAGGAGGATGACGTAGTACGCCCCGGTGGCGACGCCACTCTCGAGGTTGACCTCCTTGCCGGTGCTGGAGCGGAACCGCTCGTTGAGTTTGGCCAGGCCCGAGGTCTTCCTGACGCCGGCGCGCACGATGAGCGCCACGAACCAGCCGATCAGCAGGATCGCCAGCGCACCCAGAATGCCCAGGACGTTACTGCCGAACGCCGCCTGCACGGACTCCCAAAGTGCTGTAAAGTCCATCATCTCCTCCTTCCTGCTACGTTCGAATCTGTTCTCCCGATTGGAATCCTACAGTACCCTGGGAGAACGACGGCGGAGAACCGACATGAAGATCACCTTTCACGGCGCCGCCCGAGAAGTCACCGGATCCTGTCACCGGGTCCAGACCGGGGATGGGACCGTGCTACTCGATTGCGGCATGATCCAGGGTGGCCGTGAGCGCCACGAGCGCAACCGCGAGCCCTTTCCGTTTGCCGTCGATCGGGTCGACGCCGTCGTTCTGAGCCACGCCCACATCGATCATTCCGGGCGCTTGCCCGTGCTGGTCAAGGCCGGGTACCGTGGTCCGATCTTCGCCACCGAGCCCACCGTGAAGCTGTGCGAGATCCTGCTTCCCGACTCGGGGCGGATCCAGGAAGAAGACGCACGCTGGAAGATCAAGCGTTTGAAGAAGAAGGGTGAGGCCCACGAGTGGGTCCGGCCGCTGTACACCGAAGACGACGCCATGGCAGCGCTCGAGCGCTTCGTTCCGGTGCCGTTCGACGAGCCGCACGATCTGGGCCCGATCGGGTCGGTGAGCTTCGTCAAGGCGGGGCACATCCTGGGTGCCGCGATCGTCGATCTGCGTCTCGGCGACGACGCTCAACGTCTGACCTTCTCGGGAGACCTCGGGGTGGAGGGAGCCCGTCTGATGGGCGCTCCACAGGCGGTCGAGTGTCCCGAGTTCTTGCTCATGGAATCGACTTACGGAGACCGCTCCAGGGAGGAGACCGGCGATCGCACGGAGATTCTCCACCGCATCATCGAGGCGACGATCGATCGCGGAGGCAAGGTCGTCATTCCTTCGTTCGCGGTGGGACGCACGCAGGCAATCCTCGCGCGCATCAACGACCTGGTCGAGAGCGGTAAGCTGTCAGGCGTTCCGGTCTACGTCGACAGTCCCATGGCGGCCGCCGCGACTCGGGTGTTCGAGCTGCACCCGGAAGCCTACTCCGAGGAAGCCCGTCGGCTGTTGCGCCTCGGCGATCAACCGCTGGAGTTCCCGGGACTGCGGATCACCTCGAGCGTGGAGGAGTCGATCGCCATCAACAAGTCACGGACACCCTGCGTGATCATCTCCGCTTCGGGGATGTGCACGGCGGGCCGGGTGAAACACCATCTCAAGCACAACATCTCGGACCCGAACAGCACCGTGCTCTTCGTCGGCTACCAGGCGCGAGGCACACTGGGTCGGGTGATCCAATCCGGCACCGATCCGGTCCGGATCTTCGGCGAGTGGTATCCCGTGCGCGCGCGGATCGAGACGATCGAGGGCTTCTCGGCCCATGCCGACCGCGAGGAGCTGCTGGCGTGGTTCGAGTCCCTGGGGGGGCCGCCTCGCCGGACGTGGATCGTGCACGGCGAGGAGGACGCCGCCGAGAGCCTTGCCGAGGCGCTCGCGTCGCAATTCGGCGCGAAGGTGGACGTCCCACACAAGGACCAGACCTTTTCCCTGGGTTAGACTGTCGGTGAGTCAGGTGAGCCCGGTGACGGTATCGACCGCCGGCCTGGGTCCCGCCTACTTCTGCTTCCAGCTTCCATCCGGCATCTGGATCCAGTCGCCGCGTCGCGCCGCCTCGCGAAGCGTGGATGCATAGGTCGTTCGGATCTGAGGTATCTGTGATGCGTCCACGTTCTTGGCTGCAGCGATTTCCTTGAAGAGCTGCTCGCGGTCGGCGTTCTCGGCGCGCACCAGCTTCTGGACGTCGGCCCGCGCCTTGAGATCGGACAACGAGTCGAGACTGCGCACCTCGAGAAGCGCCTCGTTGTTCTCGCCGATGACGCCGAGCGACTTGTACTCGTTGACCTGTTGCAGTCGCGCCGCGCGGGACTCGATGATCTTCCGGACCGCCGGGTTGCTGATCTCGGGATCGGGCACGCTCTGGGCATAAGCGGGCGTCACGCCGAGCAGAGCATCGAGAAGGCCGGACGAGGACGGCTGCGGTTCTTCGATGGTCTTGTCCTCGGATGGCTCGCTCTCCTCGGAGGAGGCCTTTGCGGCTTCCTCTCGGACCTGCTCCTCGATTTTCTTCGACAGATCCTTGATCTCGGCCTCGGGGAAATAGACGTTGATGGTCACGCACGCGACCAGACCGAGGACGCAGGCGCCAAGAAGAACACCCATGGACTTGCTGGTCTTCATTTCACTCTCCCATGGCCAACGCGGTACGTGGCCGGCGAAGACGACTCCAGTGTATCGCGCTTCAGCGCGGAGCGGTCGTGGACACGTCCAGGTTCCGCGCACGTCGCAGCATGGTCTGGAACGAAACGGACTGTCCGGGGGCGACGTTGACGATGTCGATGGGGAACGGCAGCCGACCCTTGATGAACAGCTCGCGCCGGCCCCGCCGCTCGGTTCCCCGGAGGAGGAAAGCGTCGTTGCGGAGCGACATCCGGACGCCGATCTTCGAGTAGGTGAAGGTGTCGAAGAACTTGTGAAGGCCACGATCGAGGGCCGTCACCTTTCCCCCGGTTCCCAGGATCACGATGTTGTTGACGGCCTTGACGTTGATCTTCTGCGAGATCCCCTTCGTCTTGATCGTTTCGATCTCGGCTTCGAAGCGGACCGGGATTCCCCCGAACAGCTCGCAGTCTCGAACCTCCCCCCGTGCCACGCCGTGGATCGCGCCGAAGTCGAACGCCCGCGTGATGTCGAGGAGGTCGATGTCGCTGAATGCGGCCGAGAACTTCAACTTCGGGAAACGCGACAGGAGGTTCTCGCCCGAGATGTCGCTAACCTCGACGGTGCCGCCGAAGACCGAGATCTCACCTCCGCCGTCGACCAGCAATCGGGCATTCGTGATGCTGACGCGCGGGAAATAGCCGTCCAGCTCGCCGTCCACCGGAAAGCCGCTCAGGGCCCCGGTCAGTGCACGCAGGCTGAGCTTGTCGAGCCGAACCGAGGATTCCAGGCGCCTCTCGGCGCGCGTCGTCTTCGCCAGGGTCAGCCGCTCGAGATTCAGAGTGCCGCCCATCAGGGGAATCCGGAGCGGTTGCTCGAGACCGACGGAGTCCGCGCGAACGGTGAGGTCCGTGGACGTCGGGGGAAACCCGATGCCCCCGAGTGACAGGGCATCGAATCGCAGGCTGCCCGTTCGTTCCTCTCCGCTCAGCGGGCGCGTGCCGTCCTCGGCGGGCGGGCCCCAGACCAGCTCGAACGGCAGGCCCAGCTGCAGGCCCTCGACACGCGTGTCGCCCTCGAGGCCGCGCATGTGAAGATCGCTCACCTCCAGGGCGCCGGCGGCCGTTCGTCGGTCTTCGGATGCCACGCCGTCCAGGCGGAAGTGCAGGGTGCCCGCTCCCTCGATCCGGTCGAGGTACGGAACGCTCTCCGCGAGCGGGGTTCGCGCGTAGCGCTCGAAAAACGCGCCGAGGTCGGGAACCTCGACGACCAACCCGTACGTCAGATCCGAGCCCGACGGCCCGGGGCTCTTTGTCTCGGCCGATTCAGGTCCGCCGCGGGGCCGGTCCGCCCCCGAGTCGAGCCGGCCGACGACCCGTACCCCCTCCGGCAACGCCCATTCCAGCTCGCTCGTCCAGGCCCCGTCACCAAGCTGCGCGGTCAGCTTCATGTCCGACGTCACGGCGCCGAAATCACCGAATACCGCCCCCCACAAGAGCAGCGCGCCGCCCAGGCGACCGTGGGCCTCGACGGTAGTCGATTCGCCGGGCAGCCCACGAGCGAGCGAGATCTCCCATTCGGAGTCGGGTCCCTGCACGACGCGCGCGCCGTCTTCCGAGCTGAACCCGAGCTCCTTCATGAGAAGATCGCCGCGGGCGATCCACCCTCCGTCGGCGCTCAACACGCCCTCGAACGCGCCTCCGACGGCGCCCTGAAGCGCGTATTCCGAAGCGAGATCGGCGATCCACGGCCGCGCGAGCTCTCGCAGCCGCTTAAACGTCACAGCTTCCGCGCTCACTCGGCCGACGACCCTCTCCGCGGCCCGCGGGTCCCAGCGGCCCGAAAGGTCCAGGCGGGTCAAGTTCGCGGCCTCGACGGTCGCCGCCGCGACGCGAGCCGTTCCGGCTCCCGGGTCCACCTCCCCGCGGGCGTCGATCGTGAGGCGCATCGGGTCCAACGGAGGGACGGCCAGCTCGCCCGTCGCGCGAACCGGACCCACCGCGATCCGGGTCTCTCCGGGAGAACGGCCGAAGCCGGCTTCGCACGAGACGTCGTGGACCGCCCACGCGGGCACGGCCGCCTCGCCGCCTTGCTCGGCCGCCGCTTCTACGGAGTCGAGCCACAGGGTTCCCACCACGAACGGGTCGGCGAGAGCGCCCCGAAGGCTGCCGGCGCCTCGCGCCCGGCCCCGAATCGTCATCCGATCGGGAAGCGTCGTGCCGATCTCGGCACCCAGGTTCGCGAGACGGTCGAGCTCCGCGCCGCTCCAGCTCCAAGTCAGGGTCGCGGTTCCGCCGCTCTCTGAGGCGGCACGGCCCCGGGCCGTCATCGTGCCCAGGTCCGCGGTCGCGATCGCCGCGCGACCGTCGAACGCCACCGACGGACCCAGCGACAGCTCCCCGTCGAGCGACACCCGCGTCGGAAAGAGACGCTCCGGAACCGGCGTATCGCCTACGCTCCCTTCCGTCCTCGATAGGCTCAGGTCCGCCCGTGTCGCGCCCGTCAACGTCGGGCTCCTCAGGTCGAGGTCACCCGCGACCGAAAGGACAGGGCCAAAAACGGCAACCCGATCCGGTCGAACGGAAAGGACGATCTCCGGCGAGGATGCTCGAAGGTCGTACGCGAGCATCAGCGGTCCGTCCTCCGGCACGGGCCAGGCGGTCTCGCCTCGAGCGCTGAAGTCGACGCGCCGGGTGCGGACGGCTCCGTCGGCGCCGGATGCCTCGAAGCGCCGACACCAGCCCTTCGATTCGCAGATCAGGCTCGCGCCCTCATCGCCACGAACGTCGACGTCCGCCGTCCCCTCCACCAGCCAGCCGGCAGGGAGAACGGGAACGAATCCGAGAGCGGTCTCGATCTCGACGCCACGCAGCTTCGCCTCGACACGCTTCATGGCGAACGTCTCCACGTCGAGCTCCGCCCGCAGGCTCGCCGACGCGATACCCGGTACGCTCGGTCGCGCCTCCACCCGCACGATTCCGAGACGATCGTCACGCTCGGCCGAGGCCTCGAGGGAAAGGCCCTGAAGGCGGATCGACCGCTCTGCCCTGACGATCGTGGTCGCTTCCGACGTCGCCCTGACGTCGATGAGACGCCCCGCGTCACGCGCCTCCACCGACATCTCGAACGACTCCACGCCCAATCCGACACCGCCCAGGGCGGCTGCGCCCGGAGCCGAGTCGTTCGGGGTCGGTCGCATCAGGGACACCAAGGGGGAAAACCCGAACCCGTCGGAACGGAGTGAAAGCGTCCCGTGCACCCGGTCACCCACCTCGGCGAACGACGCCGTGAACTCGAATCGCGCCTCCTCTCGCTCGCCCCGCACGGTGATCTGCCCGTCCCGGACGTCCAAACGCCCGACAGAAACCTCGCCGGCTTCGTGCGCCTCGAGAGAAAGCGTCGAAGGGCTCAATCGAATCTCGACCCCCGAGAACAGTAACGATTCGAAACGGCCTTCGCCGGCGAGGCGCGGCGAGGACGCGACGTCCAGTCTCTCGATCTGCAGCGACTCCAATCGCGGCTCGGACTTCATGCGCCGCACGCGGAGGTCGCGCAGAACGAACTCCCGGCGGCCCGCGATCTCGAGCCGCCCGAGCCGGACCTCGGCCCCGAGCCGCTCCGCCAGGATGCGCTCCACGTAGCGCCTGGGGAGGTTCCGCGCGAGCCACAGACCGCCGCCCCCGACCAGCAGCAGGGCGAGAATCGCCCCCAGGACCCGGCGAAGCCACCGCCTCGGCTTTCGGTCCGAGCTCATGACGTCTCCGGTTGCTTCGCCCCGGGCTACTCCGGCTTCTTTGTCTGGATTCGCTTCAGCTCGACCATTCTGCCATCGTTCGGGTTGAATGCATCGGGGCGGGAGCTGCCCGGCGTGGGGGCCGCGAGGACAATCGACTTTCCGTTCAGACGGAAGATGCCCTGACTGGTCATGCCGCGATAGCTGCAGCGGCAGTTCTCGATCATGAAATCGATCTCGGCCGGATCCCTGTCCGGGCGCAGGCGGATCTGTCCCTCGTACCAGTCATCGGGGCCGAGCACCCCGCGGAAGCGCTGCTCTTGGATGTCGATCGTCCAGGCCTTCGATCCATATTGATAGGCCTGCCAGGAACCCTGGAAAGGCTGGAGTATCTCCGCGGTCTGCGCCGGGAAGCTCGCGGCAGGCTCGGGCGCCGGGGCGACCGGAGCCGGATCCGTCCGGGACACCACGGGCTGGTGCTCGCCCACCGCGGGGGGCGAGGCGGCGACGGTCCCGACGCCGTACCAGCCGTGATGACCGGCCGGTCGTGTGGCCTCGTCGATCTCGATCGTCCAGCGCCGTTCGGAGCCGCGGCCGCCGATTCGAGCCTCGCCGCAGGCGGGTGCGCAGATCCATGCGCTTCCGCCCGCGTGGGACACGTTCAGGGAGGTCAACCCCTCTATGCCAAGGGTCTGGCTCAAGAGATAGCCCATCGGCTCGTAGTCCGGGCTTCTTCTGCTGCCCTTCGTGATCCGACTGTGGAGATTGCCGGTCAGCACGATGTGCATCGTCTCGGGGGACGCCTCGATACTCGCTGCCAGGTTGGCGGCCATGGCTCGCTCGCGTGCCTGGCCTCCGCCGGGAGGCTGGGCATCAAACAAGGCAACACTTACGGAGTGGCCTTTGCGCCGCAGTCGAGCCAGCGCGTCCAGCAAGTCAGCCATGGCCCGGCTGGTACGTCCGTCCTGGTAGCCCTGCTGCCACAGCGAGCCCGACAGGAGGTCCCGGCGGTCGGACGGCTCTCCCGCTGATTGAAAAAACGTCTCGATGTCGCTCCTCGCGGCGGGCGAAAGCTCGAGCGCCACGACGACGTCCAGTCCTGCTCCCGCCGCGTGACAGGCGACGTCCCCTGTGAAGGCCGGACTCTCCACCGTGCCGTGGAGCTCTCCCAACAACAGCACCCGTCCGGGTGCCAGCAGCGCCTGGATCCCTTCGATCGGTTCGCAGCCGGACGATGCCGGGGTGGCGCAAGCGAGCAGGCAGACGACGCCCAAGGCCCGCACTGCACCACGCATTCGACAAGAGATCATGGATTCTGCCTCGCCAATCCAGTCTAGTCGGCCGGGGGCGACGCGCCACCGGAAGGGGCTCGCGTACGGCCTATCGCGTCGATTCAGAGGCGCACCGCAGGCCGTCGTCGCCTACCGCGACCAGTCCTCGATGGCGAGCCCTTCGAGCCCCTCGAAGTGACGGGGGTTGAGCGTCGCCACCACGAGACCGGAGCTCTTGGCCGTGGCCGCGATCAGCAGGTCGACTACGGGCCGGGGCTTGCCGACACGGATCAACGGCCCGGCCAGCGACGCATACGTACGCGCGACCGCGTGCGTGAAGTCGAGCACCGCCAAGCGTCCCTCGAGCAACTCCCCATAGCGGTCCCACAGGGCAGGGGAGTCCTTGGCCTCGAGACCCTGCAGGACCTCGGCCTCGCACAGAACCGAGACGCACAGCGCCGAGTCACCGAGTGCCTTCCAGCGGGCCACGACCGCCGGAGCGGGTTTCTTGCGGAGGGGCTGGCAATAGACCGATGTGTCGAGGAGATGGCTGATCGCCACGGTCATTCATCCAGTGGGGAGGCGGGAACCTCTCGGCTGCGCTCCGGAAGATCGAACTCTTCCTTCATCTTCCCCCGACGCGCGATGTACTCGGCGCGATCTTCCCAGACCGAGGACCGATCGACTTCCGCGGGCTCGATCTTCACCAGGGGTTTCCCGCGCCGTGTGACCACGACGCTCTCACCGCTCCGCGCGACCTGCTCGCAGATCTCGGAGAGCTTGGCCTTGGCTTCGAAGATCCCGACGGTTCTCATGTCATGAATATACTAGTTGACTGGTTTGTTGACAACCGAACGGCGGCCGTAGAACAGGTCGTCGAGCCACAGGGCGGCGCGGCGGGCGGCACCCGAGCGACGGATCGCCCCGCGTACGACATTGTGGGCGAGGTTGTCGGGGTGGGAGTAGGGGCAGACCGTCATGCACAGGCCGCAGTCGGTGCCGATGGCGTTCCAGTAACGGAAGCACGAGTCCGCGTCGATCGCCCAGCGATGGCCACCGTCGATCGGGGTGCGATCGTCGCACGGGATCGAGCGGCTCGGACAGACGGTCGCGCACTTCTTGCACACCGTGCAGAAGTCGATAACGGAGACATCGTCGGTCGGCACGTCCGTCTCGAGCGGTAAGTCGGTCGTCACCACGCCGATCCTCACCCGCGGACCGAGACCCGGCGTCATCAGGATCCCGATGCGGCCGATCTCGCCGAGCCCTGCATCCCGCGCGACCAGCGGCGCGATGACACGGTAGTTGCCGTCGATGTGCGCGCGCGCCGGGTAGCCCAGACCGCGGATCGTCGAGGCGACCTGGACCGCGATCTTCGCCGACTCGACGTACTGCCGTGCCGACTCGGCCACCACCGGCGCCTCCGGAGCGCACCGCATCGCGGCAAAGTCCATCTCCACCGTGAACGCGATCGCCCAGCGGTGATCGAGCCGGACCTCTTCCCCCCAGGTGCCGGTGCCCCGTCCCACGTGGGTGTAGATGTGATGAGGCCGAAGCTCCGCGACGCCGACGTCCCGCGCCCCGAGGTGAAGGGCGAGGCGTTTGACGATCGCGGTCATTTCCGGCGCCGGTCGCTCGCGCCGGGAAGGCGCCACCGCTCCGTCGACCTCCTCTCGCAGCGCATCGCACACGTCGAACGATGCCTTGGCGGTGGCGAAGACGACGGGGTCCGCCTTGGCCGCATCGAGCGAGAGAAGGCCGGGCAGCGATCGCGTCCGATCGTCACCTTCCTTGTTCTCCGGCCGCATGGCGTAGTAGGTCTCGTACTCCGGGCTTCCCGGCCGAAGGCGCGCTCGGGCGAACATGATGTCCCGCTCGTCGACGCGTCGGTCGGGGTGGCCGTTCCCCGGACGGGCAACTCCGATCGGCAGCAACCACAGGACGACGGCGACGAGAGCCACGCTTGCCACCACGGCCAGCACGCCCAGCCGCACGGCGAGCGGGAGCGTGACGGCCACGATGAAGGGGAGAGAGCCCGCCACGGCGAGAAGGGCCGCGATCCGGGCCGCGCGCGGCTCGCGCTCCCGCACCGAGACCACCCACAAGCCCGTCAGCCCGGTCAGGATCGCGATCCCGACGAGCACCAGAGCGAATGCGGTGGCAGCGTTAAGGCTCATGGTTACATGAACTTATAGGAAATTGGCGGTGGGGCCCGCGTCAAATCATACAAGCGACCAAAACGGTCCAGTGCATTCCTACTCCATCCGGAGTCAGGCTGGCACTATGAACAGGGAGAAATATGGTCAACAAAAGACTCTGTATCGTCCTTCTCGCTTTCCTTATTGCCTTGGCCACCGCCGTTGGTGCCGCCGACTGGCCGCAGTTTCGCGGCCCCGACCGCGACGGGACCTCCGCCGAGACCGGCCTGCTTCGCCAGTGGCCCGAGGGCGGTCCGGAGGTCCTGTGGTCGACCGAGGTCGGCCAGGGGTACTCGGCCGCCGCCATCCACGGCGGCAAGGTCTACTTCAACGACTACGACGAAGCCACCTACGAGTTCCTCGTCCGCTGCCTGACCCTCGACGAGGGCAAGGAACTGTGGCGCTTCAAGGAAGAGCGGCGGATTCGACCGAACCACGGCATCACCCGCGCCGTGCCGGCGACCGACGGCAAGTACGTCTTCACCATGGATCCCAAGGCCGTGCTCCACGCCCTCGACGCCGAAACGGGCAAGGAGCTGTGGCGCAAGAACTTCGTCAAGGACTACGGCAGCAAGATCCCGCCGTGGTACAACGGCCAGAACCCGCTGATAGAAAAGGACAAGGTCATCGTCGCCCCCGTGGGTGCCTCGGCCCTGATGGTGGCCCTGGACAAGGCGACTGGAAAGGAGCTGTGGACCACGCCGAACCCCGAAGGCTGGATGCTGTCCCACGCCTCGCCGATGCCGGCGAAGCTCGGCGGCGTCGATCAGTACCTGTTCAGCGTTCTGCAGGGGACGGTCGGAATCTCCGCCGCCGACGGCAAGCTCCTGTGGCACTTCCCCTTCAAGTTCAACGTTTCGGTCTCGCCGTCGCCGCTGGCGATCGATGACGAGCGCGTCTACATCACGGCCGGCTACGACAGCGGCGGGGCGATGTTCCGCGTCAAGCGCAACGGTGAGACCTTCACCACCGAGCAGATCTTCGGCCACGCCGCCGACGAGTGGAACTCGGAGGTCCAGACCCCGATCCTCTTCGAGAAGCACCTCTTCGCCGTGGGCAAGAAGAGGCGAGGGCTGTTCACCTGTGTCGATCTCGAGGGCAAGGAGGTCTGGAACAGCGACGGCCACGCCTATTTCGGGCTCGGCTCGTTCATCCTCGCCGACGGCATGTTCTTCATCCTCGAGGGCAAGACCGGGATGCTTCGCCTGCTCGAGGCGAGCACCGAGGGCTACAAGCAGCTGGCCAGCGCCCAGATTCTCGGTGGCCACGACGTCTGGGCTCCGCCGGCGCTCTCCGACGGCAAGCTGGTGATTCGCGACTTCGGTCGCATGGTGTGCCTCAAGGTCAAGTGAGATGGCCGACGAGACGACCGTTATGGAATTCGAAGCCGGTCGCAGCATAGGCGGCAAGGGATCCGCCGACCACCAGTTTGCCGAGGCCCTGCGCGGGATCGCCGTCAGCCCCGACGGCCGGATCTGGGCCGTCGGCGACTCGGAAGTCAAGGTCTTCAACAAGGAAGGCGAGCTGCAGGACCGCTGGAAGACCGCCCTGCCAGGTTACAGCGTGGCCGTCGACGACCACGGTAGGGTGTGGGTCGGCGAGTGGGAGCAGGTCGAGATCTTCGGTCCCGAAGGTGATCCCGTCGACACCTGGACGGGAGCCGGTCGGCTGGGTCTGGTGACGGCCATCGACTTCGGTGCCGAGGACGTCTTCCTCGCCGATGCCAGCGCCCGCTGGATCCATCGTTACGATCGCGAGGGCAAGTTCCTCAACGACATCGGCGACAGGCACCGCAAGGGCGGCTTTCACATTCCCAACGGGGTCGTCGATTTCGCCGTCGACGACAAGGGCATCGTCCACGTCGCCAACCCGGGGATGCACCGCGTCGAGCGCTACACCGCCGATGGCGAGCTCCTGGGGCACTTCGGCCGCTTCGACGGTCAGGACCCGGCGGGCTTCCCGGGCTGCTGTAACCCGACCAACGTGACCCTCGATGCCTCGGGCCGCGTGATCGTCAGCGAGAAGGCCGGGCCGAGGGCCAAGGTCTACGACCCCGAGGGACGGCTGTTGACGGTGGTCTCCGACGATTCCTTCGATCCCGCCGCCAAGAACATGGATATCGCGGTCGATGCCGGGGGACGGATCTACGTCGTCGACACCGTACGACTGGAGATCCTGGTCTTCGTTCCGAAGGACGAGGGAGCCAGCGGGTGAGCGAGAAGTACACGCGTCGAGAGGTACTGGGTCACGTGGCGCGCGGCACCGCGCTGGCGGGCCTCGCCGGCACGGCCGCCATCCTGTGGACCAAGGCGAACAAGACCTACGCGTGGACGATCGATCCCAACCGATGCCTCGACTCGAAGCTCGGCGTGGTCAACGTCGAGTACTGCGAGCTGTGCGCGACTGAATGCGTCTTGACGCTTTCGGCCGTGCGCGCGGTCAACGAGTTCTCCAGGTGCGGCCGGTGCTACGTCTGCCCGGCGTACTACAAGATCACCAGCGCCGTGGGGCCCGACGGGCTCCCCACCGAAAAAGTCTGTCCCCGGGATGCCATCAAGCGCGAGGCGATCGGCTGGATCGATCCCGACGATCCTGCCAACAACTTCTACGAGTACATCATCGACGAGGAGAAGTGCAACGGTTGCGGCCGCTGCGTGCTGGAGTGCAAGGAGCCCGCGGGCCTGGGCTCGATCAAGCTCGAGGTGCGCCACAACGTCTGTCTCGACTGCAACCGCTGCTCGATCGCCATCGCCTGTCCCGAGGATGCCTACGAGCGCGACGAGCCGTCGGCGACTTAAGGCCATGCGCACGCTCGCGCGACTGGCGCTGCTTCTCGTTCTCGCCCTGAGCGCCGCCCCGGCCCTCGCACAGCAGATCGACTACGAGCGCCAGGTGGACGTCGCGCCGAATGAAGAGGCGGTCGGAGAGGGCTACGTCACCCCCGAGGTTCAGCGTCCCCGGCCTCGCGCGGCGATGTGGCGCACCGTCGACGTGGTCCTCCTGGCCCTCGCGATGGGCGTGGCAGCGTGGCTCGCCCTCTGGCGGCGCAAGCGTGCCTGGCTCGTGGTTGTCAGCATCGCGTGCGTCGGCTACTTCGGCTTCTTCCGCGAGGGCTGCGTCTGCCCGATCGGCTCGATCCAGAACGTCACTGTCGGACTGACCGATCCGAATTACGCCGTTCCCTACTACGTGATCGCGATTTTCGTGCTGCCGCTTGCCGTTGCGCTGTTCTTCGGGAGGGTCTTCTGCGCGGGCGTCTGTCCCCTGGGAGCGATCCAGGAGCTGATGACCCTCAAACCGATCGAGGTGCCGCGCAGGCTCGACAAGGCCCTGGGCTGGCTCAAGTGGGTCTATCTCGGGCTGGCGATCTACTACGCGGTGCTCCCGGCGGTCGATCGCGACTTCGTCATCTGCCGCTTCGATCCCTTCGTGGGCTTGTTCCGGTTCACCGGTGCCGCGTGGCTGTTGATCGTAGGAGGGTTGTTCCTGGTGGCCGGCATCTTCATCGGCCGGCCCTACTGCCGCTGGCTGTGCCCCTACGGGGCGCTGCTGTCGGTCTTTTCTCGCTACGCCTGGAAGAGCTATTCGATCACCCCGGACCGCGAGCTCGACTGCGGCCTGTGCAACGACGCGTGCCCCTACGGTGCCATCGAGGAGCGACGCGCCGTACGCACGGATTGCTTCGCCTGCGGCCGGTGCTACCGGTCGTGTCCCGTCGACCACGCCGGCGACGAGACCGACAGGCGATCGGCGGCATGACGATGATGCAGCCGGAACGAAAGACGAGAATCGCCCTTGGCCTCGGCGTCGCGGCGGGCCTGACGGTGCTCGTCTGCACCTTCGTGCTGATCACCGACCACGTCGTCGCCGCGCGCAGCGCTCCGGCCGAGAAGGACCGCGTCGAGCGGCTCGCCGAGCAGGCCAAGACCGATCCCGCCGTTGCCGAGGTACTCCACAAGGAACGCGAGATCCAGACCCAGGCGTCGCTGGTGCGCAAGGCACGCGGCCGGTTCGCCGCGTGGATCCTGCTGGTTGCCGGCGGGGTCTTTGTCGCCGGCGGCAAGTGGTACATGTCGTACCGACCGCAGCCGCAACCGTCCCTGGACGAGCTGATCGCGGTACGATTCGCGCCTCCGACTCCCTCGGCGCAAAGACGGAAGAAGGCGCCGGCGGTCGCGGAGTCCGAGGTGGACGCCGGAATCGACCTCGGCTTCGTGGATGAGCTGGTGGAGAAGCTCGGCCGCGGCCGAGAGGCCGCCATCCCCATCCTGCAGGCGATTCAGAGCCACTACCGCTACCTGCCCGACGAGGCCCTGACGCGCGTCTGCGAGCGGACCGAGATCACGCCGGCACAGATCGCCGGCACCTCCAGCTTCTACGCCCAGTTCCGACGTTCGCCCGTCGGTCGCCACGTCGTGCGGGTATGCCACGGCACGGCCTGTCACGTTGCCGGGGCCGAGCACATCACCCAGGAGCTGCGACGCCACCTCGAGATTCCGCCCGGTGAAGACACCGACCCGCGGCGGCGGTTCACCCTCGACGCCGTGGCGTGTCTCGGTTGCTGCTCTCTGGCGCCGGTGATGATGATCGAGGAGGAGACCGCCGGCCACCTGACTCCGGCGAGCGCCCGCCAGGCGCTCGACGCGGTGGAGCCGGAATCATGAGCACGACCCCCCGCGAGATCGAGTTCCGTATCGGTCTCGGCTCGTGCGGGATCGCCAACGGGGCGCGGCCCGTGCACGAGGCGGTGCAGGCCGCGGTGCGCGAGGCCGGTCGCGGTGTGGTCAAGGCCGTCGGCTGCGGCGGCATGTGCCACCGCGAGCCCCTGGTCGAGGTCGTCGACGGCAACGGCGGCCACGCGGTCTACACTCACGTGACCCCCGAGATCGTGCCGAGCCTCGTCCGGCGCCACCTGCGCCCGAATGGGCTCCTCGCCCGGGCGCGATGGCTCGCCGCCGGGCTGACGACTCGGGATCCGGCCGAAGGCCCCAGCAAGGTAGCGAGGCCGGTCGTCGGGCGCGAGACGACAGCGTCCCCGCGGATCGTGCTGGAGAACTGCGGCATCGTCGATCCGCTCAGCATCGACGACTACATCGCCCGCGGTGGCTACGAGTCCCTGCGCGCGTGTGTGGAGGGCAGCACCCCGGAGAAGGTCATCGAGTCGATCTCGGCCTCGGGGCTGCGCGGGCGAGGCGGCGCGGGCTTTCCGACGGGGCGGAAGTGGTCCCTGGCCCGCAAGCAGCCGACTCCCAAGTACGTCATCTGCAACGGCGACGAGGGCGACCCCGGGGCCTTCATGGATCGCCTGATCCTCGAGTCCGACCCGCATCGTGTGATCGAAGGCCTGGCCATCTGCGCCTGGGCCGTCGGCGCCGAAGAAGGGTTCTTCTATATCCGCGCCGAGTATCCGCAGGCGGTTCGCCGAGTGCGGGAGGCCATCCGTCAGGCGGAAGAGCGCGGTCTTCTCGGCGACCGCGCGCTGGGACGCGACGTTCGCCTGCGCTTCGAGATCCGCGAGGGGGCGGGGGCGTTCGTGTGCGGCGAGGAGACGGCGCTGATCGCTTCCCTCGAGGGAAATCGCGGCATGCCTCGACTGCGACCGCCGTACCCGGTAGAGCGGGGTTTCCGCGGCCGCCCGACCATCATCAACAACGTCGAGACACTGGCCTGCGTGCCGTGGATCGTGCGCCACGGTGCGAGCGCCTTCGCCGCGCTGGGCACCGAGTCGAGCAAGGGCACCAAGGTTTTCGCCCTGGCGGGCAAGGTCCGTCACGGGGGCCTGATCGAGGTGCCCATGGGGATGACGATCGGCGAGATCGTCGAGGGCCCCGGGGGCGGCGTGCCCGAGGGCAGGACGCTCAAGGCCGTGCAGCTCGGTGGGCCGTCGGGCGGCTGCCTTCCCGCGAAGCTGTCCGATACCCCGGTCGACTACGAGGCCCTGACCGAGAGCGGCGCGATCATGGGCTCCGGCGGGCTCGTGGTGCTCGACGACCGCGACTGCATGGTCGATATTGCCCGGTATTTCCTGCGCTTTACCTGCCACGAGTCGTGCGGCAAGTGCACCTTCTGCCGCATCGGGACGCGGCGGATGCTCGAGATCCTCGACCGCCTGTGCGAGGGCTCGGGGCGTTCCGAAGACCTGGACAACCTTGAAGAGCTGGCCGACCGGGTCTCTCGCAACAGCCTGTGCGGTCTCGGGCAGACTGCGCCCAATCCCGTGCTGACCGCGCTGCGCTACTTCCGCGACGAGTTCGAGATCCACGTCCGCGAAAGGCGCTGCCCGTCAGGGAAGTGCATGTCCATGATTCATTACCGGATCAACGAGACCTGCATCGGCTGCACCCTGTGCGCCCAGGTCTGTCCGGTCAACGCCATCACGTACCGTCCGCACGAGCTGCACGACATCGACGTCGACCTCTGCACGCGCTGCAACATGTGCTTCGATGTTTGCCGGGACGGCTCCGTCGAGGTGATCTCGGGCGACGCGATCTGCGCCACCTCGCCTGTGGTCGACGAGAAGGTGGGCTGAGATGAGCGTGGTGACGCTGACGATCGACGGACGGGAGGTCACGGTCGAGCAGGGCTCGACGGTGCTCCAGGCCGCGCGTCGCCTCGGCATCACGATCCCGACCCTGTGCCTCGTCGAGGGCATCGAGCCCGTCGCGGCCTGCTACCTGTGCTCCGTCCAGGTCGAGGGGCAGAAAAGACTGTCGCCGTCGTGCGCCCTTCCGGCGGCCGACGGCATGGTGGTCGTCACCGACAGCGACGATGTCCGCGCGTCGCGCAAGATGGCGCTCGAGCTGCTGCTCTCCGATCACGCGGGCGACTGCATCGCCCCGTGCAGCGCTGGCTGTCCCGCCGGGCTCGACGTCTCGGGTTACGTCTACGAGCTCGCCAGCGGGAACGTCGATCGTTCGATGGAGGTGATCTACGACAGGTTGTCACTTCCGGGGACGCTCGGAAGGGTCTGCCCCCGGCTTTGCGAGGAGAGCTGCCGACGTTGCGACTGGGACCACGAGGGCCTGGCCATTGCGGCGCTTCATCGCTACGCCACCGACCGCAACCAGAAGGCGGAGAACCCGGCGGTTCCCCAGCCGGGCGAGCCCAGCGGGAAGAAGGTGGCCATCGTCGGCGCCGGGCCGGCGGGACTGACCGCGGCCTTCTACCTTCGCCGTCAGGGTCACGCCTGCACCCTGTTCGACGCGCACCCGAAGCCCGGCGGCATGCTGCGCTACGGCATTCCCGAGTACCGCCTGCCGAGGGCCGCCCTCGACGACGAGATCCGCGTGATCCAGCGCCTCGGCGCGACCTTCCGGATGAATGCCCGCTGGGGCACCGACTTCAGTCTCGCCGACCTGCAGCGCGACCACGACGCCGTCTTCATCGGCATCGGCGCCCAGCTCACCGGTGCCCTGCGCTGCGAGGGCGAGGATCTGGCGCTCTCCGGCCTCGACTTCCTTCGCGACGTGGCGAACGGCAATCCGCCGCAGCTCGGCCCACAGGTGGTGGTCATCGGCGGTGGAAACACGGCCATGGATGCCTCGCGCACCGCGCTTCGCGTGGGCGCCGACGTCCGGGTGCTCTACCGGCGGACACGGCGTGAGATGCCCTGCCTTCTGGAAGAGGTCGAGGGAGCCGAGCACGAAGGCGTCAAGCTCGATTTTCTCGTGGCGCCGGTTCGCATCGAGCGACTCGACAACGGAAACGGTCTCAGGGTCGTGTGCCAGCGGATGGAGCTCGGTGAGCCCGACGAATCGGGTCGTCGCCGTCCGGTTCCCATTCCGCGGTCGGAGTTCGAGGTCCTGTGCGACACGGTGATCGCCGCCGTGGGTCAGGCGGTCGAGCGCACGCTCGCCGAGAGCGAGGGCCTGAAGGTCACGGCCTGGGGACTGTGGGCCGATCCGCAGACCCTCGCCACCAACCTGCCGGGTGTCTTCGCCGGCGGCGACGCGGTGCTGGGCGCCGACGTCGCCGTGCGGGCGGTGGGGGCCGGGAGGGCCGCCGCGGCCTCGATCGATCAGCACCTTGCGAGCCGACCCGTCACCGGGCCCGAGGAATGGACCGCCGTCTCGATGAAGCCGATGGACGACGAGGAGCGTGCCGCCATCTTCCGCGAGATCGAGCAGTCCTCCCGGGTTGCGACGCCGACCCTCGACCTCGATCGTCGCCGGACGAGCTTCGACGAGGTCGACCTGGGCCTGGGCGACGAGCAGGCGTGGCGCGAGTCCCTGCGGTGCCTGTCGTGCAACTGCCGGAAGGCCGACGGCTGCACCCTCCGGAGGTACGCCACCGAATACCGCGCGGATCCCCTGCGCTTTCTAGGCCAGCGGCGCAGGTTCGACCAGGACACCTCGCACCCCGAGATCATTTATGAACCCGGGAAATGCATCATGTGCGACGCCTGCGTCCGGATCGCTGCCGAGGCGGGGGAGAAGCTGGGGCTGTCGATCCACGGTCGCGGCTTCGATGTCACCGTCGCGGTGCCGTTCGACCAGCCGTTGTCCGAGGGGCTGCGGGAAGCCGCGCGCCGCTGCGCCGAGGCTTGCCCCACCGGCGCCATTGCCCTGCGCACGGCTCGGTCGTGCGATCTCGATGCCTGCGGCGGCTGCCCTTTGGTGCCGGGCCCGCGCGGGTGATGACGTTGGCGTCGATTCCCTACCGAAGCGGTCTATTGCCGGCGCCCTACGCACGAGATAGCCGGTCGGCCGCCACCTATAATGCTCAACTCACTTTCAATTCAGGGGGAAGCAACCTATGAGCAAGTGGAACACCTTCGCGACGTCATGCGTGTGCATCACACTGCTGGTCCTTGCGGCCGGCGACCTCCAGGCCGAGGACGGCAAGGTCTACGGCGAGCCCCTCACGGGAACCGATACGATCGCGATCTCGGAGCTGCTCGACAACCCCGAGCCCTACCTGGGCGAGGTGGTCCGTGTCGAGGGCCTGGTGACCGCGGTTTGCGAGAAGCGGGGATGCTGGATGAGCCTCGCCGGTGACGAGGAGTTTCAGGAGCTCCGGATCAAGGTCGACGACGGCGTGATCGTCTTCCCGATGGAAGCCAAGGGCCGTAAGGCGGTCGCCGAGGGCGTCTTCACCAAGATCGAGATGACGTTGGAGCAGACGATCGCGTACCGTGAGCACCACGCCCAGGAGCACGGGGAAGAGTTCGACCCCTCGACGGTCACCGAGCCGATGACCTTCTTCCAGATCCGGGGTACCGGCGCGGTCATCCGTTGAGTCGACGCCCGAGGGGCGGCTGCGCAGCGGTCGGCACGTGAGCACCGGCGATCGGAGTCGGCGCCGGTTCCGGTGGCGGTACTGGAACAACGTCCTGCACCGGGACCTCGGTTACCTCGTCGTCGCCCTGACCATCATCTACGCGGTCTCCGGGATCGCGGTGAATCACGTCCACGACTGGAACCCGAATTACAGCATCGATCGGATCGAGCGGAAGATCGAGCCGATCGAGATCAGTGACCGGACGACGATGGTGGCCGAGGCCATCAGCCGGCTCGGGTTGCCGCAGCCGAACGAGTCGTTTCGTCCCGACCCCGCGACGTTGCAGCTCTTCTACGACGGTTGGTCGGTCGAGGTCCACGCCGTCGAGGGAGTTGCCCTCGAAGAGCGTCCCCGAGAGCGGATCGTCCTCCGCGACATGAACTTCCTCCACTTGAACCACCCCAGGGGCGTGTGGACCTGGGTGGCCGACGTCTACGCCTTCCTGCTGCTCTTCATGGCCGTCACGGGGATGTTCGTTCTGAAGGGGCGCCAGGGCCTGGCGGGTCGGGGGAAGTGGTTCATCTTGGCCGGCCTGGTGGTACCGCTGGCGTTCATCGCGTTGCGCTATTTGAACTAACCGCCGGCCTGCGTTTCTTCCGAAGTTGACGGCGGGGGCTATCCTACGTACATGAGTGTTTCACGGCCGACCTCGAGTGTGGGCGGCGGGGAGAAGGCATGAGGAAGTTGCTCGAGGCCGCGCGACTCGTGCTCGCGATCGTGCTGGTGGCCGGGCTCGCGCCGATGACGGTGGCTCAGGAGCTCGGAGCTACCGGCTCCAGCCAGCAGGCCGACGATCCCGACGACAGGACCGACGGTGAGGGCGACCGGGTCCAGCAGCGCCGCGAGTGGTTCTGGTCCAGCCGCAGCGCCGGCGTGGAGTCCTCGGTGGACGCCGCGGCTCGCTGGCGCGCCGCCGTGCTCGGAACGAAACAGGCCATCCAGGCCCAACGGGCGCGTCGCGGCTTCGGGATCGACTCGACCACCGATACCTGGGTCTCCAAGGGTCCTTCGCCGTCAGGCTTCGGCGGCTGGGCGTTCGGAGACATCTCCGGCCGGATCTCCGCACTGACCGCCGACTGGAACGGCGGCATCCTCTATATCGGCACCGCGTCCGGAGGGGTGTGGAAGTCCACCGACGACGGCGCGAGCTGGACCAGCATCTTCGATAACGCCGGAACGATGACCATCGGCACGGTCACGGTCGATCCCAACAGTCCGAGCACCCTGTGGGTGGGCACCGGCGAGAACAACCAGGGCTGCGAGTCGTACTTCGGCCTCGGACTGCTGCGTAGCACCGACGGCGGCGCGACCTGGGAGATCCGAAACGGCACCGGAGCCGCGACGCTCGAGGACCTCTCGAGCTTTGCGAGCGTCGACGTCGATCCCCGCGACTCCAACAAGCTGGTGACCGGCGGTCGCATCCGCGGTTGCACCGGCGGCGGCGCTCAGGCCGGGGCCATCTACACCACCGACGACGCCGGCATAACCTGGACCAACCGCCTCGATGGTGTCCAGGTCTACGAGATCCAGCGAGACCCGCAGATCCCCGACACGCTGTGGGCGGCCACCAACACGGGAATCCACATGTCCGCCGACAACGGCGTAACCTGGGCCCTCCAGACCAAGTCGAACCTGCCCAACGGCAACGTCGGTCGCAGCGAGCTCGCCATCGCTCCCAGCGACGGCAAGACGGTCTACGCGCTGTTCCAGGGCAGTGGGTTCTGGCGGACCACCAACGGCGGGAAGAAGTGGAGCCGGATGGCCTTCCAGGCCTGCGACGGGCAGTGTTCCTACAACATGGTCATCCGCGTCGATCCGTTCGACCCGGACACGATCACGCGCGGAACGATCCACGTCTTCCGCTCTACCAACGGCGGCGGGATCTGGTTGGATCTGTCCAACAACTGGGGTTCGAACCAGAAGGTGCACCAGGACACCCACGCTCTGCTTTACGATCCGAACAACCCTGGAACGTATTACGTCGGCAGTGACGGCGGCGTTTGGAAGACGAGCGACAACGGACAGACCTTCGTCAACAAGAACGGCAACCTCAACATCACCCAGTTCTACGCCGTCGGCGTGCACCCCACCGATACGGACACGATCTGCGGTGGCGCCCAGGACAACAGTTCCTTGGCCCGGACCACCAGCGATCGCTGGGATCTGCAGGTCGCCACCGGCGACGGCTTCGTCTGCCAGTTCAACCCCGTCGATCCCAGGTACGCCTACGCGACGTCGTATCCCTACAACAATCGCCCCTCCATCTACCGCTCGACGACCGGTGTGCTGGGATCGTTCTACCGCATCACCGGTGGCATGGTCTCGGGCCGCTCCAACTGGGTCACGCCCTATCTGCTGGACCCGCAGAGCCCGAGCGTGATCTACGTCGGCGCCGAACGGATCCATGTGTCGATCAACGACGGAACCAGCTGGACCCCTGTGGGCCCGGCGGACATGACCGGCGGCAGCGGCACGATCAAGGCACTCGGGATCAACCGCAACAACCCCGCCGTTTTGCTGGCCGGAACCACCGACGGGCGTGTGTGGCGCACGACCAACGGCGCCAACGACTGGGTCGACATCAGCGCGGGCCTGCCCTCGCGCTCGATCAACGACGTCGCGGCCGATCCCTACGACACCGATCGCGCCTTCGCCGTCGTGGGAGGCTTCGGCACCGCGCACGTCTGGGAGTGGACCGCCGCGGGCGGATGGACGCCCCACGACGTGGGCTTGCCCGACGTGCCCATCAACACGGTGCTGATGCGCACGTCGCAGAACATCTTTGTCGGCACCGATGTCGGGATGTTCCGTAGCGTCGACGGCGGCGCAACCTTCGAGCCCTACATGGACGGGCTGCCCCAGGGGCTGGTGGTCACCGATCTGCGCTACAGCGAGGGTCCGGACGTGATCACCATGGGCACCTATGGGAGAGGAGCCTGGCAGGTCGCGGTCGGTTCCATCGGCGCCGGCGTGCCACCGGGAACCGTGACGGAGACGGTACGATTCGACCTGCTGGAAAGCGGCGAGGTCGAGGCGAGCTGGACGGAAGCCTGCAATGCCGGTCTGCTCCCCAGCCAGAACTACTCGATCCAGGCCGGCGACCTCGAGCAGCTCCACGGCGCGGGTGAGTACACCCACGTCCCCCTCGGCGCCGACTGCGCGCGCAGCTCACCTGCGACATTCACGCCGGGCTCGCAGAACGAGTACTACGTGATCGTTCCCAACACTGGTGTCGCCGAGGGCGGCGCCGGCTTCGATGCGGACGGCGCGCTCCGCCCGCAGACATCCACCCTGTGCGGAACTCGCGAGATCGGCGACTGCCCTTGACCGGGCTGGGCCTCATTGACGCGAGCGCAGGCGTGATGTATGATGTAATACATCATGCATCGAACGCAGATCCTGCTCGACGAATGGCAGTACGAAACGCTCAAAGCAGCGTCGCAGCGCGAGGGCAAGAGCATCTCCGGTCTGATCCGGGACGCGGTCACCGCCTACCTGGGGGGACGTCAGCAGCGCCCCGCAACCCGGCTTGCCGAGATCGCCGGCATCGGCAACGATCCGGAATCCCCGGGCCGTGATCACGACCGCGTGCTGTACGGGCCACGGCGCGAGAAATCTTGAGCGACCCGCTCTTCGTGGACACCAGCGCGTGGTTCGCGTTGGTCAACCGAGGCGACCCGGACCATGCCCTCGCTCGTGAGACCCTCGAGTCCTTTCGCGGGAGACTCGTAACGTCGAACTTCATCTTCGACGAAACCGTTACCCTTTGTCTCTACCGCCTCGGCCACCCGGCCGCGGTCCAGGTCGGGACCACGTTGGCGGACCCCGGAGCCGTCGACCTCCTCCGCACCACACCGGAGGACGAGAGGGCCGCGTGGGAACTGTTCTCGTCAAGGGCGGACAAGCGTTACAGCTTCACCGACTGCACTTCCTTCGTGATGATGAAGCGGATGGGGCTTCGACGGGTGGCAGCCTTCGATGAAGACTTCCGACGCGAAGGGTTCGAGACGGCTCCCTGAACTTGCGCGCCTTCCTGCCTTGGACGAGAATCGTGCAAGTTGGATGGAGGTTTCGATGCGACGCGTTCTTTCGGTCGTTGCGGTGCTTGCCGTTGTTGCCGTGCTGTCGGCGAGGCCCGCCGCCGCCGATCGGTGGTGGTTCGGAGGGGGGATCGGCATGTCGTTCGGCGGCGACGTCGAGTACCTGGCGATCGAGCCGATGGTCGGTTACCAGGTGACCGACAATACGACCGTGGGCGGAGGTTTGATCTACCGTCAACGCGAGGACAGTCGTCAAGAACCCAGCTTCAGCACGAGCGATTACGGCGCGAACGTCTTCGTTCGATACCACGTGATTCCCAGGATGTACCTGCAGGGTGAGTACGACGTTCTGAGCTGGGAGTACCAGCAAGTCGATGGCTCGAACGATCGCGACACCTACAGCAGCGTTCTCGGTGGCGTGGGCTACTCCCAGCCCATCGGGCCTCGCTCGGGCTTTTTCGCCACGGCGTTGTACAACTTCTCGTACGACAGAGAGGAACGCACGCCGTACGATTCGCCGTGGGTCGTTCGATTCGGGATCGGCGTCAGGTTCTGACGTCACGCTTTCGTCCGGACCGCACCGTGTTCGAGACCTGCGAGCCGGCATGCAGGGCCGGTCCGGCCGTCACGCCACGGACCACACTCCCATGATGGCAACCGTCCCGACGGCCACGCACAGCACCTTCATCGGCAGGCCCACGCGCAGGAAGTCCCGGAAACGGTAACCCGCGGCGCCGGCGACCATGGCATTCGTGTGGTAGCCGAAAGGTGTCGCAAAGCACAGGGAAGCACCCAGCGCCACCGCCACCGCGAGGGGCAACAGCTCGACATCGCCCCGGGCCACCAGCCCCAGCGCGACGGGGAACATCAGCGCCGCGGCCGCGACGTTGGTCACGAACTCGGTCAGGATCGCCGTCGCCAGGAATACGGCCGCCACGGCTCCCGCGGCGCCCATCCCTGCGGTGGTGACGGCAATTCCCTCCGCCATCGCGCCGGCGACGCCGCTTTCCTGCATGGCCTTCCCGATGCCGATGGCGGCGGCGATGGTGAAGAGCACGGGCCAGTTGATCGCCCTCCAGGCATCGTGCGCCGTGAGGCGTTTCGCGGCCAGCATCCCTACCACACCCGCCAGGGCCGCCTTGAACAGAGATAGCCAGCCGATGCTCGCCACAAGGACCACCGCCCCGAGGACGGCGGGCTCGAGCCAATCCCGGGCGCGCAGCGACGTCGGCATGCTTCCGGCCTCGGACACGAGGTAGAAGTCCTGGGAGTGGCGCCACGTCGACATGAAGTCCTTTCCCGACGCCAGCAGCAGCGTGTCGCCGGGATGGAAGATGATGTCGCCGATACGAGACATGACGTGCTTGCCGTGACGGTGGACGCCGAGGATGACCGCATCGTAGCGCCCGCGGAAGTTCGCCTCCCGAACCGTGCTTCCGGCCAGCGGCGAGCTGGGGGAAACGACGACCTCGACCAGGTGGGTCATCTCGGTCTCGAGCGGCGAGGCGGTATTGACCGCCGGGACGAGCCCGTAGGTCGTCGTGAGCTGGGTGATCTTCTGAAGCATTCCCACGAAGATCAGGACGTCGTCCACCCGAATCTGGATGTGCGGACTCACGGGAGACAGCAGTTCTCCCTCGCGCTCGAGGCCGGCGAGGAACAGTCCGTCGAGCCGTCTCAGCTTCTCGATCTTGCTTCCCGCCAGGCGGCTGCCGGCATCGACCCTCAAGCGCGAGACGTACTCGCGGGGATCCTGGGCCACGTCGTCCATGGGAACCCTGCGATCCGGCAAGAGGCGATAACCCACGACCACGAGGTAGAGGATTCCCGCGACCGCGATCGGAAGTCCGGCCCCCGCGAGCGTGAACATCCGGAATCCCTCGCTGCCGGTGGCCTCCAGCATGCCGTGCACCACCAGGTTGGTCGAGGTGCCCACCAACGTGCACGCCCCTCCCACGATCCCGGCAAAGGACAGCGGCAGAAGGAATTTCGATGGCGCCGCGCCGCGCTTTCTCGCCCAGCTTCGCACGGCAGGGATGAAGACCGCGACGATCGCGGTGTTGGCCATGAAGGCCGACAGCCCGGCCACCGCGGTCAGCACCCGTAGCAGGCCGATCCGGTTCGCCTGCTCACCCAGTAGCCGCGCGGTCAGCCAGTGGATCCAGTAGGAGTGCTCGAGCGTCGACGACAGGATGAGCAGGCAGCCCACCGTGGCCACCGCCGTGCTCGAGAAACCGATCAGGGCGCCATCGGGCGTCACGGTGCCACCCAGCAACAGGACGCCTAGCGCCATGCCGAGCCCGAGCGGCGGCTCGATCCATTCGAAGACCATGGCGACGACGGCGCCGGCCACCACGGCCAACGTGAACCAGCCTTCCCACGGAATCATCATTCGCGCTGTTGCTCCAAGTCGTTGCGGCCGCTCACGATACCGCAAGTCCCGCATCGCACAAAACCATCAAGCGACCTGCCGTCCGGCCCGATTCCCGTTGTAAGCTAGGCAAACGCTGGAGGGTGGAACGAGCCATGAAGGGTGAATCGATTCTGATCGAGGCGCTGGTGAGGACCGCTCACCGCGTCGGCCGGGCCGGGCTGGTCGTCGGGACGAGCGGCAACGTCAGCGTGCGACTCTCCTCGAGTACGTTCGCGATCTCGGCCTCGGGCAGCCGCCTGGGAGAGCTCGGCCCGGAGCAGATCGCGGTGTGTGCGGTCGAGGACACCCTGCACTACGAGGGTGCGAAGCCGTCCATGGAGACGCCGCTGCACCGCGCCATCTACCGCGTGCGGCCCGATGCCCACGCCGTGCTGCACTTTCAATCGCCGCACGCCACCGTCCTGGCGTGCGCCGAGAGCGAGCCCGAGCTCGATCTCGATTTCATCCCCGAGGCCTCGGCCTACATCCGGAAGATCGCCGTCGTGTCGTACCACCATCCCGGAAGCAGGGAACTGGCGGACGAGGTCGCCAAGCACGCTTGCGACCCCGCGTGCAACACGCTTGTCCTGCGCAACCACGGAGAGGTCGTGCTCGGCTCGAGTCTCGAGTCGGTCCTGAGGAATGCCGAGGTCTTCGAGCTGGCGTGCCGGATGACCCTCCAGGGGGTGAAGCTCCGGAGGTTCGATCCGGCAACCATCGCCGCTCTCCGCGACTACGGGAAGGAGTAGCGGATGCCCCGTCACGGAACGATCCGCTCGTGCGGGGCGCTCGGACTGTTGACTGTCGTGGTGATGGCCGTTGGGCTCCAGGCGGCGGAACCCGAGGGATCGGCGCGGTGGGAGTGGGAGGACGTCCCACGGATCGTCGCCATCGGCGACGTTCACGGCGAGTACGAGAAGTTGCTCACCCTTCTGACCGGGACCGGCATCGTCGATCGGGATCTCGAGTGGATCGGAGAGCGCGATCACCTGGTTCAGGTGGGCGATATGGTCGACCGTGGTCCCGACGACCGCAAGATTCTGGACCTCTACCGCCGGCTCCAGTCCGAGGCCGAGGCGGCAGGGGGCAAGGTTCACGTGCTGCTGGGCAATCACGAGGTCATGAACATGACCGACGACCTGCGTTACGTCAGCAACGAGGGGTTTGCTGCCTTCGCAGGGGAGGAGCCCACGAAGGCCCGCAAGGTCGGATGGGCCGACTACAAGGCGGAGAAGTTCCGCCTGGGAACCAACGTCACCGAACTGCGCCGGGCCTTCGACGAGAAGTACCCCCCGGGCTACTTCGCGCGGGTTGCCGCGTTCGGCCCCGAGGGCGAATACGGGTCGTGGCTTCTGGCGCAGCCCACGGTGGTCAAGATCAACGGGACCGTCTTCGTTCATGCAGGTCTGACGCCGGAGGCGGCGGCACTGGGGCTGGACAGGATCAACCAGATCGTGCCGACGGCCATCCAGCGGTACGGGAAACAAGGCAAGAAGCTCCGGAGCAAGATCCGGGGAGTGCCGACCTACGAGGCCAAGCTGAAAGCCGCTAGCGCCGTCCTCGCGGCCGCGGGAGAGTCTCCGGAGGAGGCCGAGGTCACCGCGCTGGCGAAGGCGATGCTCGCGCTGGCGGGGGAGCTGCCGTTCGCCCGCACCGGACCGCTGTGGTACCGCGGAACCGCGCTGGAGAACGAGCGGATCGAGCGGTCCCGGGTCATGCAGGTGCTCGAGCTCTTGAACGCGCGGGCCATCGTGATCGGCCACACCCCGACGCGCTCGGAAGAGATCACCTCGAGATTCAACGGCACGGTCTATCGGGTCGACACGGGCATGGCCTACGGTCACCAGGCGCAAGCCCTCCTGCTCGAGGGCGAGCAGGTGCGGGTGTTCGATCCGACCCACCACACGCTCAACCCCCCGATGGCAGAGCACCCCCAGGGTGAAGGTTTCTCTCCTGTCCAGGAAGAGCTGACCGACGAGCAAATCGAGCAATTCCTCGCCCGCGCCAGGATCACCAGGAACGAGGAAGTGCGCAGTGGCGGCCGACGTGTGCGGATCCTCGTGCTGGAGTCCTCCGGACTCAAGCTCCGGGCCGTCTTCCAGGCCGTCGATGAAGGGGCGCGCCAGGCCGAAGGGTCGGAGTCAACGCCCCAGCGACACTACCGCAACGAGGTCGCCTCTTACCGGCTCGATCGGCTGCTGGAGCTCGACCTGGTGCCGGTCACGGTCCCACGGGTCGTCGACGGCACCCGCGGATCTCTCCAGATCATGCTGGAGAGCGCCGTCGATCTCACACAGATCGCGATCTACCAGCGCTGGGATCTGCTGGAAGGGCTCAGACCCGAGATCAACCGGGCCAGAATCTACAGTGCCCTGCTGGGAGCTACCGGCCGCGCGGACGCCGGAAAGATGATCCTCCCCCAGGAACACCGGGTGATGATGGCGGACAATACGGAGGCGTTTTCGCTGTCACCGGAGATCGTCTTCCTGCCGGTTCCGGACGAGGCGAAACCGTTCATCGCCGACCCGTGCGACCCCATGGGAGAGGCGATGGAGCACGCGTTGACCACGGTCGATGCCACAACGATCGGCAAGCTGCTCGGAAAGCTCGTCACCAAGCCGCAGATCGAAGCGCTCCTGCAGCGTCGCGACCGCCTTCTGAATCTCTGCACCGACGACGTGCAGCCGCGCTAGCGACGGCTGAGGTAGACGGCGTCGATCTCGCGGTGGTTCAGGTCGAACGTGACGGTGCCGATCCCGACGTCGCGCTCGAACGACAGCACCGACGGAGCGACGGCCGTCAGCCGGGCGTTGGAGTCGAGTCCGTCCTTGGAGACCACCCGTAGGACCGCGCCGACGAGAGTCTCGTCGATCTCGTCGAGCGGGATCTCGTCACCGGGGGATCGCCGGGTGGTCCTCATCTGCGTGGCCATGCCCGCCTGGGTCGGATCGAGGCGCACCGCCGAAGGCTCCAGGGTGATCGAGGGCAATGCGCGGTCGCCGCTCGAGGTCTGCCCACGGGTGCCGGACTCGTGGCCGAGTGCTACGGGTGCGCTTTCCGGGGCGGCAGGCGGCGTGGCCTCGGCGAGGACGTCGGCCGGGTTCGGGCCGGCCTCGAGCTCGGCCCCCGCGACGGCCATCGCTTCCGACGCCATCGGCGCGCCCATCATGAAGGCAGCCCCACCGGCGCCGAAGACCAGCACGATCGTCAGGACGGTGCTCCCGACGTTGATGAGGAACGGCTTCCTCGATTCGTGCCAGTTCATGATGGCGAACACGATGGGTGCGAACGGCAGGAAGAGAACGGCAAGTCCCCACAGGATATGCTTCTGGAACGCGACGATCGCGAGCCAGATGAACGAAGCGGTGG
>Ga0316187_10000380_pt1 | contig 34061 bp, 27 predicted proteins | sample CroRivburrow1_MG_FD_204927 | JGI IMG/M metagenome (GOLD analysis project Ga0316187, IMG submission 204927) | Coastal sediment microbial communities from Maine, United States - Cross River worm burrow 1 | ecosystem: Environmental > Aquatic > Marine > Coastal > Sediment | place: USA: Maine... | reverse complement strand
GCTGACTCACCAATAATCTCAGTTGCTGCTTTTGCTCCCTCATTGAGATCAGGCGGACGATATTTCATGTTATGGCAATCAGTAGCTAACAGGGTAACTTGCCCTGCTCGCAGCAGCTCCACCGCGCATCGATGCGCCTGTGCTCCAAAGCCACCTGTGAGACTCCCCGCTGTAACCTGTACCAAACACCCAGCCTCTACAAAAGGCATGAGCTTCTGCATATTTTCCTGGAGTTCCCGGTTTCTTTCTGGATGTGCAATCATGGGCAGGGCCTCATGCTTGAGCAACCATTGCACAAGGTTCATAGCACCTACCGGTACTTGATTATGAGGAAACTCCATGAGCATGACCCGTTGTCCCTGCCATGTACCCAGCCATGGAATGGCATTGGTCTGCACCAGTGGCAGGATCTCAGGGCCTATTCTGATTTCAGCTGCAAGCCGAACCTGGATATTAAGCTCTTTCTCTTGTACCAACCCTTCAAAACGGGTGAATTCCGTCTGTAGAGATTTCAATGTATTATCGTAGCGACCGATTTGAATATGCGGTGTCAGCACTTGAATTTTGACGCCATGTTCTGCAGCCTTCTGTAACATGAGCAGAGCTTCCGGCACCTCTTGAGCACCATCATCAATACCCGGCAGTATGTGACTGTGCATATCAATCATGAATATTTCTCACCAAGACAGCAGACATCCAATAAGTGCAAACAAGCCTAGCGCCTATAAACAACAACATCTGTATTTAACAAGCGGCTCTTACCGGCTTTAACTTTAGCAAAAAGAACCTTGAAAGATATTAAGCTCTCGCAGTCCGCTCTTCTTCGCCATAGCCATAATAACCAGAGTCATAATGATAATAGTGGCTACCATAATGAGCCATGCGAGACGCATCAGCCAGGGTCAGCACAGAACCCAGCGGTTGTATATGGGCCGCCTGCAATCGTCGCAAGGCATCTCTAGCCAACTGATGAGTTGTGGTCTCTGCTTTCACTGCCATCATCACACCATCCACCATGCGGCCGATGATAATGGCATCACTCACTGGCAATACCGGCGGTGCATCGATAACAATATGATCAAACTTGTTACGCAAAGCCTGCACTGTGTTAGCAAAGGATTCTGAGGAGAGAAACTCTAAGGGATTCGGCGGCAAGGTGCCTGCACCAATTACATATAGGTTTTCATTAACCGCATCCTGCCACATGCAAGCTTGTAGGTTATCTTTGCCCGAAATCAGATCAGTCAAACCCAGGCTGCCTTCTGCAGGAAATAGCCCGCCAAAACGTGGCTTACGAAGGTCTGCCTCAATTAAGAGAGTGCGCCCAAGATTGCTAAAGGCAAAAGCCAGATTATTAGAGAGGGTTGTTTTACCCTCTGATGCAGTGGCTGAAGTAACCAATATCACCTTGGGCGGATGATCAATATTAGAGAATAGGACACCTGTGCGCACATGATTAATCGACTCTGTAAAAGGAGAACGGGGGGCAGTACTAACATATCGCTCTGGTATCTCATTTTTTTCCAGTTTTTTCAACAGTGGCATTACTCCCAGTACGGGGAGAGCAAGCCTATTTTCCAAATCTTCTATGGTGCGAAAGGTATTGTCTAACCGTTCTCGAATAACTGCAAAGCCAATACCCAGCAATAGTCCCACCAACGCTGAAATCAAAATTATTCTAGGTTTATTTGGACGTATAGGGCTATTGGGAACAATGGCATGATCAATAATACGCACATTAGAAACATCGTATTCGCCAGCCACGTCCTCTTCTTTAAATCGGCCAAGAAAAGTTTCATATAATTGGCGATTATTCTCTACTTCACGTTCCAGTTTCGCCAGGGCAAAACCCTGTCCACGGACATCACTGATCTCTCGCTTATGTTTTACCATCCGGGCATTGATCTTACGTTCCTGTGCCAATGCCACCTCATATTCCTTGCGAATGCTACCCACTACTTTTTCAATGGTTGAATCCAGTACCTTACTTGCCTGAATAAGATCCGCGCGGGCAGCAATCATTTTAGGATGTCTCTCCCCATAACGCTCTTCCAATTCTGAGACAAGCCGCTTCGCTTCTGAGTGCTTTTCTCTCAACCGAACAACTGAAGGGCTATTAAGCACTGATACCAGTGATTCATAACCCCCACCTTCCTTCTTTATTTTTAGCACTTGGTTATAGCGGATTTCTGCTTCAGATCGGGCTGTCTGCGTTTTAACTTGTTCTGCCGACAAACCGCCGAGCTTGGCGCTGATCAATCGCTGGCGGCTTTCAGTATCCACCATACCAGTGCTCTTCTGGTATGCTTCAAGGGCCGCTTCGGACTCATTCAGTTTTTCCCTCAATTCGCTGATTTGATTATTCAGCCAGGAGGTAGTTTGCTTAGCACTACTCAAGCGTGAATTCAGACCAAACGCTACGTAGGCACCAGCTACTGCATTAACAATTTCTGCACTAAGGCTCGCATCAGAGGATTCATAAGCAATTTTAATAATCTCACTTTTTTCACCCCCTTTAACAGAAAGCACCGCAACAAGACTGCTAATAACTCCTTCTCGCATCCGCTCTCCCGCAGAGATTTCATCAGAGTGCTTCCGCTCTACTGTCGGTATATTCAGCAACTCTTTTATCTGACTCAACCACTGTTCAGGAATCCAGGCCCGCCAATTAAGGCTGATATCTGCACCACCTTTTTCCTTTATTTCAGCTCGACGTGCCTCTTCTCGTGCAACCAGCCCTAACTGATCAACCACCCTAGAGGCAATCGCCCGACTTTTGATGATTTCATATTGAGTCTCATAGAATAGCCAGACGAGCGCCGTACTGGTGTATTGAGTATTATTGGACATTTTTGGCTGGACAGGTTCTGCCAAAATAGTGGTTTTTGCCTGATAAATCGGCTGCGACTTCAATGCCATCAGAGTGCCGATCAGGATACAGGCAAAGGCAATACCCAAAATACCCCATTTGTGACGGCGAACAACACGCCAGTAATCAGCTAGGCCAAATGCCTCTTCAGGTTCATCCAAAAGTGGATCAATAAAAGATTCAGCTCGTGCATTCTGCTCAAATGGAATCTGGTGTGGTGCGGTCTCAAAAGAGTGTCGTTTAGTTGAACTCAAAAAAAGCTCTCCCCGACAGTAATAATGTCTCCCGGGCGTACAGTATGATTTAATTTAACTTTGACGCTCTCTTCAGAATTATTTTCTGAGAGCAAGGTAATCTTCTCTTTGGAAGCACGGTCAGTAAATCCTCCGGCCAACACAACGGCTTTTTCAACAGTCAATCCATCCTGGTAATTGTAGCCACCAGGCGATTCCACTGCACCATGCACAAAGAACAAGCGATATTCTTTGATAAAGACGGTAACTTTGGGATGTTTTAGGTAGCCATCTAACAGCAGAGTGGTTAGCCGAGACTCAATTTCCTTGGCAGTGCGACCAAGAACCTTCACCTCGCCCAATAAAGGAAATGAGATAACACCTGTGGTTGCGACCCGCACCTCATCAACGCTTAGATCTGGTTCTCCAAAGATAGAAATACCAAGTACGTCGCCTGTTGCAATGCGGTAATCTTCTTCACTTTCTGCAAAAGCAGCTGTACATAGAACAAAACTGAGGATCAATAAAATACAGATAAAAATGCGTTCTGCGCTACTCATCATTTAGTATTTCATCTCTCCCGCCCAACTTATGGACTCAGTGAACGTTTGGCCCTCTTTGTTTCTTGCCGATAGATCTCCAACATAAACATGAGGCTATTAGAATCATAGTCCAGTCCGACGATATTGGAATCCCTTGTTTGAAAAGCGTAACTCACAACCACATCCATCCAGCGGCGCAACTTATATCTTAGGCCTAAACGGGCATCAAAAAGATCGTCTTCGCGAATTTCACTCCACTTGTCGTTCTCCAGAGTGCCACTGGCCTCAAGCCTTGCCAATGCAGTCAGATCATGCTTCCACTCAACTGTGAACTGGTTTTTAACCACATGACTGGTCGATGACTGCTTGGTTTCCTGAGTACTGCGCGACAACAACACATCTACGGTACTATAGCTTTTGGGCTTCCAAACCAAGTTTAAATCAGTCGTCAACCCACTGAAATCCGTCAGTCGGCTATCATCCATGTCTTTCTCTGAACGACCTATCCTGAATTTCCCCGAGGTTTTTGCAGTCGCTTCCCAATTGATTCCTACACGATATGCCATATCAGTGCTATCCAGTTTGGCATCACCAGCAGGAACAATCGGCGCATATACACGCTCATAATCAAAATCTGTTCGTATAACCTCTGCCACCAACTGGGTTTTGGGGCCAAGATTATAGAATAGGCTGCCTTTGATCATATTTTGATCATGATCACGACCTTCAAGACCATTATTTAGAAAGTCAATTTGCTGATGATCAAGCAGTAATGCTGCCTGCATCTTATTGGTACGGCGGCCATAGATAACCTCACCTGACGCACCCCAGCTTTCCCATTCGTTAGGATCTTTAGTGGCTGCATTCGGGTCTTGGCCGCGTATAGTATGGGAATATGAGTAACCAGCTGCCAGATTTACATCCAGAGTGCTGCTAACATCTAGTTCAAGCTCGCTAAGCAGGTAGCGGTCAAAGGCGTTTTCATCATTTTCCTTCGCATATTCCCAAATATCGAGTTCAGCATTCACATCCAACCGATGCCGACCAAACATAGCAACCCAATTTAGTTTAGGATTAATGCGGGTGTACCAATCTTCATCCTCATTGTTCTCTTCCCGACGTATGTTATCGTCGAAATTCACCATGATGCCGATATCCGGATAAAAACCCGGCACATTCTTTTCCTTTTCTGCGGCCTGGATACTTCCTGCTATCATTAACGCCCCAGCCAGGCCAAACCCTGCATAATGCACTGCGTTCGGTCCTATCATTCTCTCCGGCCCTCTTAAGCTTTATAGTTATGCTACGCAAACAGCTCCTGTGCACCCTTATCAAGGGTGCTTATATTATAGATACTATAATACATACTCCAACTACCCAGCCAAAATCCTTTAACTACTCACAGCAAAGCTACTCAACATCACCATCTAAAACCTCATAACGGTATTTTGTTGTCTATACCTAGTGGTGCTTACAAACTAATACCATATGACTTCCGCATTTATAATCTTTCATATGTACAGCATGTCACTGTCGCTTATCTTTCTTCTAAAAGCGAGGGATTTACTGATCCCCCATCGGGGGCTTTAAACATTAAAGATTAACTGGGTGATATATTTCCACCGCGATTTCCATCTCCAGCACCTGGAGGAACACCCGGGCCACCTGGGCCACCAGTTCTGCCAGCTGCAGCAGCTTCAGTAATGCTAAGCGGATCAAGATTTTCGTTCGCCGCCAGTGCCTCCTGAATGATCCGGCGACCGCAATCTTCGCGATCAACTTTGAGAGGAGTTACTTGCTTGCCGCTCTCATCAAGAACCGCACAGGCCCCATCAGGTAGGTTATTCAAAATAGTAAACGCAGCTGTCACTATCGCTTCAGCCAGTTCTGGATTAAGAGTGATAGCGCCGGCTACTGCTTGATCGATGGTCATACCAGCCGACACCGCAGCATTGAGTGCTGATTCAATATTCATACCATTTTTAATGTCCTGCCCAACGTCAGCAACAGCAGCGTTTGTAGCAAGCATCAAACAAATCAGTATTAGCGATTTATATAGTTTAGACATTATTACTTTCCTCGTTTCCTGCATGGCCAATCCCCTTAGCGTATATCTCCTATTGGTATAATAGTCCCTCACCCTCACCAACCGCAATGTTACTAGGAATAAAATTCCAGGGTAATCACATGGTTTTATTAAAAATCCACTTTGGCCCTCTGACATATTCATCAACTATCTTTGGCTCTCCCAAACATTCGATCCATTAATATTAGGCTATTTCAACAATCTTAGGTGGTTCATTCCTTAAATACCATTCAGATGTCAGGTAATCAGTTGCAAAGCTCAGTAGGTTCATGTTCTGAGCCCATGGTGAGCGTATTAGCCGCAACTAAAGCCCTCTCGGCGGATCTTGGCATTTTTGCACTATTCTACAGGCAAAGAAAAAGGCGCCAAAAAGCGCCTTATCTATTTGTTTTTTGCTTGTGTTTTATTGGAGGCTGAGCCCGGAATCGAACCGAGGTCCACGGCTTTGCAGGCCGCTGCATAACCACTCTGCCACTCAGCCAAGAGGGCTACCTTTAAGCTAGCCAGTAAGGCTGGGGCTTAAGGCAAAAAACCCCGGCATTGCCTGCTCGGGGTTTTTCAAATTTGGAGCGGGAAACGAGATTCGAACTCGCGACCCCAACCTTGGCAAGGTTGTGCTCTACCAACTGAGCTATTCCCGCTTTAAGAGGGCGCTATTGTAATGGCCTGACCTTCAGAGTCAAGGGCAAAAATTGCACTTTTTACTTTTTCTATTTCGATTTTGGATTTAGGCTGGGCCAAGCTGCACGGAGGTAAACGACCATGGACCAAAAAGTCAATATCGCTGCCATGTAAAGCAATACATAACCAACTGTATAAACAGGAATTTCCAAGATACCATCCCGGTAAATCAGCATTGTTATTGCGACCATTTGGGTCACTGTTTTTATCTTTCCAATAGCAGAGACCGCTACCGTGGCTCGCGCGCCTATCTCTGCCATCCATTCACGCAGGGCAGAGATGGCAATTTCACGGCCAATAATAATCACAACAGGGATAGCCAGCGCAGGTGAGGGATCAGCTTCAACCAACAGAATCAACGCAGCAGCAACCATAAGTTTATCAGCCACTGGATCCAGAAATGCCCCCAGTGGCGAGGTTTGATTAAGACGGCGTGCCAAATAACCATCTAACCAATCCGTGATACCTGCCAGTCCATATACTAGGGCACAGGCTACATTCGCATGTTCCCACGGCAAATAAAAAATCCCGACAAAAACAGGGATTAATGCAATCCGCATTAACGTAAGAAGATTTGGAATGCTATAAATCATTCGTCCCCGTGAAAGACTTCGTAGATTTGTTGTGCCAACCGGCGGCTAATTCCTTCCACTCGGGAAAGATCATCAACGCCTGCTCGTGCAAGCCCTTGTAACCCACCAAATTGACGTAAAAGACGCTGGCGACGCTTGGGGCCTATACCTGCTATATCTTCCAGTACCGATGTTTTCCGGCTACGTCCACGACGCTGGCGATGACCCGTAATGGCAAATCGATGGGCTTCATCACGAATCTGCTGAATCAGATGAAGAGCAGGCGAGTTTGATGGCAGTATAATCGGGGCTTGCTGGCCAAACAAGAAGAGCTGTTCCAAACCTGGCTTTCGATCTGCACCTTTAGCAACCCCTACTAAGATAACCCCTTTTACCCCTAATTCCTCCAGCACCGAGGCAGCGGCTGAAAGTTGACCTTTACCGCCATCAATAAACAGAATATCAGGCAACCTACCCTCTTCAGCCTGTATGCGACTATATCGTCGATTCAAGGCCTGCTCCATCGCAGCATAATCATCACCCGGGGTAATATCCTTAATATTAAAACGGCGATAATCTGACTTAACCGCTCCCTGATCATCAAATACCACACAGGAGGCAACTGTCTGCTCACCACCTGTGTGACTGATATCAAAGCACTCCATACGGGTTGGTGTTTCATCCAAGTCCAGCGTCCGTTGTAATGCATCCAGACGCGCACATAAACCTGCTTTGCTGGCCAGTCTGGCATCCAGTGCCAAGCTGGCATTTTGTTGGGCCATCTGTAGCCAGCGCATCCGCTCACTACGCACACGATCTGTGATACGAACCTGTCGCCCCACCTGCTCGGCGAGCACTCCTGCCAGCAACTCAGCATCATCGGGCATGGTGCTGACAATCACCTCTGATGGCACTTCCTTACCAATATAGTGCTGAGCTATGAATGCAGATAATATCGCCTTCTCTTCTGCTTCATCCGGCATTTTTGGAAAAAAAACCTTATTGCCGAGATTTCGCCCTGCGCGGATAAAAAAGAGTTGAACACAAGCCACCCCACCTTTAACCGCAACAGCGATAATATCTAAATCTCCCCGCTCACCGCTCACATATTGTTTTTCTTGGATTCGCCTTAAAACTGCAATTTGATCCCGGTAGCGTGCAGCCTGTTCAAACTCCAGGAGCGCAGATGCCTGCTCCATACGCTCAACTAAACTATCCACCACCTGTCCGGCCTTTCCTTCCAAAAACAGCACAGCATCTTCTACATCCTGCCTGTAATCTTCTTCAGTTATGAGTTCGACACAGGGTGCAGTGCAGCGTTTTATCTGATATTGCAGGCAAGGACGTGAGCGATTGCGGTAAAAACTATCCTCACACTGCCGAACTGGAAACAACTTCTGTAGCAGCCGTAGATTGTCACGCATCGAACCAATATTTGGATAAGGTCCAAAGTAGCGTCCATCACCACTTTTTGCACCACGGTGCCATGTTAAACGAGGGAATTGCTGATTGCTGGAGAGATAGATATAGGGATGACTTTTATCATCCCGCAATAAAATATTGTAGCGTGGCTTAAGTGATTTAATCAGCGTGTTTTCCAGGATCAGGGCTTCAGCCTCAGTATGGGTCACCGTGACTTCAATGCCTTTAATCTGGGAGACCATGCTCTGGATACGCATATTGAGCGAGCGCGTAAAATAGCTGCTGACACGCCGCTTCAGATCCTTTGCCTTGCCGACGTAGAGCAGCTTCCCCTCTTCATCCAGCATGCGGTAGACACCGGGGCGACTCGTCAGCGTTTTAAGAAAGGTTTTGGGATCAAATTGTGAGGTCTGTGTTTCAGATGCCATGCCGCATTATACGGCACTATGGCGCCCTACAGCAGGAGTGGCTTAAACAACTACAAATAACCTCAGCAACCTTCAATAAGGTCTCTGGCACGGACAAAAACAGCCTGGAACATCTCTGTCGTTAGCCGCCTTGTTTGCGTGTTGTATCGGCTACAGTGATATGAATCGAGCAGACGCAAGCCATTATCAAACTCATGCAGCTGATTATGGCCGAATGGGTAGGCTTTTTGCCGCAATCCCAATGCTTTAATCACGGCATTATGAGCTATAGAGCCCAATGCGAGTACAACAGTCCCTTCAGACAGATCATGTAATTCATTCGTGAGATAGGTATTACAGGTGTTGATTTCCGCCCCTACAGGTTTATTTTGGGGCGGCAGGCACTTAACAGCATTAGTAATGCGACAGTTAATTAGCTCAAGGCCATCATCTCTGGATATAGACTCTGGCGCAGTACTAAAGCCATATTCATACAAAGCCTCATAAAGCAGAACGCCGGCACGATCCCCAGTAAATGGACGACCGGTGGCATTGGCCCCGTGCATCCCAGGTGCTAAACCAACCACCAGCAAGCTAGGATCCGCCACGCCAAAAGAGGGCACCGGTCTTGCGTAATAGTCAGGATAATCAGCTTTGACCTGATCAAGAAAGGTCGCCAGCCTGGGGCAGGCCCTGCAATCAGGATCAAACACCAGTGAGTCGGACATCAATATGGAAAGTTACTTTTGGGATTCAACCAGTCCGTGGCGCATTGCGAGGTGCGTCAGTTCCACATCAGTTTCAACTTCTAGTTTCTCATACAATCGATGACGATATGTACTTACAGTCTTGGGGCTCAGGCAGAGTGAATCTGAAATATCTTGTGTTTTGGTGCCTTGAATGATCATCATCAACACCTGCATCTCTCGTTGAGAGATTTTTCCAAAAGGCAAGTCATCAACATGGCCAGACATCTGTGCCAGCGCCAACTTTTGTGATACCTCATTGGAAACATAGGGTTTGCCAGAAGCAACCAGCCGCACAGCTTTCAACATCTCTTCAGCTGGGCAGCCTTTGGTTAAATACCCTAAAGCACCAGCTTCATGCAGTTGACTGGGGAAAGGACTATCAGAATGCACAGTCAGCGCTATTACTTTGAGATTTGAGTTGACCCGCAGAATTCTTCGGGTTGCCTCAATCCCGCCAATGCCTGGCATATTGACATCCATTAGTACCAGATCAGGCGGTGTTTCACGCACATAGGAGATCGCTTCTTCACCAGAGGCTGCTTCTCCAACAACCTCAATATCTGCGACTTCCTCTAGGATATGTCGAAAACCGGTTCTAACCAACTCATGATCATCAACAAGCAGTACACGTATCATTGTTGATTTCCTCAAAAAAATAAGTTGCTTTTATTATCAGTGCGCAGATACACACATCAATTATTTAACATATAACAAGAACTTGCACTATGTTTTATCTCACAAATTCTCTACGCAGAATATAACTTAAGTCTGCAATTAATCCAAGCAATCAGCTCAGTTTTATATATGAAGGAAGCATCCCTGCTTCCACTTCCTTGTTACCCATTAGCGGAGTTATCATCCTCCCTGGGTTGCATCAATGCACCGCACATCCAGAACTCCTGTAACAATATCCATAACAAAATAAAAATCACAACTAAAGCAGGGGCATTAGCCAATACGCCGGATCACTTCACCCATACCAGGCTGTAAAAAAGCCCTGAAAACACTATCCATGTATTTTCAGGGCTTTCTCTGGAGATGTCCCTCTCTCCTCCATCCGTGGCATAAGGCTAGGGAGAAAAATCTTGTTTCAAGAACCGAGACTCCATGTGTAACTTAAATATTAGCTACCAATGGAAAGCAATAGAAGATAACTAGTTCCGCTCAAAAGTGTGCAAAAAGTCACACTTGTGCCCGTTTTGTGGGTACTTTTGCCTGTTTTAGGGGGCTTTGTACTTATTGCGTGGGTGGCTGCGCCCGTTATGCGGAGGCTTGTGCCCGGTTTATGGGTGCTTTTGCGGAATTGGAGGTAATTAATTACCAAGCAGGAGGAAGTTGCCCATGGATGACCATGGTTTTGTTTTGAGTAGATATATATCCACCCTCTTCCAGGCTCTTTATAATGCGAGTCGTCATTTCCCGTGATGAACCTATCATATTAGCCAAATCCTTCCGTGAAGGTGGCTGTTCAATCACCAGTTCACCATCTTTCATTTCAGCTAACTTAAGCAAAACACGAGTCAGTCGGCCATAAACATCTAGCAGTGCAAAACCCTTCACCTCATCCGTCAACTCTCGTAAACGAGCAGTTAAATCACGCATAACCCTCAGCGCAATCTCAGGATGCAGTGATATACATCGCATAAAATCTGTTTTTGTAATAATAATAAACTGGCAGGGTTCCAGTGTTATAACCGAAGCTGAGCGACATACCTGATCAAGCAATGACAACTCACCAAAATATTCTCCAGCCGATTGATAATTCAGAATAATCTCTTTTCCTTTATCATTCATAAGAAAAACTTTGACCTTTCCAGAGACAATCACATAGAGCGAGTTGCTTTCATCACCATCATTAATAACGACACTATTTTTTGGAAAGGATCGCACTGAGGTATGGTCAAACAGGGTATGCAGTTCAGCATCACCCAGGCCTGAAAAAAGAGGGATATTTTGCAATAGGGATATTTTTTCTACGGCTACCATGATCTCTACTTCAACTCCAGATCTATAGCACCATCCCACTCTTTATTTGGAGGGAGACGCTTATATTTCTTGCAAAGATCCAGATAAAAAAGCGCTGGACCATCATCAACGTATTTTTGCACGATTTTAGAGAAGCATTGGGAAGCCTCTTCCCATCTATGAGACTTAAAGAGTGACAGTGCCTGCTCATACTCCGTTAACAAGTGCACAGTTGCCCCAGCGCACTCCTGGCTACTCCCCAAGAGCTCAAAAAGATGCACCTCTTTAGATTTACCCGCTAGACGAAATAGACCCAATTCCCTTGTCATCATATTATTGATATCCGTTAGTCCTTCAATAGATATTAGCAAACGTGTGCCAAAATGCTTGTTTGCGCCCTCAATTCGGGTTGCTGTATTAACTACATCACCTATAGCACGATACTCATAGTGTTGACCTGCACCCACATCGCCAATGCAAATCTCCCCATAATGCAGCCCAATACGAGTGGGCAGTTTATATTCAGGTTGCTGGTGATTAAATTTCTCCACAGCTGACATCACATTTAAGGCTGCCCGACAGGCCTTTATTCGCTCATCTGCCTGCTGCTCTGGATTCACCCAAAGCGCCAACACAGCATCGCCCACCACATCTGAGATAATTCCACCCTGCTCATGGATTGCCTCAAATACAACTTCATAATAGGCATTTAAAAACAGCCTTAATTCAGCAGGCTCCATCTGTTCTGATAATTGTGTGTATTGCTCAGCATCTGTAGCCAGACAGACGCCATATACCGTCTCCCCTGCTCCACCAATACGCCTGACTGATTTGGCAAGATCCTCTACAGCCTGAGGAGGAAGATAACGCCCCAAAGCATGCGTAATCTTGATCCTTTCGTCATGAGCCTCCTGATAGCCCAGCATTATGGCAAAAAAGAGCACGGGCAATACCTGGACAAAAAGAGGAACAACGATAGGCAGCCAGATGGATGTAGTAGCAAAGCTTGCAAATACCACTACGGCATAACCTGCACATAGAAAAAACACAACAGTAACCGCCTTACCCACGGATAAGCGGCGGCAAACCAAACCAATCAAACCACCCCACAAGAGAATCAGTATAAACTCATGGCTCACGCCCAGAGGTTCCACCCAGGTTCTTTGCAGCAGGTTACCAAAAGCAGTAGCAGCAATCTCAACACCACTAATGTTGTGTCCCGTTTTACTATCTGAATATACAGTATAAAAGGTATCTTTCTGATCCCATTGAAAGGCTTCAGATACACCAACAAAAACAGCTTTCCCCTTAAATTGAGTCTGCATATCAACATCTGACATACTGAGCGCTCTATGATAGGAAATACTATGAATAGTACGTGGTGGCCCGTAATAGTTTAAAAACTGACTGTGATTACCACTATACATAGAGATCAGCGATTCCAGCAGCTGGTCATCTGTTACCTCATCATCTACTTGCAATCTGCTTTGCTGATACCCGTTCGGTTTCTCCTGCTCTACAAACAGCGCACGCACCTGTTTCATATACGACTCCAATCCTGGCAATTGAAGCATCTCTTCAGATGTTGCAGGAAAATAAGTATTGCCCAACAAGGGCAGCTTATGAAAACCGTCATAAGCGCCTAAGGAGTAGTATTGGAAGGCCATGGTTGGCAGCGTGGCCAACCCACCGATTTCAGGTTTAAATTTCCAAAACTGGCTTACTTTTACAGGGACACCCGGTAGTGCAAAGGGTGCTAATGCTGCAGCTGCCTCTGCAAATATGGGGGCAGGATCAAGTATTGTTTCTACAAAAACTGTTGCCGCCTCCCCTTCTTCACCAAGCAGCTGCACCGCATCTTTATGGAGGTATCGAAACAGGAGTACATTTCCCGCCTGTTGAATAGCATCTGCTAATGCTTCATCAGCTGCATCGCTATGCGGCTCACGGAAAAAAACATCAAAGGAGATAACTGCTGCACCCGCTCCTGAGAGCTTCCGTATCAGTTGGGCATGGAGTTGACGCGGCCATTTACGATGCAGCCGCTCCAGCCCAAGCACCTTCATGGATTCGGTATCCATCATAACCAAAGCTACTTGCTCTGGCGGTGATTGCGGCCCCCGCATCTGAAACAACCATCCCAATCCAAACTCTTCTTCTAACTGGGAGACCCAGGGAGTTAAAAACAGTAGCGCACCGAATATGCCATTAATCAGCGCAATAGAGAGCGGTGATTTAAGACGGCGAAGCATTTAATGCCAGGATTTAAATAATAACTTAATCACGCGAAGGGACTATGTGATCACCAACACGCATTATTTTTAGCGTATTGGTCTCCCCTTGTATTCGAAACGCATCGCCCTTAGTGATAATAACAACGTCACCCTCTTTTACAGCATTACACTCTATGAGCTTATCAATAATCATCGCATTTATTTTTAGAACATCATCGTTTGGTTCATTAAATTCTATCGGGTAAACGCCCCGAAACAGGGTGATTTTTCTGCGAACTGAACGGTGCCGGGTCATTGCATAGATAGGAATACCAGAACTTATGCGAGACATCGATTTTACCGTAGACCCTGATTCAGTCAGCGCCGCGATAGCCGTTACGCGCAAGTAGTGATTAGCCGCGTACATGGCAGCCATCGCAATCGCCTCATCCCTGCGCTCGAATTCAGCATTGACCCGATGCCTGGATTTACGAACAGATTTATGCTTTTCAGCCTCACGGCAGGTTCGATCCATCGCAGCTACCGCTGCAACAGGATTTTTTCCAACCGATGTCTCAGCTGATAACATAACTGCATCAGTACCATCAAACACCGCATTGGCTACATCAAAGACCTCTGCACGAGTCGGAATCGAATTTTCAATCATGGACTCCATCATTTGGGTTGCAGTGATCGCAACGGTATTCATCTCACGCGAGGTTCGCACCAAGCTCTTCTGCACAGTGGGCAACTCTGCATCACCAATCTCAACACCGAGATCTCCTCTAGCCACCATTACAGCATCGGATACCTCAATAATTTCCTCAATACAATCCAATGCTTCAGCGCGTTCAATCTTGGCAACAATGCCACCAGCACCACCAGCATCCCGCAATAATGTTCGAGCCTCTTCAACATCAGCGGCCTCTCGCACAAAAGAGACTGCCAGATAGTCTGCCTCCATCCTTGCTGCAAAACAGATATCTACAATATCTTTTTCTGATAATGCATTGGCTGATAGCCCACCTCCCTGGCGGTTAATCCCTTTGCTGTCTGATAGGGTTCCACCCACTACCACTGTACAGTCTATTTTTGAACCTTGAATCTGTTTGATCTTCAACACGATGCGACCATCATCCAGCAACAACATATCATCTACTGCCAGATCATTAATCAACGCTGGATAGGTCAGCCCTACGCATTCATCATCACCTGCATCCAGCGGACATGCTGCATCAAGACAAAAACGTTCACCTTCGTTTAGTTTAACTGCACCTTTTAAAAAACGACCAATACGTATCTTTGGCCCTTGCAGATCCATCAGCAATGCTACAGAGCGCCTGCTTTTTTTAGATTGCTCACGAACCTGGCGAATACGTCGTTCATGTTCGGTATGCGTCCCATGCGAGAGATTAATCCTGACGACATCCATCCCGGCATCAAACAACGCTTCAAGCACAGCGGGGTCATCAGTAGCAGGACCCAACGTAGCAATGATTTTGGTTCGGCGTTGCATAAAAGCAGTTCCTTATGTGCTGATTAAGTAGTGGAAGTGGTAAAAATTAAACGGCTATTATCTCTTCAAGATTGATAACGTTCTTTAAGCATAGCAACTGCAGGCAACTCTTTTCCCTCAAGAAACTCCAAAAATGCACCGCCACCGGTGGAAATATAAGAGACTCGATCAGAAATGCCATACTTATCCACTGCAGCCAGCGTATCGCCACCACCGGCAATAGAGAATGCACTGGATGCCGCAATCGCCTCGCCCAACACGCGAGTGCCTTCACCAAACTGGTCAAACTCAAACACTCCAACTGGGCCATTCCATACAATGGTGCCAGCCGACTGCATAAGCTCTGCATATCGGACAGCTGTTTCAGGGCCAATATCAAAGATCATGTCGTCATCTTCAACATCCTCTACCCGTTTCACAGTAGCCTCTGTAGATTCAGAGAAGGCTTTGCCAACCACTACATCCGTTGGTACAGGGATCTCACCACCCTTGGCCTGAGCTGCCGCCATCAGACGCTTGGCTTCAGGAATTAGATCAGGTTCATAAAGTGACTTACCGACATTATGGCCTTCTGCAGCAATAAAGGTATTGGCAATACCACCACCAGGGATGAGCTGATCAACCACATTGGAGAGCGCATCGAGTACTGTCAGCTTAGTGGAGACTTTGGAGCCACCGACAATTGCTACTGTTGGTCGCGCTGGGTTGTCCAACGCTTTGCCCAATGCATCCAGCTCGCCAGCCAGTAGAGGCCCAGCGCAAGCAACAGGTGCATGAAGTCCAACGCCATGAGTGGAAGCCTGCGCCCGGTGCGCTGTGCCAAAAGCATCCATCACATAGATATCACACAAGGCGGCATAGGCCTTGGAAAGGCCCTCATCATTCTTCTTTTCACCTTTGTTGATGCGGACATTTTCCAGCAACACCACTTCACCATCAGCTACATCCAATGCTTGCCCAAGGTACTCTTTGATCAGCCTGACCTCTTTACCCAGCAAAGCTGAGATATGGTTGGCTACTGGCTGCAATGAATACTCATCTTCATATACGCCTTCAGTAGGCCGACCAACATGAGACATCAGAATCACTTTGGCCCCAGCTTGCATCGCATGTTCAATAGTCGGCATACTGGCGCGAATACGTTTGTCGCTGGTCACTTTGCCATCTTTGATGGGCACATTCAGGTCTTCACGAATCAGTACACGCTTACCTGCCAGATCAAGATCAGTCATTTTAATTATTGGCATTTCATCCCCCTAAAACGAAAAAAAGAAATTAGATGAAGAGTTATCTTCAGCTAATTTCTCTATACTTCAGTGTAAAATAGCAAGGCGCCAGGAAAACCCTAGCGCCTTACACCTACAGCCTATATTACCCAGAGATAACGCGAGCCAACTCCAGCACTTTATTGGAGTAACCCCACTCATTGTCATACCAGGACACAACCTTTACAAAGGTGCCATCCAACGCCATACCGGCTTCTGCATCAACAACTGAGGTACATGGCTCACCCACAAAGTCAGTGGAGACCACTTTATCTGTTGTATAACCCAACACACCTTTCATTGCGCCTTCAGACGCTGCCTTCATGGCGGCACAAACCTCTTCGTAGGTTGTCTCTTTATCCAACTCAACCGTCAGATCCACTACAGAGACATCAGAGGTAGGTACACGAAAAGCCATACCTGTCAGTTTCTTATCCAGCTCTGGAATCACTTTGCCCACAGCCTTAGCTGCGCCAGTGCTACTTGGGATGATATTTTCCAGAATACCGCGACCGCCGCGCCAATCTTTATTGGATGGACTATCAACTGTTTTCTGGGTAGCAGTAGCCGCATGTACAGTAGTCATCAGGCCACGCTTGAGGCCAAAATTATCATTCAGCACTTTGGCAACCGGTGCCAAACAGTTGGTGGTGCAAGAGGCATTTGAGACAATATCCTGACCCGCATAGCTCTCGTGGTTTACACCCATAACAAACATAGGCGTATCATCCTTCGATGGTGCAGACATAACCACTTTTTTGGCGCCCGCAGCCAAATGCTTCGCAGCTGTCTCTTTGGTCAAAAACAGGCCGGTAGCTTCAACAACCACATCAGCATTTATCTCATCCCACTTAAGATCAGCCGGATCTCTTTCGGCCGTCAAACGGATAGTCTTACCATTCACAATCAGGTTACTACCTTCAACAGACACATCACCCTTAAAACGACCATGTACAGAGTCATATTTCAGCATATAGGCCAGATACTCAGGATCAAGCAGGTCGTTGATGCCTACAACTTCGATATCTGAAAAATTCTGTGCTGCTGCGCGAAACACCATACGTCCAATACGGCCAAACCCATTAATACCGACCTTAATTGCCATTATTATTTCTCCGAATAGTTAGTTAGTAAGACAGCTTGAACCTAATCAGGCAACAACCTCTTCCACCGCCTTTACGACATTTTCTGTAGTAATACCAAAATAGTTATACACTTCAGCTGCAGGCGCAGATTCACCGAAACTATCAATACCAATCACGCGGCCATTCAGGCCTACATATTTTGCCCAATAATCAGTAACACCTGCCTCTACTGCAACACGGGCAGCCACGGCCGCTGGCAATACAGACTCTTTATATGCGGCATCCTGAGCATCAAACGCATCGGTGCTGGGCATTGATACAACGCGAATCTGTTTTCCAGCCTCTTTTAAGGTCTGTGCTGCCTGTGTAGCCAGCTCCACTTCAGATCCCGTGGCGATAATAATAGCATCTGGAACACCTTCGCATTCAGATAATACATAACCACCACGATTTATCGCTGCAATCTGCTCATCTGTGCGCGCCATATGCGGTAGACCCTGACGTGAAAGTATCAGACTTGTTGGCCCACACTTTCGCTCGATAGCATTTTTCCAGGCGACTGCCGTTTCAACCGCATCGCAGGGACGCCACACTGCCATGCGTGGAATCATACGCAGGGTAGCAGTCTGTTCAACAGGCTGATGGGTCGGGCCATCCTCACCCAGGCCGATGGAATCATGGGTAAAGACATGGATCGGGCTGATCTTCATCAATGCAGCCATACGCAGGGCATTACGGGCATACTCTGAAAAGACCAGGAAGGTTGCACCATAGGTGCGAAAACCACCATGCAACTCAATACCGTTCATAATAGCGGCCTGGCCAAACTCACGTACACCATAGTGAAGGTAGTTACCGGAGGAATCATCAGCCCTCAGTGCCTTGGAACCAGACCACATGGTTAGGTTAGAACCGGCCAGATCAGCAGAACCACCTAGCAGTTCTGGTAGCACAGGGGCATAGCCCTCAATGGCATTTTGTGACGCCTTACGAGAGGCCACCTTGGTGGCCAGTGCATTAACCGACTGAATGTAATCAGCAGCCTTATCATCCCAGTCTGCTGGCAATTCGCCTGTGGTACGGCGTTTAAATTCTGCAGCCAATTCAGGGTGAGCCTGTTCATAAGTAGCAAAGCGCTCATTCCAAGCGCCTTCTGATGCCGTGCCACTCTCTTTTGCATCCCATGCACTATATACATGGTCAGGCACCTCAAATGGAGCATGTGACCAACCAATATTCTCACGCACCAGTGCAATCTCATCATCACCCAATGGTGCACCATGGCACTCCTCTTTACCCTGCTTATTTGGAGAGCCGTAGCCAATAATTGTTTTACAGCAGATCAAACTGGGTTTATCAGTAACCACACGCGCCTCTTCAATGGCCCGTTTGACAGCATCAGCATCATGGCCATCCACCCCTGCAACCACATGCCAACCATAGGCGTCAAAACGTTTGGCGGTGTCATCAGTAAACCAACCCTCGACCTCACCATCGATTGAGATCCCGTTATCATCGTAAAGAGCAACCAGCTTGCCTAACCCCAGAGTTCCTGCCAAAGAACAAGCTTCATGGGAAACACCTTCCATCAGGCAGCCATCGCCCAGAAAGGTGTAGGTGTGATGATTGACAACCTCATGCCCAGGGCGATTGAATTGTGCTGCCAGTGTCTTTTCAGCAATCGCCATACCCACGGCATTACAGATGCCCTGCCCAAGCGGCCCGGTTGTCGTCTCTACACCAGGGGTGTCATTATATTCAGGATGACCAGGAGTTTTGGAGTGGAGCTGGCGGAAATTTTTGATTTCATCAATTGAGAGATCATAGCCAGTCAGGTGAAGCAGTGAATAGATCAGCATAGAACCATGGCCGTTGGAGAGCACAAATCGGTCACGGTCAGCCCAATCCGGGTTGTTTGGATTGTGCTTCAGAAAGTCATTCCACAGTACCTCGGCAATATCCGCCATGCCCATTGGAGCGCCTGGGTGGCCTGATTTTGCTTTCTGAATCGCATCCATACTCAAAGCGCGGATGGCATTGGCTAATTCACTACGTGAGGACATGCGTCCCTCCTGGTTAAAGACTATTCACTAAAGTTTGCGGTACATGCATCTGTAATTAACCAAGGTTTATAGCTAATCGGCTGCACAATCCCCTTCAAGGGAATTGGGTATTCTCGCCCAACAGACTGGCAGGAACAATAGCTGGCACACTAAAATAGTAACGATAAAGTCATTCACACCACTTTATTGAGCAACCCATACTTGGAATCTGCTGTTCTGGCCCCTTCCCAGTAGTCGCGACCTGCATCATCGCTTCAAACAGATCCCGCCGAGCGCCCACATCCGCTGTTTCTTTACGGCTTTCATCCAATCGCCCCCGATATTGCAGCTCAAGATTCCCGTTATAGCCAAAGAAATCCGGCGTACAGACAGCGCCATAGGCCTTGGCCACCCGCTGACTCTCATCCAGCAGATAGGGGAAGGAAAAACCAAACTCAGACGAAATTTGCCCCATATTATCGAAGGAGTCTTCCGAGTATTCCGCTGCATTATTCGACATGATGGCAACACTGTTCACACCGCAGCTCAGCAGCTCCTGTGTATCACGGACTATCCGGTCCACTATAGCCTTCACATAGGGGCAATGGTTGCAAATAAACATCACCAACAGGCCATTCTCACCCCGGCATTCATCCAGCGTCCAAACTTTGCCATCAACACCCGGCAGTGCGAAATCCACAGCCGGTTTACCAAAATCACAAACAGGGGGTTGTAGCGACACCATGGCTTGATTCTCAAAATATAAATTAAACCCACATCATAATGATCTGCTCAATAATTCCAAGTGACATGCACAAATCGGAAATCAGTTGTATACTTGCGTGTTTATTTGTGAGCCACACATAGTAGGGCTACAAGCATCAGCAGCTGCCTGCTGACAACAAACATTTAAACCAACACGGAAAAACTCATGCTGAAAGATTTTACCTTTACCTCAGAATCAGTATCAGAAGGCCACCCAGATAAAATCGCAGATCAGATCTCCGATGCTATTTTGGATGCCATCCTTGAGCAAGACACCAATGCTCGCGTGGCTTGTGAAACCATGATCAAGACCGGCGCTGCTATTGTCGCAGGCGAGATCACCACCTCTGCATGGGTAGATCTGGAGCAGGTTGTACGCCGCACCATTATGGATATCGGGTATAACAGCTCAGAGATGGGGTTTGATGGAGAGACCTGCGCTGTCATGTCACTCATCGGCAAGCAGTCTAGCGATATCGCGATGGGCGTAGACCGTCAATCACCAGAGGAACAGGGAGCTGGCGACCAAGGGCTAATGTTCGGCTACGCTACCAATGAGACCGATGTTTTAATGCCTGCACCTATTACCTACGCGCATCGTCTGGTCAAACGCCAAGCAGAAGTCCGTAAACATGGCGTCCTCCCCTGGTTGCGCCCAGATGCCAAGAGCCAGGTTACGTTTCATTATGAGAATGGCAAGCCCACAGGCATCAGTGACATTGTGCTCTCAACCCAGCATGACCCCAACATCTCTCAGGAAGATCTTCGCGAAGCCGTGATGGAGAACATCATCCTGCCCGTTCTCCCTGAAGAGTGGCTGAGCAAAGAGACCAAATACCACATCAACCCAACTGGCAGCTTTGTTATAGGCGGCCCCGTCGGCGATTGCGGACTCACCGGGCGTAAGATCATTGTTGACACCTACGGCGGTGCAGCACGTCATGGCGGTGGCGCATTCTCTGGTAAAGATCCTTCCAAGGTTGACCGCTCCGCAGCTTACGCCGGACGCTATGTTGCCAAAAACATCGTTGCTGCCGGACTGGCTGAACGTTGTGAGATTCAGGTCTCCTACGCCATTGGCGTTGCCGAGCCAACCTCTATCAGCATTAATACCTTTGGTACCGGCAAGATTGAAGACAACCGCCTAATCGAGCTAATTCGCGAACACTTTGACCTGCGCCCTTACGGCCTGGTGCAGATGCTCGACCTGATCAAACCGATCTATCAGCAGACAGCAGCCTACGGGCATTTTGGCCGCGAAGAGCCAGAGTTTACCTGGGAGAACACGGACAAAGCAGACGCACTGCGCGACGCAGCAGGGCTTTAATAATAAACAGCTACAGAGGTACAGAATCGACACAATCACTCTTTCCTGTACCTCTGTAACTGGACACAGATTGAACTAAACTTTCATCTCGCATACTGAGGAGCGCTGCAACGGGGGAAGCCCCTGCCAGGCTCGGTATTGCGGTTTCATTAACAACGGCGCTCGGTTCCTTCAAGGAGTAAAAACCATGAACGCACCGACTGAAGATTTTATAGTCGCCGATATGTCCCTGGCCGAGTGGGGTCACAAAGAACTTCGCATCGCTGAAACAGAGATGCCTGGCCTGATGAGCATCCGCAAAAAATATGCGGATGAGCAACCACTCAAGGGTGCCCGCATTGCAGGCAGCCTGCACATGACCATACAAACCGCAGTGCTAATCGAGAGCCTTATCGCTCTGGGTGCTGAGGTTCGTTGGGCATCATGCAATATCTTCTCAACCCAGGATCATGCCGCTGCAGCCATCGCTGATCAGAATATCCCTGTCTTCGCTATCAAAGGTGAAAGCCTGGAAGATTACTGGGACTACACCCATCGCATCATGGAATGGCATGACGGCGGCACCCCCAACATGATTCTGGATGACGGTGGTGATGCCACCTCACTGGTCATTCTTGGCTCCAAAGCTGAGCAGGATATCTCAGTATTGGATACCCCAGGCAGCGAAGAGGAGACCATCCTCTACGCCGCCATCCGTAAACGCCTACAGAGCGATGCCACCTTCTACTCACGTATCAAAGCCAATATCCAGGGCGTGACCGAAGAGACCACCACTGGCGTACACCGACTCTATCAGATGATGGAAGCTGGCGATCTGCCATTCCCTGCCATCAACGTTAACGACTCCGTCACCAAATCCAAATTCGACAATCTCTACGGCTGCCGTGAATCGCTGGTGGATGGCATCAAGCGCGCCACAGATGTGATGATCGCAGGCAAGATTGCTGTGGTTCTTGGTTATGGTGACGTAGGCAAAGGTTGCGCACAGTCCCTTCGCGGTCTGGGCGCCACCGTCTGCGTTACAGAGGTTGACCCCATCTGCGCCTTACAGGCTGCAATGGAAGGTTACCGGGTAGTCACCATGGATGAAGCCTGTAGCCAAGGCGACATCTTCGTCACCACCACCGGTAACTTCAATGTCATCACTCATGACCACATGGTGCAGATGAAGAACGAATCCATCGTCTGCAACATCGGCCACTTCGACAATGAGATCGAAGTCGCTGAGATGCGTCAGTACAATTGGGACAACATCAAACCTCAGGTCGATCACATTATCTTCCCTGACGGCAAGCGCATCACCCTGCTGGCCGAAGGCCGACTGGTAAACCTGGGCTGCGCCACTGGCCACCCAAGTTTCGTCATGTCCAACTCCTTCACCAATCAGGTGCTGGCTCAAATTGAGCTTTTCTGCCGTCCTGAAAATTACGATAACGAAGTCTATGTCCTGCCCAAAAAGCTGGATGAAGAGGTAGCCCGTCTGCATCTGGAAAAGATCGGTGTCAAACTCACCACCTTGACTCAGGAGCAGGCCGATTACATCGGTGTGCCCGTAGAAGGCCCCTACAAGCCTGAGCATTATCGCTACTAATAGCGATAACTGGGCAAGTGTTGCAGGCAGAATCAGCAACACTTGCCTCTTAATATCTAGACACTCGCAACCCGGTACTTAGCGTTATGGAATCTCAAAAAAAATACCAACCCACCTACAGCTTTGAAGTATTCCCACCCAAGACTGAGCAGGGTGCAGAAAAGCTGCGCGTCGTGTGTAACCAGCTGATGAAGGTTAACCCACTCTACATCTCTGTGACCTATGGCGCAGGCGGTACAACACGGGATCGCACCATTGGTACTGTATTAGAGATTCAGAAAGCCGGGATGAATGCCGCACCACATCTCTCCTGCATCGGGTCATCCAAAGAAGAGATTCTGGAGCTACTAAATCTGTATAAAGAGAATGGTATTGACCGCATCGTAGCATTGCGCGGCGACCTCCCTTCCGGCATGGGTGCAGGCGAAACCGGCGACTTCCGTTATGCCAATGAATTGGTTGAGTTTATCCGCAGTGAAACAGGCGATCATTTCTATCTTGAAGTTGCTGCATATCCAGAATTTCACCCGCAGGCAACCAATTCTCAGGTCGATCTAAAAAACTTCAAACGCAAGATTGAAGCAGGTGCCAATGGAGCAATCACCCAATACTTTTTCAATGCAGATGCCTACCTTAGTTTTGTAGATGATTGTGAAAAACTGGGCATTGATACCCCCATCATGCCTGGCATTATGCCAATCACTAATTTCACCCAGCTTGCCCGCTTTTCAGACGGCTGTGGCACAGAGATTCCACGCTGGCTACGCAAGCGGCTGGAGGATTACGGTGACGATCTCGATAGTATCCGTAGCCTGGGGCAGGATGTTATCAGCAGCATGTGCCAACGACTGTTAGATGAAGGGGCACCAGGGCTACACTTCTACTCCATGAATCAAGCTGAACCTGTACTTGGCATCTGGAAAAACCTGGGGCTGCCTGGGTCTGAATTGATTTAAAACAGAGCAGTAAATAAGCAACAGCATGCCCACTAGCCCTCTGCCCAGGCTACTTGCTAGCCTGGTTATCATAAGTCTGATCAGCACTACTGTTGGACTTTCACTGCCAAGGCTGTTCGACCTCCCCGCAGTGGCACCACTGCATATGATACTGGCACTGGGTATTATGCCTCTGATCCTGGGGGCAATGGCCTATTTCATTCCAGTACTTACCCGAACCAGCGCGCCAGAGCCACTGGTGCTGTTATCACCTATTGGCGCACTTATTGCCGGCCTACTCGTTACACTCAGCCTTTCACTCACCTATAAACTCTATCCTGTTGCCGCTGGCATTGCTCTACTGGCAATTGGCAGACTGCTCTGGTGGTCTTGCCAGCGGGCAAAGGCGACTCTGGGTCGCCCCCACCCCGGACTGCTTTGGTATCAGTTAGCACTGGCCGCAATTATTCTTGGCCTGCTGATTATCACTCTGGCTGCATTCTGGCCGGAACAGTGGCTTCCACTAAAACGACTACATCTGCATATCAATACATTGGGATTTGTTGGGTTAACTGCGCTGGGAACTCTGCGGGTTCTGTTACCTACCGCAGGCGGTTTTCAAGATTCACAAGCTGGTCTATGGCTAATGAAGGAGTGGCGCTGGCTGGTCACAGGAACCCTGCTGATTGCAGTAGGCGCTGCCTGGTCTGCTCTATTGGCAGAAATCGGGCTACTGCTATGGCTAATCTCTCTGGTACGACTGGTTCAGGGGCTGCTCAAAGCCCATCAAGGCAAGCTCTGGCAATGGCACGGTGCAGCCATCTCTTTGCTCATCGCAGTGGTTGGCTTATTTATCTGTTTGATTGGCGGAGCACTTCATGGGCGCGGCCTACTGCCCACTGCTCAAGCAGGTGAAGCCTTTATCATGGCATTTCTTTTACCACTGGTTACCGGCGCAGCCACTCACCTGCTACCGCTATGGCTACAGCAAAAAGAGCCAGAAAAACAACCACTGCTAAGAGAACGGCTTGGCTATTTTAGTGGTATTCGTAGTTTGGTTTTTTTAGTTGCCGGGGTACTGGCACTGGCATCTCAATCTTTGGCTTTCTTAATTGCCATTGCTGCACTGTGCCAATTTCTCATTCAGCTGGTCCGCCCTCTAGAGGATACAGTTACCGAAGAGAGATAATGTTGTAAGCAATCGGCACGAACAAAAACTTATCAGATTCATTTCTTGTTAGATTTATTTATTCAGCAACTCTTTTAAAGATGCTAGGGCTTTCATGTTCAAACATCATTAACTCTGGGTTTGTTTTTATGAATTCACTAAATGCTTTTCCACTTGCTGTTATCAATATATTGCCACCCTCATCTACTTCACCAGCAATTTTATGATTTTCAATTGCTTTTTTAAACATCTCCTTGGATGGCATCCAAGCGGTTGCTGAATCTCCTTCCTTCTTAAATTTCGCAAAAGAAAAGCTCTTATCAGCATTGACTAGATTAATATATTTATCACTTCCAGCTTGAGTAACAAATATTCTATGTTTTTGTGTTTTCCCATCTTTAATTGACACCGACGTCATAATCCCAAAATCCGGATTAATTACACTGATTTGATAGGCGTCTTCTCCAATAACCCATGTTCCATTCCATTCACCTGGATTTAACTTCAGCGCATAATTACCAACTATATTTGTACTTTTGATTGACGAGCATGCTCCCAAGGTCAAAACAAGAACAAGCCATATATATTTTTTAAAATTTTTCATTTTAGACCCAATATATTATTCAATAATTCAACTCTACTTCTTCTGCTTTTTTGCCTGTTTTTTCGGGCGCTGGCGCTTGTCAACTTTACGATCTGTCGGCTTATTTTTACGCCCTTCATAAGGATTACTACTCGACTTGAATGACAGACGAACCGGCGTTCCCGAAAGTTTTAGTACCTTACGGAAACGATTGATCAGGTAGCGGACATAGGTTTTTGGCACCGATTCTGTCTGGTTGCCATGGATAACGATGATGGGTGGATTTTGCCCCCCTTGGTGGGCATAACGCAGTTTTATACGACGACCATGTACCAAGGGTGGCTGATGCTCTTCAACAGCAGCCTCAAGAATGCGGGTCAACTCAGGTGTTGGCAGGTTGCGTGTGGCATTGGCGTAGGCCTTTTCAACCGACTTGAAGAGATTCCCAACACCCGAACCATGCAAGGCAGAGACAAAACGGTGTTCAGCAAAGTCCAGGAACGGCACCTTACGCTCCAGTTCATCCTTGATACGATCTCTCTGGTCTGATTCCAAACCATCCCACTTATTTACAACTACCACCAACGCCCGACCGCTATCTAACACATGCCCGGCCAGGGTAGCATCCTGCTCACTGATCTCATGGTGTGCATCCAATACCAACAGCACCACATTAGATCGATCTATGGCCTGCAGGGTTTTGATGATACTGAATTTTTCAACCATATCATCGATACGGGAACGGCGACGCACACCGGCAGTATCAATTAGTGTATAGCGCTTACCATCACGCTCGAAGGGGATAAATACACTATCTCTGGTGGTTCCTGGCCGATCGAAGGTAATAACCCGCTCTTCGCCCAGCATCCGGTTAACCATGGTGGATTTACCCACATTAGGGCGACCAACAAAGGCGATCTTGATGCCATCATCCCGATCATTATCATCGGCATCTGGGGCAGGAAAGGTCTCAAGCACATCATTAATCAGTGCCACAACACCCTGGCCATGTGCAGCTGAAATCGAACGTGGCTCACCCAAACCAAGAGCATGAAATTCAGCAATGGCAATATCTTTGTCTATACCTTCACTCTTGTTTACCACGGGCAGAATGGGCTTTCCAGTGCGCCTAAGCTTATCAGCAACCTGCTCATCACCTGGGTTAAAACCGTCCCGCGCATCCAGCAAAAATAGGACATGATCTGCTTCATCAATAGCTTGCCGCACCTGATCAAGCATCAAGGCATCAATCCCATCTGCTTCGTCAGCAATGCCACCCGTATCAACGACTAGGTATGCTCGATTGCCAATTTTACCGATACCATACTGCCGGTCGCGTGTTAGCCCAGGTTGGTCAGCAACCAAAGCATCACGACTACGCGTCAGGCGGTTAAAGAGAGTTGATTTACCAACATTGGGACGCCCAACCAGGGCGATAACAGGTAACACAGGATAGAATTCCTTAGGCTATTTTAATTGGGCCCGCGAAATGCGGCCAATTTGCCCCCATCTCCATAAACGTAGACCACGCCATCTCGAACAATCGGCGGCGTACTGATGGGATCATCACCTACGCGGGTGCGGGCAACCAGGCTACCATCTTCACTGGAAAGCCAGTGCACATAGCCTTCCAAATCTCCAACTAGAACAAACTGTCCTAGTACAGCTGGGGCAGAAAGTTTACGTGCGTGCAGTTTTGTCTGTTTCCACAAAGCAGCACCATTACGGGGATCAACAGCCCAGACTTGGTCTTCTGCATCAGAAATATAGACCTGAAACATATCAGCACCAACTCCAGCATGGGATGACATATCCCTGCGCCAGAGCACAACACCAGTGTCTAACGAGACTGCAGCCAGATCCCCTTGGAACGTGGCCACATAGATAACACCATCAACCACAGCCAGCTCACCATCAATATCCACCATACGTTCTAATTCTGTACGGCCAGATGGGGCGCTGATGCTGCTCTCCCACAAGACTTCACCTGAGAGCAAATCAAAGGAGACTAACTTACCGCTGGCAAACCCACAGATCACTTGGTTACCACTAATGACAGGAGAACTGCTGCCACGCAGGGAGAGCACAGGCACGGAGCGTTTAAAATCCCAAACCTTCTCACCATCAGCAGCATTAAGACCAAACAGATTGCCATCCATTGAGTGCACTACAACCCGCCCATCAGCCGCTTTTGGCACTGACAATATCTCACTGCTCAGATGTCTGCGCCATTTTTCTTGGCCGCTCATTGCATCCAATGCGACTAGGTCACCATCACGGCTTCCTACCAAGACCAAACCATCGCCTGCACCTGGCCCACCAGAGAGTGGCAGCTCAGTTTCAGTTTCCCAAATTCTATTGCCACTGGCAGCATCAAGCGCTTCAACGTTGCCTTCACTATCAGCAACATATACCCAGTCACCGTGTACATAAGGCACCAACTCAAGCCGCTGCCCATCCGTGCCTTTACCTGCTGACGCAGTCCAGAGTGTCTGCACTCCAATATCACTTGTGATTTCAACCAGTTCAGCCGGTGGGTCAACATTGTCTTCACTGGCAAACCATTCACTCGGACTCATCGAGCCACACCCTGTTAATAACAGCACCAGAATCAGAATAGTTATTCGATACAACATCTACTTCAAACCTCTAACTTAATTAATAACAGCAACAGCCAAGTCATCCAGCTTCATCTGCACCAACTCTGCATTGCCTACATTATTATCCAAGGCCTCCTGATATGACTTGCGTGCGGTTTCCTTATCGTTATTGGCCAATGCAATGTCACCTCGCAGTTGAGCAAATTCACCCGCAAAGGCATCTTTTGATGCTTCATTCGCTAGCTTGGCTGCGCCTGAGGCATCACCTTCACTCAGCTTGATTCGAGCTAAACGAAGGCGTGCAATCTGTTTAATCGCAGGTTCACTGCTATTTTCAATTGCCCAGGCCAGCTGGCTTTGTGCAGCAGCGGCATCACCTTGTTCCAAATGCTGGCGTGCCATATTCAGCGCTGCAAACTGTGCATAAGCACTCTTGCCCTGTTTTGAGATAAGCAACTCAGCCTGTTTTGCAGCAGACTCACTGTTCCCGGTATTGATAGCCATACTGAGCTGCTGATACTGAGCTGAAGTTTGCTCTGCAATAGATGTCTGGTGCTGCGTCCAGGCTTGCCAACCAACTATACCGCCCAATCCAAGAACCACACCAGCAACTGCTGCTTTACCGTTTTCACTCCACCACTTTTTTAGGGCTTCTACTTGTTCTTCATCTGACTGATATGCGCTCATATCCCATTCTCTTTACTTTTTTTAAAAAATTCAGCCAACTGATCCAGCACTATTTCCTGCTGTTCAATTTGCTCACGAAGGTTTTTTACACTCACAACGCCTTTGGCCAATTCATCATCACCTAAGATCAGTGCATAACGCGCACCACTTCGGTCGGCTTTTTTAAACTGGCTCTTATATCCACCACCACCACAATGAGTCATCAAACGCAGTTCAGGCAGCTGATCACGCAACTTCTCCGCCAAAAGAAGTCCCTCTCTTTGTGCCCCATTACCCATTAAAATGAGGTAAGCATCCACCTGTTCACCAGGCTCAATGCCTCCCTCTTCCAACAGTGCGACCAATCGTTCAACACCCATGGCAAAACCAACTGCGGTAGTAGCATGTCCACCCAGTTGTTCCACCAAACCATCGTAACGACCACCGGCGCAGACAGTACCCTGTGCACCTAAACGGTCTGTCACCCATTCAAATACAGTACGAGCATAATAATCCAGCCCTCTTACCAACCGAGGATTGATGACATAAGCCACACCTACTGCATCAAGTCCAGCACATATCGCATCAAAATGGGCGCGTGATTCATCGCCCAAGTGATCCATCAATGCAGGTGCACCCACAATCAGTTCACGCATGTCTGGATTCTTGGAATCAAGAATACGTAGAGGATTACCATCCAGACGCCGACGGCTATCTTCATCCAGCTGATCCAGATTAGATGAGAGATACTCCACTAAAAGCTCTCGGTAGGCCAGACGTTCATCTGCTGTTCCAAGGCTGTTTATCTGTAACTCCAACCCATCACTCAGGCCTAAAGCCTGCCAAATCCGATGTGTAATCAGGATCAACTCAAGATCAATATCCGGGCCTGCCATGCCAAAGGTTTCAACACCAATCTGCTGAAACTGGCGGTAACGTCCTTTTTGTGGTCGCTCATGGCGAAACATGGGGCCTTGGTACCAGAGCCGCTGAACCTGGTTATAGAGCAGACCATTTTCAATACCAGCACGCACGCATCCTGCTGTCCCTTCAGGCCGCAATGTCAAGCTATCACCGTTGCGATCATCGAAGGTGTACATCTCCTTCTCTACAATATCTGTCACTTCACCGATGGAGCGTTTAAACAACTCTGTCTGCTCCACCAACGGCATGCGAATCTCCTGATAGCCGTAGCGTTCAAGTACATCACGCACCCGATCCTCCAGCAGCTGCCAGAGTGGTGTCTGACTCGGCAGAATATCATGCATACCACGGATGGCCTGAACATTTTTTGCCATAAAATAAAAATCCAAATAGGAAAAAGAGAAGGACTCAAAAGTTAGGGATTTGAAATATCTTCCGCTTGAAGTTCAAAACGGGCAACATTGCCTTTGGAGTGTGCCTCAATATCAAACCTCTGCCCTTTGATTGTTAAAGTAGCAGCTTGGCTGTTACCCAACAGAAAAGTATAGGGAGGCTCACCTCCTAACACACGACGCTCGCCTTTTTGCATATTTCCAAGCAATTTATAACTACCATTGAACCCACTAACCTCTGTCCAGCAGGGTTCGGAAAATTCAATCACTATATTGTTGGCATAATCAATAGGCGCTGCTGGTGTCTGTTCAGCATCACTATCAGCCATTGAGACATCTGATTCTGCACTATCTTCAACCGGTGCATCAGTCACACTAGGCGCATCAACTGCATTATCAATCGCTGTCTCCAGCTCAGCCTCCTGAGGTGGCGCAGCCTCATCTGTAACAACTGCCTCTGTTTCCTTTTTAATGGCTTCAGCTGGCAAATCACTGGTGAGAGGCTTATCCGGCATATCCTCCATCTGACGATCATCTGAAACAGCTTCTTCAGATTGCGACTCTGTCTCTGATACCGCTACTGATTCAAGAGCAGCGGATTCTGATAAATCTTGTTTCTCTGTTCCCTCTTCACTAAGAGCATAATCATCACTAGGTTCTGGAAGGCCAGGGGCAATAAAATGCTCGGGCTTTGCATCCTGAGTTGCAGCTGGCTGCTCCTTTTCAAATTGCCCTATGGACCACGGTATATCGCCTTGCCACCACATAACCAGCAGTGCTATCAAGCCAAGCACAATACCCCAGGTCATCAGGCGCACAATGGCATGATTACTACTTATCTCCGGCTTTATTGCAGAGCCTGCAAGTGGTCCATTATGTTGTTTGTGTCGTTTATGAGGAGCCACCTGCTGACTATATGCTTCTAACAGCGGTTCTTCAGGGATATTGAGCAAACGCGCATACTTCCGAATATAGCCCTGAACAAAAACCGGGCTTGGCAGCACATCACGGTCATCTTCTTCCAAGGCCGTAATCATATCTTCCTTGAGATACAGTCCAGCAGCAACTTCGGCACGGCCTAAATTAAGCGCTTCCCGCACTTTACGTAGATGTTGCCCTACTCCATCTTCAGGGGGTGTCTCAACCGCCTCTTCATTTGTTGGCGTAGCACTCATCTTCTCTTTGACTCCTCAAACATACGCATCTCTTCAGAATCGGGGAACTTCGCACGCAATAATAATTTATAGCTGGCTAACGTATCCAGATCACCAAGCTCACGCTCAATACGAATACCCAGCCAAAGTGTCTCAGCAGAATACTGCCCTATTTCAAGATAACGCTGTAGATATCCTCGGGCAGAGAGATAATTCTTTTTTTCAAAACTGACTTTCGCCATCTGTTGCAGTGCTGTTGGGAATTTTGAATTAGCCCTCAAGGCCTGCCGATAATAAGTTTCAGCCTGATTCAAATCACCCTGACGAGCAGAACAGATGCCGGCATTGGTCAGCGCTACTTCCGGCGTGGGGTAAAGCGCATTCTTCAATGCTGCCATAAAGTGCAGATTAGCCTCTTGATATTTCCCCTGCGTGCAGAGAAAACCACCGTATGCATTGAGGATGTAGGGGTCATTGGAATTAAGATCAAGTGCCTTCTTGTAGTGCTGTTCAGCCAAAACAAGTTCACCCAAACGCTCATAGATCAAGGCAATGATGTTATTAGCATCTGCACTCATTGGATCTAATTCCAACCCACGCTTAATTTTTATTAATGCAATATCAATCTTGCCTTGCTGCAAATAGGCAATCGACATTTTCACATAAACATCAGCAGCACTTGGCGCCTTTTGATCCTGGCTTAGCCCACCCATCTCCTCATTTGTACGCGTACTATTTGGCGCACAGCCCAAAATAATCAGGTGTGTAAAAAGAACAGCAATAGTTAGGGCTATTTTTTTCACTATTTCCCTCCGGCAGCTTGAGCTATCTGTAGTTTTTCTTGACGACGGCTTCGATCCTGAACCCGACCCACCAACTGCCCACATGCCGCATCAATATCATCGCCACGTGTTTTGCGGGTTACTGTAGTCAGACCAGAGGCCGACAGTATCGCGCGAAAGGCATCAATCCGCTGTTGCGGTGAACGGCGATAATCAGAACCCGGGAACGTATTAAAGGGAATTAGGTTAATCTTTGCTGGCACACCCTGCATCAATCTCACTAACTGACGGGCTTGCTGATCGCTATCGTTAATGCCATCCAGCATGACATATTCAAAGGTGACCCGACGGCGTTTTTCACCTGCCACATAACGCTTACAGGCAGCCAACAGTTCAGCAATAGGATATTTTTTATTCACCGGCATCAGCGTATTGCGTAACTCATCTGTTGGGGCATGCAGAGAGACAGCCAAACTCACTTCTGAAACCTCTCGCAACTTGTCTATTGCAGGCACAATACCGGCAGTACTGATTGTCACCCGATACTTGGATCGGCTATACGCCAGATCATCCAGCATAATATTTGTAGCAGCAACAACATTATCAAAATTGGTGAGCGGCTCACCCATGCCCATCAAGACAATATTGGTGATAGGCTGATTATCTGACAGCTCTTTGGTTGCCACCCAAAGCTGACCAATAATCTCAGCCACACTCAGATTACGATTAAAACCCTGTTGAGCTGTGGAGCAAAAGGTACAAGCCAGTGAGCAGCCTACCTGAGAAGAGACGCAGAGTGTGCCCCGCTCTGGCTCAGGGATATAGACTGTCTCAATACGGTTGCCGCAATTCAACTCCAGCAACCATTTCCTCGTGCCATCTTTGGAGCATTGGTCACAGGTAATGGATGGCACCCGCACCTCAGCCTGCTCCTTCAATCTGGCGCGCAGGTTTTTACTCAGATTGGTCATCTCATCAAAGTCAGTGACTTGATGCTGATGAATCCATTTCAACACCTGACGGGCATGAAATGGTTTTTCACCCAAATCCTGGAACCAGGCCTCCATGGCCTGACGCTCCAGGTTTAACAGATTAATAGGATCTGTCTGGGTCACTAGCTTTTAGCGAGTCCGTGCACAGAGGTCTTCCTCTGAGAAGTAATAGGCAATCTCCACAGCTGCTGTTTCTGGCGCATCTGAACCGTGAACAGCATTTTCATCAATTGAGCTGGCAAAGTCCGCACGAATGGTGCCTGGTGCAGCTTCTGCTGGATTGGTTGCGCCCATAATTTCACGGTGCACGGCAATGGCATTTTCACCTTCCAGCGCCTGAACAATGACTGGGCCTGAAATCATAAATTCAACCAGATCATTGAAAAAAGGGCGTTCCTTGTGCACGGCATAAAAACCTTCAGCTTTTTCACGCGATAGATGCATCATACGGGCTGCAATGATTTTCAGACCAGCCCCTTCAAAGCGGGTGTAGATCTGACCAATTACATTCTTTGCAACAGCATCAGGTTTGATA
>Ga0316187_10000379_pt1 | contig 34082 bp, 25 predicted proteins | sample CroRivburrow1_MG_FD_204927 | JGI IMG/M metagenome (GOLD analysis project Ga0316187, IMG submission 204927) | Coastal sediment microbial communities from Maine, United States - Cross River worm burrow 1 | ecosystem: Environmental > Aquatic > Marine > Coastal > Sediment | place: USA: Maine... | reverse complement strand
GACGCTCGCCCTTCAGCTGGCGTCCAAATATCTCACCGGTCTCGATGGCGTGTACGGCATGCTCGACAAAGACAACACGCTCTACGTTGGCGGCAGCCAACAAGTGGTCGCCTACGGAGATGCGGAGCCCGGTAATCCCGACTCCGAGATCAAAATCAAGCGAACCTGGGACATTCCCGACGACGGCAGCGTTCCGGGCAACCTCGTGGGCTTCAACATGACCTTCGACGGCTGGATCATCATGGTCACCGACCTGGGCGCATTGGTCGCGATGAGCCGTGATTTCCAGGAGATTCGCACCGTGATGCTCAATTTCAGCGATGAGGCTCCGGACTACAACGCCTGGGTGGATACCTTGGGGCTCCGCGGCCAGTATTGGGTGCGCAATCCCATGGCCGTCGATGACGACGGGTCGATCTACGTTGCTAGTGCCGACCACATGCATCGCGTGATCTGGATGGCAGGGAGCGAGGACTTCTCGCTCAGCGAAGGGGACGGGGCGTGGACCGTGCAGTACTCCAATGTCCGCGATGAGGTCGCGGGCGAGGGGGGACTTGGCACAGGCGCGACTCCGAGCCTCATTGGTTTCGGCGACGACGAAGACAAGTTTGTCGTGATCACCGACGGGGATCCCCTCATGAACATGACCTATTTTTGGCGTGAGGAGATTCCCGCGGGCTGGGAGCAGATCCCGGGAACGCTTTCACGGCGCGTGGCTGGGAAGCTCCCGGCTGATTTCGGCAACGATGACCCCGAGTTCGCCCAAAGCGAGCAATCGGTCGTCGTGTCCGGCTACGGCGCGGTGGTGGTCAACAACGAGCCCCGCAACGTCCCGGAGAGCGCACCAGCACAAGCGACTCGGCTGTACTCGAGCTTCCTGGGCAACGAACCTCTCTTCCAGCCCAAGGGCATGCAGAAGTTCGAATGGGACCCAGAAGCCCGAGAGCTCAAGGAGGCCTGGGCCGATCCCGAGCTCAGCTCTCCCAACAGCGTCCCCTACATCAGCCGTGATTCGAACATGGTGTACACCGTCGGTGCCCGGGACGGGCTCTGGACCCTCGAGGGCGTGGACTTCAGCACCGGGGCGTCGAGCTTCCACTACGTGGTCGGCGGCGCCCGTTACAACAGCCTGTTTTCGGGGGTTCACCTCGATCAGGAGGGGCGGATCATCTATGGCAACCCTTTCGGCAAGCTGCGCCTGGATGTGAACTGAAAAACCAAGTGATCTCATAAGCTTAGGTGCCGGCCGCAAATCGCTGAACACTTCGCTTGACAGCGGGGCTTTCGCGCCTATCCTTCGCTCCCTTCGACGCACGGGGAAGTTGCGTGCGCTCGAGGAATTGCACGTTTTTTCGGATAGTTATGCCAACGATCAACCAGCTCGTCCGAAAGGGACGGAAACAGATCAAATCCAAAACGGACTCGCCTGCGCTCCAGCGCTGCCCGCAGAAGCGTGGTGTGTGCGTCCGCGTTTATACCACTACGCCGAAGAAGCCGAACTCCGCGCTTCGTAAGGTCGCTCGTGTTCGCCTCTCCAATGGCATCGAAGCGACCACTTACATTCCTGGCGAGGGACACAATCTGCAGGAGCACTCTGTCGTGCTCATTCGCGGCGGCCGTGTGAAGGATCTTCCCGGCGTCCGTTATCACGTCGTTCGCGGCACGCTCGACGCCACTGGCGCAGCCGGCCCGTCCAACACCAACAAGGCAAACCGCGTCAACAAGCGGTCCAAGTACGGCGTCAAGCGCCCCAAGAACTAACAGAAGCTAAGAAGACCAAGTCATGAGCCGTCGATTCAGCGCACCCAAGAGGCAAATCATTCCGGACGCCAAGTACGGCGACCACCTCGTGGCGAAGTTCGTCAACTCACTGATGCTTGGAGGCAAGCGGTCCACCGCTGAAAAGTGCCTCTACGGCGCCTTCAACATCATCGAAGAGCGGTTCAAGGAAGAGCCCCTCGACGTTTTCAAGAAGGCACTGGATGCCGTCAAGCCTCGCGTCGAGGTCAAGAGCCGCCGTGTCGGTGGCGCAACGTACCAGGTTCCCGTCGAGGTTCGCTCGGAGCGCCGCAACGCGCTCGCGATGCGTTGGCTGGTTCAGTACTCGAGGGCGCGTGGCGAAAAGTCCATGCAGGAGCGCCTCGCAGGGGAGCTCGTCGAAGCCTCGCAGGGCCGCGGCAATGCGGTGAAGAAGCGGGAAGACACGCACAAGATGGCCGACGCAAACAAGGCGTTCGCCCATTACCGCTGGTAGGAACTTTTTGGCGTCTGGGAAGGTCTACGGAAACCCCTCGGACAAGGAGCAGCAGCTGAACTCATGACACCGCGCACATAGAGAGAGTCACCGGGAAGACCGCGACGAACCCGTCGCAACCGATGTGCCTCTCGAAACCCTCTCTGAGTTGAAGAAGCCCGAGGGTGGCTTCTGGGTCGGAGGGGGTTTTGTATGTGAAGCGCCATAGTCAGACGAGCGAGCTCATAGAATCCAATGGCCAGAAAGTACCCACTCGAAAAGACCCGCAACATCGGCATCATGGCCCACATCGATGCGGGCAAGACGACCACGACGGAGCGCATCCTTTACTACACGGGCGTCAACTACAAGATCGGCGAAGTGCACGATGGCGCTGCGACCATGGACTACATGGAGCAGGAGCAGGAGCGCGGCATCACGATTACCTCGGCTGCCACGACATGCTTTTGGAGCCCCGGAACGGGCCCATTCGGCGACGATCAGTTTCGCATCAACATCATCGACACGCCTGGCCACGTGGACTTCACCATCGAGGTCGAGCGTTCGCTTCGTGTGCTCGATGGCGCCGTTGCCGTGTTCGACGGCAAGGAGGGTGTAGAGCCCCAGTCCGAGACGGTGTGGCGGCAGGCCGACCGCTACGTCGTCCCGCGGATCTGTTTCATCAACAAGATGGACAAGGCTGGCGCCGATTTTCCCACCGCTTTCCAGTCGATCAAGGATCGACTCAACGCTCCTGCCGTCGCCGTGCAGCTTCCGCTTGGCCAAGAGGCCGAGCTCGAGGGCATCATCGATCTGGTCGCGATGAAGGCGAACCGCTTCACGGACGACAACCTCGGAGCGGAGTGGATCGTCGAGGAAATCCCCGCGGAGTTCAAGGAGCAGGCTGACGAGGCCCGCGCCCTGCTCGTCGAAGCTGCTTCCGAGGTCGATGACGCATTGATGGAGCGCTACCTCGAGGGCGACACCGATTTTTCGGAGGAGGAGCTCCTCAGGGCGCTTCGCAAGGGCTGCCTCGAGCAGAGCATCGTCCCTGTTCTCACCGGCTCCGCCTTCAAAAACAAGGGTGTTCAGCAGCTGCTAGACGCTGTCGTGAACTTCCTTCCCTCGCCGCTCGAGGTTCCCGCCATTCAGGGTGTGGACCCCGACGACCTGGAAAAGAAGATGGAGCGCAAGGCTTCGGACGACGAGCCATTCAGCGCCCTTGCGTTCAAGATCATCAACGATCCCTTCGTCGGCCAATTGACGTTTTTCCGGGTCTACTCCGGTGTGCTCGAGGCGGGCAGCGGGGTCCTCAACTCGACCAAGGGCAAGAAGGAGCGGGTCGGCCGGATCCTTCAGATGCACGCGAACAACCGCGAGGAGCTCAAGGAGATCCGCACCGGCAACATCGCTGCCGCGGTCGGTCTCAAGACGGCCACCACCGGTGATACGCTTTGCGATGACAAGGCGCCAATCATCCTCGAGAGGATGGATTTCCCGGAGCCGGTCATTTCCGTGGCGATCGAGCCGAGGACCAAAGCCGACCAGGACAAACTGGGGGTAGGGCTCATGAAGCTCGCCGCCGAGGACCCGAGCTTCCGTGCCCACACCGACGAGGAGTCCGGCCAGACCATCATCAGCGGCATGGGCGAGCTCCATCTCGAAATCATCGTCGACCGGCTGAAGCGCGAATTCCAGGTCGATTCCAATGTTGGCGCACCGCAGGTCGCATACCGCGAGACCATCACCAAGGAAGTCGAGTCTGAGGGCCGCTACGTCAAGCAAAGCGGCGGCCGAGGGATGTTCGGTCACGTATGGGTGAAGCTCGAGCCGCTCGAGTCCGGCAGCGGATACGAGTTCGAGAACAAGATCGTCGGCGGGGTCGTGCCGAAAGAATTCATTCCCGCCGTGCAAAAGGGCATCAAAGATGCCATGACCCGCGGCGTCATGGCCGGCTACCCCGTTATCGATGTTAAAGCAACGCTGTTCGACGGCTCGTACCACGACGTCGACTCCAGCCAGGCTGCTTTCGAAGTGGCTGGCTCATTGGCGTTCCAGGACGGTGCGAAGCGAGCGGGCATTCAGCTTCTCGAGCCCGCCATGGACGTTGAAGTCCGCGTCCCCGAAGACTACATGGGGGAGGTCATCGGCGACCTCAACTCCCGGCGTGGCAACGTCACGGGAATGGATTCGGTGGGTGGTGTGCAAGTGATTCGTGCATTTGTCCCGCTCGCGAACATGTTTGGCTACGTAAACGACCTGCGTTCTAAAACTCAGGGGCGTGCGGTGTACACGATGCAGTTCAAGGAGTATCAGGCGGTGCCCCAGGGTGTCGCTGATGAAATCGTCGCCAAGGCGAAGGGCGGATGAGGAGCTAACGATGGCTAAAGAAAAGTTTGTCCGAGACAAACCACACATGAACGTGGGCACGATTGGTCACATCGACCACGGTAAGACGACGCTGACGGCGGCGATCATGAAGGTGATGTCCGATAAGCACGGCGGCGAGGTCAAGAGCTACAAAGACATCGCCAAGGGTGGGACCGAGCGTGACGACACCAAGACGGTGACGATCGCGACGAGCCACGTGGAGTACCAGACGGGCAACCGTCACTACGCCCACGTCGATTGCCCGGGCCATGCCGACTACGTCAAGAATATGATCACGGGCGCAGCGCAGATGGATGGCGCGATTCTGGTGGTGAGCGGGGTCGACGGACCGATGCCTCAGACCAAGGAGCACGTGCTTTTGGCGCGCCAGGTCGGTGTTCCGAGCATGGTGGTGTTCATGAACAAGTGCGACGCGGTCGACGACCCGGACCTTCTCGAGTTGGTCGAGATGGAGGTCCGTGAGCTTCTTTCGAAGTACGAGTACGACGGGGACAACATCCCGGTGGTGCAGGGCTCGGCACTGGGGGCTTTGAACGGCGAAGAGAAGTGGGTCGAGTCGGTCGTGAACCTGATGGACGCGGTCGATGCACACATTCCGGAGCCGCAGCGAGACATCGACAAGCCGTTCCTGATGGCGGTCGAAGACGTGTTCTCGATCAAGGGCCGCGGGACGGTGGTGACGGGGCGCATCGAGCGCGGGGTCATCAAGGTCGGTGACGAGGTGGATATTCTCGGTGTGCGCGACCCGCAAAAGACGGTTGTGACGGGCGTGGAGATGTTCCGCAAGCTATTGGACCAGGGTCAGGCCGGCGACAACGTCGGTTGCTTGCTTCGTGGCATCGACAAAGAGCAGGTGGAGCGCGGCCAGGTATTGGCGAAGCCGGGCTCGGTGAACACGCACACGCAGTTCGAGTGCGAGGTGTACATCCTGAGCAAGGACGAGGGCGGACGCCACAAGCCGTTCTTCAGCAACTACACGCCTCAGTTCTACATCCGCACGCTGGACGTGACGGGCAAGATCGAGCTTCCGGACGACGTGAAGATGGTCATGCCTGGCGACAACGTGAAGATGAAGGTCAACCTCATCACGCCGGCAGCCATGGAAGAGAAGCAGCGCTTCGCGATTCGCGAGGGCGGCCGAACCATCGGTGCAGGCGTCATTTCCAAGATCATTGAGTAACGGGCGAGTTAAGATTGCGCTCGCGTGCGACGAGTGCGGGGCGCGCAACTATCAGACGACAAAGTTGAGAAAGGCCGGGCAGCAGGAGAGACTGACGCTGAAAAAGTTCTGTCCCAAATGCAACCGGCGCACGGAACACAAGGAAACGAAGTAGAATGACCGGAGGGGCCGGGGCCCTCAGTTTGTCCCACCCCACCCCACCACCCCCACACTAGCTCCTAGGCCAGTAGCTCCAATTGGTAGAGCAGCGGATTCCAAATCCGCGGGTTGTGGGTTCGAATCCCTCCTGGCCTGCCGCGAGGAACAACGATGGCGATCACAAACGAACAAGATAGAGCGAGGCCGACTGGAACGCTTGGCGTAGAGCGCTGGGTGCAGTTCGCCTACGCCGCGAGCGCGATCACGCTGGCCTGGTTCCTCATCAAGTCCAGCAATGCGATCTGGTCGATCCTGGCCGACACCGTCGACGCGGTCCCCGAGCCGAACGCCACGGCCATCGCAGTCGGGTCGGGGCTGGTGGCATTCATTGCTGCGGTCGTCGCGTATCGCTCCAAGAAGATTCACACCTTCGTCGTCGAGGTGTGCGTCGAGCTTTCCAAGGTGACCTGGCCTACCCGCAAGGAGACCTGGTCGCAGACGATCGTCGTCCTCATCGTTTCCATCATCGCAGCGGTCATTCTCGGCGTATACGACGCGGTTTGGTCCCACATCACTGACCTCATTTACAACGTGTGATTCCAATGAAGTGGTATGTCGTCCAGGCCTATTCCGGCTACGAAAACAAAGTGAAGCTTTCGCTCGAAGAGCGAATCAAGCAGGCCGGTATGGAAGGCCGTTTCGGGGATATTCTGATCCCGAAAGAGAACGTGCAGGAGAGCCGTGGCGGGCAGCGCCGGCTGAGCTCGCGTACCTTCTACCCCGGTTACATCTTCGTCCAGATGGACCTCGACGATCAGACCTGGCACCTCATCAAGGATACTCCGAAGGTCAATGGCTTCGTCGGTGGCCGCCACCCCTCGCCAGTTCCTGAGCGCGAGATCGCCGCGATCGAGCAGCAGGTCGAGGATGGGGCCGCCAAGCCCAAGCCCCGCGTCGAGTTCGAGAAGGGCGATCACGTCCGAGTGACCGATGGCGCCTTCGCGAACTTCACCGGTGCCATCGAAGAGGTGAACCCCGATAAGCACAAGGTTCGCGTCCTAGTCTCGATCTTCGGCCGTGCCACCCCGGTAGAGCTGGACTATGCCCAGGTCGAAAAGACCAACTGACTGAGGGCGCCCAGGCGGGCCATCTGGCGGCTTACCTCCTCGGGCCATCGCTGCGAAATACTTGAGTATTCCTTGCTCAGCCCTGTGGGGGCGCTCGCCAGCTGACCCACCTGGACGCCCTCAGAAGCGCGGCTTTCCGCAACTGATCGAGATTTCAGAGAAATTGGGTTGCACTTTTCGTGCCGTGAGGCATGACTCGCCGCTCCGGAGAACCCCGTACGCATGAAAAAGGTCATCGGACAGATCAAACTTCAGCTCCCCGCAGGGAAGGCGAACCCTTCTCCGCCGGTCGGGCCTGCGCTCGGCCAGCACGGCGTCAACATCATGGCGTTTTGCAAGGAGTTCAACGCGAAGACCCAGAAGGATGCGGGTCTGATCATCCCCGTGGTGATCTCCGTTTATCAGGATCGTTCCTTCAGCTTCATCATGAAGACGCCGCCCGCGGCCGTCTTGATCAAGAAGACTTTGAATCTGCAGTCGGGCTCCGCACGCCCGAACAAAGACAAGGTCGGCAAGATCACCATGGATCAGGTAAAGGAAATCGCGCAGGTCAAGCTTCAAGACACCAACGCGGGTTCGCTTGAGACATGCATGCAGAGCATTATCGGCACCGCGCGTTCCATGGGGGTCGAGCTAGTCGACTAGCTCTCTCCAGCCATTGATTTCGCTTCCCTGGACCACCCAGGGCCTCAGTTGGTGGTAGGCGGCTTCGAGTCGTCGCAAGGAGTCAGAATGAAACCCGGAAAAAAGCGCGCGGGCGCTTTACAGAAGCCCGACAAGAGCCGTCGCTACGCGTTGAGTGAAGCCGTCTCGCTCGTGAAGGAATTGGCATTTGCCAACTTCGACGAGTCGGTCGACGTCGCGGTGCGGCTTGGTGTGGATCCGAAGCACGCGGACCAGATGGTTCGTGGCGCTGTCGTGCTGCCGCACGGCACCGGCAAGACCAACCGCGTACTCGTTTTCGCTAAGGGCGAGAAAGTGAGCGAGGCGGAGGCAGCCGGCGCTGACTTCGTCGGTGGCGACGATTTGGCCGCGAAGATCAACGAAGGTTGGCTCGACTTCGACACCGTCATCGCCACTCCGGACATGATGGGGCAGGTCGGCCGTCTCGGTCGCGTCCTCGGTCCTCGTGGCCTGATGCCGAACCCCAAGGTCGGCACCGTGACCTTCGATGTGAGCAAGGCCGTGAGCGAGGCCAAGGCGGGCAAGGTCGAGTTCCGCGTTGAAAAAGCCGGCATCGTACACGCCCAGGTTGGCAAGAGATCCTTCGGGGAGCCGGAGCTTGCTGGCAACGTCAAGTCCTTGGTTGGCGCGCTCGTGAAGGCCAAGCCAGCCGCTGCGAAGGGGACCTACCTTCGCAGCATCACCCTGAGCTCCACGATGGGCCCCGGCATCAAGGTTGACCCCGGCACTATAGAGGTGGAGGCGTAATCATGAGCCTTACACGACAAGACAAAGCGGCCCAGGCCGTCTCCATCCGCGAGAGCTTCGACAATGCGAGCGCGACCGTGCTCGTCGATTTTCGAGGCGTCAACGTAGAGATGATCACGGACCTCCGTTCGCGTTTCCGCGCGGTCGGAGTCGAGTACAAGGTCGTCAAGAACAACGTCGTCCGCAAAGCGCTCGAAGGTTCCGATCTCGCCGACAACGACGAGTTCACTGCGCACCTCGCTGGTCCGACGGCAATCGCGTGGTCTTTCGAAGATCCTTCGGCTGCCGCCAAGGTGATCAAGAACTTTCGTAAGGAGTTCACCGACGTTCTTCAGCCGAAGGACGGGGATGAAAAGCTCCTCTTCAAGTGTGGCCTCCTCGAGGGCCAAGTTCTGGACGCGAAGCAGGTGGAAAACCAGCTCGCGACGCTTCCAGGCAAAGATGAGATTCGCGCTTCGCTGCTCGCGCAGCTCATGGCGCCCATGCAGAACCTGGTCGGTCAAATCAATGCACCGGCCCAGAACCTCGCTCTCGTTCTCGATGCGTACCGGCGCAAAGAGGCAGGCGAGTAATCCATAACAATTTAGCCGTGTCGCACGCACGGTTAGCGGAGAGTCAAGAATGGCAAATATGAACGTAGAACAGATGGTCGAAGAGCTGAGCTCGTGGACCGTCATGGAAGTTGCGGGCCTGGTTAAGGAGCTCGAAGAGAAGTGGGGCGTTTCGGCAGCACCGGCAGCGGTAGCCGTGGCCGGTCCTGCGGTCGCAGCGGAAGCCGCTGAAGAGCAGACCGAGTTCGACGTGGAGCTGACCGAAGCTGGTGGCAAGAAGATCAACGTGATCAAGGCCATCCGCGAAATCACTCAACTCGGCCTGGCGGATGCCAAGGCCCTCGTCGAAGCAGCTCCCAAAGTCGTCAAAGAGGCCGTGTCCAAGGACGAGGCTGACGAAATCAAAAAGAAGCTCGAAGAAGCTGGCGCTAAGGTCACAGTCAAATAACCCTATGGGGTTATGTTTCGGAGCCCTGTGCCGCGACTTGGCACATGGGCCCGACCGGGTTAACGTCCCGGCCGGGGCAGCACCGGTACGCGCAGCACATCATTCACGACTTTCCGCGATGCGACGGGAGGCCGAACGGCCTTCTTGTCGCGTACGTGTCTCTTAATTCTTTGGCTTTAGGGTTCCAATAGCAGTGGTTCGGCAGGAGTCTCTCTAATGGCGGCGACGATTCAGACGAACTTTCGAATGCGACATTCCTTTGGGAAGATCGAGCACATCCTCGAGATCCCGAACCTGATCGACATTCAAAAGCGCTCGTACGATAAGTTCCTTCAAACAGACGTTCCCAGGGACGACCGTGACAACACCGGTCTTCAGGGTGTCTTCAACAGCGTATTTCCGATTCGCGACTTCAATGGAACGAGCGAGTTGGTCTTCGGCGGGTACACGCTCGAAAGGCCGAAGTACGACGTCGATGAGTGTCGGCAGCGTGGGATGACCTATGCCGCGCCGATCAAAGTGACGATCCAGCTCATCATCTACGACGCCGGCGGTGACAGCACCGAGCGGGCCGTCCGCGATATCAAGGAGCAGGAAGTCTACTTTGGCGAGATCCCGCTGATGACGGTGAACGGTACGTTCATCATCAACGGGACCGAGCGCGTCGTCGTCAGTCAGCTTCACCGTAGCCCGGGTGTCTTCTTCGACCACGACCGTGGCAAGACCCACTCGTCCGGCAAGCTGCTCTACCAGGCGCGCATCATTCCCTACCGTGGCTCGTGGCTCGATCTCGAATTCGATCCGAAGGATCTGCTCTACGTCCGCATCGACCGCCGCCGGAAGATGCCCGCGACGGTGCTACTGAAGGCGCTCGGGTACAACACCCAGGAGCTCCTCAACTACTACTACGACACCGAGACGATCTACATCCTTTCGAAGGACCAGTACGCCAAGTCGATCGAGTACGATCTGCTGCCCGGCCAGCGTGCGACACACGACATCGCTGTGGGTGAGGACGTTCTCGTCCGCAAAAACCGCAAGTTCACGCGCGCCGCGATTCGCAAGCTCAAGTCCGCAGGGCTCGACTATCTCCCGATCGACTTCACGGAGGTCATTGGCAAGGTCGCTGCCGAAGACGTGATCGACGAGGACACCGGCGAGATTTTGCTCGCGGTCAACGAAGAGGTGACCGAGGCTCGCATCGACGCGCTCCGCGAGGCGAGTGTCAACGAGTTCAAGGTGCTCTTCATCGACGGCCTCAACGTCGGTTCGTATCTTAGAGACACTCTGCTCGTCGATAAGGTTCAGTCACAGGACGAGGGGATCCTCGAGATCTACCGCCGGCTGCGTCCGGGCGATCCGCCTACGCTCGACACCGCGCGGAACCTCTTCAACAACTTGTTCTTCAATCCAGAGCGCTACGACCTGAGTCAGGTCGGACGCCTCAAGCTGAACTACAAGTTCTACAAGGACGTCGAAGAGGACGAGCGGCCCAGCTTGGACCACACGGTCCTCACCAACACCGACATCTTGGACACGGTGAAGAACCTCATCGAGCTCAAGAATGGTCGTGGGTCGGTCGACGACATCGATCATCTGGGCAACCGTCGCGTTCGCGCCGTTGGCGAGCTGATGGAGAATCAGTATCGCATCGGACTCGTCCGCATGGAGCGCGCGATCAAGGAGCGCATGAACATGTCTCAAGAGATTGAGACGCTCATGCCGCACGACCTGATCAACGCGAAACCGGTCAGCGCGGTCGTCAAAGAGTACTTCGGTTCGAGCCAGCTCTCGCAGTTCATGGACCAGACCAACCCGCTCAGCGAGGTGACGCACAAGCGGCGTCTGTCCGCGCTTGGGCCTGGTGGTCTCACGCGCGAGCGCGCCGGCTTCGAGGTTCGCGACGTTCACACGACTCACTATGGTCGCATCTGTCCGATTGAGACGCCGGAAGGTCCGAACATCGGTTTGATCGCGTCGCTTTCGACCTACGCCCGCGTCAACGAGTATGGCTTCGTCGAGACGCCATACCGGAAGGTCGAGGACGGCATCGTGCTCGACGATCACGTGCGTTGGTACTCCGCCCTCGAAGAGGAGGGGCACTACATCGCGCAGGCGAACGCCACGATCGAGCATCTGAGCCGCAAGCTCGAGGGGCAACTAATCAGCGCGCGCTTCAACGGCGAGTTCGTGATGGTGCCGCCAAGCAGTGTCCAGTTGATGGACGTGTCGCCCAACCAGTTGGTTTCGGTTGCTGCTTCGCTGATTCCGTTCCTCGAACACGACGACGCGAACCGCGCGTTGATGGGTTCGAACATGCAGCGTCAGGCTGTGCCCTGCGTGCGCACGCATGCTCCGATCGCCGGCACCGGCATTGAGCGCCGGGTCGCACGCGACTCGGGTGTTTGTGTGGTCGCGCAACAGGACGGTGTGGTCGAATCAGTCGACGCGACGCGTATCGTCGTCAAGGCTGAAGGTCTTGCGGGTGCGTTCCCCGACATCTACCGTCTCAACAAGTTCCAGCGTTCCAACCAGAACACGGCATACAACCAAACGCCAATCGTTCGGCCTGGGGACAAGGTCAAGGCGGGCGACGTCATCGCCGATGGCCCCAGCACGGACCGCGGCGAGCTGGCACTCGGCCAGAACGTGATCGTCGCGTTCATGCCGTGGGGTGGATACAACTTCGAGGACTCGATTCTGCTCTCCGAGAGGATTGCCAAGGACGACGTCTACACCTCAGTGCACATCGAGGAGTTCGAGTGCGTTGCTCGCGACACCAAGCTCGGCAAAGAGGAAATCACCCGCGACATTCCGAACGTTGGTGAAGAGGCCCTCAAGGATCTCGACGAGTCGGGTATCGTGCGGATTGGCGCCGAGGTGAACTCAGGCGACATTCTGGTCGGCAAGATCACGCCGAAGGGCGAGACCCAGCTCTCGCCCGAGGAAAAACTCCTTCGCGCCATCTTCGGCGAGAAGGCTGGTGACGTTCGCGACACCTCCCTCAAGGTCCCGCCTGGCGTGACCGGCATCGTCATCGACGCCCGCGTGTTCGCGCGCAAGGGCACCGAGAAGGACGAGCGCTCCGCCCAAATCGAAGAAACCGAGCGCGCCAAGCTCGAGAAGGACATGGCGGACGAGATCAAGATCGTTCTCGATTCAGCGCATGACCGCGTTCGAAAGTACTTCGTCGGTAGCACGGCGACCGCCAAGCTGGTGGGCGACCAGGGCAAAGAGCTCCTGGCCAAGGGTGCGAAGATCACGAACGAGGCTCTCGACGAGATCCCGCACCGGTACTGGGCGCATATCGAGGTCGACAAGGACAAGGACAAGACCGACGCGATTCTCGAGCAGGTCGACGACCAGGTCGATGCCGTCAAGATGTTGTTCCAGGAGAAGATCGACAAGCTCGGAAAGGGCGACGAGCTTCCTCCGGGCGTCATCAAGATGGTGAAGGTCTACGTTGCCATCAAGCGCAAGCTTCAGGTCGGCGATAAGATGGCGGGCCGCCACGGCAACAAGGGTGTCGTCAGCCGGATTCTTCCCGAAGAAGACATGCCGTACCTGCCGAATGGCAAGCCGGTCGACATCGTTCTGAACCCACTCGGCGTTCCAAGCCGAATGAACGTCGGCCAGATTCTCGAGACTCACCTCGGGTGGGCGGGTTATCTTCTCGGCACGCAGCTTCAGGAGATGATCGAGCAGAAGGCGCAGGCTTCGGAGCTCCGCGAACGCATTCGCGCGATCTTCAAGGGCGGCGACATCATCAAGGTGCTGGATTCGATTCCGGACGACGAGGTCGCAGCGATGGCCAAGAGCTGGAAGCACGGTCTACAACTGGCCACACCGGTCTTCGACGGCGCGAGCGAGGAAGAGATCAAAGACCTCCTCAGGCTGGCCGGCGTGCAGGACAACGGCCAGACGGTGCTTTTCGACGGACGCACAGGCGACGCATTCCACGAGGACGTCACCGTGGGCATCATGTACATGCTCAAGCTGCATCACTTGGTCGACGACAAGATCCACGCGCGAAGCATCGGTCCGTACTCACTCGTCACGCAGCAGCCGTTGGGTGGCAAGGCGCAGTTCGGCGGGCAGAGGCTCGGAGAGATGGAGGTCTGGGCGATGGAGGCCTACGGCGCCGCATATGCGCTGCAGGAGTTCCTCACCGTCAAGTCCGACGATGTTCAAGGCCGTACGCGCATGTACGAATCGATCGTGAAGGGCGAGTACTCGCTCGAAGCTGGTCTGCCGGAGAGCTTCAATGTCCTCATGAAAGAGCTTCAGGCACTTTGCCTGAACGTCGAGTTGGTTGAGACGAGTCAATTGGAGCGCAGGTCGGATGACGTCCTTGCTGCGGAGGAAGAGTAAGTCATGAAGGATATCTTCAGCTTCTTCGAAAAGCCGAAAGACCCGCTGGCGTTTTCAGCGATTCGGATTTCGCTAGCGTCGCCGGAAAAGATCCGCGAGTGGTCTCACGGCGAGGTGAAAAAGCCCGAAACGATCAACTATCGTACGTTCAAGCCCGAGCGTGACGGCCTCTTCTGCGCGAAGATCTTCGGACCGGTCAAAGACTACGAGTGTATTTGCGGCAAGTACAAGCGCATGAAGCACCGCGGAATCGTCTGCGAGAAGTGCGGCGTCGAGGTCATTCAGAGCAAGGTTCGCCGCGAGCGACTGGGTCACATCACCTTGGCGACGCCGGTGGCGCACATCTGGTTCCTCAAGAGCCTGCCGAGCCGCATCGGCGCGATCTTGGACATCACTCTCAAGGACCTGGAGCGCGTGCTCTACTGCGAGAGCTACGTGGTGCTCGACCCCAAGGAGACCCCGCTCGAGCGCGGAGAGATCCTCACCGAGGATCGATTCCACGACATGCTCGACGAGTATGGTGACGACGCATTTGAAGCTCGAATGGGCGGCGAGGCCGTTCTCGAGATGCTTCGCGACCTCGACGTACATGCGATGGCCGAGCAGCTTCGTTTGGACCTCAAGGAGGCCACCAGCGAGGCGAAGCGCAAGAAGTACTCCAAGCGGCTCAAGGTCATCGAGGCGTTCCGCGACTCGGGCAACCGTCCCGAGTGGATGATGTTGTCCGTGATTCCGGTCCTTCCGCCGGACCTTCGTCCGTTGGTTCCGCTAGACGGTGGTCGCTTCGCGACCTCCGATCTCAACGATCTCTACCGCCGCGTCATCAACCGGAACAACCGACTCAAGCGGCTCATCGAGCTCAATGCTCCAGAGATCATCATCCGGAACGAGCGCCGCATGCTGCAAGAGGCCGTCGACGCTCTCTTCGACAACGGCCGCCGTGGTAAGACCATCACCGGCCCGAACAAGCGTCCGCTCAAGTCGCTGTCCGACATGCTCAAGGGCAAGCAGGGCCGCTTCCGTCAGAACCTGCTCGGTAAGCGTGTCGATTACTCCGGCCGTTCTGTCATCGTCGTCGGCCCCGCGCTGCGTTTGCACCAATGCGGTCTCCCGAAGAAGATGGCGCTCGAGCTCTTCAAGCCGTTCATCTACAACAAGCTAGAAGAACGTGGGTACGTCACCACGATCAAGAGCGCCAAGAAGCTCGTCGAGAAGGAGAAGCCCGAGGTCTGGGATATTCTCGAAGAGGTCATCACCGAGCACCCCGTGATGCTCAACCGAGCGCCGACGCTCCACCGTTTGGGCATTCAGGCTTTCGAGCCGGTTCTGATCGAGGGTAAGGCGATCCGGCTCCACCCGCTCGTTTGTACTGCGTTCAACGCGGATTTCGACGGCGACCAAATGGCCGTCCACGTACCGCTGTCGGTCGAGGCTCAGATGGAGACTCGCGTGCTCATGATGAGCACGAACAACATCTTGTCGCCCGCGAGCGGCCGCCCAATCATCAACCCGACGCAGGATATCGTTCTCGGCCTCTACTACATGACGCGCGAGAAGAAGTTCGGGAAGGGTGAGTACCGAGAGGGCCAAGAGAAGGACGGTGTGTTCACCGGGATCTTCGCTTCGTCCGACGAGGTGCGGATGGCGTACGACCAGAACATGGTCGGGCTCCACTCAGGCATTCGTTATCGGTACAAGGGCAAAATCTACGACACGACCGTTGGCCGCGTTCTGGTGAGCGACGTGCTTCCCCCGGGCATGGAGTTCCCTTCGGTCAACAAGGTGCTCGACAAGAAGTCACTCAGCTCACTCATCGACGAGTGCTACCGCGCGAGCCGCAACAAGAACACCGTTCTGCTTGCGGACCGGCTCCGCACCCTGGGCTTCGAGATGTCGACTCGCGCCGGCATTTCGATCTGCATGGATGACATGATCATCCCGGACTCGAAGAAGGACGTCCTGGGCGCTGCGCAGGAAGACGTGACCACTGTCGTCGAGCAGTATCAGGAAGGTCTGATCACGGACGGCGAGCGCTACAACAAGGTCGTCGACATTTGGGCGGAGGCGTCCGACCAGGTCGCTCGGGATCTAATGGAGTCGATCGGCACCGACGAGGTCACCAACCCGGAAACGGGCGAGAAGACCACTCAGCCGAGCTTCAACTCGATCTTCATGATGGCCGACTCCGGCGCTCGTGGCTCGAACCAGCAGATTCGTCAGCTGGCCGGCATGCGTGGCTTGATGGCCAAGCCGTCCGGTGAGATCATCGAGACGCCCATCACGGCGAACTTCCGTGAGGGGTTGACCGTGTTGCAGTACTTCATCTCGACACACGGTGCGCGTAAGGGTCTGGCAGACACCGCCCTGAAGACCGCAAACTCGGGTTACCTGACGCGCCGTCTCGTCGACGTCGCGCAGGACGCCGTCATCACCGACTACGACTGTGAGACCCTCGATGGCATATGGGTCAGCAAGCTCGAAGAGGGGGGTGAGGTCGTCACGCCGCTCGGCGAGCGTGTTCTCGGTCGCATCGCGCTCGAGGACATCACCGATCCCGTCACCGACGAGACCCTCGTCGAAGCCAATCAGGAAATCGACGAAGCGCGCGTTGCTCGCATCGAAGCGGCCGGCATCGAGCGCGTGCTGATTCGCTCCGTGTTGACCTGCCAGAACCGTCGCGGCGTGTGCGTGATGTGTTACGGCCGAGACCTCGGTCGCGGCTACGAAGTGAACATTGGCGAGGCGGTAGGCATCATCGGCGCCCAGTCGATCGGCGAGCCTGGTACGCAGCTCACCATGCGTACGTTCCACATCGGTGGTGCGGCTGCGCGCGGTAAGATTGAGCAGAGCTCCATCGAGTCACGCTCGGGCGGCATCGTGAAGTTCGACAACGCCATGCTCATCACCAAGGGTGACGGGACTGTTGTCGTGATGAACCGCCACGGTGCAGTGACGGTCGTCGATGAGTCGGGTCGCGAGCGCGAGCACTTCACGCTGACCTACGGCGCTTTCCTGAAGGTCAAAGAGGGTGACCGCGTCGAGCGCGGGACGATGCTCGCGGAGTGGGACCCATACGCGATTCCGATTCTCACCGAGGTTCATGGTACAGTGAAGTACGGCGACGTCGTCGAAGCGGTGACCATGGACGAGAAGCTCGACGAGGTTACGGGCCTGTCCCGGCGCGTCGTCATTGAGTCCCGCGATCCGAGCGCGCGCCCGCGCATCTCGATCAAGGACCCGCAAACCGGCGATACGCAGAGTACGGGTGCAGGCGAGAACATGGCCCGCTACTTCCTGCCGGTCGGCGCGAACATCATCCCCGCGGATGGTCAGACCGTCGAAGCTGGCGAGATCATCGCGAAGATTCCGCGCGAGACGACCAAGACCAAGGACATCACCGGTGGCCTGCCGCGTGTCGCCGAGCTGTTCGAAGCTCGTAAGCCCAAGGACCACGCGATCATCAGCGAGATCGATGGCATCGTCACCTTTGGTAAAGACACCAAGGGTAAGCGCAAGGTCATGATCACGCCGGAGGTCGGGGAGCCGAAGGAGTACCTCATCGCCAAGGGCAAGCACCTCACCGTGAAGGATGGTGACCACGTGCGCGCCGGCGAGCCATTGATGGATGGTCCTGCAAACCCGCATGACATTCTCAAGGTCAAGGGCGAGAAGGAACTTGCGGCTTGGTTGGTCGACGAGATCCAGCAGGTCTACCGACTGCAGGGCGTTGCCATCAACGACAAGCACATCGAAGTCATCGTTCGTCAGATGCTTCGGCGTGTTCGGATCAAAGAGACTGGGGACACTCGCTTCCTCCCGGACGAGCAGGTCGAAAAGACGGTGTTCGAGCGCGAGAACGAGCGAGTCATCGCGAAGGGAGGCCAGCCCGCCGTGGCAGAGCCGCTCTTGCTCGGCATCACCAAGGCCTCGCTTTCGACCGAATCGTTCATCAGCGCTTCGTCCTTCCAGGAGACGACGAAGGTGCTGACCGAGGCTGCGATCAGCGGCAAGGTCGACAAGCTTCGCGGTCTCAAGGAGAATGTCATCATGGGCAGACTGCTGCCTGCCGGTACGGGCCTCGGTGCGTACAACAAGATCGACATGGTCGTCGCCGACGACGCGGTGAAGCCGCTCGCCCCGAGGCCTGTCATTCTCGAGCCGGAGCCGGTCGCGGCCGCGGCGTCCGAGGAGTAGGTCGACCTCACATCGGGCGATCACGCCTGCGAATCATCCGGCGCTCGCTGTGGCTATTCGGCTGACTCGCGGGGGTGTCCCCGTGTAGAGTCGTCGCATGGAAGCTCCGAAGAAGGGTTATCTGTTCGAGACGGATGAGCACCGCGCGCTGCGTGAGCAGATTCGGCGGTTTGCGGCCAATGCGATCGAGCCGAACGCGCATGCTTGGGAAGAGGCCAATGAGTTTCCAAGGGAGCTCTACCAGACGGCTGCAAAGGCTGGGTTCTTAGGGATCGGATATCCGGAGGAGCTCGGAGGCGACGGGGGGGACCTTACCCACGTGCTGTGCGCATCTGAGGAGATGGTGCTTGCGGGAAAGTCCGTCGGCACTCTCGTGGGCCTGGGTAGCCACGGCATCGCGATTCCTCCAATCATCAAGTTCGGCAATGACGAGCAGAAAGAGAGGTTCGTCCGCCCCGCACTTTGTGGCGAGAAGGTGTGCTCCCTCGGAATCACAGAGCCTGGTGGGGGCAGCGATGTAGCTGCTGTTCAGACGAAGGCCGTGCGTGACGGGGATCACTACGTCGTGAATGGAGCGAAGACCTTCATCACGTCTGGATGCCGAGCGGACTTCGTGACCACGGCCGTCAGGACGGGCGGGGAAGGGCACGGGGGCATTTCGATGCTAGTCATCGAGAGCGATACGCCAGGTTTCACGGTATCGAGCAAACTCAAGAAGACCGGTTGGTGGGCGAGCGACACTGCGGAACTCGCGTTTGAAGATTGCCGTGTGCCTTCGAAGAACCTGATCGGCCAAGAAGGCGCTGGCTTCCTGATGATCATGATGAACTTCGTTACCGAGCGCCTCTTCATCGCCGGCCAGTGTGTTGCGATCGCCGAGCTGGCGTATCGGGAGGCCGTGGAGTACGCGAAGCAACGGCACGCTTTCGGCAAGAGCCTCGCCGGGTTCCAGGTCATCCGCCACAAGCTCGCTGACATGGCAACTCAGATTGCAGCAGCCCGCGCGCTCACCGGCGAGTGCGTTACACGCTACCTCGCCGGCGAACAAACGCCCGCCCTCGCGGCGATGGCCAAGAACACAGCGACCGACGCGTGCTCCGCGGTGTGCGACCAGGCCGTCCAGATCCACGGTGGCTACGGCTACATGCGCGAATACGTCGTAGAACGCCTCTACCGAGACGCCCGCCTCTACCCCATAGGCGGCGGCACCCGCGAAATAATGAACGAAATCATAAGCAAAGTAGAAGGCTACTGAGGCGGAGAGTGTCCCCCTAGGAGGATGCCTCGTTCTATGAGGTCGGCGATTAGGGTGGAGAGTTTTTCTATGAACTCGGGTCCGATTTGGGTGTGGTGGGCGGCCGCAACTCGTTGGACGGATTCGGCGACGGTTTGATCGGTGGCGCGCCAGGCTTCCAGGAGGTCTGCGGCGAGTGGGTTGAGCTTGCGCGGGATCGGCCTGTGGTCTCGGTCGCGGTACAGGCAGAGGATCGTGGGGTCCGGTTCGTAGCCTGCATCGGGGGTCGGTTTGGTTTGGACCGGGTACGCGAGGCGGAGAACTCTGACCGCGGTGGCGAGGACTGGCCTGCGGTCGAAGGCGAATTCGCTCGAGGGCGCGGTATCTGCGGGCGCGTGTCGGACGTCCCAGGCCGTGATCTCGTAGCCTGCGAGATCGGCAACCCAGGGTGCCTCCGTGCGTTGCCAAATGGGAATCGCAAACTCGGCGAGCTCCCCAGGAATGTGACGCAAGTATCGGGTTTTGGGGCTGCCTGCGTTGAACCACTCATCCACGGCGCGGGCAAAGGTGTCTTCCCCAATCGCGTCTCTGGTGCGAGCTAGAGCGACTCTGATCACGTGGTTGAGCCGATTGCGCACGAGGTCCCGATAGACCAGCCAGCGCTCGCGCGACCCCAATAGCTCGAGGTCGGCCTCGCTTGGTTCTGCGCCGAAGCAGACGCGTTGCATGGCTTTCGCGTGATCAGCGAGCATCGTCAGCCCCCGTCGCGTTGCGATAAATCGTCCAGAGCTCGTCGACCTCGGACAGAAGATCGTCCAGTGGCGGCACGTTGTTATCGCGTTCGAGAAGCACGGGAACGGGACCTGTCTTGCGCAGGGTGTAGTCGAGAAGCTCGTACACGTCGTCAGGGACCGGCTCGCCATGGGTGTCGATGCGCAGACCGTCGTCGCGGAGGAAGTGTCCGGCGACGTGGATTTGCACCACGCGTTCCATCGGGATCTTATCGATATAGGCTTTGGGATCGAAGCCGAAGTTACGGCCGTTCACGTAGATGTTGTTGACGTCGAGCAGCAGCTTTGCATCCGCGCTCTCCAAGACCTCGACGACGAAGTCGGCCTCGGCCAGCCCATCCGGGCCTTGCGGCGCGTAGTAGCTGACATTCTCGAGCGCCAGCGGAACTCCGATCGCGTCACGCACTTCTGTCAATCGCTGTGACGCGATCTGCGCCGCCTCCTCGGTAAACGGGAGTGGCAGCAAGTCGTGGAAGAAACGATCATCGACTCCGCCCAGACACAAGTGCTCGCTGTGCCACGGGATCGCGAGGTCCGTCAGGAAGGCCCCGAGCTCTCTCAGGTAGCTCGTATCGAAGGGTTCCACCGAACCCAGACACGTGCTCAGGCCATGCGTCACCACCGGCCAGTGTTCTCGAGCCAGCTCCAACATCTCTAGATACCGGCCGCCCCGGTCGATATAATTTTCGGGATGGATCTCCACCCAGGCGACGCTTTTCGGCTGCCGTTCGAGGAGCTCGGTCGCGAGGTCGTATCGAAGCCCCAAGCCGATTCCGGCGACGTCTCGAATCATTTGCTCTTTCAAAAACAAGAAGCCGCGGCGACATCCGCCGCCGCGGCTTCCAACACCATGCCGCTCAGTGAAGAGCAGCGTGACCCTTGCTTATTCCGCTTTCGCGCCGCCGCAGCTGCCTTCGCCACAGGAGGCTTCGCCTTCTTTGGCACCGCTACAGCTGCCCTCTCCACAGGAGGCTTCCGCCGCGCCTTCTTCGGCGGCTGCGGCCCCTTCGGCCGGTGCAGCCTCTGCAGCCGCCTCTGCGCCTGCCGTCGCTTCGGTCGCCTCCGGACCATCGTCCGACTTGCATGCGGCGGTCATGCTGAGTGCCGCGGTCGCCATCGCGATGATCGTGTGCTTGAGTGCTGAGTTCATTATTTCTTTCCTCTTTTTTGTAAGAGCATCAGGAGCGACAAGAAAGGCCCCGGTCGATGCAACGCGGCGTCAGGGACCAATCCCATTCCCCCGCTTCCTTCTAGCGCACGCTAGCCAACCCGATCGGTTGTCGCAATGTAAAAGCGAAAGGTGCGTCATGACACGAACTACGTCCCTGAAGCGCAGATGTTTCGCATGAATTGCGCCTCTAGGGCACTGGCGGTTCATGGCGAATACCCCATGAGTTTTGAGGGGTTGCAACGTGATGAGCCCATGGAGAGCCGTTGGATTCCTGTGCCTCCTCGGATGCGCACATGTCCCCGAAGCGTCGCCCCCACAGGAGCGATCTCGAGCCACGGCACACTATACGGTTACAATCTATGACAACTTTGGCGGTGCCCGCGTGCGCACGTGCCTCAAAGGCATGACGGTTCGCGGGTTGGTCCCGATCGACGATGGCGGAGGGCGTGCGCTGCGCCGAGCGTGGATCGGGGACGACCCCCTCGACACCGCGCATGGCCGGATTCGTCTGCGCGAGCCATCGCGGGCTGCGTGTGTCGACTACGAGACGCGCTTCGATCCCCCAATGTTCAGAGCTAGCGACCCGGCTGCCGTCATCGTGTCCCAGGCGCAATGGCTGTGGCGGCCCGATCCCTTCCCGCGCGATCTCGAGGCGTCCGTTCGTTTCGAGCTCCCCGTGGACGGAGAGGTATCACTTCCTTGGCCACGGTCGGATTCGACCTACTTCCCGGAACAGAGCGCGTTCTACACGAGCGCGTACGGCGTATTCGGGTCGTTCGAGCATCAGTCGTTCTCGGTGGTGGGCACGAGCGTCGAGGTCGCGCGCCTCGGACCGTGGCCGCCTGCCGATGAGATTCGCCGTTGGCTCGGCCGGGCCCTGCAAGCCACCGCCTCGGTCGGCGGCAGATTCCCGCACGATCGGGTCCACTTCATCATCATTCCCACCCCGAGCCAGGACAAACACGTGGTGTTTGGCATGGTGCGCCGCGGCGGCGGCTCCTCGGTTCTTCTGCTTCCGTCGCCGAATGCGACAGTCGGTGAGCTCGAATCAGACTGGGTGGCGGTTCACGAGCTCTCACATCTTTGGCTCCCTCATTTGTACCCGGGAGACCGTTGGATCACGGAAGGGATTGCGACCTACTTGCAAGAAGTGCTGCGAGCGCGCTGTGGTCTCCAAAGCAGCGAACGCGCATGGACGCGTCTCCAAGAGGGCTTCGAGCGAGGGCGGCGCGCGGGCACCGGGCGCCCACTGGCCAGCGAGAGCCGTGAGATGAGTCGGACCGGGGCCTACCATCGGGTCTACTGGGCCGGCGCCGCGTTTGCGTTGGCGGTGGACGTGCGGCTTCGGAAGAACAGCAACGGCGAGATGACACTTCTGCGCGCGATCAGTGACGGTCAGCGCGTCTGGGGCACCGACGCTCGCCTCGTGGACGGGTCAGCACTTCTCAGCGCGCTGCAAGAAGCAAGCGGCGCCGATTTCATCCAAGAGCTAGCAGAGACGTACGCAGCGAACTCGGATTTCCCCAGCATCGAGTACGTCCGTTCGCCGGAGTACCGCGAGATTCGCACGCAGATCCTATCGGGCGCCGATGAGGCATGCGGGCTCAGCGCCGAATCGTCGCGATGATGCGGCTCCGCGCCCCTGGGCGACGCTTGCCGATTCGAAAAGACGCTCTGACCCGGTCTGCGCCTCCGCGGAGACGCCCGCGCTCCGACGCATACAGCGTGGCGAGCTCGTCGCCCGCACGCACCGGGTCGCCGATCTGGACGTGCAAGCGGATCCCGGCGCCAGCATCGACCGTATCCGCCGCACGGCTTCGCCCAGCGCCCAGTCCCATCGATGCGTAGCCTAGCTCGAGCGGATCGATATCGGTGACGTACCCATCGGCCGTCGCAGTGACCGTCCTTCGGTAGCGGGCCACTGCGAGCTCGTCGGGCGCGTCGACCACGCGCGGATCGCCCCCCTGTGCTTTGACGATTTCCCGCATCTTTTGGAGCGCAGCTCCGCTGCTCACCTCTCGCTCGATGCGCCGCAGCGCCTGCGACTTGCTCTTCGTCACTCCGGCGGCTCGCAGCATCTCGGCAGCTAGTTCGTAGGTCAGCTCTCGAAGATCGTCCGGCCCTTGGCCATGAAGTACCTCCAGCGCCTCGGTCGTCTCCAGCGCGTTCCCGATCGTGTAGCCGATTGGGGCGTTCATATCGGTGAGCAGTGCGGAGACGCGTTTCCCTGCAAGCGTTCCGACGCGCACCAGGCAGCGTGCAAGCTCTCTTGCGTCCGCTTCGGTCTTCATGAAAGCTCCGCGGCCGACCTTTACGTCGAGCACCAGCGCGTCGATTCCCTCTGCCAGCTTCTTCGACAGGATGCTTGATGTGATCAGCGGGATCGATTCGACGGTCCCAGTGACGTCACGCAGTGCGTATAGGCGCTTGTCCGCCGGCGCCAGATCGCCCGTCTGGCCGATCAGCGCACAACCGACCTTCCGAAGCTGGGCGCGAAACTCCCTCACCGACAGATCTACTCGGAACCCGGGAATCGCCTCGAGCTTGTCGAGCGTGCCTCCCGTATGCCCGAGGCCGCGCCCGCTCATCATCGGCACCGCCACTCCGCACGCCGCAACGATCGGTGCCAGGCAGATGCTGACCTTGTCCCCGACACCTCCGGTCGAGTGCTTGTCCACCTTGGGAGCATCGATCTGGTCGAGGCTCACGACCTGACCGCTGTCGCGCATGGCAAGGGTCATCGCGACCGTCTCCTCGAAGTCCATGCCCCGGAAGTAGACGGCCATTGCCAGGGCGCTCATCTGGTAGTCGGCGACCGAGCCGTCCATGAATCCAGTGACCAGGTCCCGAATGTCCTGGTCGCTGAGCTTCTCTCCCTCGCGCTTGCGAACGATCAGCTCTGGGACCGTCAGAAGTTGCCGCTTCTTCCGCGCCATCACTTGCGTCGTGCGCGCCGCGACCGCTTTCGAGGCCCTGCGGCTCCGTCTTTCGAGCCTGCGTCCTGCTTCCTCGACTCATCGCGCCGCTTCTTTGCTGTGCCGCGCTGCTTTCGCGGCTCATCGCGCCGCTCTTTGGAGCTGCCAGTCCGCGCCTTTGGCGTATCGCCCCGTCTCTTCGGGGCGCCGCCTTGCTTCCTCCGAGCCTGCGTCGGCGCTTCTGCTGGCTGGTGAGCCAGCAGTGAGCCCACCACGTCGCGGGCTTGGACATTGGCGTCCTCAATCCGCACCGTCACCGGGTCGTTCATCGTGAAGATCTTCGAAGTTCGTATCCCGATCAAGCGAATGCCCAAATCGTCGGGTTCGTAGGTGTCCTCGAGCTGCTCGAATGGCAGCAATACGCTCACGAAAGGATCCGAAACCTGAATGTAAATCCCGAACGGTGCAAAGCCTGAGATCCGCCCATCGAATTCATCTCCGATGTGCTTCTGCATGTAGATCGTTCGATAGACGTCCATGACGTCGCGCTCCACGATCATTGCGCGCCGCTCAGATTCGCTCGCTTGCGCGGCGAATCGCTGCAGACGTGTACGCAGTGATGCCGAATCGAGGCTCTCGTTCCGAATCATGCTCCGAAGGACGCGATGGACCAACAAGTCTGGATAGCGCCGAATCGGAGAGGTGAAATGCAGGTAGTCCTTGGCCGCAAGTGCGAAGTGCCCAGTAGTCGGATCGGTGTCGTAAATCGCTTGCTGCATGGCTCGCAGCAGCAAGTACCGCAGTAACGATGCCTCGTTCGTGCCCTCGATCTGGCGAAGAAACTTGCTGAGCTGTTTGGGCGTGGCCGCCGACTCCTCCTCCAGCTCATATCCAAAGGACTTCGCCACCTGACAAAACATGGAGATGCGCTCCGGATCCGGCTTGCCATGGACTCGGAACACGCCGGGGGCAGCATGCCGTTTGATGTGCGCGGCGACCGTCTCGTTGGTCACCAGCATCATGTCCTCGACGATTCGGTACGCCTGCCGAACCCCCGGGTCTTTCCGGGACTGCACGATCTCTTCCGGCTCTCCCTTCGCGTCGAGGACGATCTTCCCTTCCGGCAGATCGAAGTCGAGTGCGCCTCGCTTGACGCGCCGGGCTCGAAGCCGCTGCGAAAGGTCCAGAAGGATCCTCAGTGTTGGGATTCGCTTTTCGGCGCTCGGCTGGTGCGGGCCTTCTTCGGTGAGCCCGAGCGCCCGCGCCACACCTTCATAGTAGAGCTTTCCGTGGGACCGCATCACGGCCTCGAAAATCCGATGCGAGTTCACGTGTCCCTTGTCATCGATGTGCATCTCTACAGCCATGCACAGGCGGTCTCGGTTTGGTACGAGCGACGCGAGGTTGGTCGAGAGCTCCGGCGGCAACATGGGGATCGCGCGGTCCGGCAGGTAGACGCTCGTGCCGCGGGTGATCGCCTCGCGGTCCATGGCGCTGCCTTCGGGGACATAGTGAGACACGTCTGCGATCGCGACGATGAGATGGAATCCGCTGCCTTCACGTTCGACCCAAATCGCATCGTCGTGGTCTCTCGCGGTTTCAGGATCGATCGTGACCAAGTCGACGTCCCGCAGATCCTCCCGGTTCTTCACGACGTCGCGGTCCAGGCGCGCGGGGAGGGCCGCCGCTTCTTGTTCGACCTCATCCGGAAACACTTCTCGGATGCCATCGCGGATCTTGATCTTCTCGACCTCGATTCTTGCAACACCCTGTGCGCCAAGCACCTCCAAGATGCGCACCTCCGGCCGGTCCTCGCGTCGTTGGGGAAACGTCACGATCTCCGCGAGTATCACGTCGTCCTTCTTGACAGCCTTCGGGACGTTGCCGACCACACGCATCGGAGCACGCAGGCGCTCGTCGTCGGGTTCGAAGCTCATCCCGCGCCCTCTCGGATGCAGCGTTCCAGTCACTCTCGGCAGCCGCCGTTGGACGATCCCCACAATGCGCCCATCGCGGCCCTTCGCGGATGCGCGGGCCCGAAGCTGGACCGTATCGCCATGGAGCGCCGGCCCGACCGCATCGGGTGGAATGAACACGTCGGGGCTTCCGTCGTACACGTTGACGAAACCATATCCTTGCCGGGTCATGGTCAAGCGGCCTTCGATCGCCGGGCGGTCGGGCCCTGTGAGGTCCGCACGCTCCGCTTCTTGTGCTTTTCTTCCGCGACCTCGACCGGCTTTGATTTTCTCTCGGCCGCGCTTCTGATTTTTCGAGCCGTCGATTGCTCGAAATCGCAGACCGGGCATTTCGCGGACGAGGTTCTCGTCAGCAAGGAGTAATAGGCGCCGGACGATCTCGTCCTTTGCACTGCGTGAAACATCGAGCCGATCGCAAAGCGCCCCAACGTGCATCGCACGAGGGGCGTGTGCCTGCAGTACCTGCAGGATCTCTTCTTTCTCAGGAATATCTTTTTTCATGTTTTCTATCGCAGGGCGTGAACCCCGCCATCGTCGGAACCGAAGTAAAGGGTTCCGTCCGATCCGATCTCTACTGTCGAGTCGACATCCTGACCGACGTTGTATCGCCAGAGCACAGAACCGCTGGGGTCGATGCAGTAGAGGAAATTGTCTTGTGATCCCACGTAGATGCGACCATCCGCATCGATGCGAGCGGAGGCTCGTACCCGGCCCCCGGTGGCCACCTTCCAGCGAAGGGCGCCCGAGGGGCTTATCGCATACACATTGCCGTCGTACGAGCCGACGATGATGGTGCCGTCCCGGGCGATCGCCGGGGTCGCTCGAACTTCGTTGCCGGTCTTGAATCTCCAGCCCACGGAGCCCGCTTGGTCCACCTGCACGATTTCGCCCCGGCCCGTGCCCGCGTAAATTCGACCACCGTCGTCGACCGAGGCTGCGCCTTCAATCGCACCGCCGAGCGCGACCTCCCAAGCGAGCGAGCCGTCCGGCCGAAGCGCAATGAGCGACCCCTCCGTGGTGCCGATGATAACGAGACGCGCCGGGTGAATCACCGGCGCGGTCCGAACGTGGTCGGCGGTCGGTTTGTGCCAGTGCAAGCGGCCCAGCAGATCGACTGCGTAGGCGCCGTTCGCAACCACGTAGACCTTGCCATCTGGGCCCAGCGTAGCGGACGCGTCGACCACATCCTGAAGAGGAAGCTTCCACCGGGGCTGCCCTTGAAGGGAAAGTGAGACGAGCTCTTGCTGGTGAGTTCCGAAGATGACCGAGGACCCTGCGACGAGTGCGCTCGGGTAGATCTTCTGTCCGGCCGAGTACCGCCACTTCAACGAACCGTCGGGATTCAACGCGACGAACTGCCCGTCCAACGAACCCACATAGACGGTGCCGTCGTGTCCGACGACTGGGGACGCGAACACTCGGGCTCCGGTCTGATAGGTCCAAGCCGGGGAGGGGCTCGTCGATGGTCCGAGGTTCTCGCTCCGGCCCGTATGCGCGGCATCCCCCATGAACCCGTTGGCGCTGCGGGGCCTGGCACCGGGTTCGCCAGCGTCGGCTGTGGAGGGCGGCACCGCGAGCTCGGCGAGCACCTCTTCAACGAAGCGACACTTGCCCTCGTGACAGATTCGATCCGCCCGACACTCAGCATCTGACATGCAGGGCGTCGATGGACGCGAGCGGGCGCCGCTACAGGCGGCGACCACCAAGAGCAGGGCAGGTGCCAACAGGAGTTGCGGGCTGTAGCGCAATGCGCCCGGACTATACCATCGCCGATCCATCGTCACAGTCGGTGCTCGCTACCAGCTCAGAAGCCGGATCTCGCTGCCTTTTTGCAAGGCAACACGCTGTCCGTCGGGGCTAATCGCGACACTTCGGAGCTCGCCGGGGATGGAGTTCCAGTCGGCCGGTCGAAGCCACAGCCCGGCTCCGCCCCCTCGCCAGTCGCGCACGACGACGCCTTCGGCGTGAGGAATCACGTAGCGCGAACCGTCTGCGGTGATGCGGGCGCCTCGGATCGGCGCGGGCAATGGGCTGCCCGCGCTCAAGTCGATGGGACGCCCGGCAGGTTTTGCAAACGCATTGAGAGGGACGACCCGCAGCAAGTCCCCCGATGCAGCCACCAAGCCCTGCGGCGCCCAGCCAAGCACCGCCCATTCGAACACTGACGCCGGACGATCGATCGGAGTCTTGCAGGGGACGCCGCCGGCGCGTCGATCGATCGGTACGCGGTGAGTCTGCTTACCGCGCACGGGACCCACCTCAGCTTCGAAGCCCACGCAGGTCACGCGCACCGCCCTCACCGCGTAGCGGCTTTCCGGATCTCGCACCGGGGGCACGACCTCGGTTTCGGAGAGCCTGGTCTTTGATCCGGAGCTCAATTGTATCGCACGAGGCGCTCGGCCGTCGACGACGAGGGTATCGGAATCCCTGAAGTAGAGAGAAGCCGGACTTACTTCGCTATCGATGAGGCGCCAAGTCGCTGTCGTTTTAGCCTTGGCCCTGCGCCACGCGGCTTGCACGAGGTCTCGTTCCTCAGACGTGGGCTGCGTCGCCGTGCCTTCCCACCAACGCTGCAGCTCCAGTGCCCGCACGAAGTTCCCGCTCCGAATCGCAGCCGCTATGGCAACCGACACCGCACGCGCCGTCGCCGAGGACTGCTGGCACTGCAGGCCATGGGTTCCCGATAGTCCGATCCGGGCCGCACCGCTTTCGCGGCACAGGGCGACGAAGGCATCGACGACAGCAAGCGCTTGTTTTTTCGCGCCAGCGAGGTCCGAATCGAGCGATTTCCAGGCGCCGTCCGCAAGCTCTCTGAGCGTGGCTTCGGGTTGCGAGGCATCCCTGGCGAAGCCGCCCGGCCTGTTCAGCCATGCCAATGGAACGTCCGTGTCTCCGATGTGTACGTTCGCAACCACGTCGTCGTACCCGTCGGCGTCGCGATCCTCGACGCCAAGCTCGAGCTCGATCGGCGCGGTCGAGCGGTCATTTGGTGGCAGGACGGTGATTCTTTCGCGCACACGAGGCTGCGCCTCGATCGTGACCAGCCAGTAGTTGGTCCGTTTCCCGGTTTCGCAGGCATGTTCGATGCGCACCCCCGCGAGTGATGCCGAAAGCTGTCGAATCTCCGCGGCGGGTTCGGTGCAGTCGCTCGGCACCAGGAACGAATCGATTTTGCGAGCGGTCACGTCGAGTCCGCGCGGGTATGCGGCCTGGAGCCGAACCTCCTGAGGATCCGCCGAGACGACGAGAGCGTCGATCGGTTCGTTGCCATCTAGATCGAGCTGGAGCGCCGCGAGCGCGTAGCCTGCTTGCAGGACCAGGGTCGACTCCGCGACCGGAACCTCGACCTGGTTGGGCTCGAAGGCCGTCCCAACGGGCAGCTCGGTGATGCTCTCTTCGGGCGTGGCCGCAAGCTCCGTCGGTGTGTCCGCGTCTTGAAGACCAAACGGGACCTGCTTGCGGCCCGAGCATCCCCCGACCAGAGCCCCGGCCAGAAATATGACCAACGCGGCACCCCACCGCTGCGATCGGTACACGTTCATGCGCTTGAGTTAGCACGCGTTTGGGCCGGGAGCCTCAAAAGCATCAATAGGGTCCAGGCACACAAATCGCGTCGTTTTCCTCGATGGGGCAGGTAGGGTCGGCGCCACAAAGGGCCTCTGCGCCCAGGCAGCGAAAGCCAACTTGGCAATCCGCATCCAGGTAGCATGGCTCGAAACAGATGGCGGTGTCGTCGATGCCTCCGGCGATACTGGAAGGATAGCAACTACCAAAGAGTCCGATCCAGGCTCTTGGACAATCTCGTGAGAGCGAGCCCTCGGTCTCGCACGTAAGTGTGCAGATCGCATTGCTGTGGGTGAACCCGCCAAAGTCCACGCTCAGCTCCTCACACAGCGTCGCTGTTTCGACGCAGTTGTCGACGTTGAAGCAAGCGTCGTACACAGGTGACAGATAGTTGGGGCGGCTCGAGCAGCCGAGCCATGCGCAGCAGATGAGCGCTCCGACGATCGGCATCAGCAAAGAACGAAACATGGCCTCAGTTTAGCCAGCGCGGCTCATCGGCGCGACCGCCCTGCACCACATCGAAGTCGCTCTTCTTCCGGCGCCGTTTGCCTCGCTTGGGCCGCCGCCGCCCGGGTGGACGCCTCAGCCATTCGATGAAACCCATGCCACCGCCGATGGCACCGATGTCGGCCGCAAGGGCGACAGCATCGCCTGAGGTGATGAACATCAGCGCGCTCAACGCCAGCACGAGATAGATGATGTGCACTGGCTTCATGTCGATGACACCGAAAAAGCTCATCCGACCCTGGCCACGGTAGGACCAGGCAAAGGCCGCGATCGACCCGAGGAGGAGCGCCTGCGCGCCATACAAGGCCGATGGGCTCGGAACCATGAGCCCGACGATCAGTGCCAAAAACGCAGCCGACAGCGCCGCGACGACACAGAGCTGAATGGTGCGCTTTTCCCCGAACCGCTGCTCGAATGGGGCGAGCATCCACCACAGGAACACGAGCGTGATCAGCATGGAGAACACCGCTTGCGGACCGGTCGGGAAGGCGAAGACGTGGGTGCCGAGTTGCCAGAGCGTGTGCAACCCGGGCTGCGCGGTGTTGAGCGCGAGAATCTCGAAGATCGGCACACCTGCCCAGTTCTGAAGGATGATCTGCATGATCCACGCCCCGAACAGCGCGATCAGCAGCTTTTTGACGAACGGGGTCAGTGGGGGAAAGCGAAACACAGTCTTTGTTTAGTTATCGTGGAGCGGGTTCGCAAGGGATCAAGGTTGTGGGCACGTGACCCCTCCGTCGGCAGTTTGGAAGTTTACCGTGCCGACATCCAAGAGGAGCTGGGTGCCACCGTCTATCGGCGTGATCTGAGTTTCTACGATTGGGGAGCAGTCGACCACGAACTTGAGGTCGGTGGTCGCGCGCCATCGGGACTTGTATTGCTCGGTAGGCGGGTTCTTCAGAATCTCGCCACTTCCGCCGCATCGGTTCCGCGTGACGACCATGGTGTCGAGGTACGCTCCCCCGTCGATGATCGCGGCGTTGGAGTCCGTCGTGGGATCGCATCTCAGCTGAAACTCGGGGGCGGCCCAGAACTCGCGCTCCGGCTCATCAATGATGGCGAGCTCCACCAGCGCGATATTGCCGCATGTTTCGGCCGTCGGGTTCTGGTCATCGACGAGCCAGCGTCCGCGCACTTGCACGTCGCACCCCGACGGATTGAAGCGCACGTCCTCGACGCAGCCTGCTGGTAGCGCGCCACCCATCAGCGCCAACGCGAGCACGAGCTTTGGAACCCTCATCTGCCGGTAGCCTATCGCGCCCCAAAATGCAGTCAATTCGAGAGTTGACAGGGCGTCTTCCATGCTTAGTTTGCGGCAATCGTCGGAAGATGGCTGAGGCGCAATGGTGGCGTCACGGTCTGCTCCGGCCATTACCGGGCCTGCACACGCAGGTCGACGGAGGAGCACATCATGTTGGTTCGTTGGGATCCATTTGAAGAGATGAACCGCCTCCATGACCACTTCCTTAGTGGCAGGGGGCTTACCAAGCAGGCATTTCAAGTCGCGGTGGACATTCGCGAAGAGCACGACGCGTTCTTCGTCGATGCCGAGGTACCGGGGTTAGCTGCCGACGACGTCCATATCGACGTCGAGAAAGACGTTCTCACCATCCGCGGTGAGCGCAAGGTCGAAAAGGAAGAGATCGAGGACACGTATCGTCGTGTCGAGCGCCAGTACGGCAGTTTCACTCGTTCGTTCACCCTTCCCGAAACAGTCGATGCGGACAGCATCAGCGCCGACCTGAACAACGGAGTGCTCGCCTTGCGGCTTCCCAAGAAGGAAGCGCCGACCCCGCGCAGCATTTCAGTCAACGCATCCAAGTAAACCTAGAGACCCATCCCATGCGGCCCCATCTACGGACGGGGTTGCCTCTCTCTAGGGGAAGCTGTCTAGCTGAAGACTTCGTCGACCAAGAGCTTCTGCTCGAGCCGGTGTGACGCGCCCGAGCCTGTGGCTGGGCTGGCGCTTTCTGGGCGGGCGATGCAGCGGAGCGGCTGTTCGTTGCCGAAGATTTCGGGGAGACGCGCGCGCATGAAGTACCAGGCGCCCATGTTCCAGGGCTCCTCTTGCACCCATACCAGGTCGACGTCCTTCGGATAGGGGGCGAGGCGGGCCTGGAGCTCGCTCGCGCGAAGCGGGTAGAGCTGTTCGATGCGAAGAATACCGATGTCGCTGCTCTCGCCCTGTTCTCGTCGTTCGAGAAGGTCGTAATAGATCTTCCCGGTGCACATCACGAGGCGCCTCACCTTGCTAGGATCTACCGCTGGATCGTCGGGGATGATTCGTTGGAACGCGCCCTCGGCTAGCTCGTCCATCGTGCTGATCGCGCGACGATGTCGCAGCAGGCTCTTCGGGCTCATGACGATCAGCGGCTTGCGCCAGGGACGCAGTACTTGACGACGGAGGCAATGGAATAGCTGCGCGGGTGTCGTGAGGTTGACGACCTGCATGTTGTCTTCAGCGCAGAGCAGCAGGAAGCGTTCGAGCCTCGCGCTCGAGTGCTCCGGGCCCTGGCCCTCCATTCCGTGAGGAAGCAGCAGCACCAAACCGCTCAAGCGGTGCCACTTGTCCTCCGAAGAAGAGATGAATTGGTCGATGATCACCTGCGCGGTGTTCACGAAGTCGCCAAACTGCGCTTCCCAGCAGACCAGCGCGTCCGGCGAGTCCAGCGAGTAACCCCACTCGAAGCCAACGACACCGGCCTCGGAGAGCGAGCTGTCGTAGATTTCCAAGTGCGCCTGGTCGGGGCTCAGGTGGCCGAGCCGGGTGTATCGGCGGCCGGTCTTGGAGTCGAAGATCACCGCGTGGCGGTGGCTGAACGTTCCGCGTCGCACATCCTGACCGGTCAGTCTGCACCGGACGCCTTCGAGGAGCAGGGTCCCGAACGCGAGGTTTTCTGCGGCGCCCCAGTCGACGCCTTCCCCGGTCTCCAGGATCTTCCGTTGCTTGTCGAGGACGAAGCGCTCGATACGAGGGTGTGGCGTGAACCAGTCGGGGTAGCTGGTCAGCTTATGGAGTGCGTCGTCGAGCTGTTCCCTCGGGAAGCGTGTGTCCGCGTCGGGAACGTCAAGGTCGCTGCCACCTTTGTACTCGGTCCAGAGACCCAACATCGAGGCGGGGATCAGGTTGTAGTTGCCGTTCTTGCGCGTGTCTTCGAGTGCGTTCTCCAAGTCCTGCTGGCGCCGGCCCTTGATCTCCTCCGCCTGCTCGAAAGTCAGCTTGCCTGTCTTGACGAGGTGCTCGATGTACACCTCTCGTACCGTCTGCTTCCGGTCGATTGCCGCGTACATCTCTGGCTGGGTGAATCGAGGCTCGTCGCCCTCGTTGTGGCCGTACTTCCGGTAACAGAACAGATCGAGCACAACGTCGCCATGGAAGCGTTGTCGGTACTCGGCCGCCAAGGTCACGGCCTGCGCCACCGCTTCTGGATCTTCGCCGTTCACATGAAACACCGGGCAGCGAAGCATCCGGGTGATGTCGGTGCAGTACGCTGTCGACCGCGAGTCTTCCGGGTTGGTGGTGAAGCCGATTTGGTTGTTGATGACGACGTGGACGGTTCCGCCCGTTTCGTACGCCTGCAGGCGACTTAGATTCAGCGTCTCCGCGACGACACCCTGGCCGACAAATGCCGCATCGCCGTGAATCAACAGCGGCAGCACACTGACGCGGTCATCATCACCTTTGCGATCCTGCTTCGCGCGTACTCGGCCCTCAACCACCGGGTTGACCCATTCCAGATGGCTCGGGTTGAACGCCAGGGTCATGTGGATGCTGTTCCCGCTCGCGGTGTTTCGATCGAGCGAATAGCCGAGGTGGTACTTGACGTCGCCTCGCCCGACGTACTTCTCGGGATCGTCGT